>Ga0315909_10007624_pt1 | contig 12027 bp, 9 predicted proteins | sample LakEriMetagenome_11_FD_203527 | JGI IMG/M metagenome (GOLD analysis project Ga0315909, IMG submission 203527) | Freshwater fungal communities from buoy surface, Lake Erie, Ohio, United States - Buoy 2 MA125 | ecosystem: Environmental > Aquatic > Freshwater > Lake | place: USA: Lake Erie, Ohio...
GTTCCAAGGAAATTAGTTTTTCCAACAACATATCAAAATCATAATCCGAAATTTCAGATTTGTTTTCTATATAATATAAATCATTGTGTCGATTAATTTCATTCGACAAACGTTCTATTTCTTGTTTTGCTTGTGCTTTTTCCATTTAATTAAAAGATAATTTCTATCACTATCTGAAACTTAATTTTATAAATTTTTAATTTCGTTTTCGATAAAATCAACAATTTTTTGCTTGTCTGGCAATTGTAATAAATATTTACTTACGAAAATTTCGTTATCGCTATCCGCAACTGCATATTCTACTAACGCTTTATTTTGATTCGTCACTAATAGAATTCCAATTGGTGGATTGTCTGTTGGCTCAACGATGTTTTTCTTGAAATAATTGATGTATGTTTTTAATTGTCCGATGTGTTCATATTTCACATTGTCTGTTTTCAATTCTACAATCACATGACATTTCAATATTCGGTGGTAAAAAACTAAGTCTATGAAATAATATTCCTCACCGATCAATATTCTTTTTTGACGTGCTTCAAAACAAAAGCCGTTCCCCAATTCTAAAATAAATTGTTGTAAATGTTGTATCAAAGCTTGTTCTAAATCACTTTCTTCCACTAATTGTGGATGTTTTAAATTTAAAAACTCTAAAAAGTAATGTGATTTTATTATGTCTTGACCTTCCTGTGGAGTGATTTTTTGCTGAATTTGTTCGTATGCTAATTCATAGTTTTCAGACAAACCTAGTCGTTCAAAAGTAAGGGTATTTATTTGTCGTTTCAATTCTGAAACAGATGGTGTTGTTTTTAAGATTAAAAGTTCATAGAATTTTCGTTTCGTTTCATCATCAATTTTGATGAGTTCCACAAAATGGGTGAATGATGTCGCTAAAAACAGCTTATTCAAATAGGCATTATTCTCGTCTTTTGATGGAGGAAAATCGTTTTGATTTGGGTTGGTCGCGAATTCGTCAGTCGGCGACTGACCAATTTCAATTGATTGAAAACTAGATAAATGGAATTCGTCAGTCAGCGACTGACGAATTTGAAAAGGTAAACTATTTTTTAGTTCTTGAGAAGCATTTTTGAAGACCGTTGGATATACTAAATAAAATTGACGACACAACTTTAAGTTTGTTTCACCTAAACCTTTTACTTCTATTCTTGAAGCTAATTCACTAATAATTTTTGTTCCGTATTTTGCTCTATCTTCCCCTTGTTGTTCAAATTCTAAAATGTAGCAACCAATTAACCAATTTCTTAACGTTAGGCTGATATTTATTGCTTTTACAGAATTTCGCTGTAATAAAATATGCGTTTCATTAATTTGAGAAACTAAACTATCAAAATTCATATATCAATCTTTTTTATGTGCTTTCACCATTCGGTCTTTGCCTTGTAAATCTTTTTTGACTTCACAATTTACAAATCCTTTTTGAATTAAATCGTCCAGTACTTCTTTTGCGAAACGTTCGTGAATTTCAAAAAATAAATATCCATTTGGTTTCAAATAACGAAGTGCATTTTCAGCAATCTTCTGATAAAAAATGATAGGTGAATCGTTCTCAACGAACAATGCCATATGAGGTTCAAAATCCAATACGTTTTGACTCATTTCTAATTTATCAACTTCCGGAATGTATGGCGGATTCGAAACAATCGCGTCGAATTCATTTTCTTTGAAAGGATAAGCTGAATTTGTTAAAGCATCAAATTCCAAAAAATCTACTGCTAAGTTTAACGCTAAAGTATTTTCTTTTGCTAATTCAATTGCTTTTTTAGAATAATCTGAACCAATTACAATTGAATCTTTAAAGATGGATTTTAATGCCAACGCGATACAACCTGTTCCTGTACAAATATCCACCAACTTCAAATTTTGTTGATTGGTAAAAGTCTCTTTCATCCATTCAACCAATTCTTCGGTTTCTGGACGGGGAATCAATGCTCTTTTGTCGGATTTGATATTCAGTCCGTAAAATTCTGAGTGACCAATGATATATTGAAACGGTTCGTTTAGCAATAAACGTTTAACGATTCCTCTGAAATACAAAAGATCAGATTCTGAAAGCAATTGATCGTTCGCTGAAATTAAATCTGAATAATCGATTTTTAACCTTTCGCAAATCGCTGTATTGGTAATTGAACGAATTTCTGATTCTGAAAAATGCTCAATCAAGCGATTTTTCATGTATTCTTTAACTGCTCGAACAGAATTGGTTTGAACAAACATTGATTTTTATTTTGAAAATTATTCTGTTTTTCGACCTATATAATGGGTATAACTGAAACCTACAGTCATGAATTGTGTGCTTCCTTGGAAATCTTCACTTGTGAATCCTTGTGGCGTAAATCCTAATCTTGCTGGATAAAAATTAAAATCATTGAACGTGTACCCAATTGTAAAACCATATGAATTTGCTTCATCAGCCATTAACTTAAAAGTTATCATTGGTGTCATATTAATCGAATTGATGGAATATGACTCAGAAGAATAATCTTTCCCTAATAAACTATCTTTAAAAGTTGTTTGCTGATAACCAATTTTTAATCCAAAATCTGTTCCGAATGTTTCCGAATAAAATTTTTCATGCGCAATCTTCACAAAGCCTCCGATGTTATACATCTGCCCTTTGATACTTGGCTTTACCTTGTAAATGTTAATCGTAGCTAAACTAAAATTAGCTCCAGCTCCAATCGCAAAACTTGAAGGAAATCGATACTGATAATAAAGACTCGTATTCACAACGCCTTGCATCATCCATTTATACGTTTTGTTCGCCATCGTAACTGGCAAACCTACTTCAACGTTGATTGTGTGTTTTGGCTCCAATACTGCTTGACCAAATGAACTCAAAGCAAAAACAGTAAAAAGAATGATTAAATTAATCTTCATATTTTCTAAACTATTAGATTCACTACTAAATTAACATTTATTTTTCAAAAAAAAATGTCGTTCCATATACTTGAAACGACATTTCTACTTATTTCTTATTTTAATGTATTTAAAAAATTTAGAACACGAATATCAAAAACTATTTATCCTTCCACTCATCAAAAGATCCGTCTTCTTTGTTGGCTTCTTCGATTAGTTTTTTCCAATCGTAACTTCCATCATCGGTATCTTTCAAAACATCTTTGTATTCGGCTAATGACATTTCATAATGCTCGATGTCTTCTCCTGTATATTCTTCGATTGCTTCTAATAATGGTTTTTCTTCTTTGCTGCAAAATGAAATCGCTTGACCTCTTTTGTTTCCTCTTCCACAACGTCCGCATCGGTGAACATAATTTTCTGGATTATCGGGAACATCGTAATTTACAACATAATCAATTGAAGGAATGTCAATTCCTCTTGCGGCTACATCTGTTGTGATCAAGACTCTATTTTCACCTGAGCGAAAACGATCTAAAATTACAAATCGATCTTTTTGTTCTATTCCACCATGCAACGCTTCGGATTTGATTCCAACTCGCTCCATTGCCGCAACAATTCGTTCTACACGTACTTTTGTTCTAGCAAAAACGACAAATTTATTTTCGTCGTATTCTTTCAACACATTCTCCAAGAAGAATCGTTTATCGTCCATCTCAACCATCACCACAGCATGATCGATGTTTTCTGCTACCGGATTTTGAGGAGAAATTTGAATTCGAATCGCATCTCTCACCAACGTATATGCTAAGGTCTTAATTTTCTTGGTAATCGTCGCTGAGAAAAATAAGGTCTGACGTTTCTTTGGAATATGTTTCAACACATCTTGGATATCTTTCAAAAATCCCATGTCCAACATTAAATCGGCTTCGTCTAATACCAAAAACTCTAATTGAGAGATATCTAAATGTCCTTGAGAAATCAAATCAAACATTCTTCCTGGCGTGGAAACCAACACATCGATTCCATTGTTTAATGTTCTGATTTGTTGTTCTTGTTCAACTCCACCGAATAAACCAAATGTTTTGATCGATGTTTCAGAACCAATTTCTCTAAAAACAGCAGCGTTTTGTTTGGCCAATTCTCTTGTTGGAACCATCACTAAACAACGAACACCTTTGTAATTCTTATGCGTTTTCGTTACTAGTTTATGAAGTATCGGAATCACAAAACTACCTGTTTTACCAGTCCCTGTTTGCGCAATTGCCAATACATCTTCACCTTCTAATATCGGTTTAATTGCTTTGAACTGAATATCAGTTGGCTTCTTAAATCCTAATTTTTCTAATTGAGATTTAATTAATGGAGATATGTTGTAATCGGAGAATTTCATTTTTTTTAGACTTTAGACATTGGATGCTAGACGCTAGACCTTAGATACTAGATGCTAGATGCTAGATACTAGATACTAGATGCTAGATACTAGATACTAGATACTAGATACTAGATGCTAGATACTAGATGCTAGATACTAGATGCTAGATACTAGATGCTAGATGCTAGATACTAGATGCTAGATACTAGATGCTAGATACTAGATACTAGATGCTAGATACTAGATACTAGATGCTAGATACTAGATGCTAGATACTAGATGCTAGATACTAGATGCTAGACTTTGAACTTTAACGAAAAAAAACCGCTCGGATAAATCGGAGCGGTCAATTTTATAATGAATCTAAAATTATTCTGTCATTGAAGCTGGAACTAAAATACGTCCACAGTGCTCACAAACGATAACTTTTCTTTTTGTTTCAATTTCTAATTGTCTTTGAGGTGGGATTTTATTAAAACATCCTCCACAACAATCACGTTGAACTGGAACTACAGATAAACCATTTTTAGCATTTTCTCTTAAACGGTTGTAAGCAAAAATTAAACGCTCTTCGATTTTAGCTTTAGCAGCTTCTGAATCAGCAATTAATTTCTCTTCGTCTTTTTGAGTTTCACCAACGATTTCATCTAATTCAGCTTTTTTAGTAGCTAAATCAACTTTTCTGAATTCTAAACGATTTTTAGCTTCTTCTAACGTTTCTTTTTTAGAAGTGATTTTGAATTTTACTTCTTTGCTTTTTTTCTCGTGTAATTTGATTTCCAATTCTTGGTATTCGATTTCTTTAGCTAAAGATTCGAATTCACGATTGTTTCTCACTTTCTCTTGTTGCTCTTTGTATTTGCTAATCGCCAACTCAGAGTCTTTAACAGCATTTTTACGATCAGTGATTTCAGTATCAAGGTCTTTAATTTCCTCTACTGTCTTTGCAATACGGTTCGTGATACCCGCTAATTCATCTTCCAAATCTTGAACCTCTAAAGGTAATTCACCTCTAATCGTTCTAATTCTATCGATTTCAGAATCAATTAATTGCAATTGATATAGAGCATCTAATTTTTCCGCTACTGATGTCTCTTTTTTAGTCGCAGTTGTTGCCATTTGTCTAAAAATAATTTATAGGATTCGTATTTTCCTCCGTTAAATGAACGACAAAGGTATGAAATTTTTTCTTCAAAATGTCAGCTATTAAATTAATTGTGAATTGTTCACTCTCAAAATGTCCGATATCTGCGATTACTAGCTCATTTTCAGCATCAAAAAAATCATGATATTTATAATCTCCTGTGATAAAAATATCCGCTTTCACTCTTTTTGCCTTATTTAATAGAAAACTTCCCGAACCTCCGCAAAAAGCAACTCGCTGAATTGGCTTCTTCATCAGTTTTGTATGACGAATCACTCCACATTTAAAATTCGCTTTCACCTTTGTTAAAAATTCAATTTCATCCATTGGCTCTCTCAATTCTCCAACCATTCCTGCACCTTCAAACGCATTTTGATTTTTCAATGAAATAATATCATACGCCACTTCTTCATAAGGATGCGATTCTTTCATTGCTTTCACAACTGAATTTAAAGCATGTGAGGTCACCAATAATTCCAATTTTATTTCGGAAACAGTTGATCGATTGTTTTTTTCGCCTTCAAACGGATTTGCTAATTCATTTGGTTTATAAGTTCCTGTTCCTTCTGAAGAAAAACTACATTCTGAATAATTTCCAATCTCCCCTGCTCCCGCTTCAAAAACGGCGGATTTTACTTTTTCAAGATGATCCGTTGGAACATACACATTCAATTTAAATAAGGCATTTTCAACCGGATCTAAAATTTGTAAATTCTCCAATCCCAATCGTTGACCTATTTCATAATTGACTCCAAAACGGTAATGATCTAAATTTGTATGAATCGCATAAATCGCTATTCCGTGTTGAATTGCTTTTATAACTGTTCGCTCGATGTAATTTTTTCCGTTTAATTTTTTCAACCCTTTAAAAACAATCGGATGATGCGCAATAATCAAATTACTTCCTTTACGAATCGCTTCATCCACAATTGATTCCACACAATCTAAACAGATAATTGCACTTGTCACTTCGGTTGAAAAATCTCCAACAATCAATCCACAATTATCAAAATCAGCTTGACTGGATAAGGGCGCTAAACTTTCTAAATAGTTTGTTATTTCTCTGATTTTCATCTTTTACAGTTGATAGATTAATCCAAAATTCACACTGAAAACGCGAGCGAAATGCTTGTAATAATTCAATTTTGTATATGAACTCGTCAATTGCCATCTGTATTCAGGCATCACAAAGATTGCCGTGTATTTTCCTAATTTAGCTTGAACACCAGCATTTAATCCAGCACTAAAAACCATGCTATTCAATGCTTGTTTGTCTTTCGAAACGATTGATTTCGTTTCATTTTTACTATTCGTCCATTCAGAAGTCTCCTTGTAACGATTGATTATTTCAGGAAAAAAAGAACCTCCAGCAAAAAAACGTATTTTATCACCAATTACATATTGCAAACGAATCGGCACTGAAACATACGTATAAACTGATTTCGTATTAAAAGTAGAATCTTCTCCTTTAAACGAATACGATTCACCATTTCTCAACAAAGACAAACCACCTTCAAACACAACATGTTTGTGCACATAACTTCGAAAACCAACTCCGTAAGACCAAATTTTTAAAGGTGCTTCATCCGCACGAATACCAAGTTCTTTTGGAAGAAAATCTTCATTTGGAATTAATTTTCGGTAACTACTCGACCAAGCTGAACTGAAAAACACTTCCGTTGATCCATCTACATTTTTTCGTTCAGGACGTTGCTTTTTCGGAGTTGTATCAGTGATTGATTCCGTATTTTTTATTTCTTTTTCTTTCGCAACTTCAATTTGAGCATGGAATTTGCATGGAACAAAAACGGCAATGAATAAAAATGATTGAATGAAATTTTTCATTATTTTTACAAGTGTTAATATTGTATGTTAAAACTAAACAAATATCGCAAATTATATAAATTGTTATGACTTCAAACGGAAAAAAGAAAAAGAGTATCGCTCGAAGAATATTAAAATGGACAGGGATTTCATTTTTAATCATCTTGATTGCTTTGATTACAATACCTATCGTTTTCAAAGATAAAATCAAACAATTAGTAATTGACGAAGCAAATAAAACCTTAACCGCTGATTTATCTTTAGGTGAATTTGACTTGACGTTTATCAGTACTTTCCCAAATCTTTCGATTAAATTGTACGATACAAAAATTGTTGGTCGTAACGAATTTAAAGGTGTTGAATTGGTGAATGTGAAAGAATTTACGGCACACGTTAATCTTTGGGATGTCATGGGCGGAGATCAAATTTCGATCAATGAAATTCATTTAGACCAACCAAAATTTGACGTTCGCGTTCTAAGCAATGGAAAAGCGAATTATGATATTACAATTCCTGATACGGTTCCTTCAAAACCTCAAGAACCTTCAAATTTCAAACTTTCTTTAAAAGAGTATTCTATTAATAATGCTCAGATTCGTTACGATGATCAACCAGGAAATATGTTTGCCGAGTTGAAAAACTTAACGCACGTTGGAAAAGGAGATTTATCAGCTGATGTAATTGATTTTGAAACGACTACAAACATTGATGAGTTAACTTACGAAATGGACGGTGTTTCTTATTTATCAAAAGTTAAAACAGAAGCAATTGCGAATATCTTAATGGAATTCACTGAAAAAACTTCAAAATTCACATTGAAAGACAATTCTTTCGCCTTGAATGCTTTACATTTCTCTTTGGATGGTTTCTACGAAATGTTAGAGAAAAAAGACAACATGGATTTAAAAATGAATGCTGAAAAAGCGACGTTTAAAGATTTCCTTTCTTTGATTCCAACATTCTACCAATCAGGTTACGAAAGTATGATCGCTAACGGAAATTTAGCTTTCAATGCTGAGATCAAAGGAATTATGGACGATGTAAACATGCCAGGATGGGATTTCAATTTAAGTGTTGACAAAGCGAAAATTAAATATGCTGACTTACCTGGTTCAATCGATAACATCGTCATTAAAGCGAATTCAAAATTTGTAGGAGGAGCTGATTTAGATAAAATGACGTTGGACGTTCATAAATTCCACGCTGATTTCGTTGGTAATAAATTGGATGCGACGTTGAAAATGAGAAACCCAATGACTGATCCATTGATTGATTCTAAAATTTTAGCAAACGTAAACTTAGCAACTTTAGGAAAAGTAATTCCAATGGCTGAAGGCGAATCTTATAACGGAAAATTAGATGCTGATATTGCTTTAAACGGAAGAATGAGCGCAATCGAAACTGAAAATTACGAGGCTTTCAAAGCAACTGGAACGGTATTATTATCTGATATGTTGTACAAATCGAAAGATCTTCCGAGTGATGTTTCTGTTAAACAACTACTTCTTCGTTTCTCTCCACAAAATTTATCATTGGAACAATTATCTGCTAAAATGGGGAAATCTGATTTCCAAATGGCTGGTAAAGTAGATAATTATTTAGGTTATGTTTTCAGAGATGAATTATTGAAAGGTAATTTCACATTCAACAGTTCAAATTTAGACTTAGATGAACTTATGGGTGCTTCGACTACTTCGACAAGCTCAGCATCCTCAGCAACCACGACTAATTCGACAAGCTCAGCTCCAGCAGCAACTCCAGAAGCAACAGCAACAACTTCAACTGAAGCTTCTGAACCATTCTTAATTCCAAACAATGTTGATTTCAATTTAATGACTTCAATCGCGAATATAAAATACAACGGAATCACGATCAAAAACATGACAGGTGGAGTTAAAATGAAAGAGGAAGTTGCAACATTGGATAATTTGAAAATGAACGCAATGGGTGGAACAATCATCTTGAAAGGAAATTACAACACGAAAGAACACACAAAACCAATTGTAGATTTCGGTTATGATTTAGCGAATATTGATATTCAAGAATTGGTAACAAATTTCTCTACGATTGAAACTTTAGCTCCAATTGCGAAATATTCTAAAGGTAAAATCAGTTCACAGTTTGACATGAAAACTGCAATGAACGATAAGATGGAACCGATCTATAACACCTTAAATGGAGGTGGTAATTTGTTCTCAAACTCTGTAATTGTATCAGGTTTCAAACCGTTACAAAAAATTGATGAAGCTTTAAAAATGAATAAATTATCAACTCAAACGATAAAAGATCTAAAAGCATTCTTCAAATTTGCAAATGGGAAGATTACTGTAACTCCTTTTGACGTGAAATTGGGTAAAATTTTAACGAATGTTTCTGGTTCAACTTCATTCGAACAAGACATCGACTACAAATTAAAGATGAACATACCGAAAGAAGAAATTCCAGCAAGTATGATCAAAATTTTAGAAGATCAAATTAAAAAAGTTAACAGTTTAGCACCAAAATTAAAATTAGCTGAATTACCAAATGTGATTCCAGTTGACGTATTAGTTGGTGGAAAAGTAACGGATCCAAAAGTTACTACAAACATGAAAGAAGCTTTATTGGCTGCTACTGGAAATTTAAAAGATGCTGGAAAAGCGTTGGTTAATCAAGCAAAAGATTCTGTTAAGACAATCATCAACAATAAGGTGAATGAAGTAAAAGAAGATTTAAATGCTAAAAAGAAACAAATTTTAGAGGATGCGCAAAAACAAGCTGACAGAGTAAAAGCTGAAGCTAAAAATGCTGCTGATCAAGTTCGTAAAGAAGGTGACAAACAAGCAGCTCAGTTAATTAGTGAAGCTGGAAATAATCCTTTAAAGAAAAAAGCTGCTGAAATTGCTGGAAAGAAAATAAAAGATGAAGCTGAGAAAAAAGCTTCTAAAATTGAATCTGAAGCGAATAATAAAGCGGATCAAATTATGAGTGCTGCTCAGAATAAGGCTGATGCGGTGAAATAATTTTTAATAAATATTATTTGTAGAATTAGGCTGTCCGTTATGGGGCGGCCTTTTTTTTTGAACCATCCCGATGTAAAATGCGGGACAAGTTATAAGGCATTTAAGGGTGTTTGTTTGATTTGCTGTGTGTTTGATTTTTTGAACCATATAAGGTATATAAGGGCATATAAGAGTGTTTGTAAATTAGTTGAAAGTTAGAAGTTGAGAGTTAATAGCGAACTATTAACTCTCAACTTCTAACTTTCAATTATTAACTTATTTCCTCTTGTTTTAAGTCAACTTTTTTCTTATCTTCAGGTAACAAAATAAAATCAATGAATACTTTATACCTTAAATCGATTGATCACCGAGATGAAAAAAGAATTGCTATCTATTTTGAGAAAAATGATGATACGATCAATAAACTGAGGAATGGTTTTCCAAGTTTGAAATGGAGTCAGACGAATAAAGTTTGGCATATTAAAAGCGAAAAATCCAGTTTGGGGAATTTATTTCGCATTTTCAAAGGCAATTATTGGATCGATTATTCTGAATTGAATCCTTACATTGTTCAAGAATACAAAAATGAACATAAAGCAGAACAGAATAAGTACAATCTGACTGATTCTACTTTAAATGCGATTCAAAAATTTCAAAACAACCTTAAAGCCAAACGTTATGGTAATTCAACCATAAAAACGTACACCGAAGCGTTAAGGGTATTTTTGAAATTCCACGAAAACAAATCTGCAGAAGAAATCACGAATCTAGATGTGATCCAGTTTAACAATGAATATATTCTAAAGAATAAACTTTCAGAATCGTACCAAAACCAAACGATTAATGCTTTAAAATTATTTCTACTTATTATACACAATCAAAAAATCGTCATTGAATTAATTGAGCGACCAAGAAGAGAAAAACGATTACCGAATGTACTCAGCAAAGAAGAAGTAAAACGGATCTTAAATTCATTGGTTAATATAAAACACCAAACCATGCTATCACTCATCTATTCCTGCGGATTGCGATCTGGAGAATTATTAAGTCTTAAGCCACATCAAATTGATTCCAAGCGCAATATATTATTGGTTCATCAATCAAAAGGAAAAAAAGACCGTATCGTCCCACTGAGCAACAAAACTATAGAAATGCTACGAAGATATTATCTCATGTATCGCCCGACAACCTATTTATTTGAAGGACAGAACAAAGGCGAAAAATATGACGAGCGCAGTTTACAAAAAGTCATCAAAAAAGCCGTATTCCTAGCTAAAATCAACAAACCCATAACACTTCACTGGTTGAGACACAGCTATGCCACCCACTTACTAGAAGCTGGGACAGATTTGAGATACATACAAGAAATATTAGGCCACAGCAGCAGCAGAACAACAGAAATTTACACCCATGTTAGCACGAAAAATTTACAACAAATTAAAAGTCCATTTGATGATTTATAAAAAGCTAATAAAATAACCAACTAATAATTTGTTGAATAAAAAAATATTTTTATTTTTAGGGAGTAATAGTGACCTAATCATTCTGTGACTTAGAGTGGCGAAGCCATAATGTTTGATGAAGAAATAACAAAAAACAATAAGAAAATGCCTAAAAAAATAACACTCATAAAAGCCCAAAAAAGTTCGCAAATACAACCAAACATATTATCAAACCGAAACATTTATTCGCATATAAGTTAGTTAGCAAAAATTTGACAACCGCGATTTGAAGCCCATTCTTATTTTGAACGTACACTCAGATTTTTAATAAATGGAATAAGCCCTTTTTTAAGTAAACTGAGAAGTTTAATTAAATTTTAAGTCTGT
>Ga0315909_10007625_pt1 | contig 12027 bp, 10 predicted proteins | sample LakEriMetagenome_11_FD_203527 | JGI IMG/M metagenome (GOLD analysis project Ga0315909, IMG submission 203527) | Freshwater fungal communities from buoy surface, Lake Erie, Ohio, United States - Buoy 2 MA125 | ecosystem: Environmental > Aquatic > Freshwater > Lake | place: USA: Lake Erie, Ohio...
TGCACCACGATGGGATTGATACCGGCGACTTCCAGAAACACGATATCGCGCATCACCTTCGCCACCAATTCCGGATCCTCCATCGCCGAACCACCCATCTTCACCAACACCGTTTTACCGCGGAACGCCTGCAAATACGGCAATGCTTCAATCAATGCTTCCGCCTTGGCTGTGGGATGGGACAAACTCATGCCGCTAAAAAAACACAGTTACAACAGAAAAACCACTGTTTTTTGAATCATGCGACCTACTTCGGAGCGCTCACTTCCAGCAGTGCTGTCGCGATCGTGGAAGGATCCGCGCGCTCGGTGAGGGATTGCTCGATGGCTTTGGCACTGCGCTCTACCTTGCCGGAAAAAACTTCTTTGTCATTCCATGTCACGCGAACGTCTTCATCGAGGTTCAACAAAGCATCGGACAGACGCAGAGTGAGCTTGGTCACATCGGCAGATTTGAGAGAAATCGTCTGACCCTCACAGCGCGCTTCGATCAGTTGCCCTGCTTTCGCTTGCGCGGGATCCACGGCGAGCCAATACAGACGCGGGCTGATGATATCATCTTGATACCAGGTCACTACCTTCGGCCACACTTGACGAGTGTATTTCAGCATCCACGGCACCGCCACGGCATCCTGCCGATTCATCCAGTGCCCGCATTCTGGATAGGATTTGAAAAAATGCAGATACGACCCCGGGTTTTCTTTTTCGAGTTTGTCGAGTTGTTCCGCCCATTGTTGGCAAATTTCATTGCGTTTGAATGCGGCGTCTTTTCCTCCCACCTGAAGAGAAAAAGGCACGTTGCGTAAACTGAAGGGCTTAGCCTCGTTCGGGTGACCTGCCATCATCGCGGCGGCGGCCCAGCGGTCGGCCATGCGTGGACCGATCTGATAGACACCATCCCCCCCGGCGGAGTAGCCCATCACATAGACTTTGTCTGGATTGATGCCATGGATCGCAATGCAATTGGCTATGAGTCGATCGAACAAACCATCGATGTGTCCTTCGTGCCAAAGATTCCATGTATTCGTCGGCGCGCGCGGCGCGATATACATCGCTCCCTCAGGATCATAGAGACGAATTTGATTTTGCCACTGACCATCATTGACCTGCGGTGCCGTGCTGCCGCCGCCGTGCAGAGAGATCACCAACGGACGACCACCCTCCGGAGCCGCGCCGATCTCGCGTTGAAGGAAACGCATCGTTTTATTGCCGATCGTGATTTCTTTTTTCTCCATCTCCGCCGCCCGCTCTTTGCGCAGCGAATCTAACGTTTTTTCCCACTGCTGCTTGATGATGGTATCGGCATCGGCGCGTGTGAGCGACGCGTTTACGGGTTCAGCAGCACTCACGGTCGCGAGTGGAGCTTTCTCCTTTTGACAACTGATGCAGAGGAGGCTGGCGAATAGTGTGAAAACAATCGATTTCATGGAGATCATTTGGGTTGAGGAAGAGCAGAGTCCATCCACTGGGCTTGCTGGGGAAATATTTCGCGGAAAAGTTCGCTGGAGACAGGGTGAAGAATCAGCCCGCTGACCTGGAGGATGGTGTAGGCCACCATCGCATAAAGCACCCAGCGCCAGACCTGGAGTGGCAACATCGTGACGCGAACGCCCACCGCGCCATCCCACAGTGCCGCCCCGTGCTTGCGCACGAACCACCAGGAAAAACCATGGCAAAGCGGCAGCAGCAAGGGATGACTCATGCCCATCCCCATCAGATACACGCGGATGGAACGCAACAAACTGAGGCCCACGGGAAGGGCGGTGCCATCGGCGCGGCGCACACGCAGCCCTAACAAGGCCTTGCCCGGCGTGGTGCCCCACGCATGGATCATCGCCGCCTCGATCAAAAGCCACACGATCATCATCGTATAGTTGAACCAGAAACTCATCATCAGCGACTTGAGATCCGCACCGGAGAGTTGCAAGACGCAAAGATAGCCGGAGGACCACAGCAACATATCGAACCAACGCGCGAAAAAACGTCGGACCAGCACCGCGGTTTTTTCGTGCATGGTGGTGGCCGGAATATGCCAGTGGGCCGTGCTCGGCGGGGCCGCGCTGTCGATTTCCACCACGGGTAGTGGTGGTGGGACGGGTGTCGTCGCCATACGGCAGCTCTCGGCAAACTGCGGAATGCTCAACAAGGGTTGCCACACTTTCATGCCCTCGATCCAGCCATACGTATCCGGCTTGAGTTCGCCCGATTCGAGGCGACGCGCGATCTGCGCGATGTCGAACGGTCCGGATTTTTCGCCGTCGATGATGATCCAGGTTCTCATAATACGTTAGAGGTTTCGCAATGACTTGGCCGCATCACTGCGCGAAGCGAAAAACGCCGGCACCAAAGAGGCCAGCATACACAACAACAGCCCCATGCATCCGATCAAGACCTGCTCGCGCCAATCCATGTAGGCAGGCAGAACTTTGAAGCCGGTGAGTCGAGCGGAAAAAGGATCGAAGCCGAGATGACGCAGCACCTCCTGAAGAGCCCCCCTGCCATAAATGACCAGACGACCGAGAAACACCCCCAACACCGCGCCCGCGACACCGAGAATGGTGCCTTGATAAAGAAACACGCGCATGATTTGGCCAGGCGTGGCACCGAGCGCCTTCATCACACCGATCTCTTTTTTCTTTTGAATCGTCACCGTAAACATCACCGCCATCATCGAAAATGCCGAAATCAAGACGATGAAACTCAGCACAAAATACATCATGATCCGCTGCTGGCTGATGAGGGAAAAAAACTGCGCATACTGATCCGCCCAAGTAAAGACCATCCAGCCCGACTCCAGGGCTGGCAATACTTTCGCCACAAAGGCATCCGCTTGATAGGCGTCATCGATGCGCAGCGCCACGCCTTGCACTCCGTCGCCCAATCCCGATAGACCTTGCGCCAGCGGCAAGGGCACAAACAAATCCGGCATCTTTACCATTTGCGATGCCTGGAAGACGCCGACAATTTCCACCTCGCGCGGCAGGATAATGCTTTTGAGATTCTTGAGGACATCGGCATCCAGTTGATCCTTCTCCGCTTTCAACAGCAGATCAAACTGTTTTTGAAATTCCGCTTTGCTGCCGGCAACGAACTGGAAAGTATCTTTTGTCGTATCGTGCGCAGCGGCTTCATACACGCGCCACATGCCGAGAATCGCGCTGCGTTCACTTTCGCGCAGATCCTCGGTCTCAAAAATCGGATAGAGTTGATTGAGCACATTCGCTTGTGCACGGTTCATCGTAAAACCCTCAGCCGATTCTTTCCATTGCTCGTCCACCAGGACTTTCACCGCCTTGATTGTCTCGGCGAAACGATCGCGTACAAGTTCTTGTTCGGTGCTTTTGTAGGCCTTGAGCACTTCCTGGAAATTGCGTGTCGAGTAGAGATTGATCTTGTCGCCCAGTTGCCACTGGAATTGATCCGCCATCAGCGAGGACACCACCACCCGCGCATCCAGCCCCATATCAGCCGTCGAGCCGGGGTAGTTTTCCAGGTCGAGAATTTCCTCCACGCCCTTCATCTGCACGGCATCATTCGAATCCACCGCTTGGTAATTCACGGGGCGCTGTAAGTCTGCGGAATCGAGCACAGCATTGTCCTCGATGTGCGGATAAGAGGCAACCACGCCGGGGATTTGCTGCATGCGCTCGACCACTTCGCCCCAGTTGGAGATCTCGTTCATGCGATCTCCGGTCTCGCTGTATTGCAGGAGCAAGTGCGGCGAAAAGCCGAGCAGTCGTTTTTTCTGCTCGCGCTCCAGTCCCGCATACACCGCCATGACCACCACCAGCACGAGCACTCCTAACAGGACTCCCATCACCGAGATCATCGTGATCGAGGAAATCCAGGCGCGGCGCGGATTGAGATAGCGCCAGGCGAGCATCAGGCTGAAGGACTTTTTCATGCGTCTTTCGGTGCGGCAGGCACGATGCGTGGGAAAACAGGGCTCGGCTTTTGGATCACATGATCGTTTGGCAACAAGCCCCATGACAACTCATCGAGCTTGCGATCGAGCAGGCCGGGCAAGTCGATCTGCGCGGCGAGCTTCGCCGCCGCATCGGGCAGCACCGGCGAGAGCATCACCGCACAATGCGCGACACTTTCCGCGAGATGATAGAGCACCGTGGCGACGCGTTGTTTTTTCTCCGGATCCTTGTTCATCTCCCAGGGCTTCATGCGCTCGGCATAAATGTTGCAGTTGACGACATGGCGATTAAGAGCTTCGAGACCTTTGGAGATATCGTATTGATCCATCGCCTCCCGATAGAGATTGAGAGACTCCACCAAGCTGTGTTGCAGTCCCAGGTCCTCTTCTTCCAAGGGCAGATAGCAATGCAGCACACCATCGGTGAAGCGTTGGCTCATGTTCAGCGCACGGTTGCACAGATTGCCGAGTTCATTCGCGAGCTCGGTATTGAAGAGCATCACCAGACGATCGAGGTCAAAGTCGCTGTCCTTGCCGGTGCTGATGTCGCGGCACAGGTAGTAGCGCAGCGCATCGACACCGAAGGTGTCCGCCAGTTGATCGGGATCAACGACATTGCCCAGCGTCTTCGACATTTTTTCGCCACGAATGTTCCACCATCCGTGCACGAGCAAGGTCGGCATTTCCTCATCGCGGAATCCCATCGCATGCAGCATGCAGTACCAGTAAATGCCGTGTGCCGGGACCATGATGTCCTTGCCGATGATGTGCACCACCTTTTCCCAGGTCGCCGTAAAATCCGGCAACGTGGCATCCGTATCAACGTAACCGGCGAAGCTGATGTAGTTGATCAGCGCATCAAACCAGACGTAGGTCACGTAGTCCGCATCAAACGGAAACTCGATGCCCCAGCGCAGACGTTCTTTCGGGCGCGAAATGCAGAGATCCGTCCCGGCATTGCGGGCTAACGCATTCATCAACTCCGCCTTGCGGAACTGCGGCAGAATCACGTCGTTCTTTTCCAAATAGTCCTGCAACCAGGCGGTGTGCTCGCTGAGTTTGAAGTACCAGTTTTCCTCCTGAATCTCCACGACTTCCCCCCACTCGGCGCCGAAGTTCCCTTCTGCATCGCGATCGCGGTCGGTGAGGAACTGCTCCTGCCGCACGGAATAAAATCCGTTGTAGGCTTTTTTGTAGAGCTGCCCCTTTTCCTTGAGATCGGTGAGGATAGACTGGACGCAGGCCTTGTGACGTGGATCGGTGGTGGCGGCCCAGCCATCGTAGTGCACGCCGATTTTTTCCCACAGTGCGGTGAAGCGTGCGGTGACTTTTTCGACGTATGCCTCCGGGCTCACGCCTTCTTTGGCAGCCGTTTGTTCGACTTTTTGCCCGTGCTGATCCACACCGGTGAGGAAATACACCGGACGCCCGCACAGGCGTTGGTAGCGTGCGATCACATCGGCGAGCACTTTTTCATAGGCGTGACCGATGTGAGGCGAGCCGTTGGTATAATCGATGGCGGTGGTGAGAAGCATGGCGAAAGGAGCGAACGATTACTTTTTATCGAGGATGGAATTCCAGTGCTCGAGGTTGTCTTTTTGCGACTCAAACAAGGCCGTGGTGTCATCGTGAATGGTGATCGAAGTGATCTTATCACCCACGCCATTGTGCTTGCAGCCTTGCTCGCCGGTATTGTTCTTGCCGGTGACGTTTTTGACCACATCGAGCGGCGAGGTTACCTCACCGAATACCGAGTGACGGTTGTCGAGAAACGGCGTTGGCACCGTCGTGATGAAAAACTGCGAGCCGTTGGTGCCCGGACCGGCATTGGCCATGGAGAAAATGCCGGGCTTGTTGTGGCGCAGTTCCGGATGAAACTCATCGGCGAATTTGTAGCCAGGGCCGCCGCGTCCGGTTTCGGTCGGGTCGCCGCCTTGCAGCATGAAACGATCGATCACACGGTGGAACGCAACGTTGTTGTAATAGCCGCGGCGGGCCAGATTGAGGAAATTCGCGCAAGTGATCGGAGCTTTCGACGCGAACAAGGTAGCGCGGATGTCGCCAGCGGTGGTGTGGAGAGTGATGGTAATATCGGACATGACGCGCATCCATAGCGCGGAAAAGCCGTTTGGACAATGGCGGATTTGCTTTTTTGCGCAGCCTTTCGCGGCTAGCGGATGAAGTAACTGAGATTTTCCAGTTCCGAGGCCAGATCGACACTGTTGACGACAATCTCCTTCGGCACCTCCAGCACCGCGGGAGAGAAGTTGAGGATGCCCTGGATGCCGGCGCGCACCAATCGATTCGCCACACCCTGGGCGAATTCCGCAGGAACGCAGAGAATCGCCAGGCGCACCGGATTCTCTAACAAAAACGCCTCCATTTCCTCTTCCAGAAACAGCGGGACGTTCACGCCGCGTTTACGGGCTGCGGCGGGATCGGCATCGAAGGCGGCCACCACCTCAAAACCTTCTTTTTGAAAGCCCTGATAGCGCAGCAACGCCGAGCCGAGATTACCGGCACCGACGAGGATGACGGGCTGTAATTTTTCCTGCCGCAGGGCATCGCGCAGAGCGCTGGCGAGGGTTTCCACGGGATAGCCGAGGCCGCGTGTCCCCCATTGCCCCAGATACGTGATGTCCTTGCGCAATTGCGAAGAATTCACGCCCGCGGCCTTGGCGAGGGTGCCGGAACTGACCGTCTCAATGCCGTTATCCGCCAATCGCTGCAAGCAGCGGTGATACGTGGAAAGGCGATAGATCACCTTTTTCGGTATGGCGTTTTTTTCCGACATGCAAGGACTGCGGAAAAATGTTAGGCACCGGGAAGCTCGATGAAGCCTTCCAGTTTGCGGATCCGGGTGGGGTGACGCATTTTGCGCAGAGCCTTGGCTTCGATCTGACGAATCCGCTCACGCGTGACCTGAAACTGTCGACCAACTTCCTCCAGCGTGCGGGAGTAGCCGTCCTTGAGGCCGAAACGCTGCTCCAGCACCTCGCGCTCGCGCTCGGTGAGGCTGTCGAGAACGTCCTTGATCTTGTCCTTGAGCATCGAGAAGCCCGCTTCTTCCATCGGGTTATCCGCCGATTTGTCTTCGATGAAATCGCCGAACGAGGTATCATCACTGTCGCCCACAGGCGCTTGCAGCGAGATCGGTTGTTGTGCCATTTTTAGCACGGCGCGCACGCGCTCGACAGGAAGGTGGATTTCCTCCGCGATTTCTTCGGGAGAAGGCTCACGGCCGTATTCCTGGACCAATTGCTTCTGCACGCGCATCAGCTTGTTGATGGTCTCGATCATGTGCACGGGAATGCGGATCGTCCGAGCTTGGTCGGCGATGGAGCGCGTGATCGCCTGGCGAATCCACCAGGTGGCATAGGTCGAAAACTTGTAACCGCGGCGATACTCGAATTTCTCCACCGCCTTCATCAGGCCCATGTTGCCTTCTTGAATCAGGTCGAGGAAGGAAAGGCCCCGGTTGGTGTATTTTTTGGCGATGGAAATCACGAGCCGCAAGTTGGCCTCGACCATTTCCGTTTTCGCTTTGAGCGCCATTTTCATCCAGTGGCGCAAGTTCGCATGTGCCGGATCAAAGGTATCGATCGTGTGCCACGCGTGCTGCTGCAGTTCACGCACGATGTTTTGCGTGGCCTTATCCTCGGGATTCGACTGCAACTTGCGTCCGTATTTCCAAAACTTCTGTTGATACTCATCCACTTTCTCACAGAAATCCTCGACGATCTTCTGCTTGAAATAAAACTTCACGTAGTGGCGATTGAGGTTGGCGATGTTTTTCGCAAACTCCTCCTGAAGCTTTTTCAGACCGCGCGGATTCTTGGCGGTGATTTGGCGGAACAGATCGTCATTTTCCGCATGCAAGGCCTTGAGCTGTTCGCAGAGACGGGGCAGACCTTTCATGTAACGCTCGCGGCTCTCGATCTTTTTGTCGAGGATGACCCGGTCGAAGCGTTCCTTGCCTTTGATCAACTTATCGGCAAGATCGAGGTAATCGAGATGCATGAAGCCGAATTGATGGAGGTGGCGCGCCACTTCGATTTCCGCGTCCTCAATGCGCTTGCTGATCTCCACTTCCTGTTCGCGGGTGAGCAAGGGTACCTGACCCATTTGCTTGAGATACATGCGCACTGGGTCATCGAGAATGTCGAGCTTCTGCTCGCCCTTGGTGTCGTCTTCATCCAGCTCGCTCTCATCGCCGCGGCGGTCCTTAAAACGATCCACTTCCGAGGCATCGATGATGTCAAACTCCATCGAGCGCAATTGCTCCATGATGGCCTCGACGTCGTCCGGATCCACGATGTTGTTCGGCAGGATCTCATTGATGTCGTCATAGGTGAGATACTCCTGCTCCTTGGCAAGCTTGATGAGTTCGCGGATTTTCTCCTGGATTTCCGGCGTGTGGATCCTCGGTTTGTCCTTGCCGCCCTTTTTGCCGGACTTTTTGGCATCAGCCACCGGTTCAACGGCTTTGCTGACGGGAGTTGCTGACTTGGAAGAGCCTTTGGCCGGAGCGGGTGCCACCGCCTTAGGCGATGACTTGGGCGCAGCGGCTGGCGCTTTTTTGACTTCAGCTTTCGCCGGAGACTTGGCTGTTTTCGCAGCCGGTGCTGGCTTTTTGACGGGAGCCGCAGGCGCTGGCTTCTTGCTCACTGGCTTTGCCGCGGGTTTCGACTTACCAGCCGCTACCGCTTTGCTGGGAGATGCGACCACCTTCTTGGGCGCACTTTTCGGCTGAGGAGCTGGTTTGGCGCTGACTTTCTTCGTGGATTGCGTTGGCTTGAGCGGTGCTTTCTTAGTTGCCATAAAGTTGTAGTATCCTGTCAATCGATGAGAGTTAGGGAAATTTTGGACAAAATTCACCTATGATAGGGGCTTGTCGGACGACGAGCGGGGCGGAAGCTACGATTCAAGGGAAAACTTGTCAAGAAAGATTGACAAAAAAACAAAAAAACGCGCAGTCCCGCGTTCAACGGGTGACGCCGCGCTGGGAATTTTCGATGAATTGCATCAAATCCGCCACATGGGGATTGCTCGCGGCGGAGCTTGCTTTCAAGGAGCTGAGCGCGATGGCCATGTTCAGATCCTTTTTCAGAAACAGTTTCTTGTAGGCCGACTTCAGCGCGCGGACGTCATCCTCGGAAAACCCTCTGCGCTGCAGGCCCACCTGATTCAAGCCGCGCGTGGTGGCGGGATTTCCATCCACGAGCATGAACGGCGCGATGTCCTGCACAATCTTCGAGCAACCGCCCGTGATCGAGTGCTCGCCAATCCGGCAAAATTGGTGAACCGCGGTCAGTCCCGAAATGATCGCGTAGTCCCCCACTACCACATGCCCCGCCAAAGTGCCATTGTTCGACATGATGATGTGACTGCCGAGCTGGCAATCATGGGCGACGTGGGCGTAGCACAAAAACAAATTGTGATGGCCGATGCGCGTGGGGATCTCTTCATGAGTGCCGCGGTGCACCGTGGTGTTCTCGCGAAAAACATTATGATCGCCGATCTCGAGATGTGTCGGCTCACCGATGTACTTCAGATCCTGCGTTTTTCCACCTATCACCGCAAAAGGGAAAAACTCATTGTCAGAACCGATGCGGCAGGGTCCCTCAATGACCACGTGGGAATGCAATACACAGCGGTCGCCGAGAACAACTCCGGCACCGACGACGCAATAGGGACCGATCGTGAGATCGTCGCCCAGGACGGCATCGGGAGAAATGATGGCTGTAGGATGGATCACGGCAGGTAGGAAATAACGTAGCTTTGTAGAGCAAAGGAACTGATGGCATCACCGCCCGTCAGCCAAGCGCGCGGCTAAAGACTCGGGCAATCCCGCATCGAGGATTTTCTGCTGCGTTTTGGCGATGTCATACTCCAGACGACGGAAGACAATCAGGCGCGTTTCGATGTCATAGATCGCGTAACAAGCTCTCCAGTCACCATCGCGCGGCTGGCCGACAGAGCCGACATTGATAAAATATTTCGATCCCGCCTCGATCTGCACGGATTCGGCCGCCACCTCATGGACTTTGGAATCTTTCACATACACCCGCGGCACGTGTGTATGTCCGTGGAAACAGACCTGGGTGAACTGATAGGAGAAATTCGACGTCGCATCGAAGCGATTGGTCACATAGTTCCAATTCGCTGGCTGATCGAGAGTGCTGTGAACAATGGTGAAGTCTGATACCTGACGAACCATGCGCAATTTGCGCAGCCACTCGCGCTGCTCTTCCGTGAGTTGCTCGCGCGTCCACATGAGGGCGCTGGCGGCGGTGGGGTTCATTGAATCCAGCGAATGATCGCCGGCGGCATCGAAATCGTGATTCCCCTTCACTACCGGACAATTCAGCGTGCGCACGATTTCCAGGCACTCGGAAGGATTGGCATTGTAGCCCACCACATCGCCCAGACAAACGAAGTCCGTACACCCTTGTTCACGCGCATCCGCAAGAACAACCTCGAGGGCCTCGAGGTTGGCATGGATGTCACCGAATAGAGCTACGCGCATGAGAGAGGATGGTTCGTCGGGGGAAAATGCAGGAAATCACCCGTGTCTGTCGAGACAAACTACACGGCGAGACCAAAAAAACTGCGGAGCTTACGGCTTGACTTGGCGCGATTCCAGCAAGGCAATCGCGTGATCGACGCCGGCCGTGGGCAGCATTTCGGCATTGTTCTGGCGATAGGTTTTCAACATGCGCAGGGCATCTTTCTCGCTATCAAAACAGCGCTGCAAGAGCTCCAATGTCGGCGGCGCATCCTTTTGCATCCACTCCAGCACAAAAAGCAAACAGCAGAGCGTATCGACACGATTGCCGTCACGGGCAAACAACTGCCGCGCCAGCACCAGCGCCTGGTCGCGTTTTACCTCCACGCGAGCCAGACTGTAGAGCCAGGCCCGCGACTCGTAGTGGCGGGCTTGACCGGTTTTCCAGGCACGCTCATAGGCCGCGGCGGATTTGGCATAGTCCGGGTATTTGCTGGGTGTGCCATAAAACCTGCCGAGACTGGACAGCAAGGTCCAGTCGTTCGGATTATTGACAATCCCCCGCTCCAAAAACGCCCGGCCTTTCAGCACATAGGCCCGGTGCAGCGCCTCCTGCCGTGCCGCGGGTAACTCCTCGTTCTCCTTGTAATCCACCGCCGCATTGTAAGCCATGTGCCAGGCACCCACATCCCAGTAATACGACGTGCGTGGCTGCAGGGCGACGATCAATTCAAACTGCTCCCCCAGCTTGATCCAGTCGCGATTTTCAAACGATCCATACGCCGCCAAATTCAGGAACGTGGCCACCACCGAGCGCAAGCCGCCCAGCGCCACCGCCGCACAGGTTTGACCGATTTTTTCCTTCACTCCCGACTCCAAGGGACGGAACAGCAGACCCTGCGCTTCGAATTCCCGCTGCGCCTGTTCCTCCCAGGGCGACTTGACGAATCCAGCCACCACCAGCGCCAGCACCACCACCACAATCTTGCGCACGAGTTTCATCGGTCAAAATTCCTTATCAGAAAAGACAAACCACGACAGCAGCGTGTAAAGCACCACATAAAACAGCGACAATCCCGTTAGGGCGCCCACTGCCGATAGCGCGATCGTCTGCCCCTGAATCGCCGCATCGGTGATATTAAACAGCTGATAATTCGGGAAAATCAATGCCACGAATTTCATCAGCAAGCTGCCAAAGGTGGTCGTGCCCGCAGTGGCGGTCGCCTTGTAGAAATCCGCCGCGTCGGATTGGAAACTCCCGGCCAGATAGGTCATGAAGGAGACGATGATCGTGAACAAGGTGCTTGTGGAAAACGTGGAGAGCAGCAGCGATACCGCGCCGATGATCGACGCTTGCAGAAATATCGCAAACACCCCGCCCTGCACCGACCATGTCACGCCCTGCGCCTGGATGTCCGCCTTCATCGACTCGATCGCCTGAACACTCCAGTCACGCGCCATCGCCATCTGCACCTGCTGCTCCAGCAAGACACTGGTGCGGTAGCCCAGCACCAGCGTCATCATCAGATTCATCAGAAACAATGAGACGAAGATCAACAGCAACACGCCTAACAATTTCCCGACCAAATAATCCA
>Ga0315909_10007628_pt1 | contig 12025 bp, 8 predicted proteins | sample LakEriMetagenome_11_FD_203527 | JGI IMG/M metagenome (GOLD analysis project Ga0315909, IMG submission 203527) | Freshwater fungal communities from buoy surface, Lake Erie, Ohio, United States - Buoy 2 MA125 | ecosystem: Environmental > Aquatic > Freshwater > Lake | place: USA: Lake Erie, Ohio...
CGATAACCACCATTGCCTCACGGCCCTGGAACTTATCCACTGTTCCAACCGCCACCTCGTTCAAACCCGCCTTATCCAGCAGCTGTCTGATTAGATCGACCTGAGCGTTATAGGGAGCAACGATCAGGACCTCGGAAGCTCCAAGTTTTGCTACATGCGCCTGGGCAATTTCTAAAACCACTTTTGCCTCTTCGATTGAGCTTGAGACGTTGGCCCTGTGTTTAACCGGCACCACAACCAGTCCTGGCTCCATGCCATCAACAACATTCGCTTTAGTGTCAGGGTGGGAGTGAAGTTTGTTCTGGTAGCTCAAGTTACTAACCGGTGCATTGATTGCAGGATGCATTCTCCTAGTGACATCTAAGAAGTAGCCAGAGGAGCTTTCTAGGATTGCAGCATCTCCCATGTGGTGGCCAAGGGCAGAGTTATCAACACCACCCGGGTGAATAGCCTGAACAACTTGAGTGAGCTGTCTTGGGTCTCCCAGCAAAACAAGGTTCTTGGTATTGGCACTAACCGCAATTGCATCAACCAGTGAGAACTGGGCAGCCTCGTCAATGAAGATGTAGTCAAACTGATCTTCAAACATTTCTTTCGCACAGAAACTCCAAGAGGTCCCTCCGAAAACGTATCCGGAGTTTCCAGCTCGCCAAGAACCGACAACCTTGTTGGTTGCAGGGGTAAGCCATCCTTTAGCTTCCTTGTCCCCGGCTTGAGTTTTCTTAGCCATGGCATCGGGGGATACCCCGGCTTCCAAGCACGCCCACATCAGATTCTCGATTGCGGAGTGGGAGTTGGCAACAACTCCCACCTTCATTCCTTTGTCAACCAATTCCTTGATCACCCGCGAGCCAACAAAGGTCTTACCTGATCCAGGAGGACCTTGAATTGCAAGCACTGAAGTGTCTAGATCCATTACCGCTTCGGTGATTGCATTCAAAGCATCCCCTGCCATTGGCACAGGAAGACCCGGCAAAGATTTCAGCCTTGGAGGATTTCGCATCAGCAGATCCATTGCCGGGTGCTTGATTTGCGGCTCCTCAACGGGTGAACCCCAAAGACCAACTAGCTCCTGGACTAATTCCCCAACCACTTCGGGCTTTTGACCAGGAGGCACCCACTCGTATTCGAAGATTGCGTTTGGGACTAACGACATGTTTGCGTATCTGGCATCGCGTTCAAAGATCAGCTCGTCGCCAACAACTGAGATGACCTTGCCATAGTCAGTGTCCTGCTGGTTAGCACCCAAGCTATAGCGAACAAACAACTTCTGATCTTTCTTTAGAAAACTGGTTTGGCCAGGCTCCAAAGCGTAGCGATAAACCAGCTTTACCTTGGTTTCAGGATCGACACCAAAAAAGTCAGCTGTGTTGGATTCTGTAGTGCAGCCTTGAACCACAAGGGCCTTACGGTCTCGATGCAGCTGATCAAAAGTTGCATCCTTGCGAATGGCCCAGTCTCGCCAGCGAATTACATCTTCGCGGTTGTAATAGAGCATCGAGTGAGTAAGAGCCAACCAAATCTTTGCGCGGTAGTCAGCATCGACATCTTTACCCCAAGCCCAGCCATCGAGGGCTTTTTGCATGATGGCTGTTTTCTTGTTTAGCTTTTCCAGTTCGAACTCGGCTTTGCGAGCTCGTGCAGATTCGGGAGAGTCTTCCTTTTCTGCTTGGCTTCTAGCCTCGCGGGCTTTTTTTATATCTTTGGCCCGCTCAAATTCTTGGTACCTAGAATGAGCTCCTGGCATTGTGCTCAACCAGTTATAAAGCGCCATGGTTGAAACGCAATCATCTTCGTTGTAGACAGTGATCTGCTTTAGCGTTTCTTCGGCACCTTCTTCGCCAAGCTCAACTTGCTGGCGGTAGTAGTCATACTCGTCAATGGAGGCGCCGGCATCAAGTACTTTGCTCTTGCGATCGAATTCGTAAAAAGCTTCTAGTTTCTTTATCGAATAGCTCGGCTGAGAAACCATGATGGAGCCTTTGACTACTTTGTATAGATCAACCATTCGGCCCGAGGAAACTAACTCCGCGACTTGGGCTTCCATTACCCCGTGCCTTGCAGCTAGGCGATTCAAGGCAGTGACTTCGTAGTTGGCGTAGTGATAAACATGCGCAGACTTATCTGCTTCGAGTTTTTTGTTCAAAAACTCCATGAAGTCAATAAAGGCTTGTTTTTCTTGTTTGCGGTCGTGGGCGAAAAACGGCACGAATTCGCCTGTCCGTAGAGTGTTTCCAAACAGGTACTCGAGACCACCTTTTTCTGGGAAGTAAGGAAAACCTTCCATGTCAAAAAACACATCGTTTTCTGAAGGCGGTGGCAGAACTGCAATTTCTGGATCGGGTAGAACGATAAAGCTGACCTCACCAGTTTTTCTGAAATCAGTCTGCAGCTTTGCCTGCAGACGGATCTTCTCGAAACTCGAAGCCGTAATCTCACTCGGTCTTTGATCATCGGTTGCTTTTGCTAAGGAAGCCATAGTTGTGATTCCACCAGCGGAGAGCTTCTCAATTTGATTGCGGTTGATGCCGGCAACTTGTACCAGGTGGTCAACATCGAATCTTGCCTGTTCGCAAAGTGCTGGATACTCGCAAACACTGCAGGAGTCCTTGGTGTCGCAGTAAAGAGTTAGATCAGCAAGGGTAGTTTTCTCATTGAAGGACTTGATGGCTGCTTCAAGTTCTTTTCGAGCCTGCTGCATAGCTGGCACGATCTCGGATTCCTCAAAAGTTTCTAGAGTGCGAGAGCCCAGAATGATTCCAGGCTCACCTTCCGATTTCATGCCTAGGGCCTTTAGTGCATCGGCATAGAGAGCGATTTGCAAAAGATAGTTTGGTTTTGCAGTTGATGCGAGCTTGGCATCCCAAGCTACGTACTTGTCTTTCTCCCCAGTTGATCTCTGGTTAGCGGTTAGCTTGCCCTTTACAAATTCCAGTTGGTAGTCACCTCGAACAAGAAAATCCGGTTTGCCATTAAACGTAAGGTTGCCAACTTGGTGCTTGAGGTAGCCCTGGTAGATCACTGGAACTTGCTCGCGCATCAAGGCAACGGTTGCATCGAAAGTGTCTTTGTCTGCCGGTCGTTGAAAACCTTCCGGACCTAAGTGATTTAGAAGTTCTTGTTCTAGAGCTTCTTCGTAGGCCATGCCGTAGGTGATAGCCAGACTCTCTGGTTCAACGAAATACTGCTCGACAAGGTCCTTTACTCCTGCAACATCGAGCTCTCTGGCAATGGCCAACTGCGAGCAGTGCTGGCAACCGCTTGATCTCATCAGATCGCGGGTATTGAAGGACCAGAGGCCGGTGTCGTGTTTTTTCATTGCCTCAAGTCTGGCAGGGGCTACTGACAATGCCTGAAACGTAGGGTCAGCACCATATAAGTCTTGGCTAGCTGGTTCTGACCGAGGATAATGAAGTATCAAATCTTCGGTAAACACTAGCTAGGACTTTCAATGCCCCTTCGCAGAACCATCGTTGTGGTTGAGAACGAGTCGTTGCTTAGAGACCTAATTGCCCGAAGCTTGGAAACCGCGGGTTTCGATGTTTCAACCGCAGCCAATGCCGCCGATGCCAAAAGAGCAGTCAAGGCATCCGACCCAGATGTGTGCGTTGTGGATATTGAGCTTGGACCTGGACCCAATGGGTTTGATTTTGCCGAGTACCTAAGCCGCGAAGCCGAGGACGTTGGCGTGGTTTTTCTGACTAACCTGCCAGACCCAAGATTTGCTAATCGCGATTCGAAGAGCATCACACAGAATCAGGCCTACCTTAGAAAATCCCAACTGGTTGATTCCAAGGAACTAATCGAAGCGGTCAACGCGGTTCTCAAAGAAAAAGATGTCGACAAGTTTCGCCACGATCAAAATCAAGATCGACCACTTGCCGAATTGTCCAGAAGGCAAATCTCAGTGCTAAAACTTGTTGCCGAAGGTTATTCCAATAACCAAATTGCCGACGAGCGCGGAACAACCGTTCGGGCTGTTGAGGGAATGGTTTCTAGAATTTTCCAGGCTTTGGGTGTTGATGCCCAGGGTGTTGGTAATGCCAGGGTGGAAGCTACCAGAATGTATTTGAGTGCAGCTGGAGCCGTCACGGTTGACGAATGAGCGACGCGTACAAACCCCATCGCCCAACCGCCAAGCGTCTTCTAACTCAAATTGGATCGCGCTACGCGCTTTCCAATCAAGTGATGCTCTTGTTTTTACTTCCCGCCTACGGCACAGGCTTGATCTTTGAATCGCTGCGACTAGAAACTAACTTGCTTGAAAGATTCTTAGTCGCAACTGCTGGCTACCTAGCCGCAGTAGCAGTGCTTCTGGTCGCCCGGTGGTTGCTTGTTGGAAAAGAACAAAAAAGCCGACCAGCTTTTGTGCTGACCGCCTTCCTGATCGCAGGGTTTGCTCGCGGCGTGGTGATCTTGAGTCTGGATGTCCTGACGGGGCAGCACCAAGTTGGCCAGGAACTATTTCGTCTGCTCGGCGGACCAATCTTTTCTTTCGTGACCTTTACCCTGGCTGCAGTTCTAGCCTCCAACTTCCAAAGACACCGTGAGTCTCTAGCCGCTCTAGCTGACGAGCGCTACCGCCTTCAGATTCGATCGGCAGGCATTAGGGCCAAGGTTCAGATCCAGCGTGAAGAGCTTTTGGGGAAGGTGCGAAGCCTGCTGGATCCTGCAATCGCAAAGATCCAAGCCAACCTAACTGGCACATCCTCAACCGAGGCCATCGCTTCGCTTCGCTCCACCGTGGACGAAGTTGTGCGGCCGCTCAGCCTAGAGGTAGCCGAAGCTAGCGACGAACTAGAAGCTGAATCCGGCAAGGCTGTCATTCGAGAAAAAGCTCCAACACCTTCTCGGATCATGCTCGGAGAATTCATTGTTCCGCTTTGGGCATCGCTAATTCTCTCCATAGTTTTAGTGCCTGCTGCATTCCTGCTAGAGGACCCACTGAGCTCTCTGACTATTCTTCTTTGCGCATTCCTGTCAATGTTTTTAGGTCTCGGCTTTTTTCAGTGGCTAACAATGAAGCTTCCCGTTCCACCATTCCTGGTAGCACTTCTAGTTCCAAGCTTCTCGGCGATTTCCCTGATACCGATTTACTTCGCAGCCGAGGAGCTGGAGTGGAATGTCACGGTTCAGCAAGTCAATGCTCTATTACTGTTTGGCGTTTGTGTTGGTGTGACTACCTTTGCCGCTCAGTTCTCTCAGCTCCAGCGCAAGGCAACCACCGAGAATCTAGTTGCAGTAAACCAGCAGCTTGAGATCCTAAACGCATCGCTGCGCCAAGAACTCTGGCTAAACCGCCGCCGCACGGCATCGGTATTGCACGGTCCAGTGCAGGCCGCACTATTCGCATCAGCCATGAAACTCTCTCAAGAACAAAAGCCAACGGCTGAGCTTGTTGCTGAGGTGGAGCAGGATATCTCCGCCGCTATTGAAAAACTGAACAACCCAAGCAACCTCGAGGGCGAAGACATCTCAGACCTTCTAAACCAGATTGTTGATATTTGGTCTGATGCCGCCAAAATCACAATTGAAATCCCCGAGCTGCTTGAAGCTGCAGTCGCTCGATCACCCCTGGCCAGCGAAGCCCTCATTGAAATCTCGAGGGAGTTCATAACTAACGCCATCAAGCACGGTAAGGCGAGCAGCGTTTCTCTAAAGGTTTCAAGACTCGATGATTTGCGAATTGCTATCAAGGTAGTTGACGACGGGCAGGGGCTTCCCCCAGGGGCTAAGCCGGGCTTTGGCTCGAAGCTGCTTTCGGAACTGAGCTTGGTATGGCGCCAAACCCGAGAAGGGGATTCAACCCTTTCCTACGCCGAGATTGTTCTAGGCCAAGAGAACTAGCAGATCAGCTAGCTCAAAATCAGTCGGTGGCTCAGCTCCGGTTTTCTCACAGGTCATGCTGGCGGCAACGCTAGAAACCTTAGCAATATCAATCAGCTGCTTATCTGAAAGTGCGGCAAGTCTTTCAAAGGCACCAGAACCCAAAGCGCCGATTTTTTGAAGCTGTGCGAGGGTGTTTGCGCAGAAGGTGTCTCCGGCCCCGACAGAGTCTTGAACCTTCACCTTTCGAGAAGCAACATCAAGCTTGGTTTTGTTTCTTCGATAGATGCTTGCACCATCGCCACCGCGGGTGACAAAGACAATCTTCGCGCTATCGCCAATCCAGTCCCAGGCAATCTGGTCCACATTCGCACCAGGCTCTAGTCCATAGAGCCAGTTGATATCGTCATCGGAAGCTTTGATCAAGTGCGAGAAGGAATTCACGCGCTCAACGCGGACTCTCTCCGAATCACGATCAAACCCAAGCGCGGGCCTAACATTCACATCGTGCGAAAGAGTGAGCAAATCCTTCTCAAAGTATTCTTTGGCCCAAGCTTCAACTACGGCATTGCCTGGGGGCATCGCCATCGTCAAGCAGCCAAACTGCAATGCAGTTGCGCCAATTGCACTCATCGTTTGCTGGGTTGGAAGTTCGTCTTTGGTCCAGCCCCAGTCGGCAGTGTTCTCAACATAGAAGGAGTAGCTGGCGCCACCGGAGGATCCAATTGATGCAATAGCGACGCTGGTTGGTTCCTTGGCTGCAATTGCGTAGTCGAGCCCTACCTTGTTATCGACAAGTCGCTGATGTATTTTCTGGCCGAAGGCATCGCTTGAGATGCGGGCAAGTAGTTGCTGCTTGGCTCCGGCGCGAGCTAGCGCAATAGCAACATTGGCGTTGGCTCCACCAACCACCGCTTGGTACCTGCCCGCGGTTGATTTGTCCTCAATCAGGTCAATTAGAGCCTCGCCGATAACAACAATCATGGGGCAAGTTTATGCCTCACCTCTAGGCTAAGAACATGGAAAACAAACTCTCAAAGTTAGCCATCCTCGCTCCTCTAGTTGGCCTAATCGGGGGCTGGAAGTTCTTCATGTTCGCGATCTATGCGGGGCTCTTTGTTTACCCGATCTACGACGCCCAGGGGATGTATCAAGGGGATGAGCAAATCATCCGCCCTTCCACCTATCTTTTTCTATGTGGAATTGTGATCTTTGGCCTGCTGGCCCTTTACGGCCAGCGCCTGGCTCTTCGAGCCCGCACGTTAGCCGGAGTCGATGACTCCCTGGCAAGGGCCGCGCACCGCTTCACAAACTTTGCCGTAATCGTTGCGTTGGTTACGGGTGCGTTTTTTGCCATAGGTAATTTTCTAGGAGCCTTCAATACCTACATCGACCGAGAAGAAAACCTAACGGTTCGCCTCTTTGATGTTTACATCCCAATCTTGCTTGCAACCGGTCTAGTTGTTTACATCCTGCTTCGAGCATTTGTATTTAGAAAACAGGTAGTAAAGGGTGCCAAAAAAGAGCGCATGTCTGAATCCGAAAAAGCCCTCGGCCTTGGCTACGCGGTACCAATTATTGCTACCGCCATCGCAATCATCTTTGGCCTAGCGGTCTATGACGTCACCCGTACCGACCTTGAAGTCTGGGTCTGGGTAATCATTCAGGTCATTATCGTCTCAGGTATCTTGCTCGGAACCAGATTTTCCACCAAAGCAAAATCAGCGAAGGCAACGCCTCCTCGTGCAAGGGCAACTTTGGCAGCAGGAGCTGCCAATTTGAACTTCGTGCTTTCAATTGTCTTTGGTGTGACTGTTTCGATTATGTCCTTTGCTTTCGGTGCTGCAGGTATCGAGAAGCTAAGGGTTTACCCGCCATACGAAGAACCCGCCCCGGGAGAAGAGTTCACTGCCGTTTGGAGCTGGACCGTTTCACCACTGTCGGTGTCTTGGTTTATTGAACAGATGCTTCCTGCGATTGTGCTTTTGGTTCTTGCAGCCGCAGGCACTTACCTTTCAATTACTGAGCGCAACAAAGTTGCGCTAGTTGCAAAAAAGCCAAGCACTTCTTACCCAAAGAAGCTAGCCAAGGCGCCAGCTAAGAAGGCAGCTGGCTCAAAGACCAAGACCACAACGGCTAAGCGCCCAAAGGCCAAAAACTAGATGATTATTGAAATCAAAGCACTGCTGTTTGATAACGACGGAGTGCTGGTGGATTCGCACGCCAACGTCGAAAAGTGCTGGGCGCAGTGGGCCGAGGAATTTGTCATCAAGGGGTTGAACATTGCCAATTTCCACGGCACCCGTGCCCAGGACACAGTTCTTTCTTTAGTAGGCAAAGACAGATTCGAAGAGGCCAACAACCGGATCAACGAACTCGAGCAAGAATCAGCTCACGAAACTCTTGCGATGCCAGGAGCAAGAGAGTTACTTCCATCGCTTCCAGTTGATCACTGGACAATTTGCACCTCAGCCAACTCAAGACTTGGTCGAGCAAGATTAGAAGGTGCGGGTCTTCCAATCCCTAAGTATTTAGTCACCGGAGACGATGTTGAGCGCGGCAAGCCAGCACCAGATCCTTATCTACTTGGAGCAAGCCGATTGGGCTTTAGTGCCAGTGACTGCGTGGTGTTTGAAGATGCTCAGGCCGGCGCGTTGGCGGCCAAGGCGGCCGGGGTTGCCATGGTTATCGGAGTATCGGAGTTTGCGCTAATCACCGAGGCCGATATTGTTATTGAAGATTTGTTGGGAATCAGCTTTGATGGCTCTAATTTAGAGATACCAGAGTCGAAGATCTTAAGGAGATAACAATGGCTGAAGTCACAATGTATGGAGCTGACTGGTGTGGTGATTGCCGCAGATCAAAGGCTCTTTTGAACACCACCGGTGTTGAGTTCGAGATGAAAGATGTCGAAACCAGTGAAGAGTTCACCGAGGAAGCTCGTGCTATCTCTGGTCGCACCAATATTCCTGTGATCCAGTTTGCTGATGGCAAGTTCCTGGTTGAGCCAACAGATGCTGAGCTTCACGCAGAGCTAAAGCTCCGCGGGCTAGTTTCCTAAGGAAATAAGGGGCTCTAGAGCCAATAGTCTCTAGAAACTTTTCCTAGCTTTATTGGGCCTATCGCCCTAGGCTAGAGAAGTTGGGAACATCCCAGCAGTAGTCGTTTGCAGTGCACTACAGGTGCATCAGTCTTTACCTCTTATTAGCCCTGGCAAGAACCAGATCAGCTAAAGGTCTAGCGCAGTTCGACTAGACCGCAACGACGAACATAAGTTATTGCACATGCCTCTATTTTTGAGGCTTGCTTTGGCCGTGCTCGTTTACATAAAGAGGAATAAAGAGAATATGCCTAATTTCGGCAAAGCAAAACCGCGTCCAAAAACCGGCGCATCCAAAACAGCTCCTAAGCGAGCGTCAGCTTCAGGTTTCGGCGCAGCTGCGCCTAAGAAGCCTCACCGCAAGGGAGCAGCAGAGCCTCGCGAGATGAGTGGCCGCAAGCCTGACCGCGGCAACAACTGGGAACCAAAGTCTCCTAGAACTGAAGCCGGTCGCAAGCCTCGTCACACAGCTGATGACCGCGCAGCGCGCGGCACCAGAAGCTTCTTCGATGCTCCCCGATCTGATGACCACGCACCAAAGCGCGAGTGGACTGATAAGCCACGCACCGGAGGACCAACCTACGACCGCCAGGAAAAAAAGAGCTGGTCAGACAGACCTTCTTATAACGACTCACGCGGTTCTGATTCAAGAGGCGAGCGTAAGCCAGCTGCCCGCTCTGACCGTCCATGGGAATCCCGTAGCCCAAGAACAGATCGACCATCTTCTGACAGACCTTACGCAGAGCGAAACTCATCTGACCGCGGTGCAAGAAGCTACGACCGTTCAGAGCGTCCATCGGATCGCCCAGCAAGATCAAACTCTGATCGTCCTTGGGAATCTCGTGCGCCTCGCACTGACAGACCATCTTCTGACAGAAACTACTCAGACAGATCATCAGGAGCCAGAAGCTACGATCGCTCAGATCGCCCAGCACGTTCCAACTCTGACCGTCCTTGGGAATCACGTGCACCAAGAACTGATCGCTCAGAGCGCTCAGGTGATTCACGTGGATTTGCACCCCGATCAAACTCTCGCGAGTTTGATCGCGACCGCAACCCGTTCCGTGAGGACCGAGTTTCGAGAGATCGTTCAAGAGATGAAACATTTGTTGGCGCTCGCGACAAGAACCCAAACAAGAAGGCATTCTTCGAGGACAAGGTTCTAGAAAAGCTTGTTAGCGCAGATGCATCAGAGGTAATCATCCAGGGCAGCTTCGAAGAGATGGGTCTTCACCCAAAGCTCGTAACCGCTTTGCGTGGCCTTGGAGCAGAAACTCCATTCCCAATTCAGCAGTCAACTATTCCTGCTGCCCTTGAGGGCAGAGATGTTTTGGGAAGAGGAAAAACTGGATCTGGAAAGACCATCGCCTTTGCTGTTCCAATCATCTCCAAGATGGTTGCAGCCGGCTCTGTTCCAAGAAAGCCAAACAAGCCACGAGCGCTTGTTCTAGCTCCAACCCGTGAGCTTGCAGATCAGATCGATCGAACAATGTCGGCACTTGCTCGCTCTGTTGGTTTCTACACGGCTTGTGTTTACGGTGGTGTTCCTCAGCGCAGACAAGAGATTGCTCTTAGCCGCGGTGTTGACATTCTGGTTGCAACCCCAGGCCGTCTAGAAGACCTAATGGCGCAGCGCATCATTGACCTGTCTGAAGTTGAGACCATGGTTATTGATGAGGCCGACCACATGTGTGATCTTGGCTTTATCGAAGGCGTAAGACGAGTTTTACGCGCTACCGGTGAGTCCCAGAAGCTACTGTTCTCGGCAACACTGGATCGTGAAGTTGACGCTCTTGTTAAAGAGTTCATGCCGAACCCTTACGTCTACGAAGTTCCTAACGAGACTCAGGAAACATCAACCATTGAGCACCGCGTCTTGGTCGTAGACCCAGATGATCGCTCACAGGTTCTACTTCGTCTAGTTCAAGGAGAAGGTAAGTCACTTATCTTCACCCGCACCAAGATGACAGCTGAGCGCCTAAGTGAATCCCTAACCAACAACGGTGTTCCAGCAGCAAGGCTTCACGGAGATCTAAACCAGAACCAGAGAACTCGCAACCTAGAGAGATTCGTCAAGGGTGCAGTTCGCGTGCTGGTAGCAACTGACGTTGCAGCTCGTGGAATCCACGTTGATGATGTTGCACTGGTTATCCAGGTTGACCCACCAGAGGAATACAAGACCTACCTTCACCGCTCTGGCCGTACCGGCCGCGCTGGCAAGGAAGGTGTTGTTATCACCTTGATCCCACGCTCGAAGCGCCGCAAGGTTGAAGACCTTCTTCGCAGGGCTGAAAGAGATGCGAAGATCACCGATGTTCGCCCAGGTTCAGAACTGATTGAAGAACTAGCAGGACCTATCGCTCCACCACCGGCAGCTCCAGACATCCTGGACTTCGGTGACTCACGCGGCGGAGGATCAAATCACCGCGGACGTGACCGTGACCGCGATTCAAGGCCTAAGAAAAAGGGCAACTACCAGGGTTCTGGTAAGGGCCGCTGGGCAGATAAGCCATCAGGCGATAAGCGCCCGAGGGCCAAAAAGTATTCGAACTAGAAATAGTTCGAGGAGTAAAAGCGAATAGAGACAGCGCTTAAACCCCGCCCCTTTGGGGGCGGGGTTTACTTCTATCCGGGCAAAAAACCCGAGCTTTACAGGCAAGGCTCCAAGGCTCTAAACTGGGGGAAGCCAAAGACCGTCGGTTTAAGGCAAATCAAATCCCAGGATTTCTTGAGGTTTGGCTTGTTTTGACTAAGAGACACATAAGTGTTTACCCACGTAGGTGAAGATTAAAAGGTTAGAGATTTCTCTATTTTCTTTTGCTCTCCACTTATGTGGGGAGCATTTTTTGTTTCTGGGCTGCCGACAAAATACAGATAATCAAGGAGTGCCATGGCGAACAAGGAAGCTACAGTTGCCGAGCTCACGGACAAGTTCCAGAGCTCAGCTGCAGTGTTGCTAACCGAGTACCGCGGACTCACTGTTGGGCAGCTCAAGGAGCTGCGTCGTTCCATCAGTGCGAATGCAACCTACGCCGTGGCGAAGAACACGCTACTAAACATCGCAGCTAAGAACGCCGGAGTGACCGCATTTGAAGGTCA
>Ga0315909_10007631_pt1 | contig 12019 bp, 9 predicted proteins | sample LakEriMetagenome_11_FD_203527 | JGI IMG/M metagenome (GOLD analysis project Ga0315909, IMG submission 203527) | Freshwater fungal communities from buoy surface, Lake Erie, Ohio, United States - Buoy 2 MA125 | ecosystem: Environmental > Aquatic > Freshwater > Lake | place: USA: Lake Erie, Ohio...
GCAACTCGTCGAGCATCCCATTGAAGCTGCGCTCGAGAAACCCGAGTTCATCCGCATGTCGCGCCTCAGCGCGGGCCGACAGATCCCCCCGTTCCACCTCGGCCATGCGCTCGCGTGTCCGCCGCAGTCGCGCGATGAGGCGTGACGGCATCTGGATGACCTGTTGCGAGACCACGAGCAGCAGCCCTGCGGCGAGGAGTATCTGCGGGACCGGTGTGGCACCGGCCGGTACGGCCGCATTGTGCGCAAGGCTGGCCGCGATGAACCCCACCATCGACGCGCCGGTGGTGACATACCCGAGGGCGAGGCCGCGATCGAACGAGTACGGAACGATCGCCAGGACATACACGAGGACGAGCACCGGGGCGCCGAAGACGAACACGACGCTGCTGATGAGCGCCGCATCGAAGACGGCAAAGACGTACTTGAGCCAGCGGCGATAGAGGGCCGGGGTGCGGCCGACGAACGACAGGAGACCGTTGAGCGCCATGGCCGCCGCGAACATGGCGGCCACGGTGCCCATCGGCACCGGGGACATCCCGAACTGCATGGCCACGAGCAGGACCGCCGCGATGACGACGGTGCTCCACAGTCGGCGGCGCGAGGCCTGCCGAAAGGTGGCGAGGTCCTTGGCGCGCTCCTCGTCATGGAGAGCCGGAATGTTTGGCGATAGCGCGGTCATGACTCCCGAAAGACGCGCGAGGGGGTTTGGGGGCAAACAGGGAGTTGTTGACTGAAAACCGAGAACTGGCACTACGAACGACAAACTCCCCCGGAGATCACGTGATGTCCGGGGGAGCTTCTAGTTCGTAGTGGCAGTCTTCAGTTCTCAGTGCCCTCGTGGCCCTCGTGTGCCTCGGCGCCCGCTATTTGATCAACGGCACCAGCTGCTCCGCCGTGACGAGGCTGAGGACCTTGAGGCCGGCGGCCTCGAGCGCCTCCCGTCCCCCTTCCTGCCGGTCGACCAGCGCCAGGACGCCCAGGATCTCGCCGCCGGCGGCGTGGATGGCGTCGACGGCCTTCAGCGCCGACCCACCAGTGGTAATCACGTCTTCGACGACGACGACCTTGTCACCGGGGAGGAATGCCCCCTCGATGAGCTTTCCGGTACCGTGCTGTTTGGCTTCCTTGCGAACGGTAAAGCTCCGAACCATCCCCCCCTCGCCCCGTTCGGCCTCCAGGGCACTCGCATGGGCGATGGCGTAGGAGATGGGATCGGCCCCCAGCGTGAGGCCGCCCACGGCGTCAACCGGCCAGCCGCTGGCCCGCAGGGCGGCGAGCGCCACGCGCCCGATGAGCAGCTGGCCTTCGGGGTGCATCGTGGTGAGGCGGCAGTCCACGTACAGCGTGGAGCGGCGCCCGGACGCCAGGACGAAATCGCCCCGCTTGGCTGAACGGTCGGCCAGCAGGGCGATCAGGCGCGCGGTCATCGAATCGGTGGTGTTTGGCGAAGCAGTCAACGTCCGAACAGTCCCTTCATCTTGCCGAACAGGCCACCCTCCTTCTTCACGGCGTCGGATGACCCGCTGATGGAGGGCGCCGAGCCGGAGGTGGTGGTGGAAGTGGAGGCGGTCTCGAAGGCGTCGGCGAAGGCCTTCACCGACGGATACCGTTCCGCGGGGATCTTGGCGAGCGCCTTCATGACCACCGTTTCGACGGCGGCAGGGAAGGTGACGCCAGCCTTGGCTTTGTTGAGCGTGACGGGCGGCTGTGTGAGCAGCTGCGAGAACAGCTCCCGCGGCGACTTACCCGTGTAGGGGAGGCACCCCGACAACAGGTAGTAGGCGATCGTGGCCAGGGAATACTGGTCGGCCGCCGGACCGACCAACTCCCCGGAGAGCGCCTCGGGGGCCACGTACATGAGCGTCCCCACGAAGAACCCGGCGCGCGTCAGGCGCTGATCGGGTGATGCCTCGGTGTCGGCGGCGATGCCGAAGTCGAGCAGCTTGATCTGCCGGGCAGCCGGGTCGTACATGATGTTTTCCGGCTTCAGGTCGCGGTGGACGATGCCCACATCGTGGGCTGCCTGCACCGCGCCGCAGATCTGGACCATGATCGCGGCGACCTCCTTGCACGGGAGCGGACCGCTCTTTTCCGCGTACTTGTCGAGGATTTCCCCGTCCGCCCATTCGATCGCCAGATAGTAGCGGTCGGTGTCCGACTGCCCGTAGTCTAGGGTGCGAACGATGTTCGGGTGTTCCACTCGTGCGCCGAACTGCGCCTCACGCAGAAAACGCGCGACGGCGGTCTTGTCGTGCTGCAGCTTCTCACGCAGCACCTTCAAGGCTACGGTTCCATGCGTCGGATGATCGGCGCGGAAGACCGTCGCGGTCCCGCCTTCACCGACCTTTCCGCGCACCGTGTATCCGGCCAGTGTCGTCCCGACTAGCGTCTCAATAGCCACGGGGCGAACGTAACGCCGTCCAGCAGTCGCAGCAAGACAAAGCTCGGGAACGTGTCGTAACCTTCGGACCATCAGTTATTCATGACACGGAAGCCGCTTCCGCATCCCGTCCTCGGGACTTTTCTTCTCGCCGCCGCCCTGATCGCCACGGGGTGCGCGACGTCGCAACCCGTTGGGGCAGGCTCATCCGTAGTACCGGCGCCGGGACAACCGGGTGCGCCTGGTGGCGCCAGCATCGGTGCGCCGGCGGAGATGACGCGGCTCTATCGCAGCATGGGCCTGGTCGCGGGTGCCGGCGCGATACCGTTCACGGCGTCGGTGAGTTTTCTGCGCGCGCCCACCGCAGACAGCACCCTCACGCTGCTCGCCCTGTCGCTCCCCTCGCGCGCGCTGGGCTTTGCCCGCGAAGGTGATCGCTACGCCGCGGCCTACGTGGCGCGCCTGCAGCTGCGACAGGGCGCCACGGTGGTGCGCACCATCGAAGCCACCGAGCAGGTGCGCGTGCCCACCTTCCGGGAAACGTCGCGCACCGATGAAAGCATCATCTGGCAGCAGTTTCTGCGCCTCGCGCCGGGACGCTACACGCTGACCGTAAGCGTGAAGGACGAGTCGAGCATTCGCGCGTCCAGCGAGGAGGTCGCGCTCGACGTGCCGCGTCTTGCGCCCGATGGGTTTACCTCACCGGTGCCGGTGTACGAGGCGATTCCGCGCCTGTTGGTCGATTCCTTGCCGCGATTGCTCGCCCGCCCGCGCGCCACGTTCGTGTACGGCGTCGATTCCCTGCTGCCGCTCTACATCGACGGCGTCACCGCCACCGCGCCGGGGCAGGTGCGCGTGCGCGTGTACGGCGACGGCGACATCGTGGGGATCGATAGCACCGTGTCGCTGCCGCTGCGTGGCGGCTCCCGCAGCACCACCATTGGCATTCCGATCAGCCGGCTCCCCGTGGGCATCAACCGTGTGGAGATCACGGGCGAAGGACGTCCCGACACGGCCCGCACGCGCGTGCTCGTGACACTGGGCGAGGACGTGCCGATCGGCACCTTCGACGAGATGCTCACCTATCTGCGTTGGTTCACCACACCCGATCGTGTGAAGCAGCTGCGTGATGCCGATGTGTCCGAGCGCGCGGCCGCGTGGACGGCGTTTCTCAAGTCCACCGATCCGGTGCCGGGGACGGCTGAACACGAGGGGCTGCGCGATTACTTTGCCCGTATCCGCGCCGCCAACATCCGCTTCCGTGATGATGCCGCCGCCGGATGGCAATCGGATCGCGGCACCGCCTTCGTGGCGCTCGGCGATCCCGACAACATCATCGACACCGGGTTGCTCAATCCCAATGAGCGCGTGCGCCAGCAGATCTGGGAATATCGCGAGCTGCGTGTGCAGCTCCTCTTCGTCGACCAGACCGGCTTCGGCCGCTGGCGAATCGCTCCGCAGAGTCGTGGCGATCTCGACGTGGCCATCCGTCGCAGGCTCGACAGCAACAGCAACCGCTGATCGCGGCGTAACCACAGGGGGACACCATGGCTGAGGTCTCCCGGCCGTCGTCACCGCGACTCTTCCTCGTCGACGGCTACGCGCTGATCTATCGCGCCTTCTTTGCGCTGATGCAGCGGCCGCTCACGACGAGCCGCGGTGAGAACACGAGTATCGCGTGGGGCGTGGCGAATTTCCTCAAGCGTCTGCTCAACACGCACAAGCCGGAGCTGTTGGCGTGGGTGCACGACAGCGGCGCCACCTTCCGCGACGAGCTGTACCCCGACTACAAGGCCACGCGCGAAAAGCTGGCGGATGATCTGCAGGCGGACTTCGATCAGGGGCTCGAGCGCGTCCTGCAACTGCTCGCGGCGTACGACATCCCCGTGCTCACTGCCGACGGGTTCGAAGCCGACGACGTCATCGGCACGATGGCGAAGAAGGGAGTCGAGGCCGGCTACAACGTCGTGATCGTCTCGGGCGACAAGGACTTCCAGCAGCTCGTGCGTCCCGGCGTGTGGCTCCTCAACCCCGGTCGCGGCGGCCCCGCCAGTGTGGAAGAGAACTGGGTGGGCATGGAGAATGCGAGCGACCGCCTGGGCGTACCGCCGGAGCGTGTCATCGACTATCTCGCCATCGTCGGTGACAGCAGCGACAACGTGCCTGGCGTGAAGGGGATCGGCGAGAAGGGCGCCATCGAACTCATCACGCAGTACGGGCCGCTCGAGAATATTCTCGCGCATACACACGAGATCACCAAGAAGCGGCCGCGGGAAGCGCTCCTCCAGTACGAAGCGGAAGCGCGCCTGTCGAAGCAGCTGGTCACCATCCATTGTGACGTGCCGGTGGCGCTCGATGCGGAGAAGCTGCACGTGAACGCCCCCAATGCGGAGGCGTTGCGTGCGCTCTATCTCGAGCTCGAATTCAGCAGTCTGCTCAAGGATGTGGGGGGCGGCGTTGCCACGAGCGCGGCCGCGGCTGGTGGCGCCCCCGACAGCGTGGCGACGCCGGTGCTGTTCTCAGCGCCACGTACGCCGGCGTTGCCGGGGCGACCGGAAGCCCCCGCGGTTACGCTGGGTGAAAGCGGCGTGCCGGTGCTCGCCGATGCGCACTACACCACGGTAGACACCGTCGACGCACTCGACGCGCTGCTCGCACGCGTGCGCGAGGTGCCGTACATCGCGATCGACACGGAAACCATCACCGATGCCGATGCGCCGTACGCCGTGGACGCCATGCGCGCGCACCTGGTGGGGTTGTCGATTGCCGTGGCGCCGGGCGAAGCGTACTACCTGCCGTTCCGTCATCGTCGCGATGATGGCGGCGGCAACCTCGCGCTCCTGAGTGGCGAGGCGGGGATTGCCGGCCGTCGCATCAACGCAGGGGTGCCTGAGCCGGTCAATCTTCCGCCGTTCAGTAGCGAGGCCATCGCGCCGCTGCGCGCGATGCTCGAAGACCCGGGGGTGAAGAAGATCGCGCAGAACGCCAAGTACGACGTACTCGTGCTGCGCGGCGCCGGTGTGCGCATGGCAGGGCTCGAATTCGACACGATGCTTGCCAGCTACGTGCTCGATCCGGGACGGCGCAGTCATGGACTCGACCTGCTCGCGCTCGAGTTTCTCGGGCACACGATGACGGCGTACGAGCAGTTGTGCGGCAAGGGCAAGACGCAGCTGCCATTCGATGCGGTGCCGGTGGACTCTGCGCGCGACTATTCGTGCGAGGATGTGGACGTGACCATGCGGCTGCGGTTGTTGCTTGAGCCGCTGCTGGCTTCGCACGAGATGCTCGCCCTGCTGCAGGACATGGAGGTGCCACTGGTGTCGGTGTTGGCCGATATGGAGTACGAAGGCATCGCCATCGACCTTGCGTGGTTCGAGTCGCTCAAGTCGCGGTTCACCGCGGAACGCACGCGAGTGGAGCAGGCCATCTACGCCGAAGCTGGGCACGAGTTCAACATCAACTCCAACCCGCAGCTGCGGGTGGTGCTGTTCGAAGAGCTCGGATTGCCCGTGAAGAAGAAGACGGCCACGGGGCCAAGTACCGATGCGAGCGTGCTGCAGGAGCTCGCGGAGGAAGGGCACACACTGCCCACCCTGCTCATGGAGTATCGCGAGATCTTCAAGCTCGAGGGCACCTACATCGACTCGCTGCCGCGACTCGTGCATCCGCGCGATCATCGCCTGCACACGAGTTACAACCAGACCGTGGCGGCCACGGGGCGATTGTCGAGCAGTGATCCCAACCTGCAGAACATCCCGTCACGCCGGGAGCTGGGGCGCGAAATCCGCCGCGGGTTCGTCCCGCGCACCGGGTGGCGCTTGCTGAGCGCCGACTACTCGCAGATCGAGTTGCGCCTGCTCGCGCATCTGAGCGCCGACCCGGCGTTCGTGCAGGCATTCAAGGCCGGCGGCGACATTCACAAGCAGACGGCGGCGATCATCTTCGGCGTGCCGCTCGCCGAGGTGAACAGCGAGATGCGCGCCCGTGCAAAGACCATCAACTTCGCCACGATCTACGGGCAGGGTGCCCACGCGCTGTCGCGCCAACTGCGCATCACCCACGCCGAGGCGAAGGACTTCATCGACACCTACTTCGAGCGCTTCGCCGGCGTGAAGGGCTTTCTCGACCGGTGTGTGGTGGAGGCGAAGCAGAAGGGCTACGTGGAGACGCTGTTCAAGCGCCGCCGCTACATCCCCGAGCTCAAGGAGCGGAACTTCAATATCCGGGCGTTCGGCGAGCGGGTGGCGGCCAACGCTCCCATCCAGGGCTCGGCGGCGGACCTCATCAAGATCGCCATGATCCGCGTGCACGAGGCCTTGGCTGTGGAAAAGCTCGCGGCCCGCATGCTGCTACAGGTGCACGACGAACTGGTGTTCGAGCTGCCGCCCGAAGAGGAAGGGGCGCTGAAGGCACTCGTGAAGCGGGAAATGGAAGGCGCTGCGGCCCTCGATGTCCCGCTCCTGGTGGAGATGGGCATCGGCACGGATTGGGTGGCGGCGAAGTCCTGAGTCGAGGGGGCCCCGCATCACCCAAGTGCTGGATTCACAGAAACTTGCCTCGATTCGCGAATCACCGGCGTCTTGCAGAGTGCAGCAATTTGCCGGGTCTGCCAGAGTCATTGGTGGTTCCACATTAGGAATGAAACCCCAAGTTGTTGATATACAATAACTTGTGATTCTGTTTCTCGGCGGCATCAGGATTGCAGTACAAACTGGTGTCTGCCGGTGGATGTCTCCACCGGCCCGTCTGTCGGTTCCCGCCGATGGGCGCTTGTGCCGGTTCTGTCCTGAGGTGTCCCATGCGATCCACCCGAAAGGGTTTCACGCTTGTCGAGCTGCTGATTGTGGTGGTGATCCTCGGCATTCTCGCCGCGATCGCCGTTCCGAAGTTCAGGAACACGAGGGGGAAGGCATACGCCGCCACCATCAAGAGCGACCTCAAGAATCTGGAGTCGATTCAAGAGGCCTATTTCTATTTCAACGAGACGTACGGCAGTACCCTGAACCAGCTGAACTTCTCCGGAACGGACGGGGTCAACATTACGATTGTCGAGGCGGATGCGCGTGGGTGGTCGGCGACGGCGACACACCCGTCATCGTGGCCGCTAACTTGCGCCATCTATTACGGCGATGCCGCGCCGCCGGCTCCGGCCACCACGGAAGGGGTCATTGAGTGCGAATGACCCGATGAGCGCCGTGGGGTGCTGACGGGGTGCGGATCGCCAGCCTCCCTGCACGCTCCGCATCCAGTGCCGCTTCTCCCGCCCATTCTGCAGGACCCTGACTCCCGCCGGCGCGACGCGCGACTGCGGGAGCTCAATTTTTCCGCCGGGTGCCTCGAGTTTGACAAGCGCCGTGACGGGATGATTCACGCAATGGACGGCGGCCTGTGGTTGCATCGCCACGTCTGGAAGGGCGAACCGCTCGTGCACTTGGTGAGTACCGACCGCGCCCGCCTGGTGGCATACGGCGAGGCACTGGGACTCGCCGAGCAGCGGCTGCAGTACAAACCACTCAAGGACCCGCGCACCGAGCAACGCCGCGAGGCCTGGCACTGGGACCTCGGCGGGCCCGTGTACCCGCCGTTCGACGACCGTCTCTTGTCGGCCGTCGCCGGAGAAAGGGGGAAAGGGGGGAACTGATATTGGGAGAAAAGGAGAAAGGGAGAAAAAGAGACCCAATTCGCGTCCCGGCTTGTGATTGGCTGTCGTGAACAAACGACACAAACAACCAAAGCCATTCTCATTTTCTCCCTTTCCCCTTTTCTCCCAATATCAGTTCCCCCTTTTCTCCTCTTCTCCCCCTAGGCCAACACGGCGCGCTCCAGTTCTCCCGCTTCGCGGCGGAGCGCATCGGCTTCAGCAAGCAGCGCCCGCTGCAAATCGGGATCCCGGCGAAACGTGAAGTAGGCGCGCATGCGCGCCCGAGCCCGACGCATGCGATCACCATAGCGCAGGTCGCTGCTGGCCGATGGCACCAGCGTGAGCAGAAAGGCCAGTGCCCACCAGAGGCCAGTGAACCACCACACGACGGCGGTTTGCACGGCATACGTGCCGAGGACAAGCACGAGTCCGGCCACCAGCGTGTGCATCGCCGGTTCGTCGCGCGAGGTGACGTTGCGCAACGCGAGGGCGCGTGCGAGTTGAATGGGTGCGAAATGCGTGAGCCGACCCCACAGCCCAACCGGGGCCATCACTGCAGCCAGCAGCAGCTCACGGATGGCAAAGCGAAACCCCGTGGTCGCCCGGGGACTGATGGCGATGTCGTGCACGTCGAGCCGGTGCGCATCGAGTTGCCCGCGAAAGGCGCGGACACGCGCCTCGAACGCTGTGGCCCGCGCGTCGAGCGCCGCATCGCGCTGGTTGCGCAGCGCGGTGTGCGCGCGGTCGAGACGCCGCACCACCGCGAGGGTCGTGCCCAGCGGCGCCGCATCGTCGGCAAGCGCCGGCGCCGGTTCGAGGAGCGCCGCCAGCGTGGCGCCAACGGTCTGCAACCGCTCCGCGTCTTCGGCCGAGTCGAAGTTGAGCGTGACGGCCCGCAGCCGCTCGCTCACGATGTCGGTGAACGTACCCACCTGCACGTTGGCCGCGATCAGCGCATCCACTTCGATGGGCTCGCCCACCTGCACGAGCACACGGGAGCGCGGGCGTTCCTTGCGTTCGAAGAGCAATCCGATGGGCACGATACGAATGCCGCGCACCCCGAACTGCTGCGTGGCGTGCAGCGCCATGCGGGCGAGCCCCGTGCGGAGTGGCGCGAGCGTGGGATCGTCGTGACTCTTCCCCTCGGGAAACACGACGATGGCTGCGCCCCGCGCGAGCGCCTGCGCCACCGCATCGAAACTCGCCGCATTGCGCGACGGATCCGTCGCCGCCACGCTTCCCGCTTTCACCTCGTCGGCCGCTCGCCGGAGCGGCACCACGCCCGCACTGGTGAGAAATCGCGCCACGAGCGGGTTCGCAAAAATCGTCGCTTTCGCCGTGAACCCCACCTGCCTCGGCAGACAGGCGCCCACCACGAGCGCGTCGATCAGCGCATTGGGATGATTGACCGCGAGGAACACCGGCCCCTCGCGCGGGACGCGTTCGATCCCCGTGGTGGTGATGCGCCGATAGTACCAGCGCAACGCCACTTGCACGATGGGTTTGAACAGCGGGTACATCATGTGCGCCGACGGCAGCTCAGGCCGGGCGGGTGCCGGCGTCTGCGTTGCGCGCCATGCGCTCGCCCTCGGCAATGTTCACCCGCATGAGCATCGCGCCGCCCACCACGAAGAACGCGATGACCCACAGAATCGCACTGCGCGAACTGCCGGTGCTGCTCACGGCGATGCCGAACACCGCCGGCCCGAGAATGCCGCCGAACTTTTCGAACACGCTGTAGAAACCGAAGAACTCGCCACTCTTGTGCTTGGGGACCATGCTTGCGAAAAGCGACCGGCTGAGCGCCTGGGTGCCACCCTGCACCATCGCGACGAGACAGGCGAGGACGTAGAACTCCGTCACCGTGTGGATCGTGTACGCGTAGATGCAGATACCCGTGTAGATCACGAGTCCCAGCAGAATGGACAGCTTGGTGCCGAGCTTCGACGCGAGCGCACCGAACAGAAACGCGAACGGTATCCCCACGAACTGTACGATCAGAATGGCCGTGATGAGGTCGGAGCGGGGCAGCCCCAGCTCCTCACCGAAGATCGCCGCCATGCGCACGATGGTCTGAATGCCATCGTTGTAGATCGTGAACGCAAGCATCGTGAGGAACGCCTGCTTGTAGAGGCGCAGCTCGCCGAGCGTTTCCCCCAGCCGGGAGAACGCCACGGTGAACGGATTCCCCGTAGGGGTCTCGTCGGTCTCGATGACGCGCGCCGGCTCGGGGACCCCGCGCAGCATGGGAATGCTGAAGAGCAGCCACCACACCCCGACACTCACGAACGCGAGGCGCGCCGGCAGTGTGGCCTGTTCGGGCGAGAGATTGTCGCCCGTGGGCAGGCCGATGAGTGCCGGGTTGCTGATCCACGCGAGATTGATGGCGAGCAGCAGGCCGCCGCCGATGTATCCCATCGCATAGGCCCCGGTGCTCACGCGATCGATCTCGTCTTCGTGGGCGATGTGCGGCAGCAGCGACTCGTAGAACGTCAGGCTGCCCGTGGCTCCGGCGAGCGATAGTACGAACAGCGTGCTGGCCAGCAGAATCTGGCCGTGCATGATGAAATACATGCCCATGGTGCTGAACACCCCGAGCAGCATGAACACGGCGAGGAATCGCTTCTTGGCCGATCGATAGTCGGCCATTGCCCCAAGAATCGGCGACAGCACGGCGATCAGGATGGCGCCTACCGTGTTGGCCCACGAATACCACGCGGTGGCCTCGGGCTTCGACATCTCCGATCCCGCCACGGAGATGAAGTAAATGGGGAAGACGGCCGTCGTGATGACCGTCTGCATGGCTGAGACGGCCCAGTCATACATGGCCCAGGCCCGCAATTCCGGGCGGTGCAGCCCGAGGGTATTGAGCAGCCCCTTGGGCTTGGCGGCGGTGGCAGACGAGGTCACGGGGTCGCGGTCCGGGAATGGGGTAGGCACGGGCTCCGCGTAATGCTCTGGGACGGGTTGGTCGCTGTCCAGTACGTGGGGTGACATACTTCATCCCATGCCCCAACGCCTCGTGTCTCGCTGGCCCCGACTCCGGCGCTTCGTCTTGTCGGTGCCGGTCCTGCTGCTCGCCGCCTGTGATCGGTCGTCCGCGGCCGGTGGCGACGATACGACGGCGGGTGCGTCGGGGACGCCGCGAGCGGACAGCGCTCCCACGGCGGTGAGTACCAGTGGCTGGGATATGGCCGCCGGTCCGTTTGTGGTGCTCCCCACGGTGGATGGTGGGATGGTGGCCGGCTCGCTGCTGCTGCCGGAGGCCACGGACAGCGCGGTGGGGGACACCACAGGAGTCGGCGCACTGCTGGGTGATGGCCGGCTCGAACTCTTCGCGCGCGGCGGCCGCGTAAGCGTGGCACAGCTTTCGGTGGAGAGCGCCCCACCGGCCGATGCGGCTTGCACGGCATGGCCCGTGGCGCGGCTGACCGTAGAGGCCGGTGTGAGTGTACAACCGTGGACCGCCGCGTTCGCTGCGGGACGCGTCACAGCCATCCCGCTCGATTCCATCGAAGGCATGGCGCCCCGCGACTCGGCGGCACTCGCCGCGAACCTGACGCGGCTCGCCTCACGCCTGCCCGACGATTCAAGTGCGACCTTTCGTGGTCTCCCGTTCGTGGTGCTGCGTGCCTGGCGCGCGCGTGAGACCGACAGCGCGTTTGTAGTCGCCGTGCTCGCGCGCCGTGTGAATCAGGAAGACGATCCGAAAGAAGAACGTCTGGTCCTCGTCGTGGATGCTCCCGGTATCGATGTGGCAGCATGGCGTGTGGGGTGGCACGAGCGCGCGTCGGGGAACGAGGAAGAGCTGGTGGTGGCCGAGCCGTTGCTGGCGTTCCGTGCCACCGGCGCACAGGATGTCCGCCTTCTCTTCGGTCGCGATGACGGTGTGGCGCTCGGCGCCGCCGTGCTCGCGCGGCGAGGAGGAGAGTGGAGGGTGCTGTGGGAAAGTGCAATTGCGGGGTGTGGGTAACAGCGGCCTATCGTGGCAG
>Ga0315909_10007634_pt1 | contig 12016 bp, 30 predicted proteins | sample LakEriMetagenome_11_FD_203527 | JGI IMG/M metagenome (GOLD analysis project Ga0315909, IMG submission 203527) | Freshwater fungal communities from buoy surface, Lake Erie, Ohio, United States - Buoy 2 MA125 | ecosystem: Environmental > Aquatic > Freshwater > Lake | place: USA: Lake Erie, Ohio...
AGTCATACTTTCTTGACGCAGAGAGTTTCGTTGGATCACCGAACATTGGAGCACCGATGACAGTTTCTAGATGCGGATTGGCTTCTCGATACGGATCGAGTTCAGCAATCTTCATGACAACTTCAGTAATTTCACCAGTTTCTTTATTTTTAAAAGTATATGTAGGCATAATTGTATTTATAAGGGAATCATCTTGAATTTTACTTTATTTTTCTCTGTAATAGCAATCGCTTTGTGATTTCTATTACGCCATTCTTTAACATACCACTCTGGGATTGGTCTATTTGTCCAAACAGCGAATGGTTGCTTGTCATTTATGTAATAATTGTGATATGCTTGAATAGAATTGTCTGCAACCTTATATTGATCAGGCATACACTGTGGCATTGGTGTTGCAGCATCATTTGTAATTTTAGATGGTGGAAAAGACAAGAATGGAATCAGTTTTTCAGCAACATGATTCTTTCCATAACGAAATGTGTACTCTCTCATGAGATCTCGCCACAAATTATATAACCACCAGTAATTATCTAGTGATTGACGACACCAGATACCTGATGGATGTTTCATGTGTGATGCAAGATACAAATTATCTTCACGATCGTCATCTAATTTCCATCTCATGGCTTTGCGACCAGAAATAGATTTACCCTCATACTCATAACCATCAAGAAGACGATGAGCAGTTGAGAGAAGTTGTGCATATTCCAGAATCATCTTGACGACATGTTTGTCAAGATGCTGTTTTGCACATTCTTTAGTGTCTGTGTGAAGATAAAATATATTCATTATTGAAAATTAAAAGCAATGCTTACACGATCTGCATCACTGTCATTAGTTAAATTCTGTTCAACTGAATGCCTTAAATATGACGGAAAGGCGATCAAAGTGTTTTCTTTTGGCATAATTCTAAATTCAGCTTGATTATGTTCTGTTAGATTATCAACCCAAATAGATTGTCTTAATGTGTCTGGTCTTGCGAAGACTATCTCTCCACTATTTTCTGGAACTTTTAAATACCAAACGACTGAAAACCAACAGTGTGGGTGAGCATGTTCAGTATTATAGCAACCTCTTCCGTTAATGTTATACCAATAATTTTGTAAAATTGGATCTGATGATATTCCATATGTTTTATAAATTGGTTTTAATACATTAACAATATATTCAACAGGAGTTTTCATCCAAGACCAAATTCTGATACTAGAATTACTTTGCCATCCATTACGATTAGAGATTTCAACACCAGAATTTTCAGATTTAGATTGATATATTTTATCAAGTACTGGTTTAGTATCTAAATCCAATGATGTGCCATAAATGCAAGTATAAAATGGTCGTAATTCTTCTATTTTAATTTCCATATTAAATCATCCTAATTAATCCAGCAGTATCAATGGTTACCAATAACAAGTAGTTAGCCAACATGCCAAATGATTTCCGAGTATAAGCAGCCCAAGCATACATAGCACAACCAATGATCCAGATAGGATATAAAATGAGTAGCGGAGGATTGGGGACAGTAACAGCCATGGTGATCGAACAGCCAATAGAAATAGCCCAAGCAAGCAACTCAACAATAAAACGAAACTTATTACTAGCCCAGTCATCACAAATCCATTCAAGTGTAGGTCGAAAAATATCAAGCATAAGTGCCCAACGAGTCATATCCAAATTTTAATGCGTTTAATCCACGAATTCCACGAATGGTATCATGAATTTGCTGAATTGTATCAGAAGATCTTGTGTGTAAAATGCCATGACCACTTGCAGCGTTGAATGGATTGATGCATCCAGTAGAATCATCAACTAAAATCGCAAGCGGATGAGCAAAATTTGCTTTTTCTTGCTTTGAACGAGAGAAATTTGCTTTATAAGGTATGTTGTTCTTGTTTAGCCAGTGCAATTTTTGACTTCTCGCATGATTTCCTTGAATTTCATCGTGTGTTCCTAATGAAGTGAGAATTTCAATGTTGATTCCATCAAGTTTGCACACATAATTCAACAATTCTTGTGTGTCAGGCATAAATTCAAGGTCTTCAAAGATGCGATACTCCATCACAGCCTGTCTAAAACGCTTGCGATCGGTCTTTTCGGGGTCAAATTTGCGGTATGCCTTGTCAAAATTGCAAAGCACACCATCCATATCTAAGTAAAGTGTAATCATAGTCATATTATACATCAAAAATTGTTGCAAGGCAAGAATTATTTGACAAATTTTGCAAAATCAGGTGGTCTCCAACCCTCTGGCTTGAGAATTTTACCATCTTCACGCTTTTTAACACGCATAGTCAATGGATCAATCTTGGAAAGATTGGATTGAGCACCCTCATCCCAGATTTCTTCACAATCCCAGCCACGAGATTTCATGTAACCAACAATTACCCACATTAAATCAAAACAGGCATCACAAATTTCAGCATCATCACTCACTGCTTCAGCATCCATCAACTCTGTATACTCTTCTTGAATGAGTTTCATGTACAAATCTGATTGTGTAGAACGATTTGCATTAAATGGAGGAATGTCTTGTCCAGCTGAAGTCATAAAAACATGCACATCTGAAAATACTTTACTCATTTGTTTCTCTCCGTATCAAAAAAGTGTGGTGAATGAATTGGTTCAACTGGTGTGATAAATTCTTCATTGTGCCAAGCATGGTCATCATCTTGTCCAACCCACTCAGGAAATTCATCTTCAATATAATCAAGAGTAGCACCTTGTGGTGGAAAGAATCCACAACCACGAATAAAAAAATCTACATGTTGCAGAACACCATCCAATGTATCTGTGTTAAACTCGATAGTTGTCACAGTATCGTGACCAGAAATGTCGTCAATTTGTTTTAAAATGTATTTCATTAATCATGTTCCTCTAAAGTCCAGTGTAGTCGTCTAATCTCTTCTCTCAGCTTTTCATTTTCACCTTGCAACATATGCAATTGTTTCATTAATTGATAGACAGCTTCTTCAGTATCACTTAGTGGTATTTTCATCTGTTCCATGTTCAACTTTCTTCATTAATGTCCAAGTTCCATCATTATTATTAATCCAGTTAAGCGTATCACCCTCTTTCCAGCCAACCTGTTTTAAAATATCATCTGATAATGGTAAAACTAAATCACCTGTTTCGGTATCTTCTTCTAATTTTATTGTCCAGCCTGTCATATATTATCCTATTTACAATTAAAAGCCATAGAAATTCTTTCATCATCATCTTCATCACTTAGGTTTTGATCTACAGAGTGATAAAGATGCGAAGGAAAAATAATTAACTCATTAGGTTTTGGTTTATGTGCATAAGAACTGCCATTTAGTGCGTTGAAGTCTTTAAATGGAATAAACAAAGCAATATTATCTGGTCTCATAAAAAATATATCGCCACTATTTTTTGGAACCTTAAAGTAAAATACACCAGAAAGATATGAACCACCATGAGCATGAGCAATGTTATAGTTAAACTTTTTATTGATATTAAACCAATAAGAAAATGTAGACATTTGCGCTGCAATGCTCATGTGTTGATATACTTGCATTACATATGGAACAATGTTCCTATCAATAAAGTCTCTCATCCAAACATGAGTTTCCCATCCTGCAGATTTAGACTGCCATCCTCCAGTATTTGAAATTCGTTTGCCATCAGAATCTAGATTTTCTTTTAGAGTTCTAATATTGGAAATTATCTCAGTTGTATTTACATCAATAACAGTAGAGAATATGCTAGTCTTAAATGGTACGATTTCATTCAATTCATTCATTATTGCACCTTTGTAACTCTACCAAAATGTAGATATTTTTGATGTGGTAAATTTTGTACATCACCAATAACATACTCTATCGTTTGTTTTGATGTTTCCATATAAATTTTTCTTAGATTTATTTCTTCTTTTTCAGAAGGATATATTTCTAAAGATTCGCACAAATCTTCAAATGTTTTTAATTCATTCATAGTTTATCTCCAACCAATTAGTTTCTTCGGGTAAAATAACACATGTTCCACCTGCTCTTTCAATCTTGTCAATGAGATTATTCAATACTCCCTGACCATACAGATTAGTGCCATACGATCCTTTACGACAAGCATAACAAGAGCCACTGGAACCATCAAAGAAATAATAATCAACATTCTCTTTAATTGCAGTAATACCTGAGTTTAGTTTCCAAGAATCACCATCAAGATATCCACCATACCAACAGGCAAATACCTTATGGACTGGTGGAGTATCTTTTCCGATGATCTTGACAACTACCCACTTGTCTGGATTATAGTCACTCATACTTCAATCACTTTCAATTCAAAACGATCTGCTCGATCTTCGTAGTTAATATAGCCACGAGGATTACAAACAACACGAGTGGTTTGAATCATGTAATCAAAGTCTTCGTGAGTATGACCATGAGTCCACAACTTAATCATTGGTCGTTCCATAATAAAACTATCCAACTGTGAGTTGTATGCACCATTCATTAGTTTGTCATGCTTGTAACGAGGATGCTCAGAACCTTTGCTTGGAGCATGATGCGTACAAACGACATTAACTCTGCTTGGATCATAAGACTCTTCAATAAACTTTATCATGGCTTTATGATCTTCAAGAGCATGTCTTGGTGACCATGTGGCTGGACGAGTCTTAAACTTAGTTTTCTTGTTATCGTCTTCGTCTGTTTCCCAAACTCTGTAGTTGACCATATCAGCACTGTTCTCGCAGATCTGAAAGTCATTCATACGACGAGAAACATGACTCATGGTCATCTCGCATTCACCATTAAAGTCAGTCCAGAGTGTGCCACCGATAAAACGAATCCCATCAATGTCAATGGTTTGCTTATCAAGGAAGTGAACATTGTCTAGTTTATGTTCAGCCAACATTGCACGAATTTTAATCGGACTATCAACCACATCACCATGATAGTGCTCATGATTACCCATAATGTAAATTACATGGGGAAATTGGAATGAACATCTCTTGAAGAAGTCAATAGTGCGAGCACTCTTTGCACCTTCCAAAAATCCATGTGGATCTGGACGACCAAGATCTGCAGTGACCATGATGTCACCAGACAAAATCAGAACATCTATATTCTGATCATTCGTAAAAAAGAGATCTCCGAATTCTAGATGGAGATCTGAGCAAACTGCGATTTTCATTTTGTACCTTATTGTATTGTGGGTTGCTCTCTATGAGATTCCATGGCAGAAAGCATAATGGCTTCGAAGTCTTTTCTTTCACCATATGTTTCAACTGCACGAATGAGTCTTGCCAATGTCACTGCAGAGAGTGACAGAGTACCAACTTTATATTTGTTTGAACACTTTACGAGAAAGTCATCGATCTCGTAGGATAAATCTTCTAATTGTTTGTCATTTAGCATCGGGATTCCTCGCTGTGGGTTTCATATAAATGCATCTATCGCCCACATAGAATGCACAGGGATTTCCAACGAAATTATTCACAGCACTGTTATCGATATACACATGCTCCATCTTTGTAACATGCGTGCATCCGACCAATGCCATTAATAAACTTGCAAGAAATAATCTATTCATACGACTATTATACTCCAAACCAAAATAAAAGGCAAGTTATATCTGTCTCTCTATTCTCGGGGATCCGAACTATCGCCACCAAAGTATTTAATTAGCAATTGCAATGCAGGGATTAACTCCATGTTGTGAAGATAATCCTCGGGATGAAGATACTTACCTTCCTGCACATGCAGACGAGTTTCTTCCATTAGATACGAGTATTGATTTTGTAGAGTCGCCAATGTAATACCATCGGCAACCTCATAGGAAATTTCTAATTTTTTCATTTTGCACCTCTATAAAATTCATATTGTTTCTGAGTATTTTCCTGAGCAGTGACCCATTCCAAATTAGATATACGAAAGTTATATTTGTTATGATCTATATGATTTACTCTGTAGGCATGCTTGATAATACTCTTTACAGTCTCGGGTGTGGCATCCCAATCTTTCTTCGTTATATTCTTTGGTCTGGGGAAAGGAATTAAATGTTCTGCAATCACTCTATGAATCAGTGGAGAGTATTCCTTACCCTTTATACTAAATCCAAATTTAGGATACTGTGCTTTACCACTCTTGGGCATGGATAGATCTGTAATCTTTCCTTTCTTGTTGGAAAAGACTCTTACTCGCCCATTCTTCTGTTCAATGAAGTATCCCTCCATTACCTTACCTTGATATACAATTTGCTTTTTCATATTAAACTCCAAACTCGATTAATACAATTATAATCATTACAATAAGACTAGTCATTCTTCTTCTTCCTGTAGTAAGAAATACAATCTTTCCAGATGCTCCATTGACTCTTCTAGAGCCACTCTCTGATCCGTTGAACCCTGTTTAATAATCTCCATCTTAATGCCATAGAGACAGTTCTCACAGTGACCAACAATACTCGCCATTTCATTTGATTTAATCATATATGCAACCTTTTAGAGTGAAAATTTTTCTCGGGAAATTTTTTAGTGAAAATGGATTTGAATTCATGTAACCCTCTAGAGATTAAAAGAATATAATGTATGCAAGACCAAATAATCCACCCCAGAATATCAGGAAAGGATTGAGATTGATTAGAATCGCCATGCTCCACCAAAGCCATGCAAGAGTGGGATCAAAGGTATAGCCGATGATTAGGATAAGGATAGAGAATAATAATTGTGACATGATGTGTTTATGAGTGTGGGGGTTTAATTGTGTTTAGGGAACAAGGTAGGAGTCCCGTGAAATACAGATATGTGCACCTAAGCCGAATACAGATTTACTCATCACCATAGTACCCATAGTCTTCGTCTGTACCGAACCCAGCAGATGCCATGGCAGAATCATGGTCACCATCCATGCTATCATCATAATTATCTTCTTCATAATCCTTGACGACTTCAGCCACAGATCCCAGATCTACCTTTAGTCGAATAGCGATCTCATCCAGAGACAAACCATCTTCATGTAGTTCTATAATGCTTTGATGCAGATTACTAAAATAACCCATTATACTCTCCTCAGTTGTATGTCGTATGTATGTTGTTTCATTTGGTGGTCGTAGAGACGAATCGTGGTACTAATACCCACTGCATTAAACAGATCTGCGAACACTTGCTGCACTGCCACATTTACATTACTGTTATTACCCACACCTCGCTTAATTGCAGCAGAGGTAGTGTAGAACGAGATGCCATTGATTGTTACATTGATCTTCATAATATATCCTTAAGCAGTCAACATGTATGTAGCAAGGTCTTTCCAGTCTTTGTTGCTGGCACGAACCTTGGATACAGCAATAAGAGTACGGAGACTAATCTCTTTGCACTCAGACTTGATCTTGCGAATCAGAGCCAGTGCGTCTGCCTTAATAGTGGCATCGTACTCAGGGAGGAATTCATCGGATGCAGCAATAAACTCCATGCGATCGATCTTCTGGTCTAGAGTCATAGACAGGTCGATCATCATACTACGACTACGAATGGCTTGGTCGATGCGGTCTTGGTCCATATTACTAATAAAGATAACACGACCAGTAAACTCGAAGGATCTTGGCAGATCGTCGTCCTTCATATCGGCATTCCAGCTAATGATTCGTTTACCGTAAGAGTCCAGAGCACCTTTGAGCAGATTCAGTGCAATCGGATCCTTCAGAACAGCATCACAGTCATCGAACACAACGATCGACTTGTTGTTTTCGAACAGTGTACGATACAAACCCTTAGCAGTCGAGAAACCCTTAATCATCGTAAAGCACTTACGAGTATTGATAATCGAGCCAACTTGGAAGTCTGCAAGATCAGAGATGTCCTTGTAGCCATTGGCTTCCAGAGTCTTCGTGACAGTGTAGGTCTTACCGAGTCCACCTTCACCAGTGATAACAGCACTAGGCTGAACACCAGTGGCAACCATGTTAACCAGTTTTTCAACAAAACCGAAACGAGTATTAATGTCGTAACGATTGGATTTCTCAACAGCTGCAGCAACTGCCACTTCGATGTCACCGACCATGGATTTCACACGACGCTCCACATAAGACTTGGAATAAGACTTAATGGTCTTAGAGCCAACTTTCGCAAAGTAGTTACCAGATTTAGCATCAAATTCAACAGCAGTCACAGTAGTCATAATCTTCCTTAATTTCAACGATAGAGAGATTATTCCTCAATTCGCAATTAAAGACAACACCTTTCTCTCCACGAGCTAAGTTGTTGATATTACAGGGATTAATAACCCTCAAGAATAGAGGGTTTTAGGTAGGTTAGCAGACACTTACTAGGGATCTCTTCTCTATCAACCCCTAACACAGTGATTCTACTCCAATGTCAAATAAATTTCAAATCTAAATTGCAATATTGCATCTAGGTTTCTTCCCAGAGATCGCCATCCTGGACGAACTGTTTATTCCCTATACGAGGAGCAGTGGGTGGCAGTGGTGGCTCAGGTGCGTCATGATTGTTCAGTTGCCATCGTGCCACTTCGCCTTTATCAGTCTGAATCCATTCTTTCTTGGCAGATCGAATCGAATCCTTCTGGTGCTCTGACATTGGTCGAGTATTCCCACACGAGCGAGAACAGTATTCACCTCGCTTGGTGTGCTTGGTCTGGCATGTTGGGCAGGTTTTTTCTTTATATGGCATCTCGGACGCTTGTGTTCACACTAATCACGATTTTCTCGGACTTCGACCACCATGGACATTAGTTTCTTGTTTGTCTCCATTGCAGACATTAGTGATTCTTCCAGATGCTTTATTCTCTTATCGTAGAATTCTTGCATTTCTTTATATTGTTTTATCCACTTCTCTTCATTCATATAGTCTCCTGCTGTTGTAAACTTTAAATCATTCACCATTCATATACCTTTATCGCTGGTAGCATACACGGATTCTCTTTAGTGCACTGATCCTTTACGGTTGCACATCCAGAGAGCATTAGCAATAATATCATTGCATACTTCATTTTATCGCTTTCCACTCATCCCACTCGTAGTTTCGTTTCTCTTCGAATTCCAGTCGTTTTGGATCGTCTAATTCTGTTATCTTATCTCCATACCATTCCTGTGCTTCTTGTTCAGTATCGAAATACGGTGAAATTACACGATGATTACTATCAGTCCAGAAGTAGGTATAGGTATGCATTCCAGCATCACGATATCGGATTAGTTTCATTTCTTTATCTCCGTCTTTGTTAGTTCCTTATATCCACCATAGACCAGTCCACTCATGATAATTGCACCGATTACGAGTACGAATGAATAGAGTATAATGAAGAACCAGCGGATCAAAAACATTTTCGTTTCCCGTAGAGATAGAGAGAGACTAGACTAGGATTCGTAGCCGATATGCTTGGGTGCTTCAGCAACTTTTACTTTATAGGATGGAGGATTGACTTTGGCAAACTCAACGATCTTAGATGCCGTATTCAGGTGTCTGTCCTCGTATTCTTTGATTCTTCTATTCGCATCTGCCAGTTGTTGTTGGAGTGCATTAATTGCTTCACCCATTGCGATAATGGCTTCAGTCTCTCGTTCTTTTACTGTTTTCATTTGAGTTTCCTTTTTAATTCATCGAACCATTCCATCATCATTCCACCGAGCCAGTAAGGGATTCGAACAAAGACTGCATAGAGTGTTAGAATGACCAGCGTAAAGGGAAATAATAGTATGGTAATGATTCCCAGCAACCATTTACTCATAGACTCTCCAATTGTGTTTTGTATCGTTGTATTTCGTCTTTGAGTCGGAGTCTTTTCTTCTTAAGATTGTGACACTCGACCGACTCGTCCCAGTGACAATCCAATTCTGTTATTTCTTTATCTATTGCTCGATGCTGTTCTTCAAGATGACTGATGTGGTGATTCAGTTTCTCTTTTGTAATCATAGTAGCCAGTTTCCATTAAAGTTACTCAGGTATTCTTGGTACTCTCGCTGGAGCATTTCCTCGAACTCTTTCTTGTAGTCGATGCCATGCAGTCTTTGCATGCTGGTTATCATCTTGTCATCAAAGGATGGAGCCAGATCGCCTTTCCATGCTTCATATGTCAATGGTGTTTCTTGATTTAAGTTTGTACCCATTCTAGTGCCTCTTGATCAGTGTATAGTAACTCATTATGAATTTCGTGTTGCTCATAACAATAAAGGCAAACAGTTTTGTAACCGATTGCCTTTGTATGTTCTCTTGACCAGTCTTTGGTCATGATGCTGTAGTGCTTATCAAAATTATCTTCTCGATGACCACATGACAAAATAACGGACATTATCCACCTCTACCTGCTGCTCGTTTGATTGGTTTATTGGACTGAATGTTCTTCAGTGCTTGTTTAATCATGCCAGTTGCTTCTTTTGGACTATGTCCTCTCTGGAGCAAGTCTTTCTTGGCTTTCTTCTTTGTTCGCTTTAGAAGTTTCTTTGCTTCCCACTGTTCTTTAAACGAAATTGGTTCAACTTTATCTGTCATATTATCTCCTTGTTGGAGCAGGATATCGGATTTGAACCGATGACATTTTCGTTGGCAACGAAACATTCTACCACTGAATTAATCCTGCACTTATTACTTATACATTATACCGCAGATGAATCTGCAAGACAAATTAAGCTGCACGCATATATGACTTGTATCTATCTGCTGCATAACTTGCAGCAAACGCATTTGGTTTTACAAAGGGAACAACATTACACATACCTTTAATGTAACCGACTGCTTCGTTTATTACACAAGATGATCCATGCATTTCGTCTGGATTAATATCCAAATGCACTTGCACCTCTCTGTCTTCCAGAACATCATGCAACTTTAGGTATAGATCTGCAATCTTATATACTTCGTTCATCAATCGCATTCTTGGTTTATCTTTCTTCTGGTCATAGTCTCTCTCACGAGACACTTCACCGAAGATTTTGCAACCATTGTTACCATTAATATGAACAACAATAACTAAGATGTAATCAGCGTAGAAGTCATCACCGATATTAAATCGTTCAGAGTCACCACCGATATAAATCTTTGATTCAGGACTCTGTGCCATGATGAATTGTTTCACTTCATCAATGTCGATATCTTTACGCATTATACACCTTCTATCTTAAATTGGAGCGGAGTGAGAGAATCGAACTCTCAACAACAGATTGGAAATCTGTAGTTTTACCATTAAACTAACCCCGCATTGGCATCCCGACAGGGACTCGAACCCCGACCAACAGTTTTGGAGACTGGTATGCTGCCATTACACTATCGAGATATTATTTCTTCCTATGACTAGTACAACTGTCATTCCATAACTGTTGTGCTTCTAGTTTGTACTGTTCCAAATCATCAATACAATCTTCGGTGCTGAGAATATCTTGATAATCATTCTTCGTCACACCTGTGTTATCATCCACTTTCTGTACCTCGCCAGTTGATTTGTTCAATTCATACTCTGGCAAAGTATTTTTCTTCTTACCAAAAATCGCTTCGAATCGATTATCGAATTCTTCTTGGCTGACACTAAATGGTCTTGGTTTACTACCTTTACCACCATCACTCATATCTACTCCTATAATTTGGTGCTCTGTTACGGATTCGAACCGCAGACCTACTGATTACTAATCAGTTGCTCTACCAACTGAGCTAACAGAGCATATCAACTACTTATTTGGTGGAGGATGGGAGGATCGAACTCCCACTTCATGCTTGCAAAGCACATGTGCTCCCATTATCACTAATCCCCCAATACTGGCTCCAGTGGCTGGGATCGAACCAACGACCAATTGATTAACAGTCAACTGCACTACCGCTGTGCTACACTGGAATAAAACTTTAATACATTTTAGGTGGCATTGATTGCAGTGCTAATTTCTTCTTCCATCTTTTCTTAGCTGCATTCTTTGCTACTTTTCTTTTTGTTGTTGGTTTAATGTATGCTTGTCTTTCTCGCAAATCCATTAACAATCCACTCTCTTCTACTTTCTTCTTGAATTGTCTTATTGCTTTCTCAAACTTACCATCTTCTACAACTACTACACTACCAAA
>Ga0315909_10007637_pt1 | contig 12015 bp, 15 predicted proteins | sample LakEriMetagenome_11_FD_203527 | JGI IMG/M metagenome (GOLD analysis project Ga0315909, IMG submission 203527) | Freshwater fungal communities from buoy surface, Lake Erie, Ohio, United States - Buoy 2 MA125 | ecosystem: Environmental > Aquatic > Freshwater > Lake | place: USA: Lake Erie, Ohio...
CGGCGCAAAGCGAGACGTGAGTGAGTTGGGTAGTATCCATGTCATTTGGGTCAAATCGGGTCAGATCAAATTGAGCCGGATCAAATCGAGCCGGGTCAAATCTAAGCGCACGGATTGCGCGGAAATAAGCCGGCCTAATGACCGGCCGGTCAAATGGGTTTAAACGGGCGATTTAGGCCGGTATGGGTCAGGACCGCCCCAGGGCCGGGAAATGCCCGCAAACGGGCAGGAAACGGGCAAGAAAAGGCCCCGGCGGTTAACCGGGGCCAGTGTTGAGGGGATCAGGCCCACAGCCGGCTTTCGAACAGCGTCCGGCCAGCTTCATTATCCGGGATCATCTCCCCAACCGGCCGCCCGTAGTTGGTGATGATCCATAAGCCGGCCTCGTCGCTGCCCGTCACCTCAAACTGGGGATGGTAGTCCTCGATCAACATCATCGCATAATCCCAGGTGCAATGCTCCCGCTGCTCCTTGCCTGGCCATAGCTCTAGGATCACCTCGTAGGTCATGTTATCTTCGCTCATCGGCTGGCCTCCTCGATCCGCCGGCAGACGGCACGGGCCGCGTCTAGGAGCGCGGCATCCTCAGGGTCAAGGTCAACCTCCCCGAGATCCGCCGCGGCCCCCATCTGCTGCAGGATGCGGAACATCTCCGGCGCCGCTGCGATCATGGCGGCCGCCTGATAGCCTTGCGCCCAGGTCTCGGTCGCCGGCCGTTGTGGCTCCGGCGTGTCAAGGGCGGATTCGCATGCGACTTGGCAAACGAGGCGGTCACCAATCTGCCGGCCGTCGCGCCAATAACGTGCCGTGTAAACGGTCAGGCCATCAGCTTGCCAGCGTTGGGCCGTCGGGGAAAAGTCGGCGGGGATCATGACTCGTCCTCCTCCTGCCAGATTTCGGGGAACTCCGCCGCCTCGCCCCAAGCCTCCTCCCGGTCAAACGTGCTCAGGATGACGCGGCCGGCGCGGTTCGTGACGGTGTACCGGGCAACATAGGTCAACTCGCCGTCATCCTCGGCGGGCTCGACTCGGTAGGTCAAACGAGCGGCGCTCATCGGGCACCCTCCCAGGTCCGGCCGGCCTCATCCCAGGCGAGGTTCGCGAAACCGATCAGGTCAAAGTACTCCTCGTTGGTCAGCGGGCGGTTTTCCTCCTCCCAGTCGCGCACGGCGCGCCGGGGGTTCCCGCAAAAAGCGCGGGAGTTGTTGTACACGTTCACCAGGTCTCGTTGTTCTGCGGTTGTCATGGTATCGGGTTTTTCCGAGGCGGAATTGCCTCGTTGGGTCAAATCAAGGCGCAACAATTGCGCCGGGTCAAGTCAGATCGGATCAAATTCGTTCGGATCAAATCGGATCAAACGGAGCCGGATCAAATCCGGCCGGGTCAAATTGGGCTGGATCAAATTACCCAGGATCAAATCGGGGCGGATCAAATCCAGGGCCGCGGATCCGGCCAGGATCCTGCCAGGCCTCGGCCGCCGGTAGCGTTTGCGGGCGTGCTGCGGCCCGTTTGCGGCCCGTTCCCCCGCCGGCCGGCCGCCTGGCGCACCCGCACCCCACCGCCGGCCAGCCACCCCAGGCGCACCCCCCCAGCTACCCAGCCACAAAAAAGGCGCCACCCCCCGCAGGGAATGGCGCCTGGCGTGACAGGCTGTGCGTCAACTCATGGCCACCGCGGCGGCTGTGTTAGCCTTCGCACCGTGGGGGTTTATCCAAATATTGGGGCGCTGGCGCTCGCTCTGCACCCGAAAAGGCGCGCCCGCAGAGTTGAATTTACCATTGCACAGCCTGCACTCTGCACAAGTGACGCCCTTGGCGTCAGACAGACATTCAATGGCACCCTGTGGCTTTTCTGGCGAAACATGAAACACCCGAAACCCAGCGGCCACCGCCTGGCGCAAGGACGATTGCGTCTCTGTGCTGGCCATGAAATAGCGCCCGTATTCGGCCGCCTGCGGGTGCTCGCGCCAATTGTGAAAATACCCTGTCCACCCGGCGGACAGCCTGGCAATCCTGTCCACCAGCACCACAGGCAACAGGGTGGGATTCCCGTACGCACCGAACCGCACCCGGCGCGATTCGAAAACCCTGCCATATTCCCCAGGCGCGAGGAAAGGGTAAGCACCGCGGTGGAACGCACGCCAGACAGACAAAGGCGCCTGGCCAACATTGACGTAACACCCGCGGCCACCCGAAAAGGCGCACCCCTGGCAGATTGTCCACCCGTCAACACCCGTCTGCACAGCCTCCACAGGGTGCGTATCTCGCAACAGGAACCAAATCTGAATCATATCGCCGGTTTTCCTGTTGGCTGTTTCCAGGGTGGCAATTACTACGTAAGCACGCCCGGCGACGTCGCCAGAGTGGAGGAGATATCCTGTCGGGTTGTCGGTTGTCATTTTGTCGGGTGTTATGGTTTAGGGGAAGGTGAGGCAGAGAAGGAAGCCGATGGCGGCCGGTATCGCAGCGCACAGGAAGCCGACCATCAGCCCGCGCCGGTAAGGATCCGGCCGCGAAACACGGGCCGCGACCGTCACGCGACCATAGCAAGGGCGCCCGCTCATGATGCCACCCCCAGCTTCCGCGCCGGCCGACTCCCAAGCTTGTAATGCGTAAAACCCTCCGGCGCCCGCAGCGCATGCGCCCGCAGCAACTCCAGAATCTCTCCCGGCCGCCCGTAAACAGCCGAGTAGCTGACCGCGCCCGCCGGTTCAATGTCATCCTGCCAGCGCCAACCGCCGGCTTGATAGGTAATGCGGGCAACCCGCTTGTATGGTGTGGTGTGGTTCATCTCCGCCACCCTGGCCACCCTCCCCACCCTTAGCAAGGCGCAACCCTTGCGCCACCCCTACCTAGTAGGCCAGCTACTGACACCCATAAAGCTTGCTTACCGGCCGCCGCCACCCTTTGCAATTGCCCAGTGCCACCCGAAGCAGCCGACTCTCCAGCAGCAGACAACCTACCCACCCCAGCACCCCAGGCGGAACGATCGCAGGCTTGCGCCTGGGGTTCCAAGGGTGGCCGACCGTCCCGCCGGGTGCTGCAGGGTCGCCGGGTGTGGCTCGGCCGCCTGCTGGCCGCCGGCCGCCTGGCCGAGGCGGAACACTGGGCAAAGCGCCACCGCCTGCCATGGCCGCCACCGTCCGCAGCGGCCAAAACCCTGCAGCAGCCCAGCCTAGGGGGGGAGGGGGTCAGCCTGCACCAGCCGGCTGCTAATTGGGATAAAACCGCCCATATACCTCAAATTTCGCAGTGCGAGCCGGCCCTGACGTCTGCTGTGGCAGTTGCTGCTGTAGTGGCTGCAGCTCTGGCGGATCCAGCTTTAGCTGCTGGAGGGGGTGAAGGGGGGCTGGGGGTTGGGGTGGGGGCTGGGGCGGGCGGCTTGGCCATACCGTCGGAGGAGGCTATTAGGCAAGAAGAAAGTTCGACCCCTACAGTAACAGAACAACTTATGGAAAATATTGATGTTGATGAAAAGTGGGGAAATTTCCCCAACTTGCAGGACGGTCAGGTAATTGGGGTGGTGGGGAGGCGGTGTCGGAACAAGTGGTATGTGGAGGTTTGTGTGGAGGGCCGGTGGGGGAAGGCAGAGATTGGGGACTGGGTGGTAAACCCGAATGACCGGGTGGTGGTGGAGTTGGCGTGGAAGAGCGCGGATGGGCGGGATGAGGAGTGGCGGATTGTGGAGAAGGTGCAGGAGGCGGCGGCACCGGAACTTGTCCCTGTTGTTGCTCAGTTGGAGGACTTTGACTCTGGTGAGGAGCCGCCAACCCCCAAGGAGCAGGAGCATCCTGCCGCGTATGACTTCATGGAGCAGGCCAGGCAGGCTGCTTATGCCGCCTATGCCCGATGAAACGGAAGAATGGACCTAACCGCACCTACCAGCCTCAGAAGCTCATCAATGCCGTCGCCCAGGCTGCGCTGGAAACGGGAGGGGTGGGAATCCGCCGGCACCCTCAACTCAAGGAAGTATCTCGCAATGACCGGGAAATGCTCCAGAGGGTGGTTGGTATGAGCGTCGAGGAATTCAATAGCCGCCTGATGTCCAAGTTGGACAATCTGGCCGACAAGATCCTCGACCGAATGCTGGAGACGGTGGATGACACCCCGCTTAACAGCCTAGGGTTCAATCTCTCCGTAGCTATCGATAAGCGGCAACGCCTGCAGGGGTTAAACGCCACGCAGGCGGCCAACGTAAACATCCAGGTCAACAACTATGGGGGCATGAGCAAGGAGGAGATCATCGCCAAACTGACTGGGAAGCCAGTTGAGGCGAAGCCCGCCTTGGCCTTAGCCCCCGCGGCTGTTGAGCTTCAAGATGTGCTGCCGGACAAACTCCCGGCTGACTCCGACGACCTCACTGATCCGCTGCTCCTTGAACCCAAGGAAGCGGAGGTGCTCGATGCGGCGTCGGGCCAGACCCGCCTCTGAGGACTTAGGCTTGGGGTCCATTGGTCTTGGACTTGATCAGCCCTTCTCGGATGGCCTTGATCTCTTCCTTGCGCCACGGCTCGGAGAGGATCTCTAGCAGGGCCGGGGTCTCGATGGGGAACGTCATCTTGCCCGTGTGACCGAGGACCAACAGGGTATCCATGTGGATATCCATGCCTGCGTCCTGCACTAAGTCGCAGAACCAGTAATCCTCGCTGATGAATACGTTCGGCGCGTCGTACTGGATGTTAGCCAGCCGCTCGATCCGCTGCACCATGATCTCATGACTGGTGGCTGGTTGTTCTAGGGCCTCCCTGATGGCCAGCAGCCGGTCCTCTGGCGTGCCCTTACCCTGCAGGCCCATTGGGAAGAACTCATGCACCGGGTGCGGCGGGTGATTTGGGTCCACCAGCACACCTTTCCGCCATGGGTTCTTGGCTGCGATGCGTTTGAAGACACTCATCTTGATCTTGGAGAAGCCAATGGCGCACCGCTTGACCTTCTGTAGCCCTGCCTCGTCGGGCTCCTCACCCGGCAGCAGATGCGTGTGCCAATGGGTCTTGAGCGACCGGGTGCTGTAGATGCCACAGACCATGTCTACATCGTGGCTTAAAAGCCTTAGAATGGCCCCTGCCGTGACATCCTCGCCGTGTTGCTCAGCCAGTACGTCCTTGTCCCAGAAGATTAGCTCGTCGAACTTGTGCTGGAAGGCATAGGCGACCAGTTCGTTGCGTGCCTGGTGGACTGCGGGGCCGTCGAGGAGGCACCAGTCCAGCTTAACACCCGGCAGATTGGCAGTGGCCAGTTGCAGGCTCGTCTTGAAGTAGCTCTTGGGGATATCTCCCTTGAGCGGAGTGGCGATTAGGATCTTTTTCTGAGTCATCCTCACCAGAAAGTTGACTGGTGCGGCGGTTATCCAGCGCAACCTTGGGTCCAGATGCGTGTATTAGGCCAACTTATACCTTATCTGCGTCACGTATAACGCTTTACCTGCGTTTTGCGCTCCATCCATTGACCGCATGATCAAGAAGCGGGCTTATGACGAGTGGTTGGTGGAGCCGGACCTAGAAGGCGCCCGCGAATATGCGCGTTTAGCCATCATAGCGATGCCGGAGGGGCTGAACATTGACGGGCAGGGCCTGATTACGTGGAATGCTCTCCGCCACGCCATGTGGCAGGCCCAGCGGAGAGAGGAAGGTGCCGAATGAGTGCTGAACTTCCGCACTTCCTGAGCCTTGGGGCGGGCGTACAGAGCAGCACCATAGCCCTGATGGCTGCTGCAGGTGAGATCACGCCGATGCCCAAGGCAGCCATCTTTGCCGATACGGAGGCTGAGCCTGCCAGCGTCTACAAATGGCTGGAGTGGCTGGAACCCCAACTGCCGTTTCCGGTTTACCGCGTCACCTACGGCAGCCTGACCAAGCGATCACTGACCAAGTTCGTCAACCGCAAGACTGGGAGGCCCTACATCAAGAATATGGTTCCGGCATTCGTGAAGAACCAGGACGGCTCCAAGGGCATCGTTGGGCGCAGATGCACCTATGATCACAAGATTATTCCGATCACCCGTAAGGTCCGCGAACTGGCACCAATCAAGCGAGGCCAAAGCCATCTTGGGGCCGTGCAGTGGATCGGGATCAGCTTTGATGAGATTCATCGGATGAAGCCTTCCCGCGACAAGTGGTCGCAGCATAGGTGGCCGCTGATTGAGATGGAAATGACTCGTAGCGACTGCGTGAAATGGATGCAAAAGAATGGTTTTCCAAAACCGCCACGTTCAGCGTGCGTCTATTGCCCATTCCATTCTGATCACGAATGGAGACGCCTCAAGAATCACGAGCCTGCGGCATTTGCAGTAGCCGTGAAGTTTGAGCAGGATCTGCAAGCGTTGCATAGCTCACCCGAGGTCTCAAATAGGATGATGAGCGTGCCATTCTTGCATGACAGCTTGAAGCCGCTTGGAGAAATTGATTTCTCCGAAGACACTACTCAGGGGCAATTCAAGTGGGGTAATGAGTGCGAAGGAATGTGCGGGGTCTAACAACTATGCCTCTCGGTAACGTCCACTTTTCCGACGACTTTCAGCCTGGATTTGGCATCCCGTGGGTGCCGATGCCTTCAGCCGAAGAACTGGCTGCTTGGCCGCAGGAAAAGCTGGCTGAGTACCTTGTCTTCCGAGAGCAGCGGAACGCTCAAGCCATCGACAACCCCGTCGGCGCCGGCTGGACGCTGCCTATGTGGGGTGAAGTGATGGTTAACTGGAAGAAGTACAAGAATCACGTCATCCTTGGTGGTAATCGTTCCTCTAAGTCCATCTTTGCTAGCCGGTTATGCGTTTGGGCGGCTGCGACTATCCCCTCTGCGGAGATCCGTGCCTATCACGTCAACGAGAACCGCTCCATCGAGGATCAGCAGCAGATGGTCTATGATGGCTTGCCCCTAGGCATCCGTAATCTTCCCACCAAGAAGGGGTTGCACCACTCGGTGCAGTACAGCCAGAAGAACGGCTTTACCGACAACGTCTGCATCCTGCCTCCGGTCCGCCCCGGCTACAAGGGCGGTGCGATCAAGTTCAGCCACTACCGCAGCTACCAGCAGGACGCGCAGGTGGCAGAGGGCTACAAGGCGCATCTGATCTGGTGCGACGAGGAATGTCCGCAGAAGATGTTTGAAACGCTCCAGTACCGGACGGTGGACCTTCACGGCCGGATTGTGCTGACGTTTACGACGCTCACTGGCTGGACCCCGTTGGTCCAAGACATCCTTGGCAAGACGCGCACCCTCAAGAAGCGGTTTGCCCCCCTAGTGGGCAAGGAACTGCCCGTCATGCAGGAGTCGCTGTCCCGGCCTGACACTGCGATCTACTACTTTTGGACGGAAGATAACGCCTTCCTAGATACTTCCGACTTCGTCGGCAAGTTGGCCGGACGACCCCGCGAAGAGGTGCTTGCCCGTGCGTACGGAATTCCGTCCAAGTCCATCACGTCCGTCTTCCCCGGCTTCAACAAGGACGTGAACGTCATTCCCCATGAGACGCTTCCTTTTATCCGTGATCCGAACTATCAGGTCACTCGCTACATGGCCCTCGACCCGGCAGGGTCCAAGAACTGGTTCATGCTCTGGGTCGCTATCGACGCGGCCGGCACCTGGTGGGTATATCGAGAGTGGCCCGACTACGACGACTGGGCACTACCTGGGTCCAACATTGAAGGGAAGCCAGGCCCCGCACAGAAAGGCTCCAAGCGTGGCATCCGTGACTACGTCGAGCTTATCGAGAACTGTGAGAACGGTGAGCCGGTTCAAGAAAGATACATTGATCCGCGACTGGGTGCCGCCGAAAGACAATCAGCCGAAGGGGCGACCACCATTATCTCGGAACTGGATGATGTGGGAATGACGTTCATCCCTGCCCCCGGCGTGGAGATTGAGAACGGCCTGCAACTGATCAACAGCCTCCTGTCCTACGACGACAAGAAGCCGATCTCCGCTCTGAACGGACCCAAGCTCTACATCTCCGATCGCTGCCAGAATCTAGTGTATTCCATGCAGGAATATACTGCCCGTGGCGGCAAGGACGAGGCGACCAAAGACCCCATCGACTGCCTCCGGTATTTGCTCGTTTCCAACTGCGAGTACATCGACCCCAAGTCTATGACATCCGAGGATAACCGGACGTGGAGCTATTAACTTGCCTCCCTTGGGGCTAGGATATAACCGGCGTTAGCAATGAGTTCCATCGACTCCATCACCACTTCCGTCCCCAAAGATCCCGGCCTGCAACTCGCTCCGGTTGGGGACTCCGGCCCTGATTTCAACGTCCTCAACAAAGCCTTTGAGGACTGCGTCCGCGACAACCAGCCCTACATCGACCAGTGCCGGCTGAACTACGAGACCCGTTACGCCATCTGGAACGGACAGTCCTCGGACGGCAAGAAGCACGCCCGCGAGGGCAGCAAGGTTAGCCCCACCCCGTGGGATGGAGCCTCCGATCTCCGTGTCTTCCTCGTTGATAACATCATCAACAAGAAGGTCGCGATGCAATGCATGGCCTTCCAGCGGGCCAACCTGTCCGCGGTGCCAGTCGGCGCCAACGACATTCCCCGCTCGCAACTGGTCACGAACTTCATGCGTTGGCTGATCCAGACGCAGATCCCCGAGGTACAGCGCGAGATCGAGATCGCGGCCAACTACATGAGCGAGAAGGGCCTAGCGGTGATGGGCCAGTTCTGGGAGAAGCGCCGTGAGAAGGTGTTGGTCAACGTGCGGCTGGAAGATCTGCAGGCCCAGTTCCCGCAGATCGAGATCGCAGCCCTGATCAACGACAAGGGAGCCGAGGACGATCTCAAGGGTATCTTTGAGGAGCAGTACGGATGCAGCCGCCAGAAGGCGGGCACCATGCTGCGGGAACTTCGCAAGACGGGTGAGACCTCGGTGCCGATGGATGGACCGGAGCGCAGCTATCCTGTCATCCGTGCGTTCAACCTCGATGAAAACCTGTTCATCCCCTCGTTCTCGCTAGATCTGGAGCGAGTGCCGGGTATCTACCGCGTCGAGTATTTTACCGCGGAACAACTGCGCCAACTGGTGCGCGACGACAATTGGGACAAGGACTGGGTGGAGCGGGCGATTGAGACGCAGCGTGGGCGCCTGATCACGATCAGCCCCTCCGAGTATCTGCAGCCCATCAGCCGCTCGTTCGTCTACACGCAGCAGCGGTTTACGGACAAGATCGGCGTTGTGTACGCCTACCAGCGTTTGTCCGACGAGGATGGCATCCCCGGCATCTACTGCACGGTGTTCCACCCGCACATGCCGCCAAGCGACAAGCACTCCGGCTTCGCAAAGACGGGGCTACTGGGTTACGCGCACGGCGAATATCCGTTTGTCCTTTTCCGTCGCGAGTACCTGTCGCGCAAGCTGCACGATTCCCGCGGCGTGCCGGAGCCGGGTAAGCCCTGGCAGGACCAGATCAAGGCGCACAAGGATGCCCGCATTGATGCGGCCTCCCTTGGCGTGCTTCCGCCCATCTGCTATCCGCAGGGCCGCCCGCCGGGTCGCTGGGGTCCAGGTGCGATGATCTCCGAGCGCCGGCCGAACGAGTACCACTACGCGGATCGTCCGATACCGGACATGAACACGGAGAACTCCGAGGCCCTCCTAGAGTCGTCGTTCAAGGAGTACAACGGCTTCGCTGCTCAGAAGGGCGATCCGTCGATGGATCCGATCTACAACCAGTTTGAGGTAAATAAATTCCTCACCTGCTTGGCCAAATCGTTCCGTCAGGTCTGGAAGCTCTACAAGCAGTACGGCAACGACCAAGTCATCTTCCGCGTGATGGGCGTCAAAGACGCGGAGTCGATGACGTTCAACAAGGGTGACGTGAACGAAGAGTTCGACTTCTACCTTTCGTGGGACGTGCAGAGCACCGACTTCAAGATGATGTCGGAGAAGTGGACCGCGATCATCCAAGGCGCTCAGTCCCTCGACCGCGAAGGCGTCTGCGACTGGGGTGCGCTTTTCCAAGCGTTCGTGTCCTCTATCGACCCGAACATTGCGGAGCGCATCATCCGGCCCGCCAAGACTGGCCAGCAGCAGGTGGTCAACGACGAGCAGCAGGATCTGGCGCAGATCTTCGCCGGAATCCCAAAGAACATCCGCATCGGTACGCCTCCGCAGCTTGGTCTGCAGGTCATGCAACAGTACCTGCAGCAGCCCGACGTGCAGCAGCGGTACGCGCAGGACAAGCCGTTCAAGGACCGCCTAGACGCCCGCGCCAAGCAGTATCAGTTCCAGATGCAGCAGCAGCAAAACGCTGTCATTGGCCGCCTCGGTGCCCCGATGCCAGGCCTCAATGCCGCTAACGCCAATCCCTGATGCCACGCAAAAAGACCATCCTCACTCCGTTTGAACGCAACGAGCGCCTCAAGGTCTCGGTGCAACGCTTGATGGCGAACGACGCCTTTCAAGACTTCATCGAGTCCCTACGGGAGATCCAGCACAACACCATGCTGGATCTGATGAGTGATGCGGTCGTTAAGGAGGACCGGCTCACGGTTGCGTCGCTGGGGGAGCTGCGGGCCTATGAGGCGATCATCAATCTCTACGATGATTATGTCCTGACCAAGTTGGCGGAAGCAGATGCCGAGCGACAGGGGTCATAAGAATATCTATTGACAGGAGCGGTTGTTAGTAGCACGGCTGATGGCACTGGGCATCCGCCCTGTCCTAAGCCCTTGGGGGCTCCAAACCCATGTCTAACGATCAAGCTATCGCTCCTTCGCAGCCTGCTGAAGCGCCACAAGCGTCCGAGGCAAAAGCCGATGCCAAAGTCAGTAGCAACCTGAGTGTCGCTCAAGCTGCTCAACGTCTGCTTAACATGCAGGCCGAGAACGCTAAAGCTCAAGCGGCGCCCGCGGAACAGGTCGCTCAGCCCGAAACGGCTGCACAACCCGCACCAACAGAAGCGGACCAGTCCGAGTCTGTCGGCAGTTCGGAGGCGCAGGATACTGAGGCAACCGCCGATGGATCCGAGGCCGACGACGATTCCGTTCCTTCTCAGATCTCGCCAGAGGTTCAGAAGAATATCAACAAACGCATCGGCAAGGAAGTGGCCAAGCGAAAGGCCGTCGAAGCGCAGTTGAATGAACTCCGTCTAGAGTTGGCGAAGAACCAGCAGCAGGCTCAGGCCCAGGTGCCCGATGTTCCTGTAGCGGCCCTTCCCAATGCGAGCACACCGCTCGCCCAGATTGAGAACTTCAACCAGCTAGACACCCTCGCCCAACAGGCGAAGGAAGCCAAACGCTTTGCCCAGCAGCAACTTGCGAAACGGAACTTTGAACCCATTCAGTTGGGGGATCAGGTTCTCGACCAAGAGGCGCTGACTACGATCATCATCAATGCGGACAAGACGCTTGAGGATGACATCCCTGCACGAAAGGCGTTTCTCTCGCAACGCGTTGAAGCGCAGAAGCTTGCCCATCAGGAATTCCCATTCCTGCGGGACAAGAGCACGCCTGAGTACGTTGCCGCCCAGCAGGCCTACATGCAGATGCCGTGGCTACGCAATCTGCCCAATTCAGATTGGATCATCGGGGTCCAGATTGAGGGTCTGAAAGCATTGGAGAAGAAGAAGATGAGCGCCAATAAGCCTGCCAAGGCCGGCGTCATCCCTTCAAATAAACCGCCTTCGTCTCAGACGGTGGCGACTGCAGGTTCTTCTGACAATCGAACGCCCGCGCCTTCCAAGACGCAGGCTCAGGTTGACGCCCTCCGGCAGCATCTGTCCAAGAAGGGTGGAGTTACGACAAGCGAAGCAGTCCAATTCCTCCTGGCCCGAGAGGCGGCCAAGCAAACTCGTTAATCACATGGCTCTTAGCACTACTTACAACGTCGCGGGGGATCGTGAAGATCTCACCGACTTCCTCACCATCCTCTCTCCCGAGGATACCCCCAAGATCTCTACCTTCGCCAAGACGAAGCGGATGACCAATGCCTACCAGGAGTGGCAGGTCGATTCCCTGACGCCCGTCAGCTTTGGCGGCGTCCTTGAAGGCCAGGATGTCCTCGCCTTCTCCAACCAGGCCGTCA
>Ga0315909_10007638_pt1 | contig 12014 bp, 6 predicted proteins | sample LakEriMetagenome_11_FD_203527 | JGI IMG/M metagenome (GOLD analysis project Ga0315909, IMG submission 203527) | Freshwater fungal communities from buoy surface, Lake Erie, Ohio, United States - Buoy 2 MA125 | ecosystem: Environmental > Aquatic > Freshwater > Lake | place: USA: Lake Erie, Ohio...
CCGCTGCGACATTGACGACGATCAACGGGCTCACCGCCGGTCGCGCCGTCCTGTACAACCAGGAAGATGGCGTTAACGGCAACGGCTCGGCGATCAATGCGTACGTGAAGTCGGGGTACTTTGACATTGGCGATGGCGATCAGATGCTGTACATGCGCCGGTTTATCCCCGACTTTAAGAATCAGGTAGGTAACCTCACCGTGAGGTTGTTGTTGCGCCCCTACCCGCAATCTTCTGCTGTCCCGAGCTCTTTGGATCCTTATGTGATCACTCCTACGACGGATAAAGTCGACACTCGGGCACGTGGACGGCAGATTAGTTTGCAGATTGAGAGCACGGATCTCAGCACCAACTGGCGCTTTGGCACGATGCGCGTTGACATTCAGCCGGATGGCTTGAGATGAGTAAGATCAACAACGTACGTCTGCCGAACGCGGCTCCGTCGCAGTACAGCGCGGAGTCGTTCGACCAGCTCGTGCGTTCGTTGGAACAAATCATCTTTCAGCTCAATAACACCTACACGCCAACCGTTAGCGATGACAAAGCGGGCGCAGGTTCGTGGTTCGCGGCCGGTTCTGGTGCGGGCGGTGGCTTTGCAGGCGGGGTTCGTGGCTTCCAGTTAAGCAACGGCATCATCCTGCCCCATGCGATGTTGATGTCGGATCAGGATCAAGACTTAACCAGCATCACCACGGAAGAGCTCATCACCTACAACTCAACCCCGGTCGCCAACGGGATTCGTGTTGTGGACAACAGCAAGATCTACGTCCCTTGTGCGGGGAACTATCTTGTTACGATCCGGATCCAGGTTTCTAACCGCGGTGTCGCTACGGAAGAGGTTGAGGTCTGGGCAAAAGACACAGGCGTTAATTACGCAGCGAGTCGGAGTCGTTTTGATATTGCAGCACGTAAAAGCGTTTCGGTGTTTTCGCACGTCGTGCCGACGATCACGGGCATTTTTTCCGTGCAAGACCCTTCCACAAATTACTTGGAGTTTGCCTGGTGGGCGAGCAGTACGGACGTCTTCCTAGAGCACTACGGGACGGACACCAGCCCAACGCGTCCCGCGATCTCGTCCGTCATCCTGACCATCAACTTCATCTCGGCGATATGACATGGCAAACAAGTATCTGCGTCTATACCTAACCCCAAGCGCCGCAACGGAGACGACCATTTACACGGCTCCTGCGGCAAATAACGCCGTACTGTCGTCGCTTCGGGTGACTAACGACAACGCCAGCGTCGCCAACATCAGCGCGGCGGTTTACCCTGCCGGAGGAGCGACGCCGTACAAACTATTGAAAACGTACGCCCTGCCAACCAGCCAGACGATGGACGTTTTCTCAGGCGTCCCATGTGTGCTGATCGCGGGGGACGTGCTCAAGGTGACCGCTAGTGTGGCGGACGTCGATTTCTACCTGTCTTACCTCGAGATCGATCGGACTTGACGAGTGGACAAGACTTGACAACTTGCCCCATAATCCCAGCCATCTTCGCGTCCTTTCCCGGCGCGCGACCCCTTGTTGGGTCTTTGGCACAACCTGGAAAGGACACCTATGGAAGATGAAGGCATCATGGCCTTGCCCCAGGGGCAAGCACCCATGCAAAATCAGGCTCCCCCCAAGAAGCCCGTGTATGTCTCCAGCGCGGACGCATATGACGCCGCTCTCCAGGGATTGGGGATGTCAACTAACGACCCCTCACAGGCCGAAGCGGTTAAGCAGGCCGTCAGGGAGTCGATTGACGAGCTTGCCTTAAGCCCCAAAGAGGTCACGGCGTTACTCGATGTCCTCGAGTACATGTCGCAGCATCCAGAGGAATATCCCCAGCTTCGTCAGCAGTTGCTCGAAGCGGATATGATGGATGAGGACGACCTTCCAGAAGAGTATGACGCGGCCTTTCTAGGCATGGCTATCATGGTGCTCAACGAGTACCAGGCAAGCCGTGCCGAGGGCGCGCAAGCGGCAATGGACATGGGTCCAACCGTCGAGGGCCTCGGCCCAATGCCCATGGCCGAGGGCGGTTTGGCGGACATGGCCAAGTATCTGGCCTCTTACGGTCAACGTGGCGACACGATGCTCGCTCACATTACCCCGGAAGAGGCTCGATTACTTAAATCAATAGGTGGTGCGGGGACACTCAATCCACACACGCAACTGCCTCAGTTCTTCATAAAGAAGCTTTTTAAGGGCGTTAAAAAAGCCGTTAAAAAGATCCTTAAAAACCCGATTTTTAGGGTCGTGGCTACGGTAGCTCTTGCTACTGTTCTCGGCCCAGCGGCCGTCAGCGCCATAGGCGCGATGACTGGAGCGACTGCGGTTGCTGCCGGTACGGCAGGAGCAGCGGCAGGCTTGGGGGGCACCGCATTTGCCCTCTCAACGAGTGCTGCCGCAGCGGCTTCTGCCCTAACCGCAGTAGGCACCTCGGCGGCAGTTAGCGCCATGGCGGGAGAAAAGCTCAACGCCAAGAACCTGTTGGTTAATGCGGCGGCTAGTTACTTTGGGGCCGGCGGCACTGTTGGTAAGTTTGCTCCTCTTAAGATGGCGACCGACCTGGCGGGCCGTATCCCAGGCGTCACGGCAGGCAGTAATGTTGCACAAAGCATCGGTAGCGCCCTAACTAGCGGCGTGGTGGCTCGTGCGGCGGGGCTGAGTTCCGATCAAGCGTTGGCCATGGGGCTTCAGTCCGGCGCTGGAACGTACTTCAGTAACCTCACAAAGCCGTTGGCGGAGTACAGCGATCAGGAACTGAAGGACATGGGGTACTCCGAAGGTGCGATCGGACGTGTCCGCGCGGAGAACGCGCCGCAGGCCGCAGCCCCTGCCGGGGCTCCTTCTGCCCCCGCTGGTACTTCTTCAACCACCCAAACGGCAGGAGAGCAGGTAGCCGGTGGTGCTCCGGGAGAGGTTCCAACGGCCTCCGGTATGCGCGGTGTGTTCACCAAGTTTCCGGAAGACTTCCCGGTGGATGCGGCGACGGGACTTCCGACACAGCCAGCCCCTACGTTCATGGGGCGTTTGCGCGAGGCCGTTCAGTTCCCGTCTTTACAAACAGCCAAGGACGCATTTCTTGTCAATCCGTACGCTAAGACGGAGCTGGGCAGGTTTGTGCCTGCCGCTCTTACGGCGGCCGGTATTGGCGCCTTGACGGGCGGCTTTAAGTCCGAGCCAGTAGACCAAAATCCGCTGTTCAATCGGGACTACACGGGATCCGACTACATCCGCGAAAACCCACAGCTCTTCGGCGGCACACTGGGCCGTGTTGAGGGGATGCCGAAGCCGTACGACCCGATCGTTGCTACGCAATCCTATGGGACACCGCCTACTGCCGCAGCGCCTCCGGTCGTCGTGCCACGCGGCGTGACCTTGCAGCCGCAAGGCATCCCGCAGCCGTACAACGTGGCCGGGCTTTACGGCGTGCCTGAGTTAGCGGCTCCTGTCCGTCAACCGGTGTACATGAACAAGGGCGGTGATCCGTCGAAGTTCCCGCGTAAGACAGGCCCGATCAACGGGCCTGGAACCGGCACGTCGGATTCGATTCCGGCGATGCTGTCGGACGGTGAGTTTGTCTTTACGGCCAAGGCCGTTCGTAACGCCGGTAACGGTAGTCGCCGCAAGGGCGCAAAGCGCATGTACGCCTTGATGAAAAAGCTCGAAGGCGGAGCGGTGAAGGAGTAAGAAAACATGCCAGAAACAGGCGTACAACAGGTAATCAATCGCGAAGCGCCGGATATCGAGGCCTATAAGCTAGATCTTCTTCGCCAAGCGCGCGATCTGGCTTTTAACGTCAAACGCGATCCCACCACTGGCGAGATCACTGGTTCGACAACCCCGCTCTCAGAGCAGTTGCCGGGCTATCAAGTCGCAGGCTTCTCGCCCGCACAACTTGCTGCGATGGGCGCTGCTCAGGCGCAAGGCGTGGGCGGCTACATGCCGTATGTACAGGCGGCGAATCAGGCCGTTGGTGCGGGCCTTCAGACGACTGCCGAAGCCGCCGATTATCTGCGCGGTGCCGATACGCGTCGTCAGTTCACTGACGCCCAGATGGCCATGCAGAACGCTGCATTGGCAGGCTCTGGCATTACCTCTGGCGTAGGCCAGCTCGGAACGGGCCTTGGCTATCTGGATCTTGCTGGCCAGCGTGCCATGCAAGCGGATGTCACGGGCCGCTTGGGCGGTGCTTATCAAGACGTAGAGACGGGCCTCGGTGCGTTGGCCACGGCTCAGAATATGGCCGCTCTGTCCTCGCAAGCGGATGTGCGGCCTGCGACCGCGGCGATCGGACAAGGGCTCACGGGCCTCACCGGTGCGCAGCAGTTGGCGCTTGGCGCTGCGGGTGCGGACTTCGCAGGTTCGCAGGGTCTTTTGGGCGCTGGCATTGGTGGCTTCCAGCCGGGTGCCGCAACCCAGGCCTTCATGAACCCGTATCAGCAACAGGTGATTGACGAGACGATGCGTCAAATCAATCGCCAGGGCGCGATTGCGGGGCAAGGCCTTGCTGCGCAGGCGGTTCGCTCCGGTGCATTTGGTGGCGAGCGCGAAGGCGTGCAGCGTGCCGAGCTCGAGCGGGGCTTGATGGATCAAAAGGCGAGCACGATCGCCAATCTTCTCAATCAGGGTTACTCGCAGGCGCAGGCCAATGCGATGGCGACCTTTGAACAACAGCAGCAGCGCACGATGCAGGCGGGCCAGACGGTCGGTCAGCAGGCCGCGCAGCAAGCGCAGTTGGGACAAGCAGCGGCCGGCCTTTACGGCAACCTCGCACAGAACCAAGTCGCTGCTGGGCAGGGGCTTGGTCAGCTTGGCGTGCAGCAGGCGCAGCTCGGTCAGTCGGCAGCAGGCCTTTATCAGCAGGCTGCACAGGGTTACGGCAACCTTGCTTCGCAGACCGGGGCGCTCGCTGGGCAAGAGTCGAACATTCAGCAGAACATCGCCAACCTCTTGGCATCTCAGGCTGGGCAGCGTGCCAACGTCGCGCAGACCGCTGCCGGCATCTACGGCCAGCAAGCCGGTACGTTCCAAAACATCGGCCAGGGCATTGGCTCTTTGGCTGGTCAGCAGTTTGGCATCGGCCAGAACATCGCGCAGGGTTTGGGTGCACTTGGTGGCCAGTTGGGTCAGCTCGGCATCCAGCAGGGCGCTCTTGGCCAGACGGCGCAGGCGCTCAACCAGGGCGATGTCAACTTCCTGTACAACGTCGGTCAGGCGCAGCAAGCATTCAATCAGCAGGCGCTCGACGCGCAGCGTGCGACGCAGCTCCAGCAGATCTACGCTCCGTACCAACAGGTCGGCTTCTTGTCAGACGTTTATCGCGGGGCACCGTCCACGCAAATGTCGACACAGGTCTCAAGTCAACCGTCAGCAAGCCCCTTCCAGCAAGCCGTCGGCATCGGACTCGGTGCGGTTGGTACACTGGCAGGCGCAAAGAGAGCCGGACTTTTTTAAGGGGTCGATATGGCAAAGAATATGGAAATGGACGACGACATCGAGAACGTCGGCATCATGCAGGGCTTCCTCGACGAGATGGGAGACGACATGGAGGAAGAGGAGAATGGCGACGAGGAGAACTCGGCCGCCAAGATGCTCGACCGTCGTCCGAACTCGCCTGAGATTCTGATGAATAACTTGCGCGGTGACATGCGTTCGATCGATGCACGTCGCGAAGAGCTTGCGGATCTTGTAGGATACGCGGCCGCAGTCGAGACCCCCGACTCTGTGCTCGCGATGCTCCAGCCGGTGCTCGCACAAGGAGGTGGGCTCGGCGCGCTACCCCAATCAATGCCCATGGCCCAAGGGCCACAGGCTCCGATGCCGCCGCCCCCGGGACCCATGTCTGGTCCGCCTCCGGGTCTTCCTCCAGTTCCCCCCGAGGCTATGATGCCGCCTCCGTCTCAAGATGGAGGCATTGCTGCTCTTCTTGCAGCCGGTGCTCCCGGGGGCGGTCAGGCACCTCCGCAGGCCCCGATCGGCATGAAAGACGGGGGATATGTCCAGCGTTTTAGCAACGGGTCAGAAGAGGAAGGCGTGACCCAGGCTGAAGAGGACAATTCGCCTTCCGAAATGGACGTCACCCCAGACATGCTGGCGCTTGCGCGTGCCGGTTATAACCGTCTCCTAACGCAGAAACTTGCTCCTGAGGTCGATTTGCGTACGCGCGCTTCCGAACGTGAGCAGCTTTATCGTGAGCTTCTTGGCGACGACAAAGAAATGCAGCAGGCGCAGCTTTTGTTGATGTTGGGCCAGAAGGGCTTGCAGCTCGCCGGCAACGTCGACGCGCAAGGCCGTCCTTTGCGCGGCTCTACACTCGGTCGCTTTGCAACGGTGGCCTCTGAAGTACCGGGTGCAATCAGTCAGTTTATTTCTGAAGCCGATAAGCGTCAGAACGCGATTCGCATGGCCGCTATCCAGGCAGCGGAGAAGGACGCGGAGCTCTCTCGCAGAAGTAATCTTTCGACGATCGAGTCTCAGCGAAAGGCTTTTGGCGACGTCCTGAAAAGCGCAAGGGGCTCCGCTACCGGCATGTTTGGTAAGGGAGGCATGGGCCCGTTCTGGTCTACCATCTTCGCTCCGGGCCTCGCTCAAGCGTATGCGGATGGAGAAACAAGCCCAGAGCAGGACAACATGTTCGTCACGGCAGCCAATGCTGTATTAGCGGCTGCTCGGCCTAAGGTAGAAATCTACAAAGACGCTTTCGGCAACGACGTGTCCCGAACCATCCCCGGTTTTGAAGAGGGGCTTGGCTGGCTCAAAGAAAAGCTGGCGCAACGACGAGAGCTGGACGCCAGCGGTGTTCGGCCGCCGCCGGCTACCACAGGCACGGTGCCCGTGGGCCCCGGCACGTTGTCCCCGGATGCTGCTGTGGTTGAACCGACCGTGGCTCAAGGACCAACGCCCCCGGCCCAAGCGACAACGCAGGCTCCTAAAGGAACGGAGACGGTCGGGTTTGATCCGAACAGGCGCGGTATCTGGCAGATGACGCCCAACCTGTCGTTCCTGTCTGTAGCCGGCGCAACAATTGGCCAGAACGTCCCTGGCGCGGGCGGCATTGCTCCTCAGGCGCAACAAGAGATCGCATACTTTGAAACGTCGCTGCGTGAACTTGTCAAAGCCTTGATGAACAATCCGCGTTATCCGGAAGGCGAGCGTCAGGCTATCGAAAACGAGCTCAAGCTCGAGCCTCGGGTTCTTCGTGATGAAGCGGCGTTGCGGAACAGCTTGCTTGGCGTCAACCGCTTCCTCACGGAGCGGTATCGCGAAGCCTCGCGCACGGCCGTGGACATGGAAATACCGGCAGACACTCGTAAGCTTGCGGCCACTGCAGCGAACACGATTCGTGATTTCCAATCCAAGCTCAACATCCCCATTGTTGTAAACTCCATCGAGGAAGTCGAAGCACTTCCTAGCGGCACGGTCTTCTTGTTCAGGAACGAGACGACGGAGCGCACGAAGCGATAGGCACGCGTTGACTTGATGAGGCTGTAATGGAACCTAAGAACGAACAGGATCTGCTGAATCAACTGTCGCGTCCAGGCGTGGCTCCCGTCGAAACGACGACCGAAGATGAACTCAACCAACTGTCCGCACTTTCAGAACCTGTTGGTCCCACAGCAGAGGAGCGCGATAACGCCCGCATCGCTGGCGGGGTAAGCGGACTTCTTGAATCCCTTCCTGCAACAGGCGGTACCATTCTCGGTGCGGCTCGTTTTGCGCCATTAGTCGCCCCGCTTCTCGGCCCTGCAGCCCCTGTCGCGGGGTTCATTGGTGGCGCGGCGGGAATGCTTGGCGGTGTTTTGGCCGGCAAAAAGCTTTCAGAGCTGCTGATTGATAATCCAGAAGAAGATGTTCTTCGTGATTTTGAATCAGCAAAAACATTTACCAGCGCGATCGGCACCGCGCCTTTGGCTTTTTACATCCCCAGCGGACTATCCGGCCGTTTGGGTCCGTACATCTCGGCCATAGGCGAGACTGCCCGTAAGTACCCTAAGAGCTTTTTGTTAGGTGAGACCACCGCAGCGGCTTCGTCTGCTGGCGGTGCGTACTTGGCATTGACCGAGGATCCTAACGATCCGTTTAAGCGTTTAGTGTACGAGACGGTCGGTGGCGCCATCGATCCGCTTCGACTGATCCCCAACCTTACGATGAACGGTGGTCGAAAGCTTAAGCAGCTTTGGCAGGCGCGTACTCGTGGTGGTCGTCAGGCATTGATGGCAGCGGGTGAGGAGTCCGCTCGCGACAATGCGACACGCCGTTTGATTGAGATTCTTGAGGAGCAAGGCGAGGACATCCCTGCCCTGATTAAAGCCCTAGAGGAGCCGCTTCCTGGATCTCCTACAGTCAGTTACCCACCGAGCAGCCAGCGAGGCCAAATGACCGGGCCCACCGCTGCTCAGAAAACGGGGTCGTTGCCCTTGGCGCAGCTCGAGGCGGCATTAAGCACGCTTGATCCGAACTTCGGAGCGGAGATCACGGAGCAAGGTCGCCAATCCTTGTTCGCATTTAGCCGTGTTGTGCAGCGCCTTCAAGACGCGGGCTCGCCGGAAGCTCTTCGCGTTGCTGCGGAGATTCGGCAGGAGTTCTTTGACAACGCGATCAATAACCGTCTGGAGCGCGCCATGGCGCGTGCCGGCGAGCGTATTAACAAGATTAGTCCAGACCTTAAGAACACGGCGTCCGCTCGTGCGCAGGTTGGGCAGATCGTTCGCGAAGAGACGGAGCTGGCGCTCGAGAACGCCCGTTCCGCGGAGCGTTTTTACTGGGAGCGCGCCGATCGCGAGGCGATGAAGCCCGCTGGCCAGGTTCGCTTACAAGTCCAGCCGTCTGAGACGCTGATCAATCAGACATACCTGAACTGGGCAAAGGACCTGCTTCCTGAGTTGAAGCGCATGCGCTCCAACGACGTGGACTTTAGGAACCCCGCCGCCGTCTCTCGCATCACCAAGATGAAGGCGGTGCCGCTGTCAGTGTTTATCAAAGACACGGGCGGTATTGCAAACGACAGCGAGCTCATGGCTCGCGATATTACTAACAAGTCGCTTCCTGGTCTTGTCCGACAGAACATCGCAAGGAACGTCCTGGGTGAGCGCGGAACAGCCAGTATCGACGCCGTTAAACAACGCGTGTTTGATGCGGGCTACTTCCCGAGCAAGGGCGACTACAACGAGATAAGTGACTCAGAGCTTTACGACGCTATTGCGCGTGACCTGAACTCAGACGATCGCGTATGGACGATGCGTGTACGCGCGGCTCTTGATCCGTTCGTCAACGAACGCGAAGTTCTCGACTCGTGGGCCGCGGAAGGGTTTGAAGCCACGATGACCGCGGAGCAGATCGCTAATCGCGCTCGCACGCTGGATCAGCTTCGGCAGAAGGAAGGTCGCGAAGGCTTTTATGTCTCTCCGCAGATGCTGCCGGCTTCGACGGAAAAAGTCGTGCCGCGTCCGCGCCAGCTTGCGGCGGAGAACACGGTTCGTGCCTACCTCGAGCGCGTTTCACAAATCGGTCCCGCCCTGGTCGACTCCATGGTGCCGCCCGATGTGCGTCGCATCATGGAGAGCTTTGGCATCAACGACAGCGCGATCGAGAACTATCGCCGCGGTCGGGCCACCGATCAATTTGCAAAAACAGGTGTTGTTAACTATCGATACCTTCCTGATCGAAAAGCACTCGAGAAGATCAAGCCGAGCGATCTGATCAATTACCGATCGAACCTTTTGACCTTGGCCCGTCAAGCGCGTGGCCGTGGCGAAGTATCAGATGCCAGCTTCTACAGTTACCTTGCTGAGTCAATGCTGGATGACCTTGCTACGCTGAAAAACCCTGCGTACGACAAGGCGCGTGAGTTCTCAAACGCGTTGAACGATACGTTCACTCGCACGTTCGCCAACGATCTTCTCGGTACGACAAGGACTGGCGCAAAACGCTTCCCCGTCGAGACGCTGGTCGATGACGCCTTTGGTGTCGGTGCGGATCTGACCGCCCTTCGCATGAAGGAGATTGAGAACGCCGTCGGGTTCATGCGCGATCGGCTGACCAAAGCCGCTACGGAAGCAAAGCCTGTTGTGCCTGGCGATACGCGCCTCCAGGCCGAAGCGCAGATGTTGAACGACCTTTCTAAGGTCTCAACACAGGGCGTGGCTTCAATCCAGGATGCACAAAACCGCGTCCTACGTCTGCTCGCCTCGAAGGCTACGTTCCTGGATCCCAAGACAAACTCTCTGCGTCTGAACACGCGTCAGCTCAACAAGTTTGTAACCGAGAACAAGCCGCTGCTCGATCAACTTGGGATCACCGGCGATCTGACGAACGCTGCCCAGGCAGAGAACGTCCTTCGTGCCGTGCTCGAGCAGAACAGTGCGCTCAACACGACCGTTCGCAATCAAATGGCGTTCTCGCAGATCCTGGCCTACGAAAATCCGACCAACGCGATCGCCTCCGCGATGCGTAGTCGGTTCCCCATGCGCAGCATGTCGCGCATCGCGCGTCTTGCGCAGCGTGGTGGACCGGAGGCGATGGAGGGGCTGAAGTCCTCGCTCTACGACTACGCTTTTACGAAGGCTTCTGGCGGCACCGAAGTGCTCGATCCACAGAAGTTCAAGGACGCATTCTTCAAACCTCTCGGCAAGGACATGCCGACGCTCTCGGACATCATGCGCACGCAAGGCATCATGTCCCCGCAGGAGTTGACTAACCTGCGCCGCCTCGCGGATCAGATGGTTCGCATCGAAGATGCGATGGCGAACAAGGTTGCGATCGAAAGCGTCGTGCAAGGCGCGGATGCGGTGACTGAGCTTGCCATGCGCGTGATCGGTTCTAAGATCGGTACGACCGCCTCAGGCGGTGGTCCAGGCGCGCTGATCGCGGCGTCCGCTGGCTCGAAGGCCATCCGTCAGATCTTTGACAAGATGCCCATGGTGATGGTGCGCAAGACGCTTCAACGTGCCGCCCAGGATCCGGCGTTGATGGCGCAGCTTCTGCGTCGCAACCTCTCCGAGCGCGAAAAGTTCCGTCTGGCGAAGTCCCTGCACGCGTACATGCTGGCCTCGGGCCTGAACTACGCGACGTACGAAGAGCCGCCTGAAGCAAAAGTCGCGGCTCAAGGACCAAGCGCTTCGGATCAGTTGCAAAGCATCGAGGATGTATACAACCGTCTGCGTGGCCGGCCGCAACCGCCGGCTCCGACGACGCGTGGTGTTCCGGGCCTCCCCTCAGCGCCCGCGGCTCCACCGACTGGGGGCGTACCCGGTGGAGCACCTCCGACTGCTGGCGGCCCGACGCAAAGCCGGGCGATGTTGCAGCAGCTTTTCCCGAACGACGCTGTCCTCGGGGCCGCTGCGATGGCACAAAACCCGGCGATGCAGCCACCGCCGGGAATGGGTTAGCTAAAGTAGTTAGCCATCTGGTCACAATCAGGCGAGTGGAAGCACTCCACTCGCTTGAGCCAGCCTTCTTTGTATCGCTCAAATTCTGACCCACTGGTGCTGAACTCCTGCGTCCCACCAGACTGAAGCGAGATCAGCACGTAGCCGTGTTTGATTGTGGTGCCATGCACCACATCGTGTGCCAGGGCGTACGCTGCCAACTGATGGAAGTAGTCCTGGATCCACTCGTGCTTCTTGGGCTTCAGTGACTGCTTGAAGTCGACGATCGCAGGGTTACCGCGGTACACGCCCACGAGATCCGTCGTTCCGGCGTACTTAGTTGGATAGTACAGCGGCACTTCTGAGCCCCAGATCTCCTCCAGGTTCAGGAAGTACTCGTTAATGAGGCGATAGCCCATCTCATAGCCCTTGATCATGAGCCAATTGGTCGGCCGTGGCAGATCCCTGTACGCGATCATCCGCTCGATGACGTTGTGCATGTGCGTACCGACCGTGGCCGCTTCATTTTTAATCCGGTTCGCTTCTGCCTCACCAACCCTCGCGGCCCACGCGTCAAGGGACTTCTTGTCCTTCGTGGCAGAGAGGATCGTGGTCACGCTCGGCAATGCAACCGCATTACCGTCCACGTACCGCCGGC
>Ga0315909_10007640_pt1 | contig 12013 bp, 9 predicted proteins | sample LakEriMetagenome_11_FD_203527 | JGI IMG/M metagenome (GOLD analysis project Ga0315909, IMG submission 203527) | Freshwater fungal communities from buoy surface, Lake Erie, Ohio, United States - Buoy 2 MA125 | ecosystem: Environmental > Aquatic > Freshwater > Lake | place: USA: Lake Erie, Ohio...
CTGGAGCTGCCGGCGCAACGGGCGCCACAGGCCCGACTGGCGCAACGGGCGTTGGTGTTACCGGAGCTACGGGCGCTACGGGCGCTACGGGGCCGACGGGCTTGGGCTATTCGGGCCTGGAGACGTCGGGATCAACACTTACGATCCCGGCTCACTCTTCGGCCTATCCTGCAGCCACAACGCTTCCTCTTGTTGTCAACCTTCAGTCGACAGAATCGGCCTTCCGGGTTGGCGACTATGTTCGCGTCACGCCGATCACGACGACAACCACTGCATCGGTGACGACGAGTGTTTCAACTCCGTCTGTTGGCTCCTCGCTGACGTTCACGATTGCAGCCAGCACATTGTCGTCCAACATCATTGTTGGCGACTATCTTGAGCTGTTTCTCGGCGCGACGATCAACGGTGTTGTGACCGCGCACGACACCGGAACGGGTGTTTGCACGATCACCGTTTTGGCCACCAACGCCTCCGCAAGCGGTCCCGGGTGGATCGTATATCCCTACAACTACAACGCGTTTTTGACTGGTCGCGTGACCTATTACACCGGCATCTTCATGGACGTTCTGGTGACGTATTACCAGAATCAGGGCCCTGGAGTGACGTTCTCGCCGTCTGCTGTTGCTCTGACCGGGCTCGAGGGGGCTACGGGAGCCACGGGCGACACTGGCGCCACGGGCGACATAGGACCGACAGGGGTCGGTTATGAAGACTTCTCCACGATCAACAGCATCACCGGACTTGGCACAAATTACATAGGCGTTGTCGCTCCGCCCGTGACGCTCACGGGCTTCGCCGTCAATAAAGACCCAAGCCAAACCGCATTTGTCGTTGGGCAGAACATTCAAATGATCGCCCAAAGTCCGCCTTCTGGCGCGACGGTGTTTTTGGGTGGCTATATTGCTGGCTTCAGCGGCACGACGCTCGACTTCACAGTAAATTATCTGTTCAACAACTCATCGACTGCCAATTTCACCGGGTTTGACATCACTGCTTCCGGGGCAATGGGTATTACGGGCCCGACAGGCTCAACGGGCGCGACAGGGCCAACAGGCGCTGGAGCTACCGGAGAGACAGGGCCAACAGGTCCGACGGGAAGCACAGGTCCTACAGGCGTAACGGGCGCTACGGGTCCGACAGGCATTGGCTACGAAAACTTCACGACGACTGCGGGTGTTGTCGGCGTTCCGACGAACTATGCCGCAGTCATTTCGCCTGTCACGCTGACTAATCTTGCAGTCAACAAAGATCCGACGCAGACGGCTTTTGTTGTCGGTCAAAACATTCAAATGATCGCCCAGAGCCCGCCTTCTGGCGGCACTGTTTTCTTCTCGGGCTACATTCAGGCGTTCAGCGGAAATCTGCTGAACATGACTGTTACCTACATCTACAACAACACAACCACGTCCAGCTTCACCGGATTCAACATTGTCTCTACCGGGACGCAGGGCACAACCGGAACGCCAGGGTCAGTTTATCCTACAACCAGCACAACTTCGCTGACAATCGGCACAGGCTCACAGAGCCTTACAGTCGGAACCGGTCTTGCCTATACGGCCGCGCAACAGGTTCTGATTGCGTATGACTCCTCAAATTACATGGTCGGCACGGTCACATCCTATAATTCCGGGACCGGCGCCATGGTGGTTAATGTTACCTCGACCGTTGGCTCCGGGACTTACGCTTCATGGGCGGTGAACCTTAACGGCGCGCCGGGTCCTGCCGGAGCCACAGGCGCCACAGGTCCGACCGGTGCGACTGGTGTTGCTGGCGCCACGGGCGCGACGGGTGCGACAGGCGCGACGGGTGCAAGTATTACCGGCGCCACGGGCGCAACAGGCGCGACAGGAACCGACGGCGCCACCGGCGCCACAGGTCCGACCGGCGCCACGGGCGCAACCGGAGCCGCAGGAACAAATGGAGCTACCGGCGCAACCGGCGCGACCGGTGTTACTGGCGCGACCGGCGCTACGGGAACCTCCGGGACGGCTGGCGCGACGGGCGCTACTGGCGCAACAGGCGCCACGGGGACGGCTGGAACTGCCGGCGCGACTGGTGCGACCGGTGCGACTGGCCCGACGGGCGCAACCGGTGCAACCGGCGCCGCCGGAACGAATGGCGCTACAGGACCAACCGGAGCTACCGGTGCGACGGGACCGACTGGCGATACAGGGTCCACAGGTGCTGCGGGCGCAAATGGACCCACAGGAGCCACAGGCGCTACGGGTGCTACGGGTGCTACGGGTGCGAGCATTACCGGCGCGACAGGCGCAACCGGTGATATCGGCCCCACGGGCGCCACAGGCCCGACAGGAGCCACCGGAGCCACGGGTGCTGGCGATACTGGCCCGACAGGCCCGACCGGAGCCACGGGCGAGGCCGGAGCGACTGGCGCTACAGGCGCCACGGGCCCGACCGGAGCCGGTGCTACAGGTGCTACTGGCCCGACAGGGGGCACAGGCGCGACTGGGGCAACGGGCGACACCGGCGCCACAGGCGCGACGGGTGCAGGTGCGACCGGGGCCACGGGGGCAACGGGCCCCACGGGCGATACCGGCGCTACGGGCCCCACAGGAGCTGGCGATACAGGCGCAACAGGCCCCACTGGCGCCACAGGCGCCACAGGCCCGACCGGCGCCACGGGCGCGACTGGAGCCGGCGATACTGGCGCGACTGGCCCGACTGGCCCGACCGGAGCTACAGGCGGAGCTGGCCCAACAGGCGCGACCGGCCCGACGGGGGCTACGGGCGCAACTGGCGTAGGCACAACCGGCGCCACCGGCGCCACAGGCCCGACCGGAGCAACGGGCGCGGGCGGCACGATTGGTTACTGGGCTCAGGTCGAAGATACGACGGACCAGGTTGCGACGGCCAATACGCCTACGGTTGTTTCCATCGGGACGTTTGTTGATGGTAACGGCATTTCGCTTTCGAGTAATGCGCTGACTTTTGCGTATGAGGGGACGTATACGGTCACGTTCTCGGTGCAGCTCGCGAACGATGATTCCCAGATTCAATACGCGCAGATTTGGTATAGCCAGGACGTCGGCGCGGGTTGGGTCGATATTGCCGACTCCAATTCAAGCATTGCGGTCGTCAGCAAGCAGGGGGCCGTCGCCGGCCACGCCATCCTGACGGTCCCAATCACGCTTGATCTGAACGCCGGCGATAAGCTGCGTCTCATGTGGCTGACGACGAGCGCTGCGCTGACGATTGAGACGCTGCCGGCAAGCGCATCTCCCGCGTATCCTCGCACTCCGGGCGTTCTCGTCTCGGCGCAACAGGTCACATACACGCAGCTTGGGCCTACTGGAGCGACTGGCCCCACAGGCACGGCTGGTGCGAACGGAGCTACAGGGGCTACAGGTCCGACAGGAGCGACAGGAACTGCTGGTATTGATGGCCCGACTGGTGCGACAGGCCCGACGGGTCAAACGGGCGCCACGGGTGTCACAGGAGCAACAGGCCCGACGGGGACTGCGGGGACGGATGGCGCCACCGGCGCTACTGGCCCAACTGGCGCTACAGGAGCGGCAGGAACCAATGGAGCCACAGGCGCGACAGGCCCAACGGGCGTAACCGGGGCAACCGGCGCGACGGGAACGGCCGGCACGGACGGCGCGACAGGAGCGACAGGACCTACGGGACCTACAGGCGTCACTGGCGCGACTGGCCCCACCGTCTATCCCGACGCTGGCATTGCTGTTTCTACAGGCACAGCTTGGGGAACATCGAAAAATACACCGACAGGCGATGTTGTCGGCACAACCGATACGCAAACGCTGACGAACAAGCGCATTGATCCGCGCACTTCGACAACGACCTCCTCGGCGTCGGTGACACCGGATATAAGCGCCTTCGATCAGTATTCCTTCACTGCGCAAGCAGCTACATTGGCGATCAATGCCCCAACGGGCACGCCTGTGCAGGGGAACAAGCTGATTTTCCGGATCAAAGATAACGGCACGTCGAGAACGATTACGTGGGACGCCATATATCGAGCCATCGGCATTGTTCTGCCGACGTCTACGGTAGCCAGCAAAACGATCTATGTTGGTTGCATCTACAACACCAACGATACTAAATGGGATGCGATTGCTCTCGCGCAGGAGGCGTAACGTGGTGACGATTGATTTTGAAGTCGAGACAGAAAACGGCACATATCGCGATGCGATTATTTTGCCTGATGACCATGGTCTGACCGCTGCTGAGATCGAGGAGATCAAGTCTGCGCGCGTTGCGTCTTGGATCGCCATGCTTGAAGCGGCGGCGCAAGAACAGCCCATTGATGGGGATGTCTGATGGCTACCTATTATTGGGTTGGCGGCGCTGGGACATGGAATAGCTCGTCCACAACAAATTGGGCGGCCACTTCTGGGGGCGCTGGCGGCGCTGGCGTGCCCACGTCCGCAGACGATGTAATCTTTGATTCAGCGTCCAATGCTACTTCATACACGGTTACGCTCGGAACCGGCGCTGTTTGTCAAAGCGTCACAGTAAACGGGCCTGCATCAGGAACGGTTACAATAGCCATCAACGCTGCGTGGACGATTTACGGGAGCTTGACGTTTGCAGCCACAGGTGTCACCACTTCCACAACATCGCAAAATATGTCATTTGCCTCGACAGCCGCTGGAAACACCATAACGACAAATGGTGTCAGTATTGCGTGCTTAGGTTTTATAATATCAGGCTCTGGTTCGTTCTCTCTTGGTAGCGCGCTTACGATAGCGGCGGCAAATTGCTATGTTCAGCAAACTGCCGGAACATTTTCCACAAATGGATACAATATATCAAGTTTCGCCGGTTTTAGTATGACTGGAGGGACAGCAAACCTCGGCGCATCAACAATAACAGCCGCCGCTTTTTATGGTGGGTTCTCGTTTGTTGCGCCGGGAACAGCTACAGTAAACGCCGGGACTTCCACACTTACGACGTTGGGTAGCGGCGGCGTCAATGCAAACGGCCAAACACTATATGATATAAATTTCAACACCAGTAACGCTGGAACCATTTCTTCTGCGCTAACAGCAACAAGTATTCGGTTTAATGGAGCTGCGTCTCCCAATCTGGCGTTTACGGCTAATGTTACAATTACCGGGACAATATCCACATATAACGATACAAATCCTGTTGGCAGGACTTTCCTTAGAAGCAACACAACAACAGCCAGAACAATAACCGCTGCCGCTACGGCACTGGCAAATGTTGACTTTTATTACATTAATGCCGCTGGCGCGGCCTCTCCTTTTACTGGCACCAATTTTAGCGACCGAGGGGGCGGGAATACCAATATAACATTTACTGCGCCAAAAACCGTCTATTGGAACCTGGCCGGGTCTCAATCGATTACTGCTACAGGCTGGGCGACAACGAGCGGCGGGACGCCTAATATCGCAAACTATCCACTCATTCAGGACACAGCGGTTATTGATAACGCAAGCAGCGGAACTCAAATAAACATCGCCCAGAATGCGAATGTCCCTGGTATCGACGCCTCGGCGAGAACTTCCGCCTTTACAATTTACGTCAACCAAAATGCTCAGTTTTGGGGCGATATTTTATATGGATCGGGTGTCACAGCGCTCTCAGCAATCACAGGCACTTTTACCCCCTACCAAGGAAAGTCGATAAGCGTTAAAACTCCATCCACATTTGGCGCTTATGTTTTTTCTGGCATGGGCACGTCCGGGCAAAAAGTTACATTGTTGGGCGACCTGCTATCTTCATTCACAATTTCATTCACTAACATTGGATTGGACACGGGAAACTATAATATATCAGCCACAACACTTTCGTTTACTTCTGGGACCCTTGATGTCAACCTGGGAACATCGACGGTCTCCCTGACAGGGACCGGAACAGTCTTCACTATGACGAGCGCAAATCTTAGCGCCGCGTCTTCAACAATTGCACTCGCCAACACGACTAACGGCACCTCTCAGACATTTTCCGGCGGTGGCAAAACCTATGGAACGCTTGCACTCAACGGCGGGGCCGCTACGACCCAAACTAAATTAATTACTGGCAGCAATACATTTAGCGATATCACCTCGAACAATACTGCGGCGTGGCAGCTTAGATTTTCCGGAGGAACAACAAATAATTTCAATAATTGGAATATCTCTGGATCATCCGGTAATCTTGTTACGATAAACACAAATCCACTAAGCGTAGCGGCGACGCTTAATTATACAGGCAGCACTTACGTTAGCTTTGATTACGCGTCTGTCGCACGCATCAACGGGCGACCTGCGAATTATAAATGGTTCGCTGGCCTCAATTCCACGGACGCTGGCAATAACACCGGAATCTTCTTCACTGCTCCGTTTGTTCCATCGAGCGGAAACTTCCTTTCTTTTTTCTGAGTGTCTAACCCAAAAATGGAGGGTAAAATGCCGGCAGATATCATTCGATACGCTCATGTAACGAGCGAAGGTGTCGTTGCTGAGGTTGTGGTGATCCCATACGAGCTTAGGGCAATCGCACAGAAGCCCGGGACGCGAATTGTGTTTGATGTTCCAGAAAATGTTCAGTCAGGATGGACGTATCAGGATGGCGTCTGGTCAGCCTGATAAATAGCAACAGCCGCATTAAAAGGGGAATGCGACGATGCCAGTGAGTGCAGACAACGGCAAGGAATTCACGCGTCAAATGATGGCCGGTATCAAGCATGAAAGGATGCTTGATATCGGCGCTGGATGCGGGACATACGCAAAGCTCTTTCCGGAGGCTTCATGGGTAGGCGTCGAGGCGTGGGAGCCCTACGTTTCCGAGTTCGACCTCCCGAGCCTTTACGACAACCTCATTGTTGATGACGCCAGAACCGTAGACTACGAGCGGCTTGGGCGGTTTGATGTGGCCGTCGCCGGGGACGTCCTTGAGCATATGACGTCTGAGGAGGCCGCTGATCTTGTTGATCGCCTCAAGGCTGTCGCAGATTATGTCTTCGTCAGCATACCCTTGGGTCATTGCCCGCAAGACGCTGTGAATGGCAATGAATACGAGCGCCACATTGAAGACTGGAGCGACGAGAAGGTTCGCAAGGTTTTTGGTGAGCCTGTCGCCTCTCACATTGACTGGATCATTGGCGTCTATGTCTTTTCCAATAAGCCTGTCGCTATTCCAAAGACGCTTCACGTCATTTGGGTAGGTGACGAAAGCCTTCGCCCGGACAGGTTCATAGACAGTTGGCGTCACAAAAACCCTTCGTGGTCTCTAAAGGTTTGGGGAAACAAAGAGCTCGCAGAAACGGACTGGCAGAACAGGGCGCTGATCGACAAATATTACTCTGACGGGCAGTATTGCGGCGTCGCCGACCTGATGCGCTACGAGATCCTCCTGAATGAGGGTGGATTTTGTGTTGACGCCGACAGCGAGTGCGTCGCCCCTCTCGACGACTTCCTGTTTCACTCCGACGTTGTCTGCGCATATGAAAACGAGCATGCGCGAGGCGCGACGGTAGCTGTCGGCAACATGGGCGCGAAGGCTGGCCTTCCGTTCTTTCAGAAGATTATTGAAAGCATAAAGGCTGACGAAAGCGCGCATGAGCGCCTTCCGTGGCTGTCCACGGGCCCGACGGTTCTGACGCGTGCAATTAACAAAGATAGGCCTGAAAGCATAAGCATCTTTCCGTCTTATACCTTCATTCCGAACCATTTTGCCGCGCCGGAATACACCGGCGGCGGCAAGGTCTATGCGAAACAGTTCTGGGGCTCCACGAACAATAGCTATGGCCGCATCGGAATGTATCGCAGCAAGCTAAAGATTTGCGTCTATTCAATCGCAAAAAACGAAGAGAAGTTCGTTGGGCGATGGGCTGAATCAGCCAGAGGCGCGGACCTGATATTTCTTGCAGACACCGGCAGCACTGACGGGACTATCAGCGAGTGCGCGAAGCATGGCGTCGATGTGCGACGCATCACGATTGATCCGTGGCGTTTCGACTATGCTCGAAACGTGGCTCTTGCGATGATCCCGGACGACATTGACGTGTGCATCAGTCTCGACCTCGACGAGGTCCTCTCTGATGGCTGGAGAGAAGAGATTGAACGGTCGTGGGCTCATGATACGACCAGAATTCAGCACGCCTTTTCATTCGCGCCGGGGCTCTACTACTACAACACACGCATCCATGCCCGGAGGGGGTATTACTGGCGCCATATGTGCCACGAGATTGTCTGTCCGGCTCCGGGTGTTTCCGAGAGGCTGGTTTTCAACGACAGGATCCTGATCTCTCACAAGCCGGATCAGACAAAAAGCCGCTCTGGCTATCTCGATCTTCTTGCTACTGCGGCAAAGGACGACCGGGCGTGCCCGAGAATGGCCTACTACTATGCCCGGGAGCTCAGCTATCGAGGGCTTTGGGCTGAATGCATTGCGGAATTCGAGCGCTATCTGGCCATGCCAACGGCTGTCTGGAACAGCGAGAGATCCTTCGCAATGCGGACGATTGCCCAAGGGCACGAGATCCTCGGCCAGCGGGATCGGGCAGAGGCATTTTGGCTGAAGGCGGCGTCTGAAACGCCGTCTCAGAGAGAGCCTTGGGTTGGTCTGGCGCAGCTCTATTATAATCAGGGGCGCTGGGATGAGTGCTTGAGTTCTGCGACGCGCGCATTGGCTATAAAAACGCGAGAACTTGTATATACTGGCGACCCAGCGGCTTGGGGTGTTCAGCCTCACGATTTGGCGGCGATTGCGGCGTGGAATCTGGGCCTGATGGACATTGCCGTTACTCAGGGAGAGCTTGCGCTGCAATTCTGCCCTGACGACCCAAGGCTAAAAGAGAACCTCTTGTGGTTCCGAGGCGAAAAAAGGGCTGCGTGATGGACCACCAAACAATGTTCAACATCGGCATCGGCCTGATCAGCGCAATGATGGGCTGGTGGCTGAACAATGTTTGGTCCGCCCTCAAGGAGCTTCAATCCGTAGACCGAGAACTTGCCGAAAAGGTCGCCTCAATTGAGGTTCTGGTAGCAGGCAAATATGTCACCAGAGACGAATTCAATATGACCTTGAATCAGGTTTTCTCGAAATTAGACCGCATAATTGACGCCTTGAACCAGAAGGCTGATCGCTGATGAACATGGAATATTTTTTCGACCGGATCCGGCGCTCTGTCTTTGGTGGAAAGATGACGCAGGCTCAGGTTTCCGGGATCAACAAAATCTTGTCCTACCGCGACGAGAAATGGCCCAAAATGCCAGACACCGAGCTCGCTTACTTGCTGGCGACGGTAACGCACGAGACCGGATTCAAGATGCAGCCGATAGAGGAGTGGGGCTCGGCGCAGTATCTGAAATCCAAGAAATATTGGCCCTGGATAGGTCGCGGCCTGATTCAGATTACCTGGAAAACGAATTATCTGAAGTTCGGGATCAGCGATCCGGCTGATGCGCTGAAATGGCCTCAGTCTCTGGATATCGCTTTTCGAGGCATGATCCTCGGCATGTTCACTGGCAAGAAGCTGTCTGACTACATCCAGCCGGGTAAGACCCCTGATTATGTCGGTGCGCGACGAATCATCAACGGGACGGATAGGGCCAAGCTGATCGCCGGCTATGCCCTATCGTTTCAGGACGCCCTGCAGCAGGCAAAGGAAAGGTAGCACCCATGAAGGACCTCATCGTTAGCTGGCGCACGACAATTTCGGGCCTCATCCCGCTGATTGCCTATGCCTTGAACTATGCTGGCTTCTGGCCCGCAGCGATCCCGCTTCCGCCGCTTGAGCAGGTCTGGCCGTTTGTGCTGGCCAGCCTTGGCGTTGGCGCCTATGCGAAAGACGCCGACGTGACTGGCGGGACCAAGAAGCAGTGATAGCCCTCCTTTCGATAGGGGTCGCCGGCGCTGTTCTGTTTTTCCTCGGCCGCACGGTTATTGCGGCGATCAGGCAGAGCGGCGCCGACGAAGAGCGTGCCCGGGCGGCAACCAAAAGAGCCGAGACGGATCGGGCGCAGGCCGAGATTATCGCGCAGCCAAAGACCATCAATGAAACAATTTCTGACCTTGATCGCGGCGTCTTTTAGCCTCGCCGCCTGCCAGACCACATCCAGCGGCTGTCCGCCCTTGATCAATTACACGGCGGCCCAGCAGCGACAGGCGGCAGGCGAGTTGCGCAAAATGCACAGTGAGGCGCAGGTCGCAAAGATGATCACTGACTACGGCAAGCTGCGGGCGGCGTGTCGAATCGGTCAGTAGTAAACAGGTCGCGGCTTGTGCTAGGATGCCTCGAGAACAAGGGGTTTCAGGATGACGACCGGCCTTAGCTATGACGGCTCAGTTGCAGGAACGAGCAGCTACAAGACGCAAATTGCGACCATGGCGGTCGTTGATGAAACGGACACGGCGTTTCTGACGATATTGCCGCAGGCTATCACATATGCCGAGAACCGCATTTGCCGTGATCTGGACTTCCTTTTCACGTCCGTTGCGAACTCAAGCTATTCCGTGTCTATCAATTCCAGGACGATCACGGTCCCGTCTGCGAACTTTTTCCCGTCTGAAAATGGCACGCTCGTCGTCTGCGAGCAAATCAATCTCCTGACGCCGGCTGGAGCAACCAATCCAGACTCATGTATCCGCGTTCCTCTGCTTCCGACGACGAAGGAGTTTCTGGACGCGGTCTATGGCGCTTCCGCCAACACGGGTCAGCCAAAATATTTCTGCCCATTCGGCGACGGAGAATCGGCCTATACGTTTTTGGTCGGACCATATGCTGATGCGACATATACGGTCGAGATCGTCGGAACTTATCGCCCGTCGTCTATGTCCGTCACCAACCCGACGACATTCATCAGCCTGTATTTGCCGGATCTCTTTATCATGGCCTCCATGATTTATATCGCGGCCTATCAGAGGAACTTCTCTTCTGCGATGGGCAACGATCCGCAAATGCCGGTGACTTACGAGACGCAATATCAGACTCTGCTTAAGGGCGCGATTACGGAAGAGAACAGGAAGAAGTTTGAGGCCGCTGCGTGGTCATCGCAGTCCACATCTGTCTCTGCGACGCCGACAAGGTAATAGATAATGCCGCACGCAACTATGAAGCTTCTTCCGGGCGTCGATCAAAATCGAACGCTTGCGCTCAACGAGGCGGCAATTTCAGCAAGTCAGCTCATCCGATTTGTTCCGGATAAACAGGGCATTGGCCTTGTTCAAAAGCTTGGCGGCTGGACGAGATATTTTCCGTCGAATGTCGGCTCAACTGTGCGCGCTCTCTGGGCGTGGCAAGATACGAACGCAATTCAGTATCTTGCTCTTGGCAGTCAGCCGAGGCGCGTAGTCGTTGTCTCTCTCTCGAATGCGGTTGTCGGGCCGACAAACTACACAACGATCAACTATTCCGGAGACTTCTCCTTCAGCGTCGGAGATAGCATTGTTGTATCGGGTGTGGTTCCGTCTGGATATAACGGGACAAAAACACTCACCGGCGCCACATACAATCCGGCGACGTCAACTGGGGCTGTGACATTTGCGGAGACGAACTACGGCGCGCTTACGACTGCCGGTATTTTGTATGCGACGGACGGTCTTTCTGAGATATCGGATGGGACGCGTCAGATCCTGTCCCCCAAAAGCGAGACAGAAAACGCTCCGGTATCTGCATCGACAGTCGCCGGCAGCGCTTTGGTCACGATTACCGATGCCGGCTCGAGCATATACAGTTCTGACACGGTGGACATAAAGACGCCGATCTCGGTTGGCGGCCTTGTTTTATTCGGCCTCTATGAAACGACATATGTTGATGGTCTAAATCAATACATCGTCACGGCGACAGACGTGCTGGGAGAGCCTCAGGCAGCGACATCAACTGTCACCTCTGGCGGCGCCGTTCCGTTGTATCAATTCACGTCCAATACTGCCACGGTCAACGTCACGCTGGCCAATCATGGTTATCTTGCGGGAGACACTTTTGCCGCGCTCGTGGCGACATCTTTTGGCGGCATCACTGTTTTCGGAAATTACACGATTGTCTCTGTCTCTTCGACCAATGTGTTCACGATACAGTCAA
>Ga0315909_10007644_pt1 | contig 12011 bp, 17 predicted proteins | sample LakEriMetagenome_11_FD_203527 | JGI IMG/M metagenome (GOLD analysis project Ga0315909, IMG submission 203527) | Freshwater fungal communities from buoy surface, Lake Erie, Ohio, United States - Buoy 2 MA125 | ecosystem: Environmental > Aquatic > Freshwater > Lake | place: USA: Lake Erie, Ohio...
GGACCAGTCCGTTTGGTTCTCGCAGCGCCACATCGAGCTTCGGACGGCCCGCGCGGTTCGCACCTTCAGCGACGGCTCCCTCTGCCGGCGGTTCCGCGTGGCCCTCGGAACGGCCGTCGTCGAGGCGTGGGATCCGGTCGCGGACCACTGGACGACCTGCCACTCCCTCACCCCGCGTCAGATTGCGGCCCTCCGCCGCGCCGCGGACTGACCCCGCCTGCCCCGCCCGACCTGGACGGGGCGCCCCGCGATGGACCGGCCGATCGCCGGTCCATCCCTGGGCGCTACGCCCTCGCCACCACTGGAGACCCCACCATGATCCGTCCCTGGACCTTTCCCCCCCTCCGCCGTGTGATCGGCGTCGTCTTCGCCCTCACCGCCTTCGGGCTGGCCGTGTCCGGCGTGCCCGTCTGGCACGCGGCATGGATCCCGTGCGCGATCGTGGCCTTCCTGGCCCTGCTTCCGAAGGCAGCATGAAACCCGGGGGCGCCGAAGCGTGGCGCGCGGAACGCGGCGAGCACCGCCGCAAGGAGGAGAAATGACCACCGAACCGTGCCCGACTTGCAAAGGGGTGTGCTGCGTGAACAAGTATGGCAGCCCTGTGGATCACGGCTCCGCACTCGCCCTACACTCATGCCCCAAGTGTGACAACGGTCGCGGGCCGAACATCACAAGCGCGCCGTCAAGCGCGCCGTCAAGCGCGCCGGCGAGGATTGACACCGGAAACCAGAAAGCGTAAACCTGAGCCGCGCGTACCTTGCGCGTTCACCGACGAGGGAAAGACAATGCACAATCTGGACACGAAAGCGATCCGCCGGGGCCTGGATCTCGCCCAGGACCGGCTGCTGGCCTGGGACGCGATCCGCGGCCTGTTACTTGACGAGGGGTACGACGTGGGGAGCCTGCCCGGCATGATCGCCCAGCTTCGCGGCGCCGGCGCGCAGCCCCGCCTGCCCGGCCGCCGCAAGGTCGAGGCCCCGAAGGAGACCCCGAAGGAGACCCCGAAGGAGACCCCGAAGGAGACCCCGAAGAAGGAGGCCCCGAAGAAGGCCAAGGCGATCCGCGCCGCCGCCCCGGTGCCCGGCGCCCCGGTGCCTGCACCCGCGCCCGTCGTCGCGCCCGCGCCCGTCGTCGCGCCCGCGCCCGTCGTGGAGCGCGTGAACGTCGGGCTGGTCCGGGTGACGATCGGGGACGTGACGATCGAGATCGTGAGCAAGTAGGCGAGCGGGAAGCGAGCCAGCGGGCGGGCGTACCTGTTGCGCCCGCCCGCTTTGTGCTGGGCGACGATCGAGGGGAGCAGAAAGTTAGGCGATCGGGCTTGCACCCTTCCCGCGATCGCATAGGCTGTCAGTGTCGGACGTTCCCCCGACACTGGAGCCCACGGACGCGGAACGGGCGTAGAATAGCGCCCGCCCTGTCCCCGTTCCCCTGCCCCCTGGAGACTTCACGATGAACCGGATCCCTGACCCCGAGACTTTGTTGTTAGCTGCGGAGTGGCTGGACGCCTACGAAGGCGAGGGCGAGCTTGAGACCGCCTTAGTGTCAGTCTGGCTGCGAGAGACCGCAAAACGAGAGACCATGAAGCGGGCGATGAACGGGCCCGCCGCCCGGAAACAGATCGCGGATCTCGCAGCGCGTACTGGCCGGTCAACGCGGGAGATCCGGGCCCTTCTCCGCGCCCGCCTGTGACCCGTCCCCCCGCCCCCTGGAGGCGCACATGCTCGCCACGCTCGCCACGACCCGAACCGCCGAGGACAACCGGCGGGAGATCGACACCCTGAAGACCGCGCTGACGCGGGCCGGCTCCCGGGCGTCCATCCTGACCGCCGCCGCCCGCGAGCTTGACCGCGAGCTTCGGGAGATTGACGCCCTGGTGGACGCCGAGGAGGACGGCGCCGCGGAAGCGTGGGCCCGCCGGCCCGCCGTCAAGCGGGAGGCCGATCGGCTTCGGGGCGTGGCCGACGACGCGCGGGCGGAGGAGCAGCGGATCCTCCGGGCCCTGGCCGTCTTCGGGATCCGCCCGGAATGGACTGATAAAGCCGCCTTGTTGGACGCCGCGCGGGAACGCCTCTTTGAGCAGGAGGCCCGTGCCGAGCGCGCCGAGCGCGCACAAGATCGGCGCGGCTACTGACCGCAAGCGGCGGCCGGGCCCCGCCCGTACTTCGCCGCCCCGGCCGAATGGCCCGACGACGATCGGGGATCGGGCAGAAAGTTAGGCGATCGGGCTTGCACGTTTCCCGAGATCGCATAGGCTGTCAGTGTCCGGGGGCGATGGAGTCCTCGGCGCAAAGGAGCAAGCCATGACCGCTTATGCCCGCCAAGCCTTCGGCCTCACTGTGGACACCTGCACCGATAAGACCGATAAGTGGATGCGCGTCTGGGATGGGGAGGACTTCTTTTGGGTGCGCCGCGGCGCCACGAGCCAGTCTGTGTCCTGGGATGACGCGCGTAGCTACAAGGCCGTCTACGCGGCTTGGTGCCTCTCTAACTGCGCTCCCGCGGATATTGCGGCCGCCCTCGATGCCGCCGAGGGCCCCCCGCGCCTGCTGCGCGTCGCTCAATACCGGCCCCGCTGACGGGATCGGGTAGAAAGTTAGCGGATCCGCCTTGCGCGTTTCCCGCGATCGCATAGACTACAAGTGTCGGGGGGAGACAAGCCCACCGACACCACCACCACCACCGGAGCCCACCACCATGACCGACACCGACACCACCGATTTCTTCGCTGCCACCGCCGCCACCGACACCACCACCACCACCGGAAAGACCATGAAGACCGCCACCGCTACCGCCCCCGCCGCCCGCGCCGCCGCCGCCGCCTGCGCCGCCAAGGCGGCCTACGAGGAAGCCCTCGCCAGCGTGGAGACGGCCACCGCCGCCCATTATCGAAAGTTCGCGCATGATGCCATGCTCCGGGCGTGCCTCAACGACGGCCGCGCCGCCGCCGCCGCCGCCCGCGCCGTCGCTGCAACCTCCCCCCGCGCCGCCCGCCGCGCCGCCGCCGAGGCCGTCGAGTTCGCGGAGATCGCCCGCGGCGCCGCCGACGAAGCAGCGTTCTGGGCGGCGGGGGCCGTTGAGGCCGCCCGCTGACGCTCACCACCACCACCACCACCGGAGAGACCATGAACACCACCGACACCACCGACACCACCGACACCACCGACACCGCCAAGGCCAAGGCCGCCGCCGTCAAGGCCGCCGTCGCGGTCAAGGCCGCTACCGACGCGGCCAAGGCCGCCACCGACGCGGCCAAGGCCGCCGCCTGGGCGGCGGCGGCGGCGGAACACAACGCATGGCTGGCGGAGACGCCCGCCGACGAGGCCGCCTGGGCTGCGGTGCAGTCCGCCGCGTGGGCCGTCGCCTCCGCCCTCACGGACGCCGAGGGCACCGCGGCCCGTGGGGTGCTGGCCCTGGACGCCCTCGACGCGGCGCTGGCCGCGGTTCCCGCCCCCGTCGCCGCCCCCGAGATTTCGGCCGTCCTGGAGCGCCTGCGGACGGACGGGCTGGTGACCTACGCCTACCACAACGCCGAGGAGGAGCGGGTGACGGTGGTTCTGCCCCTGTCCTACAAGAAGGGTGACCCGAACGCGGGTCTGGACGATGCCAGCCGCCTGCGGGCGAACGCCGTGACGGCCGCGCTGAAGGAGGCCGGCTGGAAGTGGTGGGACGCGCAGATGAACATCGGCGGGGGGGAAGCCTGGATCTACACGACCGCCACCTGATCGCCGCCCCTTGACGGCGGAAGGGCCCCGGTTACGCTCCCGCGTCCGGGGCCTTGTCGTGTCTCGGAAGGGGGCCGCGTGGGAGTCTGGCTGGTCGAGGACGAGGGAGCGGGCGCGGGCCCGCGGAAGGTGGAGATCGCCACCGGGGCCGGGGGCCCCGATCTTGACGTGGCGACGGCCTGCGCGGTCGCGCACCGCCGGCTGCACGGGGCGACGGGGAGCCCGGCGAGCGGGGCCTTCCACGTCCGGCTTCCGTCCGGGGAGCGGATCCGCGTGGTCTGGGCGTGGTCGGGGCACTACCTGGAGTGTCTGGACGCCGAGGAGATCGACTGGCCGATCGAGGAGGGTACGCCATGACCCGGGCCGATGCGAACATGGATCGGATGCAGCTTGCCGCGCTGGCCGCGCTCCAGCCCGAGCCCGCGCCGACGCCGGGCACCGGCGACCTCTGGCTCGACGTGATCGCGCGCACGGCGGATCCGACGCTGCGGGCCCTCTACGAGACGCGCCGCCGGCAAGGGTTGGAGCGGTACGGCGTGCCCTTGCAGCGGGACAACGGCCGCGATCATCTGGTCGATGCGTTGCAGGAGGCGGTCGATCTGGTCGTCTACTTGGAAGCTGCGGATCAGCCGGGGCTCCAGCGGAGGGCCGCGGATCTGGTCTCCGCGTTGTGGTCCGTGCTGTCTGCCCGGGGCCTGCTGGGCGCCGCGCCTGCCCGGGGCCCGCTGGGCGAGGGTGCGCCGTGACCGCGGCGCCTTTCACCTACGCCACGCAGATCCGCGCGACGGCCGGCGGAGAGACCGCCTGGGCGGTCCTGGACGATCGGGGGACGATCTTGGGGGCCGGAACCGCCCCCACCGAGCAGGACGCGCGGAAGGCCGCCACGCGGGCCGTCCGCCGCGCCCGGGGGCTCCCGGTCTGGGAGGCGCACCGCGGGGCCTGGACGGCTTCAGACCGCGCCGGCCGGACGCTACGGGCCGAGCGCGAGGGCGAGGGCTGGACGTGGGCGGCCTACCTCGACGGCGAGCTTCGGGCCGCGGGCAAGGCGACCGCGTGGGCGGAGGCGCGGGAGGCCGCGAGCGCCGCCTGGGAGGCGCTGGGCTGGATCTCCCGGTAGCGCCCGAGGCGCCCGGAGCGCCCCGAGGCGCCCGGAGCGCCCCGGGCCGGGCCCTACTCGACCAGTCCGGCCTTGCCGTCGTGCTGGACGACGCCGATCAAGATCATCACGGCGAGCATCCGGGCCGCTTCGCAGATTTTCGCGTGCTGGTAGGCGAAGACGAGGCGCCCATCGAACGTGGCGCTGGCGCGATACTCGCCGTTGTCCCGGTGCTGGTGGACGTGGAAGGCCCAGGGGAGGGCGTCAAGGTGATCGTGCCCGTGGGCGTCTCCGAGCGCGTCCCAGGCGGTCCCCAGAACGTACTCCGCCCATTCCTGACAGTCTTTGTCGTCGTGGTGGGTGTCGGGGCGAGCCCGGCGGAAGATCGGCATCGTTAGATCCCTGCGGCGCGGTCGGCGGCGCGCTGTTCTTCGATCGCGCGAACCTCGGCGGAATAGCCCAGGTGGACGGCGACGACCTCGCACTCGACCCCGGGGAGCATGGACGGGCCCATCGAAGCCAACACGTCGCCGTCCGCCCATTCGGTACGCGCCAGCCCGTTCGGGTGGTAGCTCTCGGTCTGCTTGCCCGGGCCCCAGGCCGCTTGTAGGGTCTGCTCCAACGCCGCGCACGTCGGGTAGTCGCGCACGCGGATCACGGCGCCGTACAGCCGGCCGTGACCGTAGGCCCAGGCGGTGAGGAGCTTCAGGTCGCCCACCTTCTGATCGCAGCCGCCCCACCGCGTCAAAGGCTCCGGGTTGGGGATGCAGTTTGCCCCGGGCGCGGGGAAGGGCGATCGGGGGCCCCAGGTCTGGCCGAGGATGCCCTGGGCGAGCTTGCCGGCGTGCGCCGGGGCGAGGAGGGCGAGGAGGAGGGAAAGGATCGGCATGGTGGATGGTCTCGTTGTGGTGAGTGTCGCGGGCTGGGTTGGTGGGTGTCGCGGGCTGGGTTGTCCCCAGGCTGGGGATCGCTTGTGGATGGTGCGACGGGCCGCCCGCGGAAGCCCGCCCCCGAAGGCTATTCGATCGCGTCGTCGGTGCCGCGGGAGGCGCAGACGGGCAACGTCTCCGGGGTCGGTTCGGGGGCCGGTTCGGGGGCCGGTGCAGGCAGACGCGGGCCCATCAGGACGCCCTCGACCTCCGGGTACACCGAGAACAGCCGGACCTCATGGCCCAGCACGTCGCGCCACTGACGCACCCGCTCCCGGGAGACGCCCATCCGGGCGCCGATCGCCGGGGCCGGTACGCCGTTCTGGAAGTCGGCCAAGAGGGCGACCAGCGCGCCCTTGCCGTACTTTCCCATGATGTTTCGGGCGACCCGGGCGGCGAGGGCCCGGGCGGCGAGGGCTTGGAGCGTAGACTTGTCAGATCCCATCGTCGTTTTCCTGTGCTGCCAGATTGAGGGCGTCGAGGATCGACGCAGCGAAGCGGGCGGGATCGTCGTCGGCGCCGCTGAGCGCCCGGGCGGCGCCTTCCAAGCCGTCGAGGCCCACCAGGGCCTCCACGGCGGGGAGCTTGTCGAGCAGGATGCTCGCCAGATGCTCGTCGGCGGTGCCTTCCGCGATCGGATAATAGATGGTGACGGGGCGATCTTGCCCGAGCCGGGTAAAGCGGCCTTCCCACTGGTCGAGTTGACCGGGGGTGTAGGGGAGCAACGCGAAGATCGCGGCGTCGGTGCATTGGAGCCCGTCGATGCCCGTACCCCAGGCTTCGCCGGTCCCGACCAGAACGCACGGGCCCGGGTGGGCGACGTAGGCGGCGAGCATCGCGCGGCGCTCCTCCTGGTCGTCTCCGCCGTGGCCGCACCAGACCGCGCAGCCGTCGAGCTTGCGGAGCGCCTGGGCCAGATCCTCGCAATCCTGCCGGCGCGCGGTGAAGATGACGATCTTGTGGCCGGTCTCGGCGTGCTCGCTGACGCGCGCCACGATGGCCGACCGTTTCGCGCTGGCCGCCATCGCCAGCCGGGCCTCCAGCAACGCGGACGGGCCCGATCGCTCCGCGGAGGCAAGGGCGCGCTGCCAGCCGCCGGACGGCTTGACCTGCTGGGAGGGCGGGACGTACCACGTCTGGCGGCGCTTCGCGGGCAGGCCGGCGCGGGCCTCCGCGCTGCTGACGTGATGGAAGACGTACTCCAAGCGGCGCAGTAGCTCCTCCTCGTTGCTTTGCCCGGAGTCGTCCAGGCCGCCATACTGGCCGGGCTTGCCGTCGCAGTAGCGGAGGGCGAAGGCGCGATAGGGCCCCCACGATCCGGGCTCGATCAAGTCAAGCTGGCCCCACAAGTCGCGCACGCGGTCAGGGATCGGCGTGGCCGTCGTGGCGAGCCGGCGCGTGCAGGCTGCGGCGAGCCGGGCGGCGCTCTCTGCGACGTTGCGGAGGGGGACCAGCCCCACCTCCTCGTCTGGATACTCCCGGTCGGGCTTGACGGAGCCGCCTTGTGCGCGCACGCGGGCGACGGCTTCGGCGTAGCCGGGATCGTCGCGGGCGGGGAGGATCACCCGCTCCCACCGCTTGCTCGCCTTGCCTTTGTGGCTCTCGTCCCAGACGACGGAGACGGGCTGGAGCGCGAGCAGATCGTCCACTACATCGGGCAGGCTCTCCCAGCCGACGACGACGATCGGATCTTGTCCCTTGTCGGCGCACCATGCGACGTATTCCGCGAGGGTCTGCCAGCGATCGCGCTTGCGGACCTCCGCCGCGGGCTTGACCGGGAAAGCGGCCCAGCGGGTGAACCGCTCGACCTCCCGGGCGTACTGCGTGCGCGTGGCGGCGCGGGTGACGATCACCGCGGGGCCCGGGACGGCGACGGCCCAGGCGATCGCGGTCCAGGTCTTCCCCGATCCGGTCGGATGGTGGAGCAGGGCGCCGTAGCGGGCGAGGGCGAAGCCGAGGCCGTCGCGCTGGTAGGCCGTGGCCCACCCGTCGAGATAGCCGGGGCGGATCACGTCTTCGACGGCTTCCCGGATGATCTCCCAGGCCGTCCGGGCGTCGGGCCCGGGCAGGCCGTAGCGCGGCAAGGGCTGGCCCAGCAGGGCGGAAAGCGCATCGAGGGCGTGCCAAGGCACGCTGATCCTGGACCCCCAGACCCGGACGCCGGGGATCACGTCGGCGCCGGGCACGGCCGGGAAGTCGAGGGCGAGAGACGGCGGACGGCGACGGGGCGGCATGGCCCACCCCTACCGCCGGGCTATGGGTGTGTCAAGGGCGCAGCCCTTGACGCCGGGGGCTCGCCCGGTGTAGACCTTGACCGCCGCCGCCACCACCACCACCACCACCGGGCACCGATGATCTCCGAAGCTGACGCTTGGTGGGCCGTACCGCCCGCCGGCTGGGTGCATGACTACATGCACCACGCCGTCAAACAGACGACGGCCCCCGCGGGCTACCACCTTGCCACGGCGCTGTCTTTGCTCGCCGTGACGACGCCGACCTCCTACGGGCACCGCTACGCGGGCGACCTGTACGGCAACCTCTACGCCTTGCTGGTCGGCCGATCCGGTGAGGATCAGAAGTCAACGGCGCTGGGGATCGGTCTGGAAGTCTTGCAAGCGGTAGATCCGGCCTTGATCGGCCGACAACCCGGATCGTGGGAAGGCTTGATCGACTCGCTGGCCGACCAGCCGAGGCAGATCATCCGATACTCCGAGTTCGGCGCGTTCCTGGCGAAAGCGCAGAAAAAAGGCGGGTACTTTGAGCCGCTGAAGGCCCTACTCACGGATCTCTGGGATTGCACGCCTCAGTCCCGCGTCAAAGCGAACGGAAACGGGGCGTCTGTGCCGCATCCGCGCCTTTCGATCTTCGCGGCGTGCTCGCTGCCTTATCTGGAGCAGCACACCGATCCGCACGACTGGAGCGGCGGTTTCATGGGCCGCTGGGCGGTGATCTACGCGCGCCGGGAGCGGACGGACCCCGATCCGGTGGGCGACCCCTCGCAGATCCCGGTGCTGGCCGAGGCGCTGCGGATCCGCGCGCAGCAGACACAGGTAGCGCCGTGCATGGGCTTGGACGACGAGGCCCGGGCCCTCTGGACAGAATGGTACTTCGACCTCGACGCGCGGAAGATCCCCGAAGTGATCGCCGGCGCGAAGACCCGCGCCCCGACGATCGCCCGCAAGGCTGCCATGCTGTACGCCTGGGACTTCGGGGAGCCCTTGCAGGGCGTCCCCTGGCGGCTGGGCGTTCATCATCTGTCGTGGGGGATCCGGTTTGCCGAGCTTCATCTGGCGAGCGTGATCGGCATCGCGGACAAGCTGGCCGAGCACCCGGAAGCCCGCCTCCGCCGGGACGTGCTGGAGACGATCCCGCTGGGATCTGCCCGGTCCCTGGGCCAGATCCTCCAGATTACGAAGCTGAAAAAACGCACCCTGGCGGAAGTGTTGGAGGGGCTGGTCCTCGACGGCTCCCTCCGCGTGTACGCCGTGTCTGCCTCACCGGCCGACGCGCTCTATGAACGGCCCGCGCCCGCCGCGGAGTGACCGCCGCGCTCCCTGCCCCTGCCCCGACGAAGGAACCGCCATGCTCCCGCCTCTGTTGCGTCTCCCGGACTACCTGATCGCCTCCTCCGCGCCGCCCGACGAGGCCGCGCGCATCCACCGCGCGCTGCGGCGCCGGCAAGCGGACGGCCTGCGCGCCGACTTCGACCGGCTGGGCCTGCTGTCCGCCGGCGTGCGCCTGGACGATCCCGCCTTCGATCTCGACGCGCCCGAGGGGGAAGCCGTCATCGTGTCGGCGCTCTACGCGGCGCTGGGCGCGACCTGGGGGGCGATCGCCCTCAACCCTGAAGAATGGTCGGCCCTGGCGGACCTGTTGGGGTACTCCGACAACCGGGAGGCGCCCGCGCTCCGGCCGCCGCACGGCGAGCGCCGCGTGGTCGAGGTCGTCTGGTGCCAGGGGTGGACGGTTCGGCTGGTGGAGATCCGCCCGGGCGCGACGACGCGCTACCGGCTGGCCGGGCCGTGCGCCGATCGGGTCTCGGCGCTGGTCGGCGCCGTCCGCTGGGTGGCCGTGCGCGCCGCGTCCGGCGTGGACGGCCCGGGGGGTGTCGTTTGACCCTGCGCGCTGCGGTGACAATCGGGGGAGCTTCGCCCGAACACGGCCGCCACGCGGCGGACTTTTACCCGACGCCCCCCGAGTGTACGGAGGCGCTTATCCGGGCGTTCCCCCGGTTTTGGTCGGGTCGCAGGTTGTGGGAGCCTGCCTGTGGCGACGGGGCGATCTCGCGGGTGCTGCTCGCCCACGGTAACGACGTAGCCTCAACCGACCTACACGACCGAGGATATGGATCTCCGGGAGTAGACTTTTTGGGGGCTGAAACGCCGCCCGGCATCGAGGGGATCGTAAGTAATCCCCCCTTTCGGCTCGCAGCCGAGTTTATCCAGCGAGCGCGCAAGGCTGGTGTGCCCTTTGCCTTTCTGGTGAAGTCGTCATACTGGCACGCGCAAAGCCGTTTTGATCTGTTCCGTTCGACCGGGCCCGTGGCTGTGTGTCCGTTGACGTGGCGCCCGCGCTGGTGCCCGGATCGCGGATCTGCCCCTACCTTGGACTTTTTGTGGACCGTTTGGGGGGCGGTTCCGTCTTCGCGGGCCTCGTTCTTTCCCTTGGAGCATCCATGACAACCGCCGCCGCCGACGATCCGCGCCTGCTTTTCACCGGCCCCAGCCCGTTCGGCTGGCACCGTTACGAGACCTTCATGCGCTGCCCGGCGTCCTACGCCTTCGACCAGGAGGCCCGCGCCCGGGGCGACGTGAACGACGCGCCCGCGCTGGTGCAGGGGACGCTGGTACACCTGGGGCTGGCGCACCACTACGCGCGGCGTCGGGCGGAGCAGAACCCGGACGATCCCAGCTTGGACGCGGCGCGGGATCTGTATCGGCCCGGGGAAGCGGTCAAGGTGTTGGCCGAGCGGGAGATCGCCACGCGGACCAGTCCCGCCGCCCGCGAGGTCTGGCAGACGGCCGCCGCGACGGCGCAGCGGGTCGTGTCGGCCTACGCCGTCCACTACGCGGCCGAGCGGCTGCGGGTGGAGGCCGTGGAGGAAGTCTTCGCGCTCGACCTGGGCGACGGGGCAGCGTTGACGATGCGGATCGATCTGGTGGCGAGCGACCGGCAAGGCAGGATCTACCTGATCGACCACAAGACCACCGGCCGGCTCACGTCAAACCATCCGGTGCAGTACGGCGCCTCCGGCCAGTTTCTCGCCTACTCGACGCTGGGCCGGTTGCTCTGGCCCGATCGGTTCGGGGGCTTGATCCTGAACATGATCGAGATCCAAGGGGAGCGCACGACGTTTGACCGGCCCGCCATCCAGATCGGCCCGGGCAGGCTCGCCGCGTTCATCCCCTCCGTGCGCGACGTGGCCCGGCGAATGGCCGCGCTCCGCGACGTGCCCGCGGCCGACTGGCCCCGGAACACGACAGAAAACACCTGCTGGACGCGCTACGGCGCGTGCCCGCACCTGGGCGTCTGCGGGGCGACGATGCCGACGCAGGCCGATCGCGCCTGACCCGATCGCGGCCGACCCGCGCGATCGCCCTTGACGCCGGAAGGACGCAAGGGTACACCCTGAACACCACCACCGAGCAGCAGATGACAACCACCACCAAAGGCAAAGAGCCCGCGTTCGTCCTCGTTTACGGGCGTTCCGGCATCGGCAAGACCAGTGACACGGGCTTCAGCTTCCCCGGGGGCGTGTTCCTGGCCGCCCCGGGCGCGCTCAAACCGCTTCCGGCGCTTTGCGGCTATGAACCGACGCAGGTTCAGGTTGGCACGATTGAGGAGGCGACGGCTGCGATCTCCGCCGTCGTCAAGACCGGCGGGTACGACTCGATCATCGTGGATGACTTCTCGTTTCTGGCCGAGCAGACGATGGCCGCGCTGGAGCGGAAGCACACCGGGTTTGCTGTGTTCGGCCACCTGCGGGATACCGTGCTGGCCTTTCGGCAAGCGGCCCGCTACGCCGGCCTGCACGTCGTCGTCAACGCCTGGGAGCGCCAGCCGAAGATGAACAACGGCGTTTTTTCGCGGGGCGGCCCGGACCTGACGGGCAAGCTGCCCGAGCAGTTGCCGGCGATGTGCGATCTGGTGCTGCGGGCCGACCGCGAGGAGGGCCGGACGCCCTGGGCCGGCGTCTACCGGGTGAACGGGGGCGCGCAGTACGTCGGCAAGGACCGGGACGCGGGCACGCCCGACCCGGCGCCC
>Ga0315909_10007649_pt1 | contig 12006 bp, 13 predicted proteins | sample LakEriMetagenome_11_FD_203527 | JGI IMG/M metagenome (GOLD analysis project Ga0315909, IMG submission 203527) | Freshwater fungal communities from buoy surface, Lake Erie, Ohio, United States - Buoy 2 MA125 | ecosystem: Environmental > Aquatic > Freshwater > Lake | place: USA: Lake Erie, Ohio...
CTGAGGACAAGAGAAACATATTCGAATGCAACTGCACTAGGTTGTACAGCCGCTTCAAGAAGGACGGCGAGTAATGGCTCGGATAGTACTTGGCATCGGCTCGTCACACACTCCGATGCTGAACCTAACAGCGCAACAATGGCAGCACCGTGCAGCCGCTGACTACGCTAACAGCGAACTCAATATGTCCGACGGCCGGCGGATGAGCTACGAAGCTCTGCTCGCCGAGCGTGGCCCGCGCTACGAAGCTGACATCGCGATGGACGTACTTTCTAGAAAGGAGCTTGCCTGCCAGGCAGCACTTGACACGTTGGGCGACGCGCTGGCAGAGGCCAACCCGGACGTGGTCATCATCGTTGGCGACGATCAGTCCGAGCTCTTCTCACACGCGAACCAGCCGGCCTTTGCCATCTTTACTGGCGAGGCCATGATGACCCATGTCGGCAAGTACGGCGAGGGCGCACCTGAATGGTTGCGCCAGGTAGGCCGAGGCTACCTTATGGAAAATAACTACTCGTTGCCTGCTTCACCGGTGTTCGCCACAGAACTGATTGAGGGCTTGATGGACCTCGACGTTGATGTCACATCGGTCGCGGGCGTCGACGACCCGGAGAAAGCCGGCTTCGGTCATGCCTACGGCTTCATTGTCAAGCGGCTTTTCCGGCGCAGCATTCCGGTGGTGCCGGTGCTACTCAACACTTACTTCCCGCCCAATGTTCCGCGTGCCACGCGCTGCTTCGATGTGGGGCAAAAGCTTCGTCAGGTGATAGAGGCAAGCGCCAGCGGCATGCGCGTCGCGGTTGTCGCATCGGGGGGCCTAAGCCACTTCATCGTGGACGAGGAACTTGACCGCGAGGTGCTGCGCGCTTTACAGGAGAATGACTACCAGGCACTGCGCGCGATCCCGCGCAATGCGCTCAAGTCTGGTTCGTCTGAAATCCTCAACTGGGTACTTGTCGCCGGCGCCGTGAGCCCGTTGCCCCTGACCTGGAGCGAGTACCAGCCGATCTACCGCACACCCGCTGGCACTGGCGTTGGTGCGGCTTTCTGCATCTGGAAATAAGCCATGCTCTCCAAGGAAAAAAACGACTTACTCACCCAAGTGGGGCCTGGCAAGCCCATGGGCGAACTGCTGCGCCGTTACTGGCACCCGATCGCAGGTGTTTCTGAATTCGACGCCCGTAAGACCAAGCCTGTGCGCCTGATGGGTGAAGACCTGGTGCTCTACAAAGACTTGTCTGGCACCTTCGGACTGATCGCGCGTCAATGCCCGCACCGCCGGGCGGACCTGGCCTACGGCATGGTCGAACAAGACGGGCTGCGGTGCAACTATCACGGCTGGGCCTTTAACGAGACTGGCCAATGCGTAAGCCAGCCCTTTGAGGACATGGCCTACCCAGAACGTAACGCCAAATGCAACCTTCAGACCAAGGCCTACCCCGTCGGCGTGCGCGCGGGCATGATCTGGGCTTATATGGGTCCGCTGCCTGCCCCCTGCCTGCCGGACTGGGAGCCTTTCTCGCGCGAGAACGTGTTCACCCAGGTGGTACTTTCCGAGCTCCCTTGCAACTGGTTCCAATGTCAGGAAAACTCCATCGACCCCGTGCATTTCGAGTGGATGCACGACAACTGGGGGAGGCGCCTGCGCGAGGGCGACGGCGTGGACTATGCGCCCAAGCACCTCGAGCTGGACTTCGAAGAGTTCGAGTTCGGCTTCGTATACAAGCGTATCCGCGAAGGGATCGACAAGACCCACCCTCTATGGACGATTGGGCGAGTGGCCCTCTGGCCCAACTGCTTTTTCTTGGGCGATCACTTCGAATGGCGCGTGCCTATTGACGACGAAAATACGCTGAGCGTGCTGTGGAAGCTCTCGCATGTGCCCAAAGAGCGCGAGCCCTACAAGCAGCCATTCATCCCCACTTGGGATGGCCCTGTGTTCGACGCCAACGGCGAATGGATCACGAGCAACGTGATGAATCAGGACTTTCTGGCGTGGGCGGGGCAAGGTCGCATTGCCGAACGCACGCAGGAGCACTTAGGCGCAAGCGACCGCGGCATTGTCATGATGCGCCGCCGCTTCTTCGAAGATCTGGAACGTGTTACCGCCGGCGAGGACCCTAAGGGTCTTATCCGCGATCCGGCGTGCAACGTTCGCGTGAAACTTCCCGTGGCGAACGCCGACACCACGCTTCAAGGCATGACGACGGAGCAGATCATGAAGGAGCCGCGCCGCAAGGTACACCTCACTAGCTTTCCGCTGCAGGCCGGCCAGCCCGAGCACGTCCGCCGGTTGCAGTCCGAAGCTATGGGCGTGGAGATCGGCGAGTTCACGGGGCTACCGCCCATAACAGCCAAGCCTTCAGCCAAGTTATCGCCCACTTAATCAAGCTAAAAATTAGGAGATAAACCAAATGATCAAGAACCTTCTGCAAGCCTCACGCAACATAATAGTTCTTGTTGCGTTAGCTGTGCCAGTCGTCCACGCTCAGGAATCCGCAGCAACCTTCCCTAGCAAACAGGTTCGCATAATCGTACCTTTTGCGGCTGGGGGCGGTACCGACCAGATGGCGCGACTCCTGGCGCAAAAGCTTGCAGACAAATGGGGTCAGCGGGTCATCGTGGAAAACCGCGCAGGAGGCAACACGGTGATCGCCACGCAGGCCACTGCCCGAGCAGCACCTGATGGCTACACCATGATTCTGGTGAACTCCACCTTCGCTATCAACACCATTCTGACGCCCGACTTGCCCTATGACTCGGACAAGGACTTTGCTGCAGTGGCCGGCGTTGGCGCATCACCTTTCTTGATGGTCGCGCATCCAAGTGTGCCAGCAAACAACTTCCGCGAGATGATGGCGTTGCTCAAGGTCGGAAAGCCGGGTGAGTGGGACTTTGCAACCGTCGGCAGTACCGGCATCGGGCGGATCGCCGGCGAAACCTTCGCGCAACAGACGGGCATCAAGCTCCAGCACATTCCCTTCAAGGGCGCGGCTGAAGTCGTCTCCAATGTCGTTTCAGGAAATGTGAAATTCACCATCGATCCGCCGGGCGTCCATGTGCCTCAGGTGAAGGCCGGCAAGCTGAAAGCGTATGCGGTTACTGGCGCAACGCGCCTGCCACTGCTGCCCGACGTACCAACCTTTGCCGAAGTCGGCATGCCGGAATTCGACGTGCAAATGTGGTACGGTCTTCTCGCGCCGAGCGCCACCCCTATGCCCATACTGAACAAGCTGTCGTCCAGCGTGTTGGACGTTCTGAAAATGCCTGACGTGCAGGAAAAGCTTCGCGCGCAGGACGTCAGCCCTATCCCGCCGGCGCCCGAACAATTCGCGGAGATGATTAGGACCGAGAGGCTGCAGTTCGCCAAGATAATCAAGAACGCCAACATTAAACCTGGCAATTGAACATTATGGCAAAACTACATTCAGTGCTCAGAACGAATGCCCGGCCATCCGCTAATTCATGATCGACTTCGTCACATCTTTGCCCCCCTTCGTTTACACAGCCCAATGCGAGCTGCAAGGCGCTTGGCTCACAGACGACGGCGGGTCAGGCTCGGTTCGTGTTTCAGAATTTGCGAACGCTATTGGGGATGGGTGGGAGCACGAAGAATGACCTGGTTCGAATGCCTGTTTTTTTAAGGAGGATCAAGAGAGGTCGAAGACTTCAAGGGCCTTGCGCCCACGAGTCTGATGACCTGACCTTTCAAATTGTATTGCAACAACTTTCTTCAACTGCGAAAACCGCGTTTTGGTGATCGCAAACCACTTACGAGGATCACATGAAAAACTTACTCACGCGCCGTTACGTTTTTTCAGCATTTGCAACCGCAAGTTTAATCGCGTTGGGATCTGTCCCGGTCTATGCACAGGCCCAATACCCAAGTGGCCCTGTCCGTATCGTCCACCCGTTTCCACCTGGAAATGCTAATGACACGACGCTTCGCCTCATTGCCGAGAGGTTGTCCCAGAGGTGGAAACAGCCGGTGACGATTGACAATCGCCCTGGTGCAAGCAGCATGATTGGAACTGCCTTCGTAGCCCAAGCTCCTGCCGACGGGCTTACCCTGCTGGCTAACATCACATTGTTAGTACAGAACCCTGCTTTGCGTCCGAAGCTGCCTTACGACCCAGCCAAGATCGTCCCCGTGACGCAAATCAACCGCCAGCAATTGTCGTTTTATGTCCGCAGTGACCTTGCTATTGACAGCGCGACGCAATTGTTCGCCCTAGCTCAGGCACAGCCAGGTAAGATAAATTTCGCCAGTTGGGGTATTGCATCTACGGCTCACATCATTCTTGCAAAGATGGAGCAGGACAAGGACATCAAAATGACTCACGTTCCATACAAAGGCGGAGCAGATATCGTTAAGGCCCTAGCCTCTGGTGAGGCGGACATTGCGGTCGGCGACCTTATCACTCCGAATGCTTTCTTCAAGAACGGGAAATTCAAGCTTCTTGCAGTCACAGGGCCCAAGCGCGTCGCGCACCTGCCAGACGTCCCTACGCTCGAAGAGGTGGGTGTGAAGGGCTTTGAAGGCTACAACTGGCTTGGACTCTTCGCCCCGGCCGGGACATCTCCCGCGATCATCAAAAAGATCTCCGACGACATCGCAGCGGTTCAGTCTGACCCTGCTCTTCTCGCGCGGTTCCGGGACGAAATGTTCCTTGATCCCACGGCGACGGGGCCTGAAGAGTTCCAAAAGATCTATCAACGTGATGCGGCGACGTGGACATCCCTCATTAAAGCAACTGGGCTGAAGGCCGAGTGAGCAATCGTCAGATCAGAAGCAAAAAGTTCCGCGCAAGGCGATGATATTTAGGTGCGTCCTCAACCTAAGCTCTAATCAAACTATTTTTGATTAAAAAGTGGCGTGTTTTACTCATATAGCATTATCATTGTTAGACCGTTGCAGCGGTACTGTTGCACGCGCTCCCTTCACACTGCAGGGGTCGCAAGTTCGAAACTTGCATCGCCCACCACAACTCAAAATCCTGAAGACTATCAATACCTTAGGTAGTCTTCAGGATTTCATTTCAAGAATTTTTGTATATGCTTCCCATGGAAGCATTTTTTTCGTCTCAATTTTTCTTGATTCTTCAGTTCAGTTTTGAGGGGAAAACAGAATATCTTTTGATTACCAAAGAGACTATGCTCACGCTACGTGAGCAACTAAGGTGTGAGCAAATGAAGTGGCCAGAAATATCTGAAGTTGAAAAAATTGTCCCTTTTCCAGACGGCTGTTCTGGACAAAGGCTGCGTCGAAAAGACATTCCTTTGTTAATTGAATCCATTAAGAAATGGTATCCCGATATTTCTGTGGGTGGCGCAAGTTGCTACCTTACGCCAGAATTTTATGAGTCCCAAGCCACGCTAGAGGGTGAACAAGATAAATCGCTTTTCGTTTTGATGATTTGGAAATCTGAAGAGTTAATCGGGTTTATCTCTTGGGATTGGGAGGAAGCGCCCGAAACTCTTTACGCTCGATTTGGTGTTGTGTCTCCTACAAGCAGGTCAGCAGGTATTGGTACATTTGGAATGCAGTTTGGCGAAGCATTGGGGCGCTTGGTTGGTGCGGGATTTATTTACTCTATGTGCACATTAAAAATTCCTCACATGCAGTCAGCATTTGAGCGCTCAGGATATAAGTTGCTTGGCTTTGCACCTGGTTACGATCGCGAGGTCGTTTCTCCGGGCGTTGTTAAAAGAGTGTTTGAAGCTTATTACGCAAAAATTTTAGTGCCGCTTGACGAGTTGCATGTTCCGGACAAGAAGAACTTAACACCGCAAACACTTGCGCTTTTTAAAACACTCTTTCCGGAATTTATTTCTGAATAAGTTGAGTCAGATTTTTTCGACATCACAATAAAAATTCAAAACGCCCAAGCGTAAAGAGTCTTTACGCTGGACCTCCTAAAAGTACAAATTTTTGAAATTAATTAGTACTAAAGAAAATGATTTTTATTGCACTTTAATAAAGGCGTTCTGATTTCAAATGCATTAAAAAATTATCGAGAGGAGTCAACCATTAGATAAGCTATTTTGAGTTTGACCATTTTTTTAGTATTTCAAAGCTGCGCTGATAGAAAACTGGGTAAGATATTTTTGTTGGCAAGCCCTAATGTTTGCAATTATCTAAATACCCTATAACTTCAACAACTTCACGCCACAAATGAGACCGTTATGAAATTAACTTTGCGATTTATTCAATGTTTGGTGGCCAGTGCCGCCTCACTCAGCATCCTTGGGCTTCAGGCGCAAACCTTTCCGAATAAACCTATTCGCATCGTAGTACCATTCGCGCCAGGTGGTAATGTAGATGTTACTGCACGCGTAATCAGCGCTGCAATGACCAAACAATTGAATCAAACCGTATTTGTAGAAAACAAAACAGGAGCCGGTGGAAAAATTGGTGCTGAGTCTGCAATTCGATCACCCGCAGATGGCTACACCTTGTTGATGGGCTCCAACAGTTCCCTGAGTGTGGCGCCTAATTTGTACAGCAATTGGCCATATGACCCGCTGACTGGTTTGGCACCCATCACCCATTTAGCATCGGTGCCGTTTGTGTTGATCACGCGACCTGGCTTGGGCGTTAAAAGTATGGCCGACTTGGTTCGCATGGCTAAGCAAAAGCCGGGTTCATTGACCATGGCATCTGCAGGCAGTGGCACTTCCAATCAATTGGTGGGCGAGTTCTTTCAAAGCGTCACAGGCACCAGCTTTTTGCATGTGCCTTACAAGGGCGCTGGACCAGCCTTGTTAGACGTGGTCGCGGGGAGGGTCGATTTGTTGTTTGACCAAGTCAGCTCATCGTCCAGCTACATTGAACAAGGCCGTGTCGATGCACTGGCGGTTTCATCAGCTGTGCGGTGGAAATCTATGGCGAACGTGCCAACTTTTGCTGAGTCGGGATTGCAGGGCTTTGTGATCACAAACTTCACCGGTTTGGTGGCTCCGCAAGGTACACCGGTTGACGTGTTGGAAAAGCTCAATCAAGTGGCCAACGCCGCCTTGCAAGATGAAGCGGTCAAAAAGAGTTTTGCCACGATGGGGGTAGAAGGCGTGGGCAGCAGCCCTCAGCAATTTTCTGCCTTGATCAAAGACGATTTGCAGCGATGGGCGACATTGATCAAAGAAAAGAACATCAAGCTCGATTGATTGGGGGCTTTAGCGCCTCCATGCGCGCGGTCAGGTCTTTCATTGCGCTACCAAGTAACCACTCAATGGGGTAGTACAAGAGCGTAGCGCCTGCAGCCAAAAAGTCTGGCAGCTCATCGAACTTGGCTGGCATGCCAAAAGGCTTACCGGCGGCTTGGAGACGCTTGGAAATACTGGCAACTGCTGCCAGCACTTCAGGTGTTTTGGCACTGCGTTGCCCCATTAAACTGTAGGCTAAGTCATTGGGGCCGATCAGGTAAGCGTCAATACCGGGTACGGCCATGATCTCATCAAGTGATTCAATGGCTTGACGGGTTTCAATTTGCACGATGATGATTTTCTGGAGTGCTTTGTCGTTGCCACAGGCATAGCGAACCAATTCGACCACATCGATGGCATCTTGTGCGCAGTTAATGTGAGGTACAACCAAGCCGTCAACCTGCCTGTCCATGAATTGCACAAGGACAGCAGGATCTTTGGACCAACTTCTCACCAAAGTAGTCAGTCCTGTCACTTTGGCTGCCCGAATCAACTCGGTGGCAACATCCAGGCCAATGCCGCTGCGTTCGCAATCAATGAACGCGGCATGAGCGCCAGCGTTGGCCAAGGCTGCCATCACATCAGGGTTACGTCCACCCACGTTAACGGCGATCACTGGTTGAAGGTCTTGAAAACGTTGCTTGAGTAAATTCATGGGTTGATTTTATGAAAAGTTGTACAGCAAAGCAGGGTGCTTGACCAATATGTTTTCAAGCAGCTTCGGGTTGTTGACCCATTGGGCAAACAGATTGAACAAGTCTCCGTCGTTTGGCATGCCACTGCGAATGAACACATGCGGCCAGTCACTGCCCCACAACAAACGCTGAGGTACTTCAGCCATGAGGCGCTCCGCTGTGGCAAGTGTGCTCGGGTAGGGATACTCTTGAGCAGTCAGTCGGTAGGGTGCAGTCAGTTTGATCCATGCTTGCCCATCTTTGGCCAAACGCAGCAAGCCCTCAAACCCAGCCGTTTCGGTTGCAGTGGTGGGGACATAACCGAGGTGGCCAAATACCAAGGGTACTGGCAGTTGTGCCAGCTGAACATCGAGGTCTGGGAACTCATTGACGTGCATTAAAAACTCAATGTGCCAACCCAGAGGTTTGATTTTTTTTGCCAGGGTTTTCAAGCCCGCCATGGGCAGCACGCCTTTGTCTTCTTTAAGATCTACGATGTTGCAGCGCACGCCTCTCACGCCTTGGGCGTGAAGTGCCTCGAGCTCGTCTACAGTCACATCAAAAGGAACTACAGCCACGCCGCGCAAGCGCTGAGTGTCTTGTTTCAAGGCGTCAAGCATGGCTCGATTGTCGTTTCCATAAATGCTGGGTTGCACCAGTACTGCGCGCTCAATGCCCAGCGTATCCAGCATGTGGCGATAGTCTTGCAGCGTTGCACTGGGCGGCGTGTACAAACGATTGGCTATCAGCGGGTACTGCTCTTGCGGGCCGCATACATGGGCATGCACGTCGCATGCGTGGGCGGGTACGATAATACGAGGTTGATGGGGGTGCGGGTCGTGTGCTGGGCAGTTGACGGGGAAAGGGGTGGTTGTGTTCATGAATAGCTGTTTAAGTTAATGAGTTTATTTCATTGCCCTGAGGAATCCTCTATTGCACAACAGTGCCAATTTAGTTAAGTTTAGCTTACCTAATTTGTACAATGAACAGGAGACTTTCATGCAGTCAGAAATCATTTATGGTCAGCAAGCAACTAGACGAGATAGTCTCAAACAATTATCTGCAGGCTTAATCGGTCTAAGTGCCCTAGCAAGTCATGGGCATTCAAATGCATCTTCAGGTTTCTCGGCTGAAGGCTTAAAGAGAATTGAGCCCTCAATGAAATTCCAAATAGATCAAGGTATATTTCCTGGCGCAGTAAGTTTGGTAGCACACAAAGGTAAAACTGTTCATTTTGAAGCGCACGGTTATCAAGACGCAGCCAAGTCACGAGCAATGTCTAAGGACAGTATTTTCCGTTTGGCTTCCATGACCAAACCGATTGTCACTACAGCAGCCATGATGTTGGTAGAGCAGGGCAAGTTGAGACTTAACGATCCAGTGATTAAGTGGTTGCCTGAATTAAAGAATTTGAAGGTTGAAACTGCGCAAGGCGATGTTGGTCTTATTCGTCCAATGCTTGTGCATGATGTAATGCGACATACAGCTGGCTTTGTGTATGGTGGTAGCACTAAGTCTGAACGTATTCGAAAGTTGTACAACGATCTGAATATTGAGGCACGAGTTGTAGATATAACCACTTCTGAAATGTTAAAGAATCTGGGTCAAATTCCATTAGCTCATCAACCAGGTACTTTCTGGGAATACTCTATTTCAGTTGATGTGCTTGGACTGTTGATTGAACGGGTTGAAAATAAATCATTAGATGAAATTATTCACAATCTACTGCTAAGTCCTTTAAACATGAACGACACAGCTTGGTGGGTGCCCCCTGAGAAGATGAATCGTCTTGCTGAGTGTCTAGACAGTGATCCTCTCAAGGCTGACATGCTTTTGTCTTATCGACAGTCATATAACCCTAAAGGTAAATGCTATTTTAAAGGTGGTGCAGGATTGGTAGGTACAGCGCAAGATTATTTGCAATATGCTCAGATGATGGTGAATGGTGGTCAACTCAACGGCCGACGCTACCTTTCGCCTAAGACTGTCGAATTTATGTTGTCGCAGCATACGATTGGCATGGGTGGAAGCACGATTGGAACGACTGGCCCAGGCTATGGATTTGGAATTGGGTTCGGTGTTAGGTTAGACGAAGGGATGGGATGGACTGCTGGCTCTAAAGGCGATGCCATGTGGGCTGGTGCTTGGGGTACAAGTTTCTGGATCGATCCAAAATCGGAATTAGTCGGCGTTTTGATGGCTCAAGCACCTTCCTATAGAGTACCAAATCGAATGCTCTACAAAAACTTAGTTTATGGTGCAATGGTCGGATGAAATGGAAGATAAAGACGTTACAAGCCTTAATTTTCAGGACTTCCATTCATAAGGTCTTTGGGAAATCCTAATCCTATTCCACACACCCGTTAGATTAGTGTCCTGCTCTGGAAGCTATGTCATGGGGCATATAACATTGCAAGGTTTTTACTTTGTAAGACTAATTTATTTGATGATGACCACTAAAACACTACATGGTGAGTGCTCAATCAATGCTTTTGGAACTGAGCCAGCCCACCATCTCTCCAACCAATTGTCACGATGCTGATGGCCTAGCATGATTAAGTCTGCGCCAATGGTGTTCGCGTGTTCAACGATCTTATCAACAGCGTCACCTTTGAGTAATTTTCCTGTAGCCTCAATTCCTGCAGCCTTAAGTTGCTCAACACCTTCGTTGAGAATTTTCAAACGCCGTTCTTCCTCGATTTTATTTTCAGGTTCACTGTAGTAAGAAGTTTCATGACCCATTGAAATTGTTTCCTAGGGAACCACTGAAAGTAGATGGACTGCTGCATGCTCCCATTGTGAGAGGTCTTTGCAATTGAGCAATGCCTGCTGACTTTCAAGCGATCCGTCGTAGGCCAGAATAATAGTTTGATACATTCAGTGACTCCTTTTTTGCAGTTAGGGGAGCGTGTTTAAATTAATCGATCACTATCGTTTTTTAAATTTTTGATATTTTCAAATAACTGCGGTTGTTTATCGCCTGACTTACTGTTTTTATAATGCTGCCGCACTTGTTTAACGAAGGCTAATGGTGTTACTTGTTTGTAAATTTGAAATAATTCAATTAACTGTTCTTTTGTAAATCCGCTCTGATGTGTCAATTTCGACCATCCAAGTGTTTGCTGTGAATTTTCAGAAATCCAAGCGCAAAGTTCATCTAGCTTCTTTGCATTGGAAGCACTCAGAGGTGAACGTCTTTTAACTGTGGAGCGCATGGATTTCTTAAATCAGTGCTTTATTTTTTGAATGTCTCATTCAAGTTAAAGTATGGGACATTCCCTAGCAAAGTTTCTATCCAGCGATATAACTTTGTAACTGTTCAATCATTGATTTTTGATACGCAATCATTTCACGAACTACATCGCCAATAGAAATGAGCCCCATCACTTTTTGATCATTGACAATAGGCAGGTGTCTGATGTGGTTGTCAGTCATTATTTGCATACATTGATCAATAGAGTGTTTTGTATCGATGGTGATGACCTTAGAAGTCATGACGTCACTCACCTTGGCATCGTTGCTACTTTTTCCTTTTAGGAAAACTTTTCTTGCGTAGTCACGCTCCGAGAAAATACCCACTAACTTTTGCTCTTTCAAAACCAGCAATGCCCCAATGTTGTGAAGCGCCATCATTTCTAGGGCTTGCCTAATGGTGTCATCAGGGCTCACTGAGTAAGTAGCTCGCTGACTTTGGTCTAAGAATTGGCTGATGGTTTTCATAGCGGAATCCCTCGGCGAGTAGTTGACCTTTGATCAATGTATATAGATTTTGAGCACAAGCAACATAGGAAATCCCTTGGTTTAATTTCAGTTGATTTAGATCAAGTTGTCGTAGCCATGAAAAGTCCATGCACATTGATGATTGTTTCTACTCAACTAACTGATATTTGACACTGCTCAAAACGCACAAGCGTAAAGAGTCTTTACGCTTGACCCTATAAAAGTATAAATTTTTGAAAATAATTAGTACTTAAATTATCTTAATCAATAGTTCAATAGAACTGAGTAAAAGTAAAAGTAAAAGTAAAAGTAAAAGTAAAAGTAAAAGTAAAAGTAAAAGTAAAAGTAAAAGTAAAAGTAAAAGTAAAAGTAAAAGTAAAAGTAAAAGTAAAAGTAAAAGTAATTTAAA
>Ga0315909_10007650_pt1 | contig 12006 bp, 15 predicted proteins | sample LakEriMetagenome_11_FD_203527 | JGI IMG/M metagenome (GOLD analysis project Ga0315909, IMG submission 203527) | Freshwater fungal communities from buoy surface, Lake Erie, Ohio, United States - Buoy 2 MA125 | ecosystem: Environmental > Aquatic > Freshwater > Lake | place: USA: Lake Erie, Ohio...
ATTGTGGTAAAAATGACACCACAAGTAGGCGTTATGGAATGTGAATATAGACACTTGGTTAAGGCATTTGGACAGCCAACATTTACCGTTGATGCAGGTGATGAATTTGACGGTGTGGAAAAGGTTGCATGGCATATTCAATTTGAAACTGGTCATGTTGCTAAAATATGTGATGTTCGTCCATTTGGAACACATGATATTGATTATCATGTAGTAAAAGAGTGGAGAGTTAATGCTCACAATGAAGAAGCGTATGAATGGATAAAAGAAAAAATTCGTGATGCCAACCCATCAGGTTAATTTTTACTTTGATCTCATCTTAAAATTTCTTATATTAGTATAGTTAATAATTTTCAAAAGGAGTTTAGACAATGAGATATATCATTGCCTTATTCCTCGCAGTTGGCATACTAACTGCGAGTGATACCAAACCACACCTACTTAAATCAATCGTTAGTGGTGGTAATGGTAATGCAACACTTGGACAAGTAGTTGCAGGTTACAAGAATAAGTTTCACATCGGTATTCGTGTTCCAAACAGAGTAGCACTTTCCGTAGAAGAAACAAATAATTTTGGTGTATTGGCGTACCCTAACCCAACGCCAGACGGTGTAGTATCATTCGGTGTTGATAATATAGCATCAATACAAGTAACGGATGTATACGGTAAAGTGGTTATTCAAACTATTGGTGGTGTATCGAATACAATTACATTGCCAAATCGTGGTGTATTCTATATCAGAATTACAACATGGGATAAACAAGGATATTCAACAAAAGTTATTTTTAATTAAACAATGAGGAAAAAATGAAACAAGTTTTTTTGGCAATCTTTACTTTGATTGCAGTCAATGCATTTGCAGGGACAAACATTCAGTATCAAGCACATGCACCTGCTGGAACAGATATTAACTCGAAGTTTTCTGTTTATATTGCAGATAGTTCTTTCGATGAAAATTCACATCTTAATTCTAATGCACTTTGGTATCGTGAGAATGTTGATATTGAAATCAACAATGGTATTATCAATTATGTTATCGAGAATGTTGCAGACAATATTCTAATTGATAACTACGGTAAGAAACTTTTTGTTTATGCTTATGTAAATGGTGTAACACTCGGTAGATTACAAATCAGAACAGTTCCTTATGCACTTCTTTCAACTTATGCGCTTGAAGCTGCTGAGGCAAAACATTCACAAACATCCGATAGAGCTAAATTGTCAGATAGTTCAAATAAATCTGCACATGCAGTAAATGCAAATCGTTCATTAACTGCTGGTTTTGCAGACTCAACTGCAGTCAGTAATCGTTCAAATACGAGTGGATATTCAGATACAAGTAGAGCCGCTGGTAAGGCAACTCTTTCAGACTTGGCAACCTACGCTTCAACGGCTGCACACTCTGCTAAGTCCGATACTTCATTCTATTCCTTAAACGGAACTCATGCTAAGTTTGCAGATACATCATTGTTTGCACTTGACGCGAATCATGCAGACTTCTCTTCTACATCGGCTTTTGCTACAAACGCTGCTCGTTCTGTTAAGGCAGACACCGCTACCTTTCTGGTGGATTCAACGGTTACATCACGCAATGTCCAACGAGGTGCAATTAACTTATTTGCTCTCGAAGGTGGAGAAACTGCACCGGTCGGTTCTTATGCTACAAGAGGTACAAACGGTATCTCATGGGAAGTTAATCCACAACATAGAACAAGTAGTGTCACAATCCATACAGTCGCACCAACAACTCTCGCTGGTAATTCAAGATGGGTTGTCAGTCGTGTTGCGGTGGACTACAACATTGTCTCCCCTACGGGTCCAAGTGTTGGTCAGCTCGTCACAATTTTCAATGGCTCAACTGCAAATACTGTTACAATTAGAAATATAGATTGGGGAACAGATACAGCACTCGATTATCCATTGTGGCCAAATCAATCCAGAACACTTTGGTTCAATGGAACTAAATGGGTTGTTGTGGAATAATCTCGTCTGCCATGTGTAGAAGGAGTTACGAAGTCGCCAGATTATGTCTGGCGATTTCTGTTTATTTTAGTTTTGATTGATATTTATATGTGGTAATTTTACATTTAATATATGGAGTTATAGTATGGAAGTTTACATTGGAGCAATAATGCAATTCCCATATCAATTCAACCGTGTTTTGTTGGGTTGGGAACATTGCAATGGACAAGTTTTACCGGTTAGAAACCATGAAGCATTATTTTCATTGATTGGATTTCAATTTGGTGGCGATGGTCGTGACCACTTTGCTGTTCCAGATTTGAGACCAAAAGATGAACATGGAAACCCAATACATCTAAATACAGGTGATATGTATAATGGTAAACCATACATTCCATATTATATTGCAACAGAAGGTTTATATCCACAATTTGATTAAGGAATATCCTATGAAAGATTTAGTAAATGAAGGAAGACATCTTCAAGATAGTTTCAAAGATAAATTAAAAGAAGCACCAATGGATGTTGCACCAACTGCACCTTCAAAGGCAGATATGCACTATAAAATAAATCATCCGGTATTGACCGTATTGAAAATAGAACAAGATAAGCGTGGTTTTTCATCCAATCGTGGAACTACATATATGACTATAATTTTTGGTTTCAAACAACCGATGAAAATGGATATGCCAGATATAGAACAACTCAAAAAGGATGCTTGGAGAATTGCCAGTGATTTGTGTGAGAAGTGGAATAATTACAATACAGACCATTTTCCAAGTAAACCACAAGAGGTTGGTAACACAATAGTAGTTCCAGTTAGAGTTGAACATTGGACTGGTGACTAAGATGGACATTAGTAAATTGAAAGGACAGATACCAGATGGTGTATATGGTGAAATCCAATCAGTTGTGGATAAATTTGAAATGAATACACCTATACGGTTATCACATTTTTTGGGCCAGTGTGCACATGAAAGTGGTAACTTTAAGTTTAAATCAGAAAATTTGAACTATTCAACCAAAGGTTTAATTGCAACCTTCCCGAAGTATTTCAAGCAACCAGGACTGGCAGAGGCGTATGCTAGAAATCCAGAAAGGATTGCATCGAGGGTTTATGCTGATAGAATGGGAAATGGTTCAGAGGGAACTCACGATGGTTGGAAATTTCGTGGCAGAGGATATATTCAATTAACTGGAAGGAACAACTACTCCGCGTTTGATAAATTTGTAAACGAAGATATTATGTTGAATCCAAATTTTGTTGAAACAAAATATCCACTATTATCTGCCGGATGGTTTTTCTACAAGAATAAACTGAACACAATATCTGATAAGGGTATGACAGAACAAGTCATGCTTGAATTAACCAAAAGAATAAATGGTGGAACAAACGGTTTACAAGACCGTATAAAATATACAACAAAGTTTGCTAAGATACTCGGAGTAATTTGAAATGTATTCTAAACTTAAACTTTTAGAAAGAGCCGATAAAATAATTGATTCGGTTAATGTGACCATCGGTAAGAAAAAATATATTAACGAGGCACCGAAAGCCGATGAAAAAATGAATCCCAATGAAAAGATAATCAGAGATTCTTGGAAAAGTCTATCAAATAAAACAAAGGTTTTTGAAACCATACCATTGATATTTGCAGTAACAGATAAGGAAAATCTAACTGCAAATGATATGATTTCAATACTCAATAAAAATTACGATTGGGATCCTGCTGGTAAAGATTGGTTACTTACATTGTTGGCAAAAATAAAGAATGATAAAAAGGCATTCCAAACATTTAAAGATGTTGTTATTGCAGGAACAGTTGATCCCGGTGCACCAACTCTAAAAGAATTGTATGGCGGTAATAAGATTGATGGATTTATTCACGCCAATATAACTAAGTTTTATGCAAAGTTAAAATCTGTATCAAAGTACAATCAACAAAGTAAAACATTTACTGCAGATGTTGTTTTATTTTGGGGTCCTGGAAGTGTTCAAGATGCATTCCAAGGTGATTTATTGAAAGGTATGAAGCCCGCTGGAGAGTCCTTGATAAAATTGAAAGACGGTAGTACAGTAATGGCGTGTGTGAGTTTGAAGGCATTAGAAGGTCGTGTTGGGAAAGTTACTACTTTATTCCAATCAAAATTTGGAATCAATGTTTTACCTACACCTACAAACGAAGGTGTTGCTGATATGATAAAGAATGCAATATCAAAGATGAAAGATAGTGGTTCAAACTTCGTAAAAAAAGTCAAAGGATATATGACCGAATTTACTGATTGGTCTAAGGAAATAAAGTCACATATAGTTAATATATTTTCACCTACAAGTGAAAGTGTAGTTGAGGCACAAGTTGAAGTAAAGGAAATGTCTGAGGATGCTGAGGAAGTGTTGGCGGAGTTTGATAAGGAAATAGTAGAACATATGAATCGTTCTGGTAAAGCAATAACAGAAGCCAGTGAGGACGAACCTATCCAAATAACATCCTGCTTCAGAGATCAATTATTGAATTGGTATTCCAAATTTGATAATGATACAAAACAATACAATAAGATATTCAATGAATTTCAGAATACTGTTAAAGAGTATTCTACTAAGAACTTTTTTAGAGTTAAGTTTGAAAGTTTACCAGAAAAGAATCGTGAGTTTAATGAGGAACTAAAAAGAATAAAGGGTATCATTGATTCAGTCAAAAAGGCAAAAGAACAAAAAGTATCAACAACTGGAAAGACTTCTAAAAAATGTTCTGTGTTGGTATCTGGAACAAATCCAATAACATTTACTCGTAAAGAATTAAAGAATATCTTAATGTCAAATGCAAACTTTGTTGCTATATCAATGTTAAACAACATGGTAAATGATTATCTAAAAACTGTTAAAAAGTCCGATACAAAAACAGCAGTTGTTAATTTGATAAAGTTTGCAACAGAAATAAATGCAGAAGCAATATTTGGTGGGGCAATAGATGTTCCGTTAATAAAATACAATGGTATAAAAATAATAAAGTACGGTTCTCGTGATAAGTATGAAGTTAAACATACTAATAAGATGGCAGAGTATTTTAGTTCTATAAAGACCTTGCCAATTATTGGTCTTAAAATTAAACCAGTTCAAGGTAAATCTGGTGGAGTTTCTACATATTATAGTATATCAATGTTTAGTCTTTCTGATTACAAAGGTTCAACCCGTTCTACACCTATGGACAAAGATTTTGTTTACAATTACATTTCATTCAAATGTAATAGTGGATCTGAATTTACCTTTGCAGTTGAAAGTGATAGCACTATAAGTGGAGATTCTGTTTCTAAGATTCTTGCAGAGAGCTAATTATGTTAGAATCGTTTTGGGCAAGTTTAGAAATAGATGATGTATCTGATTTGGGATATACGGAAAACACTCCATATAAAACACAAGAACAAAAAGAAGATGTTTTGGAAAAGGTAGATTGGGTATTACTAAAATTGCATAAGATAAAAGATAAAAGAAAATATGATTATGATATTGTAACTTCTATTAAGAATAGAATAAGATTTAGTGATTGTTCATTGACTATTAAGGGCGTAGACTTTCTTAATATAATAACAAATGATTTGAAACAAGACATCTTCTAAATAAAAAACCCCTCGAAATCGAGGGGTTTCTTTTTATCCTTCAAACGCCTTACTACCAATCAGTCTTATTATTTCTTCAAATACTTTACCAGATTCTTTAAGTTCATCAACTTTAATCTTGAACTTATCAAGGTTGTGTTGTATTGCTTGGTCGAATGTTGATAAGTAACCATCACCTTTCTTCTTTCTAATAGTTCCTACCCAAAGGATTGCTTGTATCTCTAACGGTTCCATGTTAAACTTCTCTGCAAGTTCGTGTGTCTTTTTGGATAGATACTGATAACTTCTATTTTGTGCAAGTATCTTTCTCTTTTCTGCGGTAGATAATTGAGGATAAAAGAATGTTGCCATCCAAATATCCATAGTTACTGGCATCCATCCTGATTCCATTTTGTAAGTTGGATCTAGTAGATTAAGACAGAACGCCAATATCTTCTCTGATGATATAACTTTTGTGTCCATCAATTCACCAGTTGTTGGTTTGATATGTTTACCCAACTCTTGTGCAAGGTCTGTTTTTTGAAAGTTATATCCTTTTTCTTTGTATAGTCTCAATGTTCTTAATATGTTTGGTAGAACAGTTGGAAGACTTTTGTTTCCTTTAATCATACCTTTTACTGTTGCAAGATTCTTAAACTCATTTCTTTGTTTTATACTTTGATAGAGTTCTGAACTTGACATTTGGATCATTCTTAACAACTGTGCTTCTGTTTTTGGATCAGATAAATCTTTCTTGATTCCGGTATAAACTTGTGATGCTAATTTGAAGTTATCGGACAATCTAGCGAATGACGCAAATATTCCCAATAGTAATAAAAACAAACAACCATCAGATTCATCCATTGCACTTAATATTTTTTGATTCATTTCTTCATACCATTTCTTTGCAGACATTCCTAAGTCTACTATTTCTTCAACACCATCGAAAACCGATTTGTCAATTTTAAGAACATAACCGCCTTCTTCTAATTCCGCAGATGTCATTTGTAGATATTTTGGTTTTTCTTTTTCTTCCAATTCCATTTCAACGAATGGAGTAATATCTGCACCAACTTCTTTCGCAACATTATTAAGTTCTGCAAACTCTTGTGCATCTAATTCAAAACCAACTTCCCCACCTTCAAATATCATACGAAATTTTCGTCTTCTCTGTTGAGCGGCTTTCGTATCTTCATTTAATAAGTTTTTTAATTTAATCATTTCTTAATCTCCACATAAGGTATTCCCAAATCTAAATGAAATTGTTTATCTGACATTTTATATGATTGTTGTGATTCATCACTATTATCGGTTGTGTACTGCCAATTCCAAAATAAACTGTCTGGTGTTTGGAATCCGTAGTAACTTAATACATCTTTTTGAATACGAGTTACATTTGCACCGTTCCAGTTCTGTCCGATGCAAATAAAACCCGCTTGTTTGTCTTCAAGTAGGTTAGATTCACCTAATGTACTATGACGGTTTTCTAACCATGTAAGTCTTTCTATTAACTTCTGATACTCGGAATTGGTCTGTCCCCAACGAATAGAGGAGAAAAATAGGACAATATCGGTGTCAAATATGTCCCTGGAGACTCGCCAAAGTTGATCTGAGGGGTCATTTACGCTTGCCCAACATCTATGGTGGCCTGTGGGGTTTTTGTCCTTCCTATTCAATTTGGCGTCCAAAACACCACAAGAATTACCACTTTTATGAGATACATTTCCCTCGCAAGGCACTATTTTTAACTGTGGGATGTCCAACCAAACCGATTTATTGGGTATAGTTTCCTTAATATACAGCGCCAATTCGGTTGATTTTGGTAGTTCATTTTCAACGCCACCCTTATCATATCCAGTATTAAATGGGTAACGAGTGGATGTGGTAATAAATAAAACCTTTTTACCAACTTGGGATGCAAGATAAGAAACGGTATCAGATACTACACCACTCAAATCTCTTCTTTTTATTAACGATGCTAACGATGGAATTGCCATGATTATCCTTTTTACATACTCGATACAGTTTGTTTTTGTTACTTGTATATGGTTATTAGTGAGGTTAAAAGATTTCCTCTACCAACTAATGTTCCAGTATGATCTCTTGTTTCATTTGTTTTTGGGTAATAAATGCCCAACATTTTACCTCTACCGCTTCGGAATATCTTTCTGCCGTCGGCCATTGTAAATATCATTCCTATTAGAGATCCTTTTTTATCTCTAACGGGTTCAAATGATTCAAATAATATGTCTTTTAATTTTATCATACATATAAATATTGTAAATTAAAAAACCCGTTCTGTTTGAACGGGTTTATATTTCATTTTAATTTGTTATCAATAACCCATCATTTCTGGATGCATTTGAGGTTCTTGTTTATTTTCTTGTGGTTTCTCCACAATAGTTGCTTCGGTAGTTAATAATAATCCTGCGATGGATGCCGCATTTTGTAATGCAACTCTTGATACTTTTGTAGGATCAATAATACCATCTTCAATCATATCAACATACTCTCCAGTTCTTGCATTAAATCCAGAAGTTTCTTTTGATTGTTCCTTGATTTTATTAACAACAACTGATGGTTCTAAACCAGCATTGAATACAATTTGACGAATTGGTTCTTCTATTGCCCTTGCGATTATATTCACACCAGTTTGTTGGTCTTCTGTAATAGTTACGATACCATCAAGAACTTTTGAAGCACGAATATAAGCAACACCACCACCAGGAACAATACCTTCTTCAACCGCTGCTCTTGTAGCATGAAGTGCATCTTCGATTCTATCTTTTTTCTCTTTCATTTCTACTTCGGTTGATGCACCAATTTTGAGAACTGCAACACCACCTGATAACTTAGCAAGTCTTTCTTGAAGTTTTTCTTTGTCATAATCTGATGTTGTCTTTTCTATCTGAGCTTTGATTTCACCAATTCTTTGTTGGATTGATTCAGTAGAACCTGCACCCTCAACGATTGTGGTGTTATCTTTATCAACGGTTATCTTTTTTGCAGAACCTAAATGTTCCAATGTAACACTTTCGAGTTTTATACCTCGTTCTTCACTTATCACCGTTCCACCTGTTAGTGTTGCAATGTCTTCTAACATCGCCTTTCTTCTATCACCGAAACCTGGTGATTTAACGGCTGCAACTTTGATTGTTCCACGAAGTTTATTCACTACCAATGTAGCAAGTGCTTCACCTTGAATATCCTCTGCAATGATTAACAAACCTTTACCAGTCTGTGCAGTCTTTTCTAATGTTGGTAACAAGTCTTTAATTGCACCGATAGACTTATCAGCGATAAGAATGTAGGGATTATCCAAAATGGCTTCCATACTTTCTTGGTTTGTTACAAAGTAAGGGGAAAGATAACCACGGTCAAATTGCATACCTTCTACAACATCAAGTGATGTTTCGATACCTTTTGCTTCTTCAACTGTTATTACACCATCTTTACCTACTTTTTCCATTGCATCTGCAATTAGATTTCCAATGGTTTCATCGTTATTTGCAGAGATAGTTCCTACTTGAGCAATTTCTTTTTTACCCGCAACTTCTCTTTTCATTGAACTCAATTCGTTACATATTGCTGTAACTGCAACATCGATACCTCTTTTTAATTCCATAGGATTCGCACCAGCCGTAACATTCTTTAATCCCTCACGAATGATTGCTTGTGCAAGAACGGTTGCAGTTGTTGTGCCGTCACCAGCAACATCATTGGTTTTTGATGCAACTTCTTTAACCATCTGTGCACCAAGATTTTCAATCGGATCTTCTAATTCAATTTCTTTAGCAACCGATACACCATCTTTGGTGATAACGGGTGAGCCGAATTTTTTGTCAATGATTACATTCCTTCCTTTTGGACCTAATGTTACTTTGACTGCATCTGCAAGTTGGTCTACTCCTTTTTTCAAACTTGTTCTGGCATCAATATCAAACTTTATGATTTTTGCTGACATAACTTAAATAACCTCCAATATGTTTTACATAAATTATTTTTCAATAACTGCTAAAATATTACTTTGTCTGATGATAAGATATTTGTTATCATCAACCGATACTTCTGTTCCGTATAGTTTTGTACCATATAGAACTTCATCACCAACTGAAACATTCATTGGTATGTATTCTCCTTTCTCGGTATAGTTACCTGGTCCAACTGCGATGACTTCACCACGAACTGGACCTTCGGTGCCGGTATCTGGAATAATAATACCACCTGTTGTTACTTCTTCTTTCTTCGATGGTTTAATTACCACATTATCCAACAATGGGCGTAAACGCATAAAAACCTCCATTTAATTTAACAAAACATAATACAATTTAATCTTCTAACCACCACTCCAATCCATCCGATGTTACAAGTTGCTCTCCAATAGAACAAACACTATTTATCATTTCTCTTGTGATAGTTTTTTTCTTTCCAGAATAAAAAACAGATCTTCCAACTATCTGTGGAAAATTATCCAAATTTTCAAAATCATTATGTGAACAATTAAATCTTCCACCTATAAATTTTGGACAATGTTCAAATGTCTTCAATTTATTATTTGGTATGTAAAAAGTTTCTGGAATCATTTTTGGTGCACCTTCAAATGATATAATTTCGTTATCATTTGCATAATAAGATTCGCCTACAAATGATGGTCCACCTATTAAGTTTTTTAGTTTATTATGAGAACAGACAAATTCTTTCGGAATATATTGTGTACATCCATCCAACGATTCCAATAAGTTTCCACCACATCCAAAACTTTTACCTACCTTTTTTGGTGATCCTTTGAGACTTTTTATCTTAGTAAATGAAATATGAAAACTACCATTGACATAATCTGGACAATTCTCTAAACTTTCTAATTCAGAATGACTTATTGAAAAATTACCATTGACTCTTTTTATTTTTATTTCTATTTTTTTCAAATCTTTTTTGTGTATTACATCTATACTTCCATTGTAGTTTATAGAACCATCCATATTAAAACTTATCATGTCCTTATCCAGTTCTAAAATATCTACCATTTTTTCTATATCATAATCTGCATTCATATTTTTATACTCCATCATATAACCATCTTGGTGCATCATCTGGAACATCAAATATATCTCGCATACTATCAGAATTGATAATATCACCATTAACATTCATTAGTTCTTGTATATCTATATCTAAAACATATATGTCACAATAAAAATCTTTACCAACTGTTTTTGGCATGAATTGTATATTTTTTATTGGATTTTTTGAACAGTTGTAATTTCCAACAATGGTTATTGGGGTGTATTCTAAACTTTCCAATTCATTAACATTACAAAAAAAATCTTCAAATATTATAGATGGTGCACCTAATAATGATATTAGTTTGTTTGCAGAACAGATATAATTTTTACCAACTTTTTTTGGACCACCAATCAAATTTGTTAATTCATTCATATAACAAGAAAAACTACCTTCAACATTCATGGGACAATTCATCAATGACTTTAATTTATTATTAGAACAATCAAAATCACCATATACATTTTCAAAATAAAATGGTATTTTTTCTAAATTTAGACCAGATATATCAATATCACCGTAGTAGTCATCATTTCCATTTTCATTTTTAATTATGTATTTACTATCTATATTTAATTTGCCATTATTCATAATCTACTCAATCCTCTTTTTTAAGTAAGTGACTAAATTTTTTATTAAATTTTCCATTTATGTATATCATAGTCTCTTCTCTATTTTCCATTTGGTCTTCTGTGTATATCTGACCACCGATTCTTCCATTTTTTTGTTTTATTAAAGTATCAACTACACTCCATTCAAAATTTCCTGAATTTTTATGTAAGTAAATATTTCTTCCTATTATTCTTGGAATACCATGAAGTGACGAGATATTATTATATGCACCGTAAAAATTTCCAGAAATAATACATGGTGAATAGTTTAAATCCTCTATTAAATTAAATCCAAATCTAAAATCACCACCAACAAATTTTGGTGAGTTTTTTAATGATTTTATTTTATTTCCTGATAGATAAAAATTTCCAAAAACTTTGTCAAACTGTATTGGTATTTCATCCAATCCAAGTGATCTTAGATCAATGTCTCCATCATAATTTATATCACCGTTATCGGCATAAATTATTTTGTTAAAATCAAGTCCAAGTTTATTTATTAGTTCTTCATCCATACTCTTTCCTATTTTTCTGATATATCAATATCATCTTCATTCCAATCAAAAAATTTTTCTTGTTCTTCTTTTTTCTTTTGTTCTTGTTGCTTGATTCTCTCTTCCAATCTTCTACGGTATCTGCCGTCTCTCGGGCGTTTCTCGCCATACCAAGGTGTCTTTGAGACTGTTCCGTATGTCCATCCTTGATATGATGTCGATGGTGTCCTTACAAGATTGAAGTAACAATTAAAACATAACAGACGCAAGTTATCTAACTTAC
>Ga0315909_10007651_pt1 | contig 12004 bp, 8 predicted proteins | sample LakEriMetagenome_11_FD_203527 | JGI IMG/M metagenome (GOLD analysis project Ga0315909, IMG submission 203527) | Freshwater fungal communities from buoy surface, Lake Erie, Ohio, United States - Buoy 2 MA125 | ecosystem: Environmental > Aquatic > Freshwater > Lake | place: USA: Lake Erie, Ohio...
CATCAGTTGAAAATCCACGCAAAGTCCGTGCATTTTTTCCAACGAGATTTGGAAATTTGAAATGATGTCCGAGATGTTCAAGCCACGACGGATCCACCTAAGAACGAGGTTGAAGATTCCTCCAAGTTTTTGACCGGGATCTTGGACTTTGCAGTTGTCCCACCAAAGTTTGGAAATTTTCCGAACCACGAACCACGCCAGTCCCCTCTCCTGTCCGTTTGCCGCCCTCTTTGGATTCCAAACCAGTCCAGGAGGACTTTCACCACGGTTCAGGAGTCCAGATTTCAGACCATTCACTTGTCCAAGTGAAGTCATTCCAATGCTGTAAGCTTTTCCCCTAGTTAGAGGGAGTTCCAAAATGTCAGTTGGTTGCCGTGGACAAGAAGACGGAGGTTTTTCAGAGATTTTTGAACAGGGGAGGGGATGAAGTTCACCACGGATCTTGTCCCACCGATGCCGTGCACGACCGGACACCGTCCAAGCCATCAAAGTCCTACTGGTTCCATCCAGAATCTCTGGATCCCCTGCATAGACCCGATGACCACGTCCTCCTGTTTGATTGGAGATGGTTACGAAGATGACTGCACCAGTGGATTGAAGATGATTTTTTGCCCGTTGGACTTGCCGTTCAGAAAGTCCCGAGAATTCTGCGAACTTCTTCAACTCAAAGTGGACCCATCCAGTCCGTGAAGACTTAGTCCAGAGACGACGGAGGAAACCTAGGAGACGAGCTGCCGAGGGAGGATGACGATGCCGACCATTCCAAGTCTTGGACCGTCCTGGACGACCAGTCCGTCCAATGGATGAGGTTACCAACGGGATGCTTGTCCGTTTTGACCACCCAGAGAGATGACCCGAATGTCACCTACTGGAGGGAAAACGAACTTGCAGAATCCAAGTCTGGATGCTATGCAGTTCATCAGGAAATTTAAGCACCAGTAGAGATACTGGATTCCGACGACCCGGTTCAAGACCAATCTTGAACCGGGTTTTTTCTTGGAACCCCATTTGCCGCAACGGAAAGACCTCTAGGAGAGGTTTTGATTCCGTTACGCTGTCATCACCCCATTTTCCGTTCCGGAAGTCTCCTATTGAATCCTAAGGAGTTCCCCGATTTCAGGAATCATACTTTTCCCGATTCTCCCCCACTTTTTCCTACCGCTTACCACCCCCCCACTAGATGTTTTCAATTTCATCCAGTGTAACAGAAACCTCTTTTTACCACATATTACTATGCTGGTTTTGATGACTTCTTAATATGAAGAGTTGAAGATTTTTTCTTCAAGTGATGTCTGCCCAACCAACAGGGAACTTTTTTTCTGGAGGAAAGTATATATGCCAACGGACGACGCTGCCAAGAATTATAAAAACTCCCGGAGGGTTGATTTCATTGGTTGGACCCAGACCGATGAAATAAAAAAACCGAATTGGACCATCTGAACCTATTTATATCTGGAGACCAGAGAACTCCAAGTTTGTAGATGAGATTGAAGATTGTTAGAAGTCCAGTGGTTCTTAACGAATAAGTGACGAAAGTTGCTTGATGAATTTTTCTTCCGTTCACGTCCAGTGAACAATTTCCATTTGCCGACCATTTGCCCGACTTAATCTTACGGGTAGGTGAGAGTTCTTGTGCTTACACGACAACAACAAAAGAGAAAGAGAGAAGAATGAACGAAAGAGAAACAAAGTGGAATCCTCACGAATACAATCTAAAATTGATTGGTGAACATAACTGGAAATGGAATGTCACGATAGTGTTGAGAGTAAAGTTTTCAGAACAACACGACTTGAAAAGACTCAACAAGGATGCACTAAAGTTCATCCATAAAATTGGTTCTCAACTTTATCCCGATGCAATCAAAGGTTACGAAAAAACATTTTTAGGAGTTTGCACGGGAGAGATACAAGAACAAAGCGGTTTACTTCATCATCACGCAATTCTTGGTGAACTATGGAAACCGAAAATGTGGTTCAATGATTCCAAAAGTGAGATGATGAAAAAAGAAAGTAGAGATTTCAGACTAAAGGTTATCTCCCATCTTGAAATTTTATCTCAACGGATGAGGAAAAACCTAGAGTCTGCAGAATTTTCATCAAGTTACCTCCAGACAACTCTTGAACTTGCCAAGTCTCCATCCGTGGAAATTTACGTCCCAGAGGAAGTATGTGGAACCAGTTGGAGGGGATACATTGTAAAGGAGGATCCAAACGCTTACTGGAGTCCTCATTACCACGAACTGGTGAGGAAAATAAACCAAGTCAACCAGGAGAACGGAATCATTCCCGACGAACTTCTTCATTTGAAGTGTTGGAGTGACGAACGGAAAAAAAAAGACTGGATGACTAGACTTGAAAATTTAGTTGGAAGGGAAGGGGGTGATACCAATGACCAATGACCCCCAAATGATGACATTTGATGAACTTTATGCTCATCAAGAACGCATTACTAAGATGTGTCTTGCTCAACAGATTAGATTGTCTCAATGGAGAGACAACGGAATCTTGTTTGATGACCAAGATGACGAACTCTTGGTTGGAGAAAACTCCGAAGTCTTAAATTCACTTCAAAGAAAGAAAGATCAAAGGAAAAAGGAGATTCTTGCACTTGACCAACGAATCAGATTGGAAAAAGAACGAGATAGACGAAACAAAGAAATGGATTCAGCTAGAAAGAAAAAGAAGTAAAAAAGAAACCCCGTCCTAAACAGACGGGGTTTCAAGTAGTTTGATGATTTGAAGATGTCCTAGAGAGAGTGGACATCTATAACTATCAAACAACAACAACAAACAGAAATTTTAATTACGATTCAGAACCAGTTGAAGCCAGTTTTGAATTCTTCTTTTTTGAAGTCTTTGTTGACTTTGAAGATTTGGAATCTTTTGCCAACTTCTTGAGTTTGGTAAGTTCAGATGTCTTGGATTTTGCTTTGAGCTTTGCAAGTGCATCCATCTTCTTTGACCAGAGAACAATCCGTTTGACGAATTCTTCACTAACTTTTTCCATCAACTTTGAATCATCAACGCATTCCTCAAATGAAATCTCTTTTGCGAGTTCTTCACTGCAGATGACTTGGACGATGGTTTGGATTGCAGCCACCTGCGACTGCGGAACATTAAGTTCAAGTTTCATTCTTTGTTATATTTTGTTTAGTTTTTTGATTTCAATGACCGCTTCTTCAATTCTTTGTTTGATGCTGTAGACCATCAACGGAAGAAAAACCCAGAGGATGATGTTAACGATCAGCAAGACGCAGAAAGCTAGAAACAAAAGTGCGAGGAGAATCATCCCAACACCTCCGACTAGTCCGTGGAACATTTCCAAGACCTGAGGGTTCTTGGACTTCAACCAAAACGCCGTTGCTATTCCAACCAAGAAGAAGATCACCAAGAAGACCGAGAGTCCAATGACCGCCAACCGAAACCAGTTGATCTTTGAGAGAATTGAACGGATGGAACGACGGGGTTTAGGTTCCTCAACCGTGAATTCAAGACTGCAGTGCGGACAAGAAACGAAGTCACCAACTGCCTCAACCTCCAGTTTGGACTTGCACCTAGGACACCGGATTTTCACCCCAAGAGATTCAAATTTGGTTCAACTTGACGCAAGTGGATTTTTGACCCCACCCCAGTGTCCATTGGATGGACCCAATCCCAGTTTTCCGTGGACTTACACTTTCAAAAGAAATCCATTGGAATGAAAAAGTGCTGTTGACTGCCCCAGGAGTGCCTGTAAGCCATGCCGCATGGACACGACGAAGTGGATTGGTTACGCACGGATTTCAACGGACACTACGAAGCAGGGGAGTAGTCTGGACAACCAGGAGGAAGTCATCCGCAACTTTGTTGAGAAGTCTGGAGGAGTTCTGGTTGAAATCATCCGTGAAGAAGTCAGTGGACAAGATGATGCCCGTGAGGGGTTGAAGGATGCACTTTCACGATGCCGCCGTGAAGGTTGCCGGTTGATTGTTGCCCGCCTGGACAGATTAGGCCGTTCAGTCCGGAAGATTCAGGAAATTCTGGATTCAGAGGTTGAGTTTACCGCCGTTGATTTTCCGCAGGGATCAAGGATGCAGTTTCAACTACTGGCTTGTTTTGCGGAATTTGAAGCCAAAACCATCAGTGACCGTGTCCGTAAGAGTATGCAGTTCTTGAAGAGTCAGGGACGCAAATTTGGAAGTCCCAAAATCCGTGAGACGCAGGTTCTTGGAACCGCCGCAAACCGAGCCAAGTGTTTGGACTACACCAAGGACATCCGTCCGCTTGCCGAAGGACTCCGATCCAGTGGAGAGACTTTGAAGTCCATTTCCGCCCGTTTGAACGACCTCAAAATCCGCACCAGATACGGAAAAGAATGGAATGAAGTAGCTGTCCACCGCCTGTTGAAAGCCTAAGTCTGGACCACCACGCAGTCAGTCCAGTGGACCAACTGGTTGGAGCTGTAAAGTCTGCACAGACGACGATCAGTCAAAGTGATGGTTGAACCAACCGTGAACCTCAAGTCTGGTTCACCACGCATCAGTTGAAAATCCACGCAAAGTCCGTGCATTTTTTCCAACGAGATTTGGAAATTTGAAATGATGTCCGAGATGTTCACGCCCCGACCGATCCACCGAAGCACGAGGTTGTAAATTCCGCCCAACTTTTGTTTTGGATGCTGGACTTTGCAATTTTCCCACCAAAGCCTAGCAATTTTCCGAACCACGAACCACGCCAGTCCCCTCTCCTGTCCGTTTGCTGACCTCTTTGGATTCCAAACCAGACCAGGAGGACTTCCAACACGCCCCAATACGCCGTGTTTGCCACGACCCAGTAGACCAGACTTCAGTCCATTCACTTGCCCAAGTGAAGACATTCCAATGCTGTAAGCTTTTTCTCTAGTAAGAGGGACATTCAAAATGTCAGTTGGTTGCCGTGGACAAGACGACGGGGGGAGTTCTGAGGTTTTTGAACAGGGAAGGGGATGGAGGGACCCCCTAATCTTGTCCCACCGATGACGAGGACGACCCAAAACCGACCAAGCCATCAAAGTCTTGCTGGTACCCTCCAGAGTGACGGGATCTCCAGCATACACCCTATGTCCCCGACCTCCGGTTGAATTTGAGATGGTAACGAAGAGGACTGCCCCAGTGGATTGAAGATGATTTTTTGCCCGTTGTACTTGCCGGACAGACAGACCCGAGAAATCAGCGAATTTCTGGAGTTCAAAATGGACCCATCCCGTCCTGGACGAGTTGGACCATAGCCGCCGGAGGTACCCTAGAAGACGAGCAGACGAGGGGGGATGACGATGCCGTCCAGTCCACCTGGACCGCCTTGGAGGGGTTACCAACTGGATGCTTGTCCGTTTTGACCACCCAGCGAGACGACCCGAATGTCACCTCCTGGAGGGAAAACGAACTTGCCGAATCCACGACTGGATGCTAAGCAGTTCATCAGGAAATTTAAGCACCAGTAGAAATACTGGATTCCGAAGACTGGTTCAAGATGTTCTTGAGCCAGTCTTTTTTTGTACCCATCCAGTCCGACAACCTAGACCCGACTTTCAACCCGTCATTCCTGGAGCCTGGAGACCCTTTCCAAAGGCTTTGATGCCGTTCCGCTGTCTTGACCCTATCCGTCCTTCAAACTGCCTCATAAGTGAATCTGGACGGGGTACCCATTACCACTCCCCCCTCCGATTTGATTTCAATTTCAAACGGGGTACTAAAAGAGCCAATTTGTCACATTTAACAGGGGGTAATTTAGAGGTTCTTGATATGGAATAACTTTTGTCTGGAGGTTACCTCTTCCCTGCTTACAGGACATTCCCAAAAATCTATCCAGAAGCAACATATCCACAATTACTCACCGTTCAGTAAGTTCCGAGTGGAACTTTTGTCTCCGGAATGTAACTATTTTTATAGACCACTTCAACTGACTCTGGAGAACCAAGAACGAAATTTGGAACAAACTTTTTGTCAACGAAGTTTGTTATCTTTACAAAGGTTGTCAGTCGTTCTTTTAGTCTGTCCGAATTCAAGAAGTCGGTATGAGAATTATCTTTTTTGTCTACTTTCACTTTGTAGAAATCTGAAATTCTAAAATACCATTCTAGTTTGGTTGGTTCATTTTCAATTCGGACAATCTTCATATCCGTTGTAAGAATTTCGGTTTTTTTCTTCATTACCGGTTTACTATCCACTTCTCGGAGAAGTTCTAAAAATGTTTCAGTGTTTCCGAAAAGACTATATTTCAAGAATGTTTTCTCTAGTGAATCACTCTTCGGATAAACCCCATTGTATATTGTACTAATATTCAAAAAGTGTTTGTACTTAAAGGTTACTTTGAATTCAAAACAATAGTTGATGGTTTTTTCTAATTTTTCAGTCATTTTTATTGGTTTTTTTGTTCGTCTTATATCGTCTCTTACTCTTCATCTATATTACCATATTGTACCTGTTTTTTCAAGTCTTTTCTTCAGGATCCGTCTGCTTAACATACCCCGTTTTTAGGCCTGTTTTTGGACTATGCAATTTTGACATTGAGAGTCTGTTTTTTCTGGAAATTAAAATAATTGTACATACTACTTTTTCTTCAAGAAACGGATTTGATTGGTATACTTATTATTGGAACACCTCTGGTAGGTTTTCTTGATGATATGATGGAGTATGTATTCAGAAATGAAACAAATATATTTGATTCCAATAGGACTCAATCAAATACCTTTTTGTTACTCATCTTAGTTTCCCGTTGAAACAATCTTCAAGACTTCAAATCTCTTTTTTGAAAGGGATTAGAACACCTCTGCCTGGATGTTGTTGAGTACTAAGAAAGATAAAATATGACTCAGGTAAAAAGTGAAAGTGAAAGTGTTACGATTAGTAGTTTGAGGAGAGTTGAACCAGTATTCAAAAACAAGTTCACGATAGTTCTAGAGAAGAGAAAGTTGAAAGATTTTGACGATGGATTTGATGAACCATTTATTCTTCTCAACGAGAGAAAAATGTTGAAACGATTCTTGGACCAAATGCGAAGAATCCTCAACAAAAACGAGGTTTTCTTGTCATCTCAAACTCTCCAAGACTTTCCTACCCATCAAAAGGAAATGATAGGTATGCCATCAGTGAATGCCGTGATTGGATGCGAAGTGCAGTCAACGGGACGATTGATTCACTTTCACGGATTGATTGGAAACCTAGTTAGGTTCAAATATGAGACTCCACCAGTAATCCGTGAATTTCAAACCAGCAATGAATTTTGCGAACTAGTTGAGAAAGAGATGCTGGAAAATTACCCTTTCAATGATTGGTACAAGTACTGGAAAGATTTGAGTTATCCAAATTTCAAATTTGAAAAGTACCATTCAGAGGAGGATTCAGAAGGACCAAGTTGGATTCAATACATCTGCAAAGAGAGGAAAAACCCATTCCGTTCCAATGGATTGTCCAGAACCATCCGAAACACTTTCAAGACAGACCAATCAACTGGAATCATCAGTGATGAGTTGAAGAGACAGGGGATAATGTTCTCCCGTGAAAGAAACGAATTGGACTTCAATAAACGATTATATGTATTAGGAATGAAAGGAGGAAACACCAATGAATGAACTTGAACAAATGGAAATGCTCCATCTTGAGAACGCCAGACTTTGTCTAATTCTTGCAGGTAAGTTGAGGGATTTTAGGTTGAACGGGATTCCTTTGGATGATGAGTCCAAACAACAAGTGATTGAATCAGACCAGGAGATTCTCAACCAACAGACGAAAAAAGATAAACTCAAATCCCAGATTCAAAAAATTGACCAAGTGATAAGAGTGATGAAGTACAGAGACAAACGAAACCGAGAAATGAATAGAAAAAGAAAGTAGAGACAAAAAAACCCGTCCATTAGATTGGACGGGTTTTAAGTTTTTGATGTATGACTAGAGGAGTATGTTCTAGTCTCTATACATATCAAAATGGAGTGGAACTCGTTTGTTTTATTTGAGTTTTATTGTCAGACTTTTTTGAAGACGCTGCAGCTGGTACCACTTTCTTTTTCTTTCCAGTTTTCTTCCTAAGTTCTTTCAAGAAGTCCATACTTGTCTTCTTTACTTCTTTCTCTTTTGTCTTTCCAGACTTCACTTTCAGAAGAGTCTTAAGCTCTGCAAACTTATGCCATCTTGAAACCAAAGCTTTTGCAAACTTGTCAGCTTTCTCAGGAGTAACTTTTCCTTTTGAAAACTCTTCCGCAAGAGTCTCAAGCATTTGTTTAGACGAATCAGAAAAGACTATATCAAGTTGAGGCATTTTGGTTGGTTGTTGGTTGTTTACTATCTAAGACATCCGTTTCTTACGCCAAAGATAAAAATTACAAACACAATGGCCGAGATGATTAGCACACTAAGACACCCCCAATCTGCAGATTCGCTGAGATATATCTCACCGCAATGAGGACATTTAGAAGCGCTAGCAGCCTTTTGTTTTCCGCAGGTTGGACAAGTTACCAGAATTCCCACGACCGAAGATTTAAATTTTGATCAATTTGAAGCAAGAGATTTTTTCGTCCGGACCAGTGGACCACCATTTCAGGTTGTTCAACCGGTTGAAATCCGTGTCTAAAACCTCTCAGGTTGATTTGAGACGAACGGGACCAGTTCACCCCTGCCAACATCCTGTTTTGAATTGGACTCCAGGACCTGGACTTCCACGACACTTACACTTTCAAAAGAAATCCATTGGAATGAAAAAGTGCTGTTGACTGCCCCAGGAATGCCCGTAAGCAAGTCCTATGAACGAGGTGAAATGGATTGGATACGCACGAATTTCCACGGACACGACGAAGCAGGGAAGTAGCCTGGACAACCAAGAACAAGTCATCCGCAACTTTGTTGAGAAGTCTGGAGGAGTTCTGGTTGAAATCATCCGTGAAGAAGTCAGTGGACAAGACGATGCCCGTGAGGGGTTGAAGGATGCCCTTTCACGATGCCGCCGTGAAGGTTGCCGGTTGGTTGTAGCCAAGCTTGACCGACTAGGAAGATCCGTCCGCAAGATTCAAGAAATCTTAGACTCCGAGGTTGAGTTTACCGCCGTTGATTTTCCGCAGGGATCAAGGATGCAGTTTCAACTGCTGGCTTGTTTTGCAGAGTTTGAAGCGAAAACCATCAGTGATCGTGTACGAAAGAGTATGCAGTTCTTGAAGTCCCAAGGACGCAAATTTGGAAGTCCCAAAATCCGAGAGACGCAGGTTCTTGGAACCGCCGCAAACCGAGCCAAGTGTTTGGACTACACCAAGGACATCCGTCCGCTTGCCGAAGGACTCCGATCCAGTGGAGAGACTTTGAAGTCCATTTCCGTCCGTTTGAACGACCTCAAAATCCGCACCAGATACGGAAAAGAATGGAATGAAGTGGCTGTCCACCGCCTGTTGAAATCCTAAGTCTGGACCACCACGCAGTCAGTCCAGTGAACCAACTGGTTGGAGCTGTAAAGTCTGCACAGACGACGATCAGTCAAAGTGATGGTTGAACCAACCGTGAACCTCAAGTCTGGTTCACCACGCATCAGTTGAAAATCCACGCAAAGTCCGTGCATTTTTTCCAACGAGATTTGGAAATTTGAAATGATGTCCGAGATGTTCACGCCCCGACCGATCCACCGAAGCACGAGGTTGTAAATTCCGCCCAACTTTTGTTTTGGATGCTGGACTTTGCAATTTTCCCACCAAAGCCTAGCAATTTTCCGAACCACGAACCACGCCAGTCCCCTCTCCTGTCCGTTTGCTGACCTCTTTGGATTCCAAACCAGACCAGGAGGACTTCCAACACGCCCCAATACGCCGTGTTTGCCACGACCCAGTAGACCAGACTTCAGTCCATTCACTTGCCCAAGTGAAGACATTCCAATGCTGTAAGCTTTTTCTCTAGTAAGAGGGACATTCAAAATGTCAGTTGGTTGCCGTGGACAAGACGACGGGGGGAGTTCTGAGGTTTTTGAACAGGGAAGGGGATGGAGGGACCCCCTAATCTTGTCCCACCGATGACGAGGACGACCCAAAACCGACCAAGCCATCAAAGTCTTGCTGGTACCCTCCAGAGTGACGGGATCTCCAGCATACACCCTATGTCCCCGACCTCCGGTTGAATTTGAGATGGTAACGAAGAGGACTGCCCCAGTGGATTGAAGATGATTTTTTGCCCGTTGTACTTGCCGGACAGACAGACCCGAGAAATCAGCGAATTTCTGGAGTTCAAAATGGACCCATCCCGTCCTGGACGAGTTGGACCATAGCCGCCGGAGGTACCCTAGAAGACGAGCAGACGAGGGGGGATGACGATGCCGTCCAGTCCACCTGGACCGCCTTGGAGGGGTTACCAACTGGATGCTTGTCCGTTTTGACCACCCAGCGAGACGACCCGAATGTCACCTCCTGGAGGGAAAACGAACTTGCCGAATCCACGACTGGATGCTAAGCAGTTCATCAGGAAATTTAAGCACCAGTAGAAATACTGGATTCCGAAGACTGGTTCAAGATGTTCTTGAGCCAGTCTTTTTTTGTACCCATCCAGTCCGACAACCTAGACCCGACTTTCAACCCGTCATTCCTGGAGCCTGGAGACCCTTTCCAAAGGCTTTGATGCCGTTCCGCTGTCTTGACCCTATCCGTCCTTCAAACTGCCTCATAAGTGAATCTGGACGGGGTACCCATTACCACTCCCCCCTCCGATTTGATTTCAATTTCAAACGGGGTACTAAAAGAGCCAATTTGTCACATTTAACAGGGGGTAATTTAGAGGTTCTTGATATGGAATAACTTTTGTCTGGAGGTTACCTCTTCCCTGCTTACAGGACATTCCCAAAAATCTATCCAGAAGCAACATATCCACAATTACTCACCGTTCAGTAAGTTCCGAGTGGAACTTTTGTCTCCGGAATGTAACTATTTTTATAGACCACTTCAACTGACTCTGGAGAACCAAGAACGAAATTTGGAACAAACTTTTTGTCAACGAAGTTTGTTATCTTTACAAAGGTTGTCAGTCGTTCTTTTAGTCTGTCCGAATTCAAGAAGTCGGTATGAGAATTATCTTTTTTGTCTACTTTCACTTTGTAGAAATCTGAAATTCTAAAATACCATTCTAGTTTGGTTGGTTCATTTTCAATTCGGACAATCTTCATATCCGTTGTAAGAATTTCGGTTTTTTTCTTCATTACCGGTTTACTATCCACTTCTCGGAGAAGTTCTAAAAATGTTTCAGTGTTTCCGAAAAGACTATATTTCAAGAATGTTTTCTCTAGTGAATCACTCTTCGGATAAACCCCATTGTATATTGTACTAATATTCAAAAAGTGTTTGTACTTAAAGGTTACTTTGAATTCAAAACAATAGTTGATGGTTTTTTCTAATTTTTCAGTCATTTTTATTGGTTTTTTTGTTCGTCTTATATCGTCTCTTACTCTTCATCTATATTACCATATTGTACCTGTTTTTTCAAGTCTTTTCTTCAGGATCCGTCTGCTTAACATACCCCGTTTTTAGGCCTGTTTTTGGACTATGCAATTTTGACATTGAGAGTCTGTTTTTTCTGGAAATTAAAATAATTGTACATACTACTTTTTCTTCAAGAAACGGATTTGATTGGTATACTTATTATTGGAACACCTCTGGTAGGTTTTCTTGATGATATGATGGAGTATGTATTCAGAAATGAAACAAATATATTTGATTCCAATAGGACTCAATCAAATACCTTTTTGTTACTCATCTTAGTTTCCCGTTGAAACAATCTTCAAGACTTCAAATCTCTTTTTTGAAAGGGATTAGAACACCTCTGCCTGGATGTTGTTGAGTACTAAGAAAGATAAAATATGACTCAGGTAAAAAGTGAAAGTGAAAGTGTTACGATTAGTAGTTTGAGGAGAGTTGAACCAGTATTCAAAAACAAGTTCACGATAGTTCTAGAGAAGAGAAAGTTGAAAGATTTTGACGATGGACTTGATGAACCATTTATTCTTCTCAACGAGAGAAAAATGTTGAAACGAT
>Ga0315909_10007652_pt1 | contig 12004 bp, 11 predicted proteins | sample LakEriMetagenome_11_FD_203527 | JGI IMG/M metagenome (GOLD analysis project Ga0315909, IMG submission 203527) | Freshwater fungal communities from buoy surface, Lake Erie, Ohio, United States - Buoy 2 MA125 | ecosystem: Environmental > Aquatic > Freshwater > Lake | place: USA: Lake Erie, Ohio...
CTAAATCGTTAATATGTCGAGTCCAATCACTACTTTTTTTGACATATTTTACAACATCTTCAGGAAAACCGATGTAAGGATCGACATGAGAAACGATGACAGGTATAGCCTTTCCAGCAGCCTCTAAAAGTTTAATATTCGACTTATAAGCATTAAAATTGTTCTTCACCAAAGGCACTAACATGATGTCAGAATGCTTAAACATTTGGTAGTAATTAAACACATCCATACCCCTGATTAACGTATGCGGCAAGGTCTGATCTGCTGTGAAATAGTTAGCCATGCGATGCCAGTAATAACGCTCCGTATCGTTCGAATCAGCAAAGCCACCCATTACCATTTGAATGTTTCCTGACAGCTTTTTAAGTGGTGCTTGTAGCAACTTTATGTCAGATTCATGCGTTATCCCACCGGCCCAAAACAACTTTACAGCATCCGTTGAAACCCTTTCACCATTGAATTGAACCTGTCCGTAAGGAATGGCATTCGGTAGTATTTCTACGTTTTTATTATGTGGATAAATAGCATCTGCAAGCCTTTCATGAGTGCAAGTAACCAGATCCGCCTCCTTCATGTGATTGATTAATCGAGTCGCAAAATTTGTAGCATTATACCCATCATACATAAGGTGATCATGTGAAAGAATCCAATAGTCATCCACATCGACTACAAGCTTGAATCCCTTTGTTTTACGCCTTTCCAAAAGTTCTTCCTGTTCCCATACCCTGTTAATAAAAACGATGTCAAAGTCATGCTCCTCCCATTGCTCCTCTGTCATCTTATCGGTTATCCTACCGTACTTTTTTTCCATTAAAGAGACAGGAAGCATAAGCCTGTGATATCCACAGCCGCTGAATTTTTGTGTTAGTGTTAGGATGTTCATAAACATAAATACCAATAAAAAACCCCGCCCGTAAAAACAGGCAGGGGAACGTAAACCTAAACCAAACACAACAGACTTAGAAGTCTTTTAATAAGTCACGAAGCTTTTGAATTATCTCTTCTTCTTTCATCTTCATTTTAACCTCTGTCATATCGAACATACCCTCCACACTGAAGCCTTTAAACGTGCCATCCTTCACCTTTGACCAGGTCTCATCATTCATAACCTTTGCACCTAAAAACCAAGTTCCATCCGGTAGGTCTTCGAACTGCTTCATTTTAGGAATGCCTTTGCTTTCATCTGCTATCCATGACATAAAGAAAGTAATTCCTTCTACCGGCTTTGTGTGCATCTCATTTGCACTTTGCTGAAACCCTTTTGCATAGAACTTTAAAGCGATAGTTTCAATAGTCTTTTTATCAAAGAAAACGTAGTATTCGCCTGTGTGATCTCTCCTGTATATTGGCATATCCGGAATCATTGCAGGGCCAACTACTATACGCTCTTCACTATTCACAACAGAAAAAGCGTGCATCTTTTGACGATCTATCTGCTCAAGTTTCCTTTGCGCCCATTCGATGCCTGCATCACCACCCCACGCTAACCACATAAGCCGACCGCATCCATCACCTAACTCTTTCTGACTATTCTGTCTGTGTCTTTCAAAAGCAGCCATTCGTGCTATCGTATCCCTGCTAATAGGTTCACCTTTTGCGAGTTGGTTTGCTCTTGCCTTTCCGACAGGAGTGCCACATTCACCCCACCCGTTCTCCTCCGCCCATCTCAAAGCTATCTTTGCGTTCTCGCTTGCCTGCTTAGGATAGTCGCTGTATGTCTCTTGAAACTTTTGATCTTTGTTCTCCCATGTGCTGTAACAGATCGCAGCAGCCTGATCCTGATCTTTACCCTCACCTACCATGTATGAAATACAGCGGGGAATGAATTCATCTTCAGATTCACCTGCTTTTGGATCTACAAATATCTGTTTTTCAAAAGCGAAGAAGTTCTCACCTATTGCCGGTATGTCAACCAATGCAACTGCGTTAACTTCCTGCACAGCGCTTTCGTCTTCCTTTATTGTCAATTTAAAAAGTGGTAGCGTTTCCATGTTATCCGATTCTTGCATTACGCTGCAAGTATGCGTTTCTTTGATTATTGTTTTGTATGTCTGAATTCATTACATATGCTCTTAAAGACTGATTGCTCATGTTATTAATTGCTTCAGCGTTAAGTGCCTGACCTTGCACAGCAGGAGAAAGTGCAGGCGATAAAGGTGCGTTAAGGTTACCTGGAGATGGAGGGGTAGGGCCACCACCGCCACCGCCTGGAACTTTTGTCTTTGCAATATTCCTAACAGCGGCAAATCCACCGGCAGCAGTTGTAACAGTTGCTGCGATCTTCGTAGCTGTGTTGAATGGTTCAGGAAGCACAGCCTTTGACTTCCAAACCTCTGTAATACCTAAGAATGTGTTTATAGTTGCTTGAGCTATTGCAAGAGCTTTTCCTGCTGCTGTTTCCCTTCCTACAACATCGCTAAGTGAACCCAATGCTGTGCCGATTGCCTGTGTTAATTCTATCCTGTTGTTAGCTTCGTCTTCAGCTATTTGCTTTCGAGTATTAGCTTCGTTTTGCTCATTTGCAGTAAGTTCTTTTTGAACTAAACCTAATTTTGGGCCTTGTGCTTTAAAGTCACCCAACTGCTTAGATAATTTATTCTCTTGTAATTTCTGCTCTTTGTTTATTACTTCAGAAATAGCAGATAAACGCAAAGCCTCTAACTGATCTGTATCTAAATTGTATTTCTTTGCTAAAGCTATTTTCTCATCGTAAAGTTTTCTAATTTCAAACAGCTCTTTTTCAGTAGCTGTCATTGTCGATGTTAAACGCTTATCGTTTTCTTCTTCAATGAACTTAGTCAACTCTTTTTCAGCATTCATCCTTTCATCTGAAATATTTTTGGATGCTGCTTTGTTACCTTCAGTTATTTGTTTATTGTAAGTATTATACTTTTCATTTGCATCTATTAACTTATCCTCAAGTATAGAAATATTTTTATCTAAATTATCCTTTGTTTCTTTTGGATCTATAATTAAATTGCTGACATAATCAGCAGTGGTTTTGTTCAAATTAGTAATTTCCTGTTGCAGATCAATTGCTGCAACTTTACCAAAACCAAGAGTTTCAGATACGCTATTTACAGCAGTAATAACAAGCTGAAGAGGTACAGCAAGCGCACGAAGAACTGCTGTATTAATTTCCATACCTACACGAACAGCCTGCTTTATCAAATTATTATACCTTTCAGCCTGTGCTATCTCTGCATCTTTAATTTTCTTTTTTCCATCTAATTCCTCCTGAGTAGCTTTTATGATCTGCTGAACTTTTGCGATCTTAAGTCCTATTATTTCCTTTTCTGTTTTTCCCTGTGCTTTTAGTGTTTCAGTTGATCGTTCTAATCTGTCAAGTTCTTTCTCCGCTAAAGTAGCCCTTTTGGCAGCTTGCTCATTTAACTTTTTCTGCTCTTCACTAACACCTGTCACAGCCTCTTTAATTTCATCCCAATAAGCAACAATAGTACCCAGAGCAATAACAAGCAAACCAATCCCCGTACTTCCTATTGCGCCTTTAATCGCACGAAAAGCATTTACAGCAACGACTTTCATCTCATCGAATGCCTTGCCTGCATCCTTTACAGCACTTAACCCCTGTGCTAAAGCCATTGCACCCTGAACTTTAACGAGTGTTTTTTGCAAGTCTTCACTTTCCTGACCTACTAATGCCATTGCACCCTGAACAGCAGAGAAGCCTGATGCAACAGTAGAAGCAGCGTTTGCGAATGCCTGAAATTTTTTACCTGGATCGAATAAGTCAGCCTGCTCTTTTGCGTCTTGTATTCTATCTTTTAATTGAGCAATTCTTTGAGCCGCCGCAATGGCTTGAGGTGAAGTCTTTCCGAACTGCTCCTGCATTGCTATTAATTCGCTTGTAGCTTCTTTAATAGCTTTTCTCATACTACCTACCGACTGAAACTCTACCTGTACACTTGCCCCTATTACCGTGTTAGCCATTATCAATTATTTTTAAAAGTTCAACCTTTACAAGTTCATTATTCGTTACATCGTAATCCATAACCTTATTCAACCTAAACCTAATCCCATCAATAAATACCGCTTTACTGAAATCTAATTGCGTCACATCCAATGGCTTGAGATAAACATAGCAAGTCAATAGTTTACTATCCTTGTCTGCTATTTCAGCAATATAACTGCTCCAGAACCTGTTAAAAAGATTCTGTGAAGGATACGTGCCGGCAGTAAAGTAAACCTCTGAAGGTGCGCCAAAGTTCAAATCCTGAGTAGGTGAGATAGGATCATTCAGGTGACCGGCATAGCCATACGAAGTCTTAGGATGATTCCCTAAAAAAGATTTAATATTCCAGCTATCGCATGAAAGCTTTTTACTAAACAGAATCCTTATGTTAGAATCCATCCTATCTTCAGCAGATAGCTCATTCGACTTTTTATAGATAGGAACTACATATTTATCAGAGCTGTCATATTTAATCAAAGGTGATCCGGCAAACATTATCTCAGTAGTCTGCTTATCATTTGAGAATTGAAAGCCTGTATCAAATTGCCTATCCCCGTAATTCTGATTAAACTTTTTACGATAGCTTTCATTATAAAAGTCCGAGTCATCTTTGTACTTGTATTCAAAGATTCTGCCATTCAGGTTACCCATAGGAATGATCTGCCAGCTCTTATCCCTTGCCACCTTGTAAGTCCAGTCAAGATCAGTAGAACTCATGAAGTCCACATAAGGAACTATGTTAAGCATCTTCTCATTCTCTTTATCTTCATAAACATAAAGATTAAACATCTTAAATATTGACGCTAAAAAGTCTTTCTGAAATATACCTTTCGGAATGCTATCGTTTACATAAAGCATTGACTCATAAACAGCCAAAACCTGTACAGGCGTCGTTGTAGTGACAAGCAAATTGCCTGTATAGTACATCTCAGCACCTAATGTCAGGTCTGCAAATCTGATTGAGATAGTATCCCCTACACTAAGGATAATATCCTCAATAGTGACCGTATGCACACCTACTGCGCCGAATGTTATCTCTTTTAAAGTAGTGCTTCCCTTTCTAATCTGCAAGCGCACATCATTAGCAAAGCCATCATAAGTCTGCACGTTTATTTCTGCTGTGATCTTTGCATTTATACCTGATGAACCGCCCAAAGTGAAAGTCTTACTATCTGAAGTAGTAAACAGACCTAAGTCACCAAAAACAAAAGGAATTGAATAAGTTCGTGAAGAAACTGTAATATTCTCATCTGCATTCCTGTCCAAAGCGATAGGATCGTTATTCGTTAACTCCTTAGCATTGTGCGGAATGATAAGAGATTTGAAATAATCAGTATTAAAAAAAGAAGAAGTATAGCTATAACCTGACTCTGAAAATATTTTGTCAATGTATTCCTTTACATAAAAAGCAGGACGCAAAGTACCTACTTCGTAATCATCATTAAGTCCACTTATTACAGCAGTCTCCCTATAATATCCGTAATCAATAAGCGGATAAAAGTAACCGCTTCCTGGAGTATTATCCCAGCTATTTGAGATGTTAGTGTGATTCCATACGTGATCGTAATCGCTGAAGTCTAAGTCCTCAAGTTTCTTATTACTGATCTCTGCCATTAACCCAGACAGCTCACCGAACAAAGCACCTTCGTACTCAAGCATATCTCCCTCTTTGATAATCCCTGTGAGTCTGAAAATGCCTCTAAGTACTAACAGACCATTGAGCCTCAATTCTGCCCTGCTTGTCTGTGCTACGTTGAAAGCGGCACCAATATTAGGCTGTCCAGGTGAATAAGGATTGTTGCTGCCCATCTCAGCAATGTGACCGAAGATAGTGTTATTATTGCCTGTGCCAGGTAAAACGATCTGTTTGCTAAATGTAGTCTCCCTTGAGGCAAAGTTTCTAATATCGTCAATCGCATAGGTCAGCTGAATGCTGATCTGTTCGTTAATATCTGCCCTCTGACCTTCGATAAATAGTTCGTACATATTAACGGAATTGAACGTTATTATCTGTTGAAAATTCAATGTTTACTGTCAAAGTATCGGCTTTGTTAATCCTGTCATCTTTGAACTCATAGTTTGTGTCTGTGATCATTACAGGGTAGAAGTCCTGACCATTAGACTCAAGCAAATAAACCAAAGGACTATTTATCAATTCAGCAAGCCAGTCATATTCACCTGTGCTAAGGATGTCTGATGTTAATTGCATCTTTTGGCTGTACTTGCCGGCATATACCTTAGAAGATTCGTTGTAAGAAAATCCTATTTTGTCGACCATTTGACCACCTGACAGAGTCCATTTGAACTGCTCGAACTTCTTTTTTTCATTGTCATTGAATAACTTACCATGTACAAAAGTGAATGAATCGAAAGCTCCGAATGCGTTTAAAAATACCAAAGTGTATGGATCGTATTTAACACACTTCTTTTTAAAGTTGCGAGTGCCTATAACACCTGACACGCTACCAGATAGCTGAAAGGTAGTGTCTTCATTAGAAGGAATAAAACCGAAAACAAAAGCGTTCCCGTTTCCTGTATGCGTATGTGAACTCTGAACCGATCCGCTGTACTTCTCCTGTCTTGCAAAAGTCTGCCCTGAAGGAAGGAAAACAGACATAACAATCGGCTCACCGGCATACCAATAAGAGTCAGCAGGTCTATTGCTTAGGATCATTGCACCTGTAATTTCAGACTGCTTCCGATCAAATATGCTGCGATTGTAATTGTTATATACCTTATACGTACCTGATGCGATGTTTGTCGTTGTAACTCCGCCGCTTACCTCACCATACCTTACATCGTATTCAGTCCAGAACTCTTCAGCACCCATCTGTTCTGCAGTATCAAAAGAGAATACATCTACATTAGATAAGACATTACCTGACTCTAATGTGGCCCTTACAATATTGCCAACATCTAAAACACCATACTTGCCTGTTCCGTATGGGCTATTCTTAACCCTTGTAATTAGGTTGCCTGACTTGTAAATATCAAATACATATTGAAAGCCGGCAGTAGCTTTGTTGGTAGATTCAACCACGTGCCACACCTCTTCATGTGCTGACTTGTATGCTGATGGTGACTGTGAAATAGTTATACTCATATTTTATATTTTAACCCCTTTGCCTGATTGTAAATCTGTTTTCATCTGCTCTAAGCTTACTGTTATTGTCTGACCGAGTGCCTTTGTCATCTGCTGGCCGAAGTCCTGGAAAGTCTTATCGAATGCATCTGACCAGAAGTTAGTAGCGTATAGACCATCTCTTTTTATACTTTTAGCAATGACAAATGCAAGCGACTTTCTTCCCTTTGTAGGATCAATTGCTTTGCGTTCCCTACCTATTGCACCTGACCTCCTTACATCCCTCGCAGTAGCTGTTAGCCTGTTTCTTATTATCCACTTTTCAATAGCTGTAATATGACTTTTTGAAGGCATGATGCTTCTAAACCGATAAGGCGAAGTGCTGTTCTTTCTGCTTGTCCCTGCTCCCCTTACACCTTTGTCGACAAACTTGTAATAATCGAGTGCCTTAAAGTCGATCCTGTAACCGCCTGCTGTTCTTGTAATGTCAAAGTCTAAACTGTTTTCAAGATTTCCTGTAGTGATCGAATCGGTCTTATTCAGATTGTCAGATGCTGTCTGCAGAAACTCAACAATATATTTGCTCAATATCTCTTGCATAGGATCGACCTGACGCATAGCTGGTCTGTCAATACCGCCTGTTTCTAACCCCCCTGCTTTTAAGAATGCCGCCTGTGCTTGAGCAATACTTGCCATGCTATTAAATACCTCAAAAAGAGAAACCCCCACCTAAAAAGGCAGGGGAGCAGTAAACTAAACTAAACAATGACTTTGCAAATATAATAAAAAAGCCGGGTAGAAACCCAGCTCGATATGGAAAATTTAGCAATTACAAAACAAATATAGTACTTTATTTTCTTTTTTTCAAATCTTCCATCTGTTTAGCCTCTAATTTATTTTTCATCTTCATGTAGGCCAACCCATTCAGGAACTGTAACACAGGAAGTTCAAAAGCCTGATCTAAACTGATTCGCTCGTGATCTGCGACAATGGTGGCGGAATAAATCCACCCATAATATCTTTGAAAGACTCTCTCAATACTTTCATCTGGTTCTTCGTTATCTTCCCTTTCAGCTCTTTCTCCGAATAGGACAGGATAGTTTCTGTCCACTTCACGAATACATGACAAAAAAAAACACAGGCATTGTAAACGAAGGGGAAAGGAGCATCCAATAAATCAGTAGCGTACTTCTCGTGATCCGCTGCATTATACTTCTTATCAAAGTACCAAAACAGGATCTTTTTCTGTGGCATGACGCAGGAAGCCATTAAACGATGTAAATTCGGCATAAATCCCTCTTGGCTGTATGTCTTCGCCTCAATGTATCGGGCAGCAGGAAGGCGCTCTATTTGCCACACAAAGCGATAGTATCTACCATTCACCTTAACACGCTTTTTCACTTCCTTCTTAAAGTCATGTTCGAATAGGTGTTTATACTCATTAAGCTTATTCAATGGCCAGCTATCGATCTCATCTTCAGGCTTTCCGGTAAGAATACAGATGACCTTTACGAGCTTATCTAATTCTGTGAAGTTCTGATCTTCGATAACAGGTAGCATCGCCTGATACTGCCTGACTGTGATTTGATTCCAATTCATAAAAAGCTATATTTAACCTGACCTCCGTTATCCTGAACATACATACTCCAGGCGAGGGCAAGTGCGTTTACGCAGTCATCATGCAAGCCGGCAGGAGCTGTGTACTTAACACCTGTTCCTGTCATCTGATATTCAAAGGACTCTAATTCTGCTCTTATCGTACCTTCAGGAAAGATAACCCTCCTTTGGTGAATGGCAGCCGCTAACCCTTCCATAAGTTGTTGTTTAGATGTCGATGTGTACTTGAAACTATGTACGTCAGAGCGTACACGTTGAATGTCCTCTGTGATCGGGTCACCTACCCCTGTAGAATCGATTTTAATCGCTCCTTTTGGCAAACGTGAGATTATCTCTTTCGTTTCGTTCCAGGGTCTCTGAAAGCGCTCAAAATAGCTCACAACACCAAACCTGTCCAATCCAATGATGACAGTCCAGTCAAAAGACTTTGCAAGGTCGATCCCAAAGCAGACAGATGGTTCTCGTGACATTTGCCCGGTACATATTCTAATGTATTCTAACCCGAAAGGATTTGCAACGTTGTCGTTAAATTCAGCTAAGTATTCTTGCTTAAAAGCTAATTCAGGAAGGTCGCGCCTTGCTGCTTCAATCTCTGTTGGATCAATATGCGGATTGCTAAGGGTAGGCATCTGCCAGCTCATCCAATCCTGCTCACCTGTCTGCCCTCGCATCCACAATTTGTAAAAGTCATTCTTACCTTTCGGAGTAGACATAAACCACGCATCCCCTTTCAGATCGGTAAGAGTAGGTCTGATAGCCTCTGTCCAGGACTGCCATAGGTTACGATTAAACGCAGCCTCATCCACAATAGCTAACTTGTACTTACGTGACCTACCTGCAAGCGGATTCTCTAAACTCCAAAACTCAATTATGCCACCTGTGATTAATTCAATAAACTGATTGTCATGCTTCTTCCTGATGACAGGACTAAGGGCCACTAAAAGCTCTTTGTAAGTTCCTTCGAGTAGTTTGTAAGTAGGCGCAAAGTAAGCGCAAGGCTCACCCTCACAGGCTGCATCAATAAGCAAGTTCCCTGCTAAAACAGATTTCCCAAACCTTCTCCCACAATCCAATACATTAAATCTCTTTCTTTCAGCAAGTATCTGCTTTTGTGCTCTGTGTTCCTGTCTAACCTTTATCCTGGCTGATTCGCTCAATTGTTATCTTTTGTATTCCTTCAGTCTTAGTATCTGTCTTTTCAACTAAGTTATTTAAACGCTGTGTTATCGATGGATTGTAAATACCGGCCATACCTCCGCTGATCTGATCCTGTCTTATTTCCCTCCTAATACGTGAACAGATAGAGAAAAAATCTTTATATGTTTCGTCTGTTCCTGCAAAATAATGAGCTAAATCAGGGAATGTTATCTCTGTATGATCCATGACAAAACACTCAAATCCTTCCATCGTCAAAGGTCTCTCTCTTTCTCTCTTTACCTCTGTGCCATCCTTACCTACGAAATCCTGCACTAAGATAGGTGAACTCTTTGCCTTTGCTTTGTAGTCGCAAAACAGTTGCCACATCTTTTCAGGACTTTCTATTAGTTTATACCTCCCCATACATTTGATTCATTTTGATAGTGTAGTTCTCCTGTAAATACGATAAATGCAAGTCGCCTGAATCGTAAACGTGTTTCCATTCGTTATAGATCGCACCGGCTTTGCTTAGGCTTTCATCTTTCATCTTCCTGTAATCTGTTCCGCTGTGAACATCTGCTCCTAAGTGATTCGCTTGCAGACCGTGAATATAGTAATTCAGGAAGCCTGCTTTATGTAACCTATAACAGTAGTCAGAGTCATTCATCCCGTAGGGATCATGGTCTTCGTTCCAATAGCCTATCTTCTCGAATGCTGATCTCGTGAGTAAATAGTTACCGAATACACCCCATGCAGGGCAGATGTCCTGATCGTTTACTCTGATTAGTTCTGGCATTGCCTCCACGCAATGAATGGCAGATACACCTGTTTGTGGGATATGAGATGCTACATGAATCATTTTGTTGAATGCGCCTTGTGGCAGTTCGATGTCATTCGCACAGATGAACACATTTTGAGCCTCACCGTTCTCGAAGAAGTGATTGAGGCCGATATTTATCGCTCTGCTTATTCCTTTCTGTTCAACTTGCAATAATTGAAAATCAATGTTTTGCACATTGATCGACTGCAAAGCCTGATCAGAATATTCCTTTCTTAGGTAGTTCAAAAATATTACTCCTGTCATTTGATCCCATGTATTTAGCAGGAACTCCTGCGTATTTAGAATTAGCTTTCAGTTCTGTTTTTTTGGTTACAACAGCACCCATCCCGATCATGCAGCCTGAAGGTACTTTGACTTTCTGATGAATCGTAGCGTTTAAACCGATGTTAGTGTGTTCACCTATTTCAGCATGACCACCGACCTTTGCACCACAGGAAAGCGTTACACCGTTTTTCAGGATAGCATCGTGACCTACGTGCGAATGCTTCATAAGATAGCAGTTCTTGCCGATGATCGTGACATCGTTGCCACCGCTATCGACTGTGACCAAACCTGTAAGCCTTGTCCCTGACATGATGTAAACTCCTTTAGGATCGTCTTCCTTTCCTTTCCATTCAGGAGGCGCACCGATAATGCAGTATGGCCCGATGTAAATGTCATCCTCCAAAATCACGTTTGGATAAATGACTGCTGTGGGATGGATATAGTTCATAAATTGAAGTGATGAATTAGGTCTTCGACTGCTTTGAAGTAACACCCAGAGCAATAACGATTCGGTAGCCAGGACTGATCTAACTCCTCTCTGTAAATACGCTCAATCTCAAAACGTGCCAACTGATCGAGATCACGAATGTAACCGATCCTGACTGTATGCCACGAATGTTCAATGGCTTTAAATGCATCCCTGTTCTTTTCGTGTTGGGATTCAGCTATTTGCTGTTTAGGTTTTCGAGCCATGCTGCTAATGCTGCTGTTGAAGATGTTACGAATAAAAGCTCTGTGACAAAGTTAGGACAAAAGTACAGGATAGCACTTAGCCACATTGAAAAGCACATAGGGCAGGAGAATGGCTTATTGTTTAGGATCAGATACCTTTCCGGCATACGGAAGACACCGAACCATATCCATGCACAAAGTATTGCTGTAATCGGGATTAGTAGAATCATATTACCTTTTTTACTCTTATTGGCTGTATTTCTTTGATGTAACCGTTTTTCTGTCCCTTACTTGGGATGATGCGACCATGTAACCTTTGCATCATATATTCGTGAACCTCCTCTAAAATGTCATTAATATTGTCAGGAGTGACATCTTCAGGCACATCGATCAGCATCTCATTCGTTACAAGTAAATA
>Ga0315909_10007656_pt1 | contig 12000 bp, 6 predicted proteins | sample LakEriMetagenome_11_FD_203527 | JGI IMG/M metagenome (GOLD analysis project Ga0315909, IMG submission 203527) | Freshwater fungal communities from buoy surface, Lake Erie, Ohio, United States - Buoy 2 MA125 | ecosystem: Environmental > Aquatic > Freshwater > Lake | place: USA: Lake Erie, Ohio...
CTTTCCGTCTTCATATCCCAATCCGTTGATGTGGTTTTTCAATACAGATATTTTTGTTCTGATTGCAAACTTAACACTTCTTTTGTCTTTTGTAGCTGTGATTTTATTCGTACCAGCACCTTTTTGATTTCCGAATAAAAATACTAAAGATGAGTTCAACCAAATTGCCTCACCACCTTTAGCTTTAATCTTAGGTTGTCCGAATGGATTATCAGGAAGTTCAACCCATGGTTGATTAACAATCACCAAAGTGTTTTCATATTTTGAATCAGCTTTACGAGAACCTGAAATACGTTGGTTGATACCCATACCAATTTTGTCTGCTAATGTGGACGCGTTATGTTGTTTACCACCTTTACCCTCATAAGTCATTTTACATGGAACAGAACCAACAGAATCCCACAAGAACAGTAAACTATAATCTAATTCCCCTTTCTCTTGTGCATCTAACAAACTATTAATATAGTCAGTAATTTGTTCAATGTAATCAAAATTATTATTGAATATGTAAAACCCGTCCCAATCCAATTCTCCTGTTTCTTCGTCAACAACTTCTTCACACTGAAATCCCATTAATTTTGCGTGTTCAAATGACCATTTCTGTTCTGTAATGATGAACACAGGAAGAATGTTTTTCTTTTGGGCATCAGCTGCACACTTAACTAATGCTGTTGTTTTACCTGTATCAGAGTGTCCCAAAAACATATTCAAATGTCCAATGGCTGGACCAGGAAGTCCAACGGCATCCAAGAAGTCAGGACCTAAGTCAAAAAATCTTTGTGGTTTATATTTTGCGGAAGTTGAAAACTTCTTTTTTAAACTTTCAAAATCGTTTTTTTTAATTGCCATTTTCTATTCTTTTAATGTTTGGTAATTTACTTTGTTTTGGTCTTTTATAGAAATCACTATCCTCTTCGTACAGTACTCCTAATTCATCTTCATGGAAGGTTATTAAACTGAAATTTATTTGACCATCTTCAGATTCTTCCTTCATCATGCCAAATAAGATTGTATCTCCAATTTGTTTATTTCTACCTGAGAAATAATTTTTGTTTTGTAATTGGCTTAAAATTTCATAAGAAACTGTTTTGTTGTCTCTTATTTGTAAGTCAATTTCTTCTTTAAATGTCATATGAAAAAAATTAAAGGGTGGGAGGAATCCCACCCTTGTTATATTTTAGAATGGTAAATCACCATCTGGTTCGTCGTTAGCCTGAGGGTCAACTGTCTTAGATGAAGATTTTGATGTTCCTCCTCCGATTGAAGTTTCTTCTACTGAACTGTCACCATAAACGTATCCACCCTTCTCAGAGTCCCACTTTGGAGTTTCTCCTCTTGCGATAGCCTCAAGATATTCAACAGGTTTTTTTGAGTAAACGTCTAACCATGTCAACTCATCTTCAATCCATGCTTTAGCTTGGTCTTTTTCTGAGTGTACAGGTGCAGGGTCGTCATACATAACTGTAGATACTGTGGTATATTCTTTCCCTTTGGGAGTTTTTGCCTTTGCCAACTCGATGATTAAATCACGACCTGTCTGAGCATCGGTGATATCACCTTTGTTTCTCCAAATTGGAATAATTTTATCAAGGATACCGTCATTCTTGTAATTGTGTTTGAATCTCCAAAATTTAGGACCATCTTCTTCGTGGTCTCTGTCAATTACTTTAACGATGTAAAACTTACGAGATTTGTATTGTTTAGCCAATTCTTTATCTGATTCTTTACCCGTAGACATCAACTCTTCGTAAACCTCATTTAAAGGTGAACGTTCGTTGTCATTCTTTCCTGGGTCGTAGAATTTCTGCCATTGACCACCCACTTGGATTTCGTGATACCAAGCTTCTTTAAATGGTGATGAACCATCTGGAGTAGGTAGAATCCTTACTCTTCTTTGTCCTGATTTCTCTTTGTCTCCTAAGATTAAAGCGAAATACTTTTTCATTCTTTCGTCTTGCGACATTCTCGATTGGGCCCCGCCCCCTTGTTGTGATTTTTCGTACTGTGCCAATACGGCGTCTAATGAACTCATGTTTTTAAATTTTAAATTGTGAATTTGTTTATACAAGTATAGTTTAAAGTGTGACTATAGTCAAATAAAAAAGGTACCCTGAGGTACCTTTAATGATATTTCGCTCAGTATTATCTGAATGATGTTTTGTATGCTTCTTTCTCCATTCCTCCTCCTGGTTGGAATGAATTTTTGATGTCATTAACATTGATATCTGTAACCTCGTCTGAAGTTAAAACATAATCATTTTTTCCTGTTTTCTCCATCTCTTCTTGTTTGTCATCAAAAAATTGTGAAAGTTTTTGGTTGAACGGATATGAATCATATGTTCTTAACTCTAATTTCTCCTGTGGAGTTTTCTCTCTGTATTTTTCAATTTTGTTCTCGAGTGAATTAAGTTTGTTCATGATGTTGTCCATTTCACCTAACTTAGATTGTAAATCATTAAGTTGGTTGAATAGGTTATTGAAATAATCTTCTTGTTTCATTTCAATATTTTTCTGTGAATCAACTAAGTCAGTTATATCAAGTTCTTCTGTACCACTTCCTTCTCCTTCCTCTGAATTACCTTCGTCGTCAATTTTCTCAACGTCTGGGTCTGAATCGACATCAATTACTTGAGGTCCTGCTTCAGGTGCTGGTGGAGGTGTAGCTCCTGCAGGTGGCGGTGGAGGTATTGCTCCATCGGCTGGTGCTAAAGCTCCTAACGCATCTTCCGCTGGTGGTACCGCAGCTTGCTCTAAAATATATTGATTGATACTTCTATATCTTTCAATCTCACTTATAATTTTTTTATCTAAACTCATTTTTATCCGTTTAATAATGTTTTTATTCCGTTGGCAGTTTCCACTCTAACTTTTCTGTTGGCAGTAAATTGGTGTCCCGCTCTTTCGATAAGACCGTCTCTTTCTCTAACCGTGTAACAGTCGCCTGTGTCCAAGTCACAAACTTGTTTTGTTCCGTCTCCGTTATCTTCTTCAGAATATCTTACTGATTTTCCAAGATAGTTATCTAATGCTGATTTTATGTTCATAAGAATCTTTTTATATAAATATATGGTCTACCTATTAAATTACTTAAGAAGTATCGTGAACTTGAATACTTGGAATACGTCTTGAATAACATCATTAGGGTTATTAGTTTGTCTAAACTTAACGTACTTGTCATCGTGAGTGGTGAAGAAAGTAATTTGATTGTATATTTTTGTTACTTTTTTCTCTTCAATCGGGTCATCAATCTCTTCTTGTACAATACTTACAATATCAAAGTCAGTGACAGAGAACGATTTCCTATCTGCCGAAACATTATCTTCCAACTGTCTACTGTCAGTTCGTTTAGATATCACCTCTTCAGTAATTGTATTATTAGGTCCAGTCTTAGGTGCTACCGCTCTGTACGACCATTCTACATAGTTTGGAACAATTTTCCAAGGACCTGCATCTGGATTTACGTTGATTTCTTCTTTAGATACACTTCCAACCAAGTTGTAAGTTTGTTTTTCCACTAATACAACAGGCCCCGTTTGTTGAGGTTGTGTATTTGAGTTTGGAACATTTGGTGCCACTGATGGAGGAACAGATGCCGCCGCACCTTGTGTTGTAGTTGGTTGTGCGGGTTCTGCCACTACAACCATCGTTGGGTCATAAGTAAAGTCATTTGTACTTGATACTGTTCCGTAATCTGTAGTTATACTTATTTTATCCACGGAACGAACTCCCGTACCAACTTTAGGAACGGTAATTCTCACAGTTTTTGAATTCAGAATTGTAATGTCCTTGAATGGTACTATTGTAGTTCCAATTTTTATTTCTTTGGTCGTTTCAAAGTTTGAACCATTAATCTGTATAATAGTTCCAATGTTTCCGACTGCAGGTGAGAATGATGCAATCACCGCAGGTGGACAAGTGAATCCTGGCTTCGGAGGCACAGGTGATGGTGTTGGTGTTACACCAGGAGTACTACCTTTACTTTCTGTCTTCTTAATCGCTTCTTTCAATTGAACAGATTTGTCAACATTAGTTAACCCTGCAGTTACCGCGGATGATAATGCCTTATAAAGAGTTTCTTTGGTCTGTTTAAATTCTCCGATGTGAGTATCATAGTATTCAGGACTGATGTTGGCTTTAGGCCAGAAACAAACATAGTATTTCGCAAGTCCAATGTCTAAGATTTGTGGAACCCTTTGTGTCAATCTTCCCGCCATGAAATTAACATAATCGTCTAAGGTTTTAAAATGCGCAACAGGTTGAGACGAACTTGTAGACGGATTCGATTTCAAGTTGATACAACTATACGTTTTTTCTAATTGGGTTATCTGACCACCATAACTCATATCTAAAGATATTGTTGAGAGGTTGTTGTTCCATCCATTGAAAGTTCCAATTTTTGTATTGGCATCTGTTTGGAATGTTCTGAGATATGAAATACAATATATGATTGATTGTAAGTCAGGATTGTTTGGTAACAATCTTTTAAGGACAGCTGCTAAATCATTAGGTGTTACTTTAGTCAATGTACCATTTACCGCAGTATAGGCTGGGTTTGCGTTTGTATACTCTGGTAGTATCACCTTAGCGGTACATGAGTTTGTTGTGTCTAATGTGTTATCCGCCTTTTGTTGTAATTGACTAGCCTTAACAGTATTTGTAGTACCACTTACTGTAACTTGTTCCTTATTAATTTTTAATAACTCTTCGAGTTTGGTTAAAAGATTTTGGTTAATACTTTGTAAGAAACTATCAATCGCTGGTAAATCAAAAATACCTTGTCTGACACCGTTGAATATAGTTTGGAAACTACCTGGTTGGATAGAATGACTAACATCTGTAATCATATAAGGACCGTTAAACATTGGTACGTGTCTAACGTTGAAGTACATTGTTGGTTGTATTAAAGCATTACCCAAACTTGTTACAGTACATTTATAACTTCTTTGTTTATATAGGTTATACAAACTATTGTTTTGTGTCGCCACCGCTCTACCAGAAGCTTGGTCCACCATATTAAGTTGTGTGTTGATTGATTCTGAAGTTGCAACTCCATTATCTTGAGATACCGTAAATGAATAGAATATGTTCTGATTTCTGATACCAATATCAACATTGAATCCAACACATTTATTAGAAACCGCCCAATCTTTTTTCCCTTGTTGGTTTTCTAACAAAGGATTTTCAGACGCTCTTCTCATTTCAAAAGCGTCGTCTCTGAATCTTGAGTTTCCTTTTGGTAAGGCTAAATATTGTGATGGTTTACCAACATAGAAACAAACCATTTTCGGTCCTGAGTTTCTATAATCAACATTCAAGAATGTTCCCCACAGGTTATTTGCAAATTCTAATGAACCTTCAGGTCTTGGTTGTGATACACCATCAACATCTTGAATGTTATAGAAATTCACATATGACGGTAGGTTCATCACTGTAAAATTATTTTTAATAAGAATACCACTAATGAATGTGAATACGCTCATGGCTTGATTCAACGACTTTTCATTGAACATATTCTTCAAATCGAATATGTCTATCAGAATAGTGTCTCCAATGTTTCTCGAAGCTCTGTCCAAGAATAGAATATCCTCGAATAAAGTTTTTGTTTTGTAATCCCCACCCGCAATCCATTTATCATTCAACGCTTTGAACACTTCGTAGTTTTCAACCTTACTTTGTTCTCCCGTAATTACGCTCGCTATTTTTCTTTCAGGTAATTGTTGTTGGTTTGGTAAAGCTCTTCTCAATCCTGATAACACACCGTTTAAGAAATTGTTTTGAAGACCTGTTTCTCTTTGCAGATATTGACTCAATAGTGTTCTAAACTGCGGAGCGTTTAACGAAGGGTTGTTTAATTTTTGTGTTGCATACATCTTTATTATTGGAGCCAACAACACTACGTTCTGAGCGGTAAACTCAATATTATTATCTATAAAGAAGTCAGTGATGTATGAACCAGTGGCACTATATCTTACGTTTGGTATTGTGGAGAATCCAACCTCTGTTTCAAGCGCTATCCAAGCTGCTCGGTTATTAATTTGAGATTGACTCAAACTAACCGTACCTCCTCTCGATGGTAATGAATTCGGAACATATGGATTAAACGTGATTGGGTCTACAACTACAGGGGTGGTATTATATGAAAGGTAAGAATCGAATAATCTTCTTTGATAATTCGAAGGATTTCCGTATTTGAATATCACATCGTATTGCATAAACGCTTTGATTCCGTTTTGGAAAACTGCGTATTGGTTATCAATCGTTTGTGTAAAATATTCTTGGTCTGCTTGGGTACTTTGTTTAATTGGTACTGTCATCAAACTTTTGAAGTATGATTGGAAGTTTCTAAAGTTGGCATTTACGTTGACGGGAGAAGTTCCGAAGGATGCCACGTCTGCACCCACGGTTGCATTTGTAATCGGTTTACAAAAGTTTAAAAACTCCAACTCAAATTTATCCAATATTTTCTTTTCAAAAACAGAAAAAACTTCTTCTATTTTTGTATATTCATCCTGTGTTAACAAAGTCAAAGGTGATTGACTATCTCCCGTTGTGATGAAATTTAAATATGAATCGGGTTGCGGAAATGCAACTTGGTTGTTGTCAAAATAACCAAAGTTAGGGGCTGACCACAAACATCTTACAGAGCCGTTGAAAACACTCGGGTTGTTACTTAAATCAACCTTGGTCCCTGGTGAAGATGTTTGACCCGTGATACAAGAATCAATAGTTTGATTGAATGGTGTACCGAAAGATGGTATCACATAGTATTCGTCACCTACGGTGTTGTCCTTAGGATTACAATCAATTGGTGAGTCAGGTGTTATGTTTGGTAACATAACTGACCAAGTTGTCAATCTAAGGTTTTTTGTACCTTGAGTCGCGTTGTTAATATTGGAGGTATTGAAGTTGAAAATTTTCATCCCACCATTAACACTATTTTGAATTTCTTCATTAGTATAGAAACGGTATAAATCATATCCGTTAAAGAAAACGTTAAAGTCGTTGATAACTTTGGGATAGAATCCAACCTGCATGTTAACATCGTTCGCGTTTTCAGTTTGTAATGTTATATTCGTATCAACATTAGAATACTTGAAAGTATACGTCTGTGTTATTGAACTTGTTATTGGATAATAGTTTCCTCTATAATTGAAATTAGTCCAAGCACTTTGTAAAATATCAACGTTTGATTCCTTATACCTTTTATATCTGTGCCAAATAGAACCGTATTTTAAAATCCAAGCATAAGGTAACTTATGTATCGCACCGAATTTCTTTAGTGCTGATGATATATAATCCAAATCAGTAGTAACGTTGTTCGACGAAGTTTTGTACTTTTCTCTTAAAGTTGCGAGTGGAAGTGAGTTTAAAAATAAGTAAGCAGCTTGAACATATGGATAAGTGTTACCTGAAATCCTCGAGTTATAAACCCCGTTCTGAATGGCATTTATAAAATAAGGTGTGTTCAATATTGATGTAGTACTTCTTGGTCCAAAAGTTCCTGTTGGAGTAGTTCCGTTCACATATCCTTCTGTTGCAACAAAATTCTTAGGTTGTCTCGTTAAATAAAATGCACTTAACCCCACTAATCCGAATGTAAAAACACCAGCTGCACTTGCGGTTAAGGTTGGGTTTTGGTTTACAATATATGAAAAATTTGTTACAGGTCTGTTTGTTGTATAATCATACACATCAGTAAAGTTCGCAATAATTTTTCTTGGCTCAAATATTTTTAAAGATTTGTTGGTATTATAAACTTGATTCGAAACCGCAGTGTTGCTTTGATTAAGATTTTTCAAACACCAAGTTTGGTCTGTATATGGTAATGTATCAACAATTAATGGTTCATTCGACGCGTTTGTAATCAGAGACCTAAGAGCATCTGACACAGTACTCGTCTGAGGTATTTTTCCAATATCCAAAGTTCCGAATATGTCGAAAGAATTCTCGGTTATTGTTTTAATGTAAGGCGTAACAAAGAAATCTCTTATGTAATCTTGATAAGCTCGACCTGTCCCTAAGTTTGAAATGGTATTAAGAAATTGAGGGTAGTTCGACGCGTTGAGATTGAAATTCTTCAGTTTCAACGTTAAGTACGGTGAACTTGCCCCGAGTTTAGTAATAACGTTGTTTACCTCGGTTTCAATGTTCAGTCTCAATAATTCATCGATTTGATTAAAGTTCCCTCTGACCAAACCTGAATAGTGAGATGTTAAGAATTGTCTTTCCCATATTTCATAGAAAAACTTTATCTCTTCTTTATTTGTATATGCGATGCCACCCGACGGGAATTCAATCGCATTTATATTAATTGTATTTGTATCCCTTTCATTATCAAGTGGTGGTGGAGCCGCAGGATTCTGAAACTTCTGAGTAAGACCTTTCATATATTCCTCAACAAACTCAACCTCAGGCCATTTATCATAAAGATATCCTTGAGTTATATCAACAACAGTAGGGTCAGCAATATATTTTAATTGAAATCTCCCTTTTTTATCATCAGGTGATTCAACAAAGAATTGAGGCCAAGGATAAACGGGTTCTTTAGCGGTGCTAAGACCTTGGTTATCGTTCTGAGCACTCACTGAAATTTTTACATCACCTCTAGTTTCAGTACTTGGTGCCGATGACGGATTGTCCAATATAGCTAATCTTCTTACAGGGTCATACTTTACATTCCAAGCGTTTGTGTGACAGTCATCCAACAACCTGATGAAACCTTCAGCAGACGCCATGATAACCGCAATAATATTTCTAACTGTCGGTTTGAAACCAATACCAGTTGCAGTATCTTCAATTTTTCTTAATAGTTTTGCTGAAATGTCGCTTTCATATTCTGACAATTTTTTGTTTGCTTGTGTTTCCAACAATGCAATTTGTTTGTCAAATCTTCCCTCACCTTCAAATATGAAACATTTTTGTGGTACAACCTTATCAGGTACAAGGCTTTCAGGCTTTGATTTCTCTAAAGTTGGTTTCAATGATTTATCAAAAATTTCTTTTTTGATATTGTTTTCGTCTGTGACTGTTGGTTGAACTATTCCCGTTCTTATTCTCGTTGTTTCAGTCCAATTCACGTCCGCTGGTTGAGGAGGGTCTATTACAATCATCTTATATTCGATAGGATTCGGGATTGGTGTCAATCCTTTAGTACCCAGTGTTGGGTTTTCCGCTAACGATTTATTGAATCTTGTTATGTTTTCTTGTAAAAGTGTTAATGCCGCGTCTTTTACTTTCTGTTCTAATTCTTTAAATAAATAAACAGTATTACCATTAGTTAATACTACAGGTTTTGGGTCTAGGTATGTATTGAACCAAGATGTGTTTGCTCCCCTGACACTATTGAAATATTGAGTCAATATTCCTTTATAGTTTCTAATATTAGTTAACGACTCAACCTCCGTCTTGTCAAAAGAGTTCATAATGTTTTGTTCAAACTGGTCAAGTTTAATCATCAATTGAACAAGAGTTAATTCAGGAAAATCAGGGGCGATTAATCCTTTGGCTTTATACTCACTATAAACTTCAACAATTTTTTGGTATCCCTTTTCAGTAACTAATTGAGTTACAACAGCCTCCTTAGCACCTAAATTATTGGCACCTTTTTCTGCTTGGGTACTCGCTTGTGATTCGGCTGACTTGTTTGATTGTTGTGGACCCGCCACAGTTTGTGCAACATCAAATCTTTGACTATACATGTGTGGCGCCGCCAATAAGTGTCCCATTGCAACTTCGTTAAGGATATTAAACTTATATCCTTTGAATTGTAATCTAACTTGGTAGTTTCCACTGAAACTATTGAATGTGGCGTGAAACTTTTCTAAGTTCAGTTGGTACCTTACAGCTTGTCCGTAAAAACCTTTTAGGGTTAAATAAAATGGTGGATAAGGTAGATTAAAGAATGCTGCATATGGTGAATTATTACCTAATTGAAATAATCCCCTACCTTGTACATCCTCTAATTGAATTTCTACAGAAGGTATGAAACTCGAATTTGTTTGGATGTTGATTGAAGTTATTCCCAACAGACCGTTATCAATTACATCTTTTTCATTTGCAACTGTGTTCTGTATGTAAGCATTCCCACCAACTGGGTCAGATTGTCCAATTTCAAGTTGTTGGTTTTCTCCTTTGAACTGAGTTGAGTTGGCGCCTGTAAGTTCATCATAATATCCTGTCCCAAGATATGAATTTTTTGTTGGTTTCAAAAAGTTCATTTTTGCAACCGATATAGTTCTAATTCTATCTTCAGGACTTCCTCCAACCGCTAATTTTGTTCTTGGTACTACTTCAGCTTCCAAGTTGGCATACATAACTAAGTTCTCGTGGTCTACAAGTCGTTCTTCAATATTTCCGAATAAATCAATCGTCTTATTTGGGTCTACGACAATAAGATTGTTGTAGTCAAATTCTACGAGAATGTTTCCGCTGTTGTCTGCTTGTATGTTACCTGCCATAATAATAAAAATGATTTTCTAAAGCGGCTTTATAATCCTGTAAAGATGGTAGTAGCGGAAACGGAATAATCAATACCGCACCATCATATATATTGTTTTCAAGACCTCCAAATTGTGGATTAGCTTGAAGGATTAACCAACCAAAAACTGGTGAGTTATAGTACTCTTGTGAAACCTTATCCAATCTACTTTTAGCAACCTTATAAATGTATGCTTTATCAGTAGGTTTTGAAGCAAGCGGTACATATGGTACCACGGTCTGTTCACCATTTATTAGAAAATCACTATACCTATTCCAATACTGATATGCCATTAGTTAAGTTTTGCTTTTGATATATATGCACCCGTCGCGTTTCCATTTGTGTCGTTCCAAGTGTTTGTGTTAGTGTTCTGATTAGTTGTATTGGCTAAACCTTTAATCATATTCTCTTGCGATTTTTTCTTATCCGCAACTGCACCGTTTTCAGTAGTAAACTTGAACTCTCTTTCTTTGGTTTCAAATGGTGTATATATTAAATAATTTTTCAGTGAATTTTTTTCTAAGTTTTCCACGAAAGATTTTGAAATATTATTTTCCTCTAAAAATGCTGGCTTTGCTGTATTGAGCCAATAAAGGTCAAACGCCGCTTCAATTTCTGCAGAACCTTGTCCAATAATAGTTTTGTTTCCGATTACATTACCAATAATCTGTTGTTTGAATGTTTGATATTTTTTATCATCTACAATATCATCAGATACAATCATATAAACTCTTCTGAAGATTGGACTTTCAAAATTTGCATTTCTACTAAAAGGTAAGAAAACTTGTTGAGTTGTAACTGCTTTAGATTTACCATTTACAGTTTCGAATACAAGAACTCCTTCATATTCAGTATTATTTCCTGGATAAATAAATTTCTTGTTCGAGAAAATTTGTGAATTGAATCCTGCGATGTCGGTTTGTATCTTTTTAGTATCGTTTACTAATTCTTGTAATGTGTTAGTTGCGTTGGTCGAACTCTTTGATACCTTATCAGTAGGTATTGTCACATATACTGTCACAGGTCCATTATTAGATTGGAATCCATCTGTACCGTTGTCTGTTGTACCAGCATAGGTAATTACATTCAACCTAGCAAGAGTTTGTATATAAGACTGTTCTTGGTTAACTAAATCTTGTGTAATTTTGGAAACTGCGTTTTGGAATGAGCCTTTCTTCCTTGAAACAAAGTTTGAGTAGTTTTCTGTAACAGTTCTAATTAACTTACTTGAGAAGTTTTTAGACGTTGCTGAGATAAATTGTATAAATCCTTCACTACCATTTTTGATATTATTATCTAATTCCGCAAATATTTCATCGAATCTTTTCTCAACATTGTTTGATTTACCAAACAAGATAACATTAGGGGTATCCACACTGAAGTTACCTTGAGTATAATTTCTTTCTATCATCCATTGTTGTCTTACCGCGTTATTATATTGATTTATAGTTTCTTTTGTTTTGTTAACTACATTTGTGAAATATGTTTGAGTTTCACTAACTACTTTATCCATGAACGCACCG
>Ga0315909_10007657_pt1 | contig 11999 bp, 12 predicted proteins | sample LakEriMetagenome_11_FD_203527 | JGI IMG/M metagenome (GOLD analysis project Ga0315909, IMG submission 203527) | Freshwater fungal communities from buoy surface, Lake Erie, Ohio, United States - Buoy 2 MA125 | ecosystem: Environmental > Aquatic > Freshwater > Lake | place: USA: Lake Erie, Ohio...
AGAAGTAGAAGCTGCACAAAAAGTATTTGGCAGCCAAACTGCAATTACTGGTTTTTATTCCTATGGTGAATTATCACCTTTTAATCCTGGTTCCAATTGTGAATTGCACAATCAAACCATGACTATCACTACATTTACAGAAATATAATTATTGCCACTTAATGTCTTATCATAGTTTACTTCAGAAACAAATCTCGCAATTTTTATCATCAGCGGAAGAAACCAACCCTGTTATTGCTAAACTCTTGGCTGCTATTAACAAAAGCTATTCTTCATTTGAAAGAGATAGAAAAATTACCGAACATGCCTTTGATGTAAGTGAACAAGAATACCAAAGGGCCACAAAGGATTTACAAGAACAAAACGCTATACGAAAGCAATCGATATCAAAACTCAAAGAAGCTATAAGAGCGCTTGATCCATCTGCTCCTCAGCAATTTGCAGATGACAACGACGACCTAATTGATATCATTTCGTTTTTAGAGAAACAAATTCTTAAGACCAAGCAATTAGAACAAGACCTTATAAACGCTAAGGAAGTTGCAGAAAAAGCGGCATTGGCAAAAAGTGAGTTTTTGTCTGTGATGAGTCATGAAATTAGAACTCCCCTTAATGCAATAATTGGAACCATTATGTTATTGCAATACCAAGACTTAGCACCAGATCAGCGAGAGTTGTTGAATGTAATGGAAATTTCTTCTGAAAATTTATTAAGTCTAATTAACGATGTACTTGATTTTAGTAAACTAGAGGAAGGCAAAATTATTTTTGCCGAAAGAAATGTTAACGTGTTGCATTTTCTTAAGAATATTAAAATGGCCAATCAAGTAAAGGCCGAAGAGAAGCGCAATAGAATAAAGATAACTTACGATGACGATATACCAGAGTTCTTGGTTTGTGATGATGTACGACTCGGACAAATTTTAAATAACCTTATTTCGAATGCTGTAAAATTTACGAAGGATGGTACAATTACAATAAGAGTAGAATTGAAAGCCAACAATAAGAACGACGTAGACTTAATGTTTTCTATAGAAGATACTGGCATTGGCATACCGAAAGAAAAGCAACATCTAATTTTTGAAAGGTTTACTCAAGCAAATAACAATATTACCAGAGAATTTGGTGGTTCGGGCTTAGGCTTAACCATTATTAGAAGGCTATTGCAACTTCAAGGAAGCGAAATATACATCGATAGTGAGCTAGGTGTTGGATCTAAATTTAACTTTACACTTAAATTTAAAAAGAGTACCAGTGAAATTAGGGAAGAGTCTAAACAAAGTGGAAACGAAAATAAACTAGACCTATCAGGTAAAATCATATTACTTGTTGAAGATGTTGAATTTAATGTAATGGTTGCACAACGAATGTTGCGAAATTGGAATGCAGAAGTAGACTTGGCAGAAAATGGCGCAATTGCAGTTGAGAAAGTAAAACAAAATTATTACGACTTAATATTAATGGATATTCAGATGCCAGTAATGGATGGATATACCGCAACCAGTAATATCAGAAAAATAAATAAGCAAATCCCCATTATTGCACTCACTGCATCAGTTATAACAACTGATATTGAGGCTAAAGCAATACAAATTGGAATGAATGGTTGTTTATCAAAACCTTTTAATCCTAATACGCTTTACGCCATCATTGCAAAGAATATAAAAGAGCAGTAAACAAACTTTAATACACTATTGATGTCCAATCTATCTGTAGGCGGTCGTTTACGCGTAATATTTTTATTGTTTAAAGAATCATTGAACAGTGAGGGGAAAGACTTTACAAAAGGAAGTTTGCGAAAAGCCATCTTTCTACTCGCGGTACCCATGATACTTGAAATGTGCATGGAATCTGTATTTGCTGTGGTGGATATTTTTTTTGTGAGCAAATTAGGATCAGCTGCTGCTGCAACAGTTGGATTAACTGAATCTGTATTAACCATTATTTATTCATTAGCCATTGGTTTAAGTATGGCTGCAACTGCAATGGTTGCAAGAAGAGTGGGCGAGAAAGACACAAAAGCTGCTGCAGAAGCGGGAGCACAAGCATTAATCATTTGCCTTTGCATAAGTGTACTTATAAGTATTGCAGGTTTATTGTATGCGCCTGAAATTTTAGGTTTGGTAGGCGCTTCTGAAGAAATTATTAGCATCGGTTCTACCTATGTAACCATTATGCTAACTGGAAATATTGTAATCATGTTGCTCTTCTTAATCAATGGAATTTTTAGAGGAGCAGGTGACGCAGCCATTGCAATGAAAAGTTTGTGGTTGGCTAACTTATGTAATATTATTTTGTGCCCTATCCTAATTCATTTTTATGGATTAACAGGGGCAGCAATGGCAACAACAACCGGAAGAGGAATTGGCGTTCTGTATCAGTTGTATCATTTATATAAGGGAAAGGGTTTGATTCATTTAGGCCTTGCTCACTTTAAACCTGTATTTACCGTAATTAAATCGATATTAAATATAGCGTCTACGGGCACATTACAATTTTTAATTGCATCAGCCAGTTGGATTTTTATGGCAAAAATAATTGCAGGTTATGGGAGTGACGCAATAGCAGGATATACAATAGCCATCCGATTAATAATCTTTTTCTTAATGCCAGCTTGGGGTTTAAGTAATGCAGCTGCAACTTTAGTTGGACAAAATTTAGGCGCAAAGCAAATTGAAAGAGCAGAACAATCTGTTTGGAAAACGGCTAAATACAATGGAATATTTATGGGCATTGTTTCATTGTTATTTATAACAGCGGCACCATTTTTTGTTGGCTTGATGAGTAATCAGCCGGTAGTAATTGAAACAGGGGCAAGGGCACTAAGAATCATCAGCTTTGGCTATTTATTTTATGGAGTAGGTATGGTGATGATGAATGCATTCAATGGTGCCGGTGATAGCAGAACACCTACCATCATTAACTTTTTTTGGTTCTGGATATTTCAAATTCCTGTTGCTTATTTTTTATCGGGGAGCGCCAAATGGGGCACCAGTGGCGTATTTTGGGCTATTGTAATTACTGAAACCTGTATAGCTATCACCAGTATGATTTTGTTCAAAAAAGGAAGGTGGAAAAAAGTTAAGATTTAAAACCATCCTCTTTTTCGAAATATAAAAACCATAATGATTGGTACCAGAATCATTAAAGTGGTGGCAATAAAGAATCCATTTCGCTCATGTGCGTAAGGAATCACGTCGAAGTTCATTCCAAATATTCCCCCTATTACTGTTGCGGGCGCCAATAAACAAGTAACAATGGTCATTACCTTCATTACTTCATTCAATTTTAAATTGACATTGCTCACATATAAATCGTGTAGGTTGATCATCATATCACGATGGCTTTCTACTAAGTCGTTGGCTTGTACTATATGATCATAAATATCTTTAAAGTATTTTCTGGTTTTTTCTTCTAGCAGTGTACTATCTGTTCTTACAAATCCATTTACAATATCTCTAACGGGTCCAACATTTCTTTTTAATACAATTAATTCTTTTCTAAGTGCATTTATTTCGGCCAAAGAACGTTTATTGCTGCTACGAATAATTCGTTCTTCAAGCATTTCAATTCGGTCACCTATTTTGTCCATTACCACATAGTAATTATCAACAATCATATCTATCATGGCATAACACAAATAGTCGGCACCGCTTAATCTTAGTTTTGAATCGGTCATTCTTAGTTTCTCTCTTACTGAATCAAATACATCTCTGCTTGCATCTTCTTGATAGCTAATGACAAAATCCTTACCAAGTAAAATGCTGATTTGCTCGGTTTCCACTGTACCCGTTTGGTCATTAAAATACAGCATATTCAATAAGCAATAAAGTACAGGATTGATTTCATCCATTTTTGGTCTTTGCCCTACACTTAATATGTCTTCAGCAATTAAATAATGAATCCCAAAGTGATTGCATAATGATTCTACTTCTTTTTTTCTTATGCCATCTATATTAATCCAACTAATATTCCCATTGTTATTGAATTGATTACAAGTTTCAATTGCATCATAAGTGAATTCATTTAATGAAGAAACATTGTAATCAAAAACTTTAACCACTATTTTATCCGCTTCCTTTCTTTCAGGAGGCAGCGTAGGGTTTACTTTAAAAATATCCCTGGTTCTTTTGGTATTAAACAATGCCAAAGGATTCAGGAATTTTAAGTATTGGGTTCCAGTCATAGATTGAAGTTAAATAAAATGAGGTATTTAATACATTTGCATACAATTTAGCCAATGCCTATTTTAAGCCCTGCCCAATATAAAACACCCCTTCTTCAGTTTAATGGTCATTTACAAAGCATTTACCCAAGTATTTTTAGAAAAGTTCCCTTTGTATATGCTAGAAGGGAAAGACTAGAGTTGCCTGATGGAGATTTTGTTGATTTAGATTGGTCTGTACCCCAAAAGGGATCCAATAAATTAGTCATCATCACACATGGATTAGAGGGTGATTCTACCAGACATTATGTAACAGGGATGGCTAAAATTTTCCAAGCAAACGGATACGATGCATTGGGATGGAACTGTAGAAGTTGTAGTGGTGAAATGAACAGATTGGTTCGATTTTATCACCATGGGGATGCAAACGATTTAAGGAGTGTAATTCAACATGCAATTGATCAATATGGTTACCAAGAAATTGTATTAGTAGGATTTAGTATGGGGGGAAGTTTAACATTTCGTGCCATCGCAGAGTTTCCGGAAAAGGTACCCAATCAAGTAAAGTGCGCTATTGGGTTTTCAGTACCATGTAGTTTAAAAGGAAGTGTAGATGCGCTATCTACCAAGGAAAATAATATTTATTTAAAGCGATTTTTGCGCAAACTCGGGGAGAAAATTAAATTAAAAGCAAGGTTGTTTCCTGGGCAAATTGATGCAACCAACTACGATCAAATAAAAACCTTTATTGAATTTGATGATCGATATACTGCTCCGCTGCATGGTTATGATAATGCATTAGACTTTTATGAAAAAGCCAGTGTAGGTCCATTATTACATCAAATCAACATACCCTCTTTGATTGTGCAAGCAGTAAATGATCCTTTTTTGTTACCGAATTGTATGCCAATTGAAACCGCAGAACAACACCCTTATTTGTTTTTAGAAATGCCCGAAAAGGGAGGGCATTGCGGATTCATGGTTAAAGGCCAATTACATACTTGGGCTGAAAATAGAGCCATTGAATTTGCCAATCATTGCAATTAATTATTTAAAGGCCTAATCCAAATATTTCTAAAGCTTATCGGATTTCCGCCATCCATTCCGTGGTCTTGAATAACCAATGGTTCTTTGTCTGCATGCTTTTTGTATGAGGCGGCTCCAATCCACTCTGTGCCACCCTGAATGGTAACATTGTTTTGTACTAAAACACCGTTATGAAAAACAGTGATGGTAGCAGGTTGTTGTAAAGTGCCATCTGAAAAAAAGCGAGGGGCATTAAAAACTATATCATAGCTCTGCCATTCACCAGGTTTTCTAGATGCGTTTACCAATGGAATATGTTGCTTATAAATACTGCCTGCTTGACCATTAGAATAAGTAGGATTATTGTAAGAGTCTAGTACTTGTAATTCGTATTTACCCATTAAAAAAATACCGCTATTCCCTCTGCTTTGACCTGCACCAGCAATTGTTGCAGGCGATTTCCATTCTATATGTAATTGACAACTACCAAACTTTTCTTTGGTTTCAATATTGCCAGCACCTTTTACCACATTTAAAATTCCTTGTGCATCCATTTTCCATCCAACTACGCCACCTCCTTCTTTTTGAAAAGCATTGGTGTTTTTTCCATTAAAAAGAATAACGGCATCGGAGGGAGCATCACTGGCTATTTTTCCAGGTGTAACCATGGCAGGCATAGGCTCCCACACTTCGGTTTTTTTAGATTCTTTTACTAAGCTGTCCATATTTGGTTTCTGCTGAGCAAAACTGCCAGTAGCAACAAGGCCACTGATAATGGTGGTTAAAAGCAATTGTTTCATGGTTTGAATATCGTGAAAAAAACATAAAATATTCGTATTTCTACGATATAGTTTGTGATTGTTAATAGAGAATTTAGGTTTTCATTCTTTCACAATTAAATGTATGGGTATGAAAAGCGCTATTAAAGTTTTTATTGCCGACAATCAATTGATGTATAAACTAGGCTTAAAAAGTATTTTAAAATCTTATGATTCTTTATCACTGGTAGGTGAAGATCAGTATAAAGAAAACTGGGTAGCCGATATTGGGAAATATCAACCAGATGTAGTGTTGATAGACTTAGAATCCGACTCGGCAACAGTAGCAAAAACAGTTTTGCAAACGGCTCCCAATACTTCAATCGTTTTATTATCTTATGCCATTACCAATGAAATGATATTGCATTTGTTAGATGTAGGCGCATTGGGTTTTGTATCAAAACATGCCGATCCAGATGAAATTGTAGAAGCAATACATAGCTCCTACTTGCAGAAACCGTACTTCTGCAAAATCAGCTCAGTATGTTTAACTAATATTGTTTCAAAAAATTATCAACTACCCCATAAACTCACAGCTAATTTTACGGAAAGAGAACTACAAATTATTGAAAGAATTTGTGATGAAAGAACCAGTAAAGAAATTGCCAGTGAATTGCATTTAAGCAAAAGAACGGTTGAAGGACATAGAACAAGAATCATGATGAAAGTAGGTGCTAAATGCAGTGCAGGTATTGTTACTTATGCTTTAAGCAATGGCATTTATCAGCGAACAGTAAATGATCGTTAATTCCAGCCCCCACCTAAAAAATGACGATTTTGAGCTGAAATACTGAGTTTAATCACTTATTTTCAGTTAAATAAGCGGAAAATATACATTTTTAACGCGTTTGTTTATAGAGGAGAATTGTGCTTTAAATTTTTCGTTGAATAAAGATAATGGGCCATGTTCAAATTAAAATTGGTGTATAGACTTACTGATTATATTTTTATACTATGAGTATAGTGGAAAGGATTAAATCGAACCCTGGTTTAAAGAAATTCGTTTACTGGCTAATGGTACCTGAAAGTTCCCCAGGATGCAGATTATGGGTTCGTTTATTTGTTAATCCCTTTATTCATAAAGTTTCTCGTAAAGCCACTATCAGAAATTATGCTAGATTAGATCTTGCACCCTGGAATATGTTTTCTTTGGGTAGGAAAGCAGTGATAGAAGATTTTTGTTGTGTTAACAATATGGTAGGAGATATTCATATTGGAGAGAATGCTCATTTAGGGTTAAGTAATACACTTATAGGACCCGTAAGTATTGGCAACAATACCATATTAGCCCAAAATATTGTTTTATCAGGGTTAAATCATGGGTATGCAGATCCCAATATTCCAATAAAAGATCAAAAGGAAACCACAGCACCCATTGTAGTTGAAGAAGATTGTTGGATTGGAGCTAACTCGGTTGTAGTAGCAGGAGTAACCATTGGAAAGCATTCAATAGTTGCAGGCGGTTCAGTAGTTACTAAAAATGTTCCACCATATACCATTGTAGGCGGCAACCCTGCTATAGTTTTAAAACAATATAATCCCTTAACAAAAAGTTGGGAGAAACCTTAGTCAGAATACATAATCTTTGTATTAAATTCAACGAAATCCATTTGATTCTATGGCTGCCATTATTATTTTCTTAGTACTCCATTGGTATCTTTCTCTTTTTGGACAAACATTTTATTTGCATAGGTATTCCGCACATAAAATGTTTACCATGAATAAATTCTGGGAAAAATTTTGGTATATCTATACTTGGGTAACACAAGGCACTTCTTATTTAAATGCAAGGGCTTATGCAATTTTGCATCGAATGCATCATGCGTATAGTGATACAGAAAAAGATCCACACACGCCACATTTTTTTAAAGAAGTGTTCACCATGATGATGCATACAAAAAAAGTATACCATGGTGTATTAAAAGGAACCATGCCCGTTGAACCAAAGTTTGATAAAAATTTTCCAGTATATCCAATCATAGATAAGGTTGCAGATAGCTGGATTACCAGAATATTTTTTGCACTAGTGTACGTAACATTCTACTATTTCTTTGCAACAGAATGGTGGATGTTTTTATTCTTACCCATTCATTTTTTAATTGGACCAATTCAAGGAGCAGTCGTTAATTGGGCCGGCCATAAGTATGGATACAGAAATTTTCCGCAAGAAAAAGATCATTCTAAAAATACCTTGATTATTGATTTTTTAATGTTGGGAGAATTATTTCAAAACAATCATCACCATGCAGGTGCAAGACCCAATTTCGCAGCCAAATGGTGGGAAATAGACCCATGTTATCCAATCATTAAAATATTTCATTGGATAGGAATCATTAAACTGGTTCCTATTAAAGCCAAGAGTTAATTCTTAGACCAAATTTCATAAATAGGGTCTCCCTTAGAACTCAATCCACTGTGGTGCCATTGGCCATTTTCAATTTTACCTGTAAAGTTGAGAGATGCCCCCACTCTAGAAGAGTCACGACTAAAGAACTCAATATTCTCAGTATATTTTCCGTTGATGAAGCTATAGGATCCTCCACCAGTACCGGAGAACTCTCCGGTTTCTATATTGATGGCCATCCATTGAAACCTAGTACCGGTAAGAAGCTTATATGTTCTTCTTGCTCTTAAAGGATTTTCTGTAAACTGCTCGCCTGTTTTTCTGCCACTCATTCGCCAATTACCTGCCAATACATTTTCACCTTTATCTATTAATTCTTGGTGCTTTTCTCCAAATACAATCGCCTTTGTTTTTCCAACAGCAGCTTTATCTCTTGAGTCAAAATGAATAGTAACAATTAACTTGTTTCCTTCTTTAATAAATGGCCCTCCCCATGTATAATTAAATGTTTTGGTGTCTATATTAAATTTTGTTTCAACAAAATAACCATCCATTAAGCAGATGATAACTTCTTTATCTTCTTTAGATTTATAAGCCCCTTTCAAACTTTGTTGCGCTTGAACAGATAAACTGAATAAGAAAGCAGCCAATAGATAAATTGTTTTCATAAAATATTTTTAATTGGTGATAGACAATTTCATTAATAAATCTGTTTGAATATCGTTTCCTAAAGTAAATAAATGACTACTGAATACTTTAAATCCATTTTTTTCATAAAAACGAATGGCTCTTGAATTTTTTTCCCAAACACCCAACCAGATATAAGTTGGTTTTAGTTCTTTCCCAATCAAAATAGCGTTATCCAATAAAAATTGGCCGAGTCCTTTTCCAAAATATTCTTTTAGAACATAAATTCTTTCAATTTCAAAAGCTGATTGATCAATTAATTCAGTCTGTGCAATTGACCAGTTTAATTTTAAATAACCAACTATCCTATTATTTTCCAAAGCAAAATAAAAAGCAGCATTGGGGTTATTCAGTTCATCCACAAGCTTTTTAGTAGAAAGCTGTTCGTCTAAATACTTATTTAAGTCTTCTTCTGTATTGTGCTCAGTAAATGTTTCCTTAAAAGTAGTGCGACTGATATTTTTTAATGGAATTACATCATCTACACTAATCTTGTGTAAAGTGTAATTACTCATAATTGATTTTGGATAAAAAATTCAATTGCTTGATTTTTTTGTTGCTCATTCAAGTCAATTAGTACCAGTCTTTTATCATACTCTTTATTTAACAGAACTGATTTTCTAATTCTATTAAAATCAGACTCAGCAATTTGTGCCACAATTGATGATTCTTTTTGTTTCCATGCTTCTGCGTCAATAATCATATCTGCTTGTCTTCCATTTACTCCTAGCTGATCTATGATTTTTTTCCTGAATTTGATCTTGTAAGCAGCAATCAATTGAACCTTAGTAAGTGTATCGTAGCTCTTATTAAACCTAAGCAGGGTAATGGCACAACCACTTGCATTCATTCTGCTAATCAATCCTTTTGCTCTATCTCCGGTTATGGACAAGTCTTTGTATTTTTTGAGAACTTCTTGGTTTACTTCATTGGCAGTTGCAAAAGTATCGTTGGTATTGGCTTCAATTTTTAATTTTTGTAAAGTAGCCCAATAATTAATCTGGCCAATTTTATTGGCAGCATCCTCAGATATACCCAATTCTTTTATAAGTAATCCTTTTTCGCAATAACCAAATAATTCTAATTGCTCTTCTGGTGTCCATTTTTGTGCGTGTAACATTAGTGTTGAAAATCCCCAAAACGCTAAAACACTCCAAAATTTCTTTTTCATATTCGATTGTTCGTTTAAAATTAAAAGATAACCAGTTGATGTGATTTTACAGTAATGTTTGATGCATTCTTCTCTCAAGTTAAAGATAAAGTGTTGCTTTCTGAAGCAGAACAAAAGCTTGTTAAAACATTTTTTTCAAATACGAAACAAGAAAAAAAGAGTAATTGTAAAAGACAGCTCAATTTGGTCTACTAACCCTTAAATTTAGGCATTCAATCACCCATAAATCTTGGGAAAATGCATAAAGCTTATTATACCTTATTTATAGCGAGTCTGCTTTGGATACATCCATTCTTGTTGAAAGGACAATATTCAACTGCAGACTCTGCAATTAATGCTATTATGAGTAAATATAAAGTAATGGGTATGTCAGTAGCAGTTGTGAAAAAGAGCCAGATCGTGTATGCGCAGTCTTTTGGATTAAAGAACCAAGAGACTCAAACACCGCTGACCAATTCAGCTATTTTTAGAATTGCCTCTATTTCAAAGTCCTTTTCTGCAACAGCCATATTGCAGTTGGTAGAAAAAAGATTGATCTCATTAGATGATGATATGAGTAAGCTGGTAGGGTTCATTATTCGCAACCCCAAGTATCCAGAAACGCCGATTACCCTTAAAATGGTATTATCACATAGATCTTCTATTAATGACAGTCAGGGTTATTTTAGTTTAGATGCTATTAATCCTGCTAAAAATCCCAATTGGGCTAAATGCTACAATAATTATGCTCCAGATTCAGGGTATATGTATTGTAACCTAAACTATAATATGGCTGGAACCATCATCGAAAAAATTTCTGGGGAGCGTTTTGACAATTATATTCAGAAACATATTTTGCAACCCTTGGGTTTGTATGGAGGCTATTGTGTAGACTCATTAGACAAACAAAAGTTTGCAGCTATTTACGAGTACAATACGGACTCTGCTAAATTTATTTTATCATCCAATGCTTATTTACCAAGAAGTGAGGAAATTGCCAATTATACTATGGGTTATTCAACACCTGTCTTTTCTCCAACAGGTGGAATGAAAATTTCGGCAACTGATTTGGCCAAATATATGATCATGCATAGTAAAATGGGAAAATCCAATGGAAAGAGAATTATTTCTAGAAGAAGCGCAAAACAAATGCAAACCATGATTTCTGAAAAAGAGCAATATGGCTTAGCCCTATCCAAATCTAATAAATTAATTGATGGGCTATTGTTAACAGGACATACAGGATCAGCTTATGGATTGAACAGCGCCATGTTTTTTGAGCCGAATAAAAAATATGGTTTTGTAGTAATCATTAATGGTAGTGAACAAAAATATCAAGACGGATTCAATGCAGTGCTAAAGAAAACCGTGAATAGTTTATACGAAAATATCATTTTAAAGTAATCCACTTTCCGTTTTGTAGCATGCAATACCCTTTAGTACTGAAAGCGTTCTCAAAAGATGTAACACTATACATACCAGATCCAGAGCTGATTAAACCTAATTATGAAATCTTATGTTTAGAAAATCCAGAAATGCTTTTTCCATTTTGGGCAAAAGTGTGGCCATCCGCAATGGCTTTGAGTTTATTTCTTGAGCAAAATCTTGATTTAATTAACAACAAAAGGGTACTTGAAATAGGTGCAGGAATTGGGTTACCCTCTTTCTCAATTGCCAAACATGCAGCTGACTTAACTATAACTGATTATGCAGAAGATGCAGTTGTATTAATGCAAAAAAATATTGAGCATTTAGGTAATCAAACAATTAAAGCTATTTGTGCTGATTGGAATTTCTTTCCTACTTCTA
>Ga0315909_10007661_pt1 | contig 11992 bp, 15 predicted proteins | sample LakEriMetagenome_11_FD_203527 | JGI IMG/M metagenome (GOLD analysis project Ga0315909, IMG submission 203527) | Freshwater fungal communities from buoy surface, Lake Erie, Ohio, United States - Buoy 2 MA125 | ecosystem: Environmental > Aquatic > Freshwater > Lake | place: USA: Lake Erie, Ohio...
GGTGACGTCGAGGGAGGTGGCGGGAATGATGGCGGTGGACATGGGGCGGGAGAGGTGGGTGGTTGGAGTCAGTTGGAGCCGGAGTGGAGGGGGTATCCGTTGAGGGGCTTTGCGGAGGTGGTGGGGTCGCCGCATTCGAGGCCCATGGACTGAAAGAGGCCGATCAGGGTGTAGGCCTGGTCGAGGCTGATGAGAACGGGAGTGCAGGGGGCGTTGAGGCGGCGGGCGTGGAGGTCGGCGAGGTGGTTCTTGAGATGGGTGAAGATGCCTTCGAGGCGTTCGGTGGTGGTGGCGGGCGCGGTGGGGCTCATGCAGGGACTTTCTTGCTGTAGGTGGTGAGGTCGGAGAGGGCGTTGTCGCGGAGGGCGCGGTGCTCGAGGTCGTCGAGCTGGGCGAAGAAGGGGGCGGCAACGCTGACGAGACGACGGGCGGCGGGGGTGAGGCGATCGGGCCGGGGCAGGATGGCGCGCTGCTTGACGCGGCCGAGGAAGGAACAGGGCCAGTCGCTGCGGTGGAAGAGCGGGGTGCCGAGTTCGTCTTCGAGCTTGCGCAGATTGTAGATGACGGCACGGCGTTGCGTGCTGTGGGCGGCGGCGACGCGGTCGAGATCGAAGTTGTGATAAACGAGGGAGACGAGGAGGTAGAGGCGTTCGAGGTTGATGCGCTTTTTCATGGGATGGGCGGGAGAAAAAATCATGCGGGGTGAAATCATGCAGGGGTCAGCGAGGGAGGGCGGCGAGTTGGGATTGGAGGCGGAGCAGTTCGGATTCCTTGGCGGTGATGGCGGCCTGGACTTCGGCGCGGCGCTTGGCGCGCTCGGCGGGGGCGAGGCGGACGCCGCTGGACTGGCTGGCCCACGACTGCTCTTCCAGATTGGCCTTGGTGCGCCATTCGTTGAGGACGCGCTTGGCATCGTCGATCTGGCTTTCGAGGGCGGCGCGGCGGACGCGAAGGGCCGCGGCCTCGGTGCCGGGATCGACAACCGGGGCCGCGGCGGGTGCGGGACGCGTCGGGGCGGGGATGGAAGGGGCGACGGAAGGCTGGGGCGCGGCGGTGGGGATGGCATCGAGGCGGGCTTCGAGTTCGTCGATGAGCTTGGTGAGGCCGTCCATTTCGCGCTGGGCGGATTCCAGCTCGGCGAGGGTGGTCTCGTATTCGTGTTCCAGCGGTTCGAGCCGGGCGAGGTGGGCGGTCTTGAGGGCGGTGATCTCGGCGTCGTGGGTGGCGCGGAGTTGGCGGATCTGGCCCAGGTGCCAGACGTAGGAGGCGACGGCGAGGACGAGGATGACGATGGCGGATTTCATGAGGCGATGTGGTTGGTTTGGGTTTGGGGAGAATGTTCTACTCGCGTAGAGAAATTGTCAGTTTGAACAGGTTGGTTAGTTCTGGCCAATGCCGGATTCCTGGTCGGCGAGGAGGCCTTCGACGGCGAGGCGGTCGATGAGAGACTTGCTGACGCGGTCGCCGCGAAGGACGTAGAAAAGGTGGGGCTTGGTGCAGCCCACGACGGCCGCGGCTCGGCCGTAACTGACGCCATCACGGAGACGGTGGGGCGGCTCGGGGGTCCGATTCATCTTGCCTTTTGGGCGGATTTCTGTCATAGGGCGGGAAAGGTGAATGTTCAGAGGTTGAATTTTTCCAGATCTGGAAACCGTTACTAGGAACGGTCCAGATTTGTAACTGTTCCACGTTTGGAACGCAACAATTATTTTTCCGAAAATGGAAATTTGTCCCGAAAAGGTCGGTCAGAGGCTCCGTCAATGTGCGGAGTCTCGTGGGCTGTCGCAGACGGAGGTCTGCCGCCTGACTGGCTTTGCCACCGGGACGATGTCGCGGTATTTCAACGGAGCGTCTCTCCCGAAAAGCCAAGAGCTGCTGGAGCTCGCTAAGTTCTTCGAGGTCTCGATGGAGTGGCTTCTGACGGGAGAATCGCGGGATCCGGGGGTGCTTCGCGTGCGGGAGGATGCCGTGGCCTACGACGTGCAAAAGCGGAGAACGCTGGAGACGGCCGCGAAGGAGCTGGAGGAGATTGTGAAAACGCTTCGGGAGATGGACTGCTGATCGCGCCTGTTCCAATGAACAATTTCTCTACGCGAGTAGAACAATCGCGATGTAGGAACGCAAGCTCTACGCGCGTAGAACTTGCTCCCCCTCCCCCATCCTGCTAAGATCGCGCCATGTTCCTCGGCATCCCCAAACAAGCTTGGTTGGTCTTCGGAATCTTGGCGGCCTTTATCGGCGGCATGTTTCTCTGGGCGGTGTGGAACGTGGAGCGCAGCAACGCGAACCTTCGCAAGGAGCGGGAACGGGGTTGGGACGGCAGTTATCTCTACGGCGATCCGAAAAAGTGACGGCTCTTTTGACGCTTGACGCGTGGAAAGGCGCGGCAATCGTTTGAACATGGTCGGACCCGTTCAGGGGGATCTCTTTCGCGGGCTGCGGCTCCATACGGAGCCGTCGGGCAAACTGCGGCTGGAGGGCACGGTGAACCTCGCCGCGGCCTACACGGGTCTCTCGCGCCAACAGATCTACGAATACATCGAGCAGGGCGAGATTACGGCCCGGTCGCCGGGGGAGGAAACAAAGTTGGCGCTGACGAAGGATGTGCGTGGACGGCGGCGCGGGTTCAAGAAATTTCTGGACATGCGGGATGTGTTTCGCATCGCGTATGGGGAAGAGGAGGCGCGGAAGATGCTGAAGCAACTCGGGGTCGATCCTGGCTTGAATTGAGGGACAGAATCATGGGGGGTGGAATCATGGGGAAGGTGGACTGAGGCGAACGATGATCTGCGCGGATTGACGCGGATTGTTTTCGGAACGGCGGTTTTTGTCTGTGGTCTCTGCTCTGTCGGCGGGGGCTTTGTCAATGGGGGGATGGGTGTGGTTTGCTGCACCCATGTCCGAGGAAGCACCGGAGAAAAAGCGCAACCCGTTCGCCAACCTGGCGCGGGTCCTGATCGGGGCGGGTCTGCCTGCGATCGGCACGGCGGTGGCGGGTCCGGCCGGTGGCATCGTCGCGGCGACGGTGGCTCGCCAAGTCTTCGGCCGCGAGGACGTGGAGCCGGATGCGGTGGCCTCGGCGGTGGCGAGCGGCGCGGCCCCGGAGGCGATCGTGAAGCTCCAGGAGATCGAGGCCCGGCTGAAGGAGAAGCAGCTCGAGGCGATGACGGCGGAGTCGGCGGAAGTGACGCGCCGGCATGAGATCGACATGGCGAGCGATTCGAAGCTGTCGAAGACGGTCCGGCCGGGCGGGCTGTGGCTGCTGGTGGTGGCCTTCGTGCTTTTCGTGTTCATCGCGGCGTTTCTTGGTGCGGTGGAGAAGGCGGAGGATTTCCGATTCTACGCGGAACTGCTGAAAGAAGCGGTGCTGTGGTGGGGCTCCATCTATGTGGGCGTCCGCACGACGGAGCGCCTCGCGCCGGTCTTCAAGATGGGAGGGGGCAAGGCATGAACGAGGTCCTCTTCCTGACGGCGGGGCTGGGTGCTCTGGTGATCGCGTTCGCGGCGGGCTTCGTGACGCGATCGGGTCGCGAGCGGCGGCTGAATGAAGTGACGGAGCTGGCCTTCCAAGAACTGGCGCGGCGTGACGAGGAGGCGCGGCGGCGCATCTCGGCGCTGGAGCGCCAACTGCAACTTTCCAACGAATGAGCGACGAACCCCAACAGGTGCTCGGGGAAATCCCGGGTCTGGTGGACTGGCTCCTGGCGGAGGCGGCCCGGCGCGATGCGCTGATCGCCTCGCTGATGGCGCGAGGCTACGGGGTCAGTGCGCCGAAGGCTAAAATTGTTGAGGCTGCTGAGGCGGTAGCCCAACCCAGGGAGAAAGCGGCCCCGGCCGTGGAGCCCGACGAGGTCGAGGCGGTTGCTGGTTCCTCCGCATCCCTCATCGCGGCGATGAAGCGGCTGGGGCATTCTCTCTTTGAAAGCGACGCGAAACCCTACAATCTGAATATCGTGGCGGTGCGCGACACGTCGCCGACGCTGGACGCGTATGGATGCCGTCTTTATGTGCTGTGGCGCGAGGCGGGGAAATGGATGTCGCGCGACTGGGCAATCACGACCTACCCGGGATCCCATTACCTGATCCGGCGTCTGCTGTCGCGCAAGGGCTGCGCAATCCTGAAGGAAGGCCAGTATCGCGGGGCGTATGCGATCGATCTGCACCGCGAGCTGTATCGCGCCCTGTGCCAGCGGCTCGGGTCGGTGACGGTCTACCGGGACGGGAATCGGAACCGGACCTTTGATCTCGATCCGGCAAAGACGGAAACGGGCATGTTCGGAATCAACGTCCATGCGCCGGTGACGCTGGGCGCGGGGGTGAGGAACTACGTGGACAACCTGGTGGACTCGTCGAGCGCGGGGTGTCTGGTCTTCCGCGCGGTGCGGGAGTTCGAGGAATTCATGGGGCTGGTGACTGAGGCGGCGAAACACTGGGGCAATGCCTTCACGCTGACGCTGATCAAGGACACGGATCTCGTCGCGCGGCCGGTGGAGACGAAGCCCTTCACGGTGGGGCCGGATGGGATCGCGCTGGTGAAACATTTCGAAGGATGCCTGGAGCCGGTCGGCAATGGCACGTTCAAGGCCTACGCGGATCCGGCCCACGGGTGGAACGTACCGACGATCGGCTGGGGCACGATCGCCTACGAAGACGGGCGCAAGGTGCGGCGCGGCGATGTGATCACGCAGGACCGCGCCGATGAGCTGCTGGCGTGGGAGCTGAGCCAGAAGGCGGCGGAGGTGAAGCGGCTGGTGACGGTGCCGCTGAACCAAGGGCAATTCGATGCGCTGGTGTCGTTCGCCTACAATCTGGGCGGGGGCAATCTGCGGGAATCGACGCTGCTGCGGAAACTGAACGCGGGAGACGTCGTGGGCGCGGCGGAGGAATTCCCGAAGTGGAACAAGGCCGCGGGGCGCGAGCTGCTCGGCCTGACGCGGCGACGGATGAGCGAGCAACGGCTCTTTCGAGGAGAGCGGCCGTTCATCGTGACGCTCGATGAGGTGAAGCGGCTGGACTGAGGGGGAGACAAAATCATGGAGGGTAGAATCATTTTTTTTGAACCACTGAACCACTGAACCACTGAATTGATGAACGACATCGCTCCCTCTCCCCAATCGGTCGCGGCCTGGAAGGCTCGCGCGGACAAGATCATCTCGATGAATGCGGCGATGGGGCTCGCCCAGGCGGAACTCGAGGCGAAGCTGAAACCGATCCGCGAGGCGCATGAGCCTGAGATCGAGAAACTCAAGGCGGAGCTGAAGAAGCTGACGGCGGAGTTTGAGGCGTTCGGGATCGAGAACGCGGATGTCCTTTTTGCGGACGGGTCGGAGATCCGGACGAAGATCGCGGTGATCACGGGCAAGGTGAACCCGCCGTCGGTGGAGATGGGCGAGGGATGGACCGAGGCCGAGGTGATCGAAAAGCTCGAAGGCCACAAACACACCCGCGGCTTTGTGGCGGTGAAGAAGTCTCTCGACAAGGCGGCGCTGAAGAAGGCGCTCAGCTCGGGCACGGTGATGATCTGCGACCTGCTGCTGCAATGCGGGGTCGGCTTGCGCCAGGGCTTTTCGGTGAAGGTGACGGGCAAGGGCGACTGAGCCGGGCCGCACCGCTGCGAATCGAATCCTCGAACGAATGGGACTGACCAAGACATACGCGACGAACATCCTCGCCCAGCTCCGCGGCCGGAAGTGGAACGGGGAGGATGCGGAGGTCTATCTCTACACCCGCCTCGAAGGCGAGGACGGGGAACCGGCCTGGACGCTGGAAGAGGCCTCGAAGCGGCTGCAAGGAAAGCTGCGCCGTCGCGTGATTCCCTCGGTGATCTCGAAGTGGCTGAAGGAAGAGCGCGCGAAGCGGCGGGCGAAGGATGATTACGAGTTCGTCCTGAATGCGACGCTGGCGTTTTTCAAGGACCGCGGCAGCTCGGTGACGGAGCTGGAGCAGATCGCGGACTGCACGGTGGTCCAGATGATCGCTCGGACGCTGAAGGAGGAAGGCGTGGAGGAAGCGGTGAAGGTGATCAATGCGATGACGTCGTTCCTGAACGCGCTGACGAACCGAAGCGCGCTGCGCCAGCGGTCCACCGAATGGACGGAGCGCACGGAGAAACTGAAGGGCGAACTGGAAGCCCTGCGCAAGAAACTCAACAAACCCGGCGGATCGACGAACCCGAGCGATCACATGGACCAGGTGATCGGGTTGGTGGACCAAGTGATGGGCCTGGCGCGATGAAACTTTTCCTGATCCTGATGGCAGCCGTCCTTTCATCTCCGAAGATCGACCGCGCGGAGCGCAGCGGTTACTTCCTGCCTTATCAGAAGGACTGGATCCTCTGTCACGAGCGGAAGGCTCTGTGTGAAAAGGCGGTGCGGGTGGGGTGGACGTTCGCGGATGCCTTCAAGCAGGTGCGCAAGCGGCTCCAGACTCCGAAGCGGGATTATCTTTTCGTGACGAAGGATCAGCCCACGGCCTTTGAATACGTGGACACGGCGTATCGCCATCTCCAGATCTTCAACCTGACCAGCTCGGTGCTGACGCACGGGACGGAGGAATGGAGTGTGCCGGTCTTCGGCGAGGATGGGAAGGACACGGGCTTTCAGGAAAAGGTGACGGTGGGCCTGATCAAGCTGGACAACGGGAGCCGGATCATGGCCTTCAGCTCGAACCCGAACGCGGTCCGCGCCTACGGCGGGGACGTGGGATGGGACGAGGCGGCTTTCCACCCCAACGCTCGGAAGATGTGGGCGGCGCTCCAGGGCCGGGTGCGCTGGGGCTTCGACCTCGGGGTGTGGAGTTCGCACCACGGCGACGACACGTTCTTCAATCAGCTCTGCGAGGTGGCCCGGGATCCGGGGAATGGGTGGGCGTATTTCAAGTGCGACATTTACCGGGCGATTGCGGAGGGCCTTGTCGAGAAGATCAACGAGGTGAGCGGCACGGAGATGACTCGGGCGGAATTCCTCGAAAGCTGTCGGGCGGACGCGATCCTGCCGGAGATCTTCGCCCAGGAATACGAGCTGCAACCGATGGGCGGGCTCGACGCGGCGGTGGCGTGGGAGCGACTGGTGGCGTGCCGCGATGATTACACGATGCCAACGGCCCACATCGCGGACGCGCGGGTGGCGGATCTGTTCGGACGGCCCGGCGACCCGGGTCGCAAGAAAGCGGTGAGCCAGTGGCTGCGCCAGCAATTCCCGGATCTCTACGACCGCAGCCATGGCAAGGGCGGACGGCGCTGGCGAATCGGCTTCGACGTGGCGGCCTCGGGTCGCGGGCACCTCGCGGCGGTGACGGTGGTGCAAAAGGCGGGGCCGCGCTACGTGCCGCGGGCGATGGTGACCTTTCAGACGGAGGACTGGGATGTGATGGAGTTCGTGGTGGCGTGCCTGCTCAGCGAGATCCCGGGCGAGGTCCGGGGCGCGGGGGACGAGACGGGCCTCGGGCGTCAGATCTGCTGGCGGTTGGCGAGTCTCTACGGCCAGCAATTCGCGGGGGTGAATTTCTCGACGGCGAAGAAGGATCTGGGGACCTCGCTGATCGCGCATGTCACCGATGGGTCGCTGCGACTGCCGAAGGATCCGGACGCGCTGATCCATGACCTGCACGCGGTGCGGAAGGTGTTTTCGAACGGGCGGCTGGTGTTCCTCGAGACGAAGAACCCGGTCCTTCCAGAATCGCATTGTGACCTGGCCTGGTCGCTGATGCTGGCGATCCACGCGGACCAACGCGGGGTGGAGCCGTGGGTGCTGAGCCTGAGCTGAGACAGAATCATGAGGGGTGAAATCATGGAGAAAACGGAGGGGATGAAAAAAGGGCGGTTTTTCGCCCTTGAAACCCCCTCTTGGCGGTCTCCACACCCGACCACCCCCACCGATCGCGTACAAACGCCTTTTTAACGCATTCTAACGCAACCCCGGATGACGAAGACCTCCCCAGTCCGCCAATTTTTCCGAAACCCGGTGAAAACCGTCGGTTTCGCCCTCGCGGCGGCGGTCGCCAAGAGCGTGCCGAACAACTGGTTTCTCCGGGGCGATGACGGCCCGTCGTCGGGGCCGGGGACGTCGCTGGGGGATCCGTATGCGGAAAGCTCCTGGGTGTTCGCGGCGCTGAACCTGATCGCGGACCCGATCACCTCGGCCAAGCTGAAGATCCTGACGGCCCCCGGGGGCGAGCTGATCAATGACGCGACGCTGGACGCCTTCTGGACGGAGCCCGCGCGATCGGCTCATGAGAAGATGGGGATGGAAATGCTCCTCGCCCTGTCGGTGATGTGCCGGGGGGTCCATGGGCGCGCCTTCTGGGTGATGGATGATTCGTGGCTGGCGGCCTCGCCGATGCTCTACCAACCCCTGATCGTGGCGAGCGACAAGCAGATGTCGCCCCTGATGGACGGGCGCGAGCTGAGCGGGTGGATGTATCGCGGGGCGAACGGGGCGATGACGACCTTCCTGAAGGAACAGGTGATCAACCTGCGCCTGCCGAACCCCGGGGATCCGGACAGCCTCGACGGGGTGCCGCCCTGGAAAGCGGCAAAGACGGCGGCGGAGTCGGCAGTGGCCGCGGGGCAGTTTTCGAAGCGGACGATGGACCAGAACGGCGACCGAGGAATGATCGTGGTCGTGGAAGGCGGAGCGCCCACGCCGGAGCAGCGCATGGCCTTCATCCAGGAATTGCGCGAGCGGCGACGTGCGGCGGCGCGGGGAGAGTTTCGCGATTCGATCTTTGGCGGAAACGTCCGGATCGAAAGCCCGACCCTGTCGGCGATCTCGGCGGACTTCCGCAGCCAGGCGGAGATGACGCGCGAAGAGATTTTCGTGACCTTCGGGGTGCCGCCATCGATGGCGTCGAAAGCGGCGAGCTACTCGGTCGGCGCGGCCTCGGACTGGTATCGGCTGATCACTGGCCCCTGTATGAAGGAGGCGCGGGCGCTGGCCTCGGCGGTGGCGCGGGTCAGTGATTACCTGCTGGGCAATCGCAGCCTGGCGCGCGAGATCGCGGGATCGGCGCGGGCGACGGGGCGCTGCTACGCGGAATTCGACTTTTCGAATCACCCGGTGATGGCGACGGTCCGCGAGGAGCGGGTGAAGTCGCTCAAGGATCTGGTGACGATCGGGGTGCCGGTGTCGGTGGGGAATGAATTCCTCGCGATGGGCCTGCCGGAATTCGACGGATGGGACGAGCGGCTCCTGCCGATGTCGCTGCAACCCGTGGGCACGGACGAGCCCACCCCGGACCCGGCCCCGGCGAAGGGCGCGGATCTGGAGACGCTGGTGCGCCAGTGGTCGGCGAAACGCCGCGGCCTGAGCGAGGCGGCGAAACAAAAGGCGCGGCTCGATCTGTGGAAGCAGGTCGACGGGGCGCGCAACGCGGACCGGGCGAAGGTGAAGAAGGTGGTGACGAAGCACCTGATGAAGGCGCGGGCGGAGACGCTGGCGAATCTGGCGAAGGTGGGCGATTCCCTGCCGAAGTCGGGAGTGCCCGACGCGGAGATGCGGGCGGGGGTGTTCGAGATCGTCTTCAATGTGGCGAACTGGGCGACGGGGCTGTGGAATGATCTCGGCAGCGTGATCGGGGCGATTTTTGGCAAGGCCGGGAAACAGGCGCAGGACGAGATCGGCGACGAGACGCCCGGCGACTTCGATCCCATGGACGAGACGGACCCGCGCGTGATCCAGCACCTGCGCACGCGGCAGAACCTGATCCGGCAATCGAGTGATGAGATTCACCAGGATCTCATCCGCTCGCTGGAGGAAGGACTCCAGGAAGGCGAGACGCTCGATCAACTGACGGCCCGGGTGCGGGAGGTCTTCACGGGACTGGCGAAGCACAAGGCCGAGGTGATCGCGCGGACGGAGACCGGGGCGGCCTACGAGACGGCGCGCTACCTGACCTTCAAATCTGCGGGCATCCAGAAGAAGGGATGGCTGAGCGGCGGCGAGGACGGGGTGACGCGCGAGACGCACCAGGCGGCCGACGGACAGAGCCGGGGCATCGATGAATTTTTCGAAGTGGGCGCGGCCCGGCTGCTGCACCCCCACGACCACGCGAACGGAGCGGCACACCCCGAAGAGCTGATCAACTGCCGCTGTGTCCTGACCGCCGAAGCCTGATTTACCCCATGAGCACCGAAACCCTTTCCCGAACCCTCGCCCCCGAGATCCGCGTGCTGAATGCGGAGAAGGGACTCGTCGAATACATCGCGAGCGACGAGACGCTCGACAGCTACGCGGAAATCATCCGCGCGGCGGGCTGGCGATTCGACCAGCGGTTCACGAGCAACCCGGTCTTTGTCGATTCGCATTCCTACTGGGGGATCCGCGACGTGCTTGGCAAGGTGGTGGAGTGGAAGGTGGATGGGAAGAAGCTGGTCGAGGTGGTGCAGTGGGCCATCGACGTCAGTGAGAACGCGCTCGCGAAACTCGGCTTTGAAATGACCGCGAAAGGGTATTTGAAGGCCGTTTCCGTGGGCTTCCTGCCGGTGCGATCGGTGCGGCGGGAGGACACGGACTTTACCCGGTGCTGCGATGAGATGGGCCTCGACCAGGGCGCGCGCGATTCGGTGCGGCGGATCTTCTGGGAGCAGCAACAGATCGAGCTGAGCGCCTGCGTCATCGGGGCGAACCCGGCGGCGCTGGCGAAGGCCTACGACGACCGCTCCATTGAACGCGGACTGTTCGACGGGGTCGGACTCGGCGGCGACGAGGGCGCCGAGGTGATCGGCGTCGCGGGCGGCATCTTCGAACGGCACCCCGATGAGGCGGTGCGAAAACTGGCGGCGCTGACTCTGCGCAGCTTCGCCACGGGACGACTTTCAGCGAAGGGACCCGGTGGCCGGGTCACTGACCAACCGGGCCGTGGGGGCGCGGGTCAGAAGGACCATCGCCCCCACGTAGACCGCCGCTGGATGAACAATGTCGCGCGAGAACTCGGCGTCATCTGATCCATCAAACCCAACCCAACTGAAACCATCGAAAAACATCGTATGAAACCCAACTCCATCGCCGCGCTTGACGCGGCTTCCCGTGATCGCCTGGCCAACGTGCGGAACTTCCGCCACGGCATCCTCGCGATCTGTGCCTTGTTCCTCCTCCTCCCCGTCATCGGATTGCTTTCGGCCTCGGCCTCGGTCAATCCGGAGGCGGCCGGAGTCATGGCGGCCGGTCTGCCCTTCCTCGGGGCGATGACCTTCGGCCCGCTCCGCGACGAAACCAACGGCGACCCCGACGGGGCCGGGCTTGAGATGAAGATCCTCGAGGGGATCCGCGAGATCAAGACCGCTCACGAGAAGATCAACGGCCAGGTGGCCGAGATCCCTGAACTGAAGTCTGAGCTCGAAAAGATCGACAAGACGATCAAGAGCTTCGAGGGACTCAGCTCGGACGTGAAGGCGTTCCAGTCGCAGATGGCCAAGTATGAGGCCCGTCTCGCCGCGATCCGCAAGGAGGAAAACGATCCGCTGAAGCGCATCACGAACGACGAGGAAATGCGGACGCTCGTCACCGCTCCCGCCCGCGTCGCCTACCTGCGGCACAACAACAAGGTGGTGCCGAAGGAACTTCTCGACGCGGCGCAGCGATACGCCGAGATCGTGGAAGGCAAGGCCTTGACCGGCGGTGCCACCCCCGGCTCGATCGTGATCAACCAGGAACTCGTGAAGTCGATCTACCAGCTCGTGGCCAGTCACGGGAAGTGGAGCAACTTCGACGTGATCCCCGTCGGCACCCGGAACGTGAAGATCCCGGTGGACACCAGCGACCCGACCGCGGTCTGGGCGACGGAGGGCTCCGCCCCGTCCGAGGGCAGCTACGCGGGTAGCCAGGTCTCGCTCACCATCGGCAAGATCCTCACCTGGATCGGGCTCAGCAACGACCTCCTCGAAGACGACGAGATTGGGCTGGCCAACCACCTGATGACGAAGTTCGCCCGGGCGAACGCGCTGAAGCTGGACTTCTCCTGCTTCCGCGCGGACGGCGGCAGCGACACGACCGAC
>Ga0315909_10007662_pt1 | contig 11991 bp, 8 predicted proteins | sample LakEriMetagenome_11_FD_203527 | JGI IMG/M metagenome (GOLD analysis project Ga0315909, IMG submission 203527) | Freshwater fungal communities from buoy surface, Lake Erie, Ohio, United States - Buoy 2 MA125 | ecosystem: Environmental > Aquatic > Freshwater > Lake | place: USA: Lake Erie, Ohio...
ACTCTAGGTCTTGGTCTTAATAACCAAAACGAACATGCCGCACACCATCTCGCGCCAGCTATACGAAGCACACAGCTAGCTGGGCCACAGGTATCTTTGCTACCGACAAATTTGTTATCCATGCTAGACCGAACGCCGCTGATAAGTAAGGATGCTCTGGCTAGCGCACCCATCATTAGTGAGATAGAAAACGGACATGTCATTGCGGGCAAAGGGGATAGTGTTTTAGTGCGGGGCGAGCTTGGTAGCCATGAGCTCTATGACGTCTTCCGTTCTGATTACCCTCTTGTTGATCCGGATACACGACAATCTTTAGGTGTTGCAGGACTTAATATCGGCCGTGTCCGCCTCATGCAGCGGGGTACAAAGCATCGATTTAAAGTAACGCGCTCGGATAGAGAATTACGCGCGGGTGACCAACTCGTTCCTGCAGGCGACTCCACACTGCCCGCTGTTTTCCCACACCCAGGCAAGATCACGGATGGAAAATTAATAGCCATCTTGCATGAAGGTCGCTGGGCCAGACTGCATGACATGGTGGTACTCAATCGAGGCTCTCTCCATGGACTAGCGCCGGGTAGCGTGGTTAACATCGTGCGTCACGTTAAAATCAACCCGAATAAAACATCTTCATCAACTCAGCTTATTCAAACAAAACCATCTATAGGAACTTTGCTGGTGTACAAAGTACAAGAAAAAATCGCACTAGCCATGGTTATGAAAGCACGTGATGCCATCAGCGTGGGTGATGCTATTACTGCACCCGAAACGGATACACCATGACGCAAGCTGAAGGTTTAGCTGATTGGCTACGGCTCATGCTGACTGACGGCATAGGGCCTCAAACCGCGCGCGAATTGCTGACCCACTTCGGCTTGCCCGAGCATATTTTTGCGTCAGGCTTTTCAGCATTGCATAAGTGCGTCAATGAAAAGCTTGCGCTGACTCTCTCTTCAGCACCCAGTGATCACATTAGTGCGCAGATAGACCTCACGCTGGCGTGGGTAGAACAAGCGGGAAATCATGTACTAACGTTTGCTGATGCCAGCTATCCCGGCACACTACTGACGATCTCTGATCCGCCGCCCGTTCTATACGTTAAGGGACGTGCTGAATTATTGACAAGAAAATCCATCGCCATTGTAGGTAGCCGTAATGCGACTGCTCAGGGAAGTCAAAATGCGCGCCGCTTTGCCGAGGTATTAAGTAATGCTGGCTTAACTATCGTTTCTGGTCTGGCGCTGGGTATAGACGCAGCTGCACATGAGGGCGCACTGAGTAACACATCACATCATGGTTCAACGGTTGCTGTTACTGGCACTGGTCTCGATCTTGTCTACCCTGCCAAACACCGCGAGCTGGCACATCAAATCGCAGCGCATGGTTGCTTGGTCAGCGAATACCCTCTGGGCACTCCTGGTATTGCCGCAAATTTTCCACGCCGAAATCGCATCATCAGCGGTTTATCGCAAGGGGTATTAGTTGTAGAAGCTGCAGCGCAATCCGGTTCACTCATCACAGCGCGCAGCGCACTCGAACAAGGTCGTGAAGTATTTGCTATTCCAGGTTCAATACACTCACCGCTCGCAAAAGGATGTCATCAACTAATTCGGCAGGGCGCTAAACTAGTAGAGTCTGCTCAAGACATACTAGAAGAAATTCATACTGCAAACCATCTGCCTTCTCATAAACTTCCGCAATCGCAAATCAAGGCCCATACCGCATCATCAATAAATCGGGTGATGGATGCAGCGGGACACGATCCCGTAAGCGCTGATGAATTAGTAGCTCGCACGGGATTAAGCATGGCGGATGTTCAGGCACAACTACTGGAACTAGAACTTAATGGGCAGCTTGAAAGGCTACCTGGCGGTACATATCAAGCCTTACATTAAAAAGCACTAAAAGATAATCCACTATTTACACCATCAACTCAACGCTACTCATCATGAGCAAGCGATGACGTTAGTTCATTGCGCAGCGCATAGAGATGCTTGCGATTTTTTTCCATTACTTGTACTAGAATCATTACAAACGCGCGAAAAGCGCATGAAATTTCTTGAAAAGCTGCCGTTTAATAAATAGTTCTTGAAATTTTTTTACTGTCATGCTTGTGCGTGAGCGCAGATGAGGCTACATTACAACTATGTTTGAAGTCCTCGTTTATTTATACGAAACTTATTACCGACCAGATGCGTGCCCGGATTCGGTTGCGCTTGCTAAGAAATTATCGGCAGTAGGTTTCGAGGAAGAAGAAATCTCGCGAGCAATCGGGTGGTTGACTGACCTCGCCGAAACCACTAACGAGATATTCAGTCAGCAAGCCAGACAGACCGCATTCTCATTTGGTTTTCGTGTGTATGCAGATCGCGAATACGAAATGCTCGGTACGGCCGCTATCGGCTTTGTCGAATTTTTAGAATCCGCCGAAGTTATCAATGCACTGCAACGCGAAATAGTTATTGAGCGTGCCTGTGCTGTCAATGAATCACCGATCTCATTGGATAAATTAAAAGTGATCGTGCTGATGGTGCTCTGGAGTCAGGGCAAAGAACCTGATGGACTGATGTTCGATGAACTCTTCTTTGACGACGAAGATTCCAGCCCTCCTGTTTATCACTGACACTCTTCCCGGCAGTCGCCGCACGGTTGATCTGCAATGTTCTGCCCCCTTGCACTAAGTGACCTATCTCATCCGTTCATTGCGGTATTGGCAACGAAAAGCTAGCCTAGTTTGCGGTGTAACCCATGGCTTAGTCTGCGAACTCCCTAAGGCTTGCTTGCGAAATCGACGATAACGCGCTTATCATTGGCCGCACTAGTGCTTGCGTTGTCAAAACGTCAGCGCCAATGTTCTGTTCTGAAACTGCCTAAACCACGAGCCCTATGGCCCTATTCAGGCATATGCCTCACTAATGTCGCCCCTTAATCCGGAAAAATCATGACCAAAGCACTCATCATTGCTGAGAAGCCTTCTGTCGCGAACGATATCGCGAAGAGCCTCGGTGGCTTTACCAAGCACGATGAGTACTTCGAATCTGACGATTACGTACTCTCGTCAGCCGTGGGCCATCTGGTCGAAATCGCCGCCCCGGAAGAACATGACGTCAAGCGTGGCAAATGGTCGTTTGCCAATTTGCCTATGATTCCACCGTACTTTGCACTCAACCCCATACAAAAGACCGAATCACGGCTCAAGTTACTAAATAAATTAATTAAACGTAAAGATGTGGGCGCGCTGATAAACGCGTGTGACGCGGGTCGCGAGGGTGAGTTGATATTTCGGCTAATAGTTCAGTATGCCAAAGCCAAACAACCCGTCAAACGTCTCTGGCTGCAGTCCATGACTCAGGGCGCTATACGCGACGCCTTTACACATCTTAGAGAAGATAGCGAGATGCTGCCCTTGGCTGACGCCGCGCGTTGCCGCAGCGAAGCCGACTGGCTGATCGGCATTAATGGTACTCGCGCCATGACAGCCTTCAATTCAAAAGAAGGCGGCTTTTACCTGACCACCGTGGGACGAGTGCAAACACCCACGTTGTCTATCGTGGTTGAGCGCGAAGAAAAAATCAAACAATTCGTCTCGCGCAATTACTGGGAAGTTCGCGCTGAATTTGTTTGTGCGGCGGGTGTTTATGAAGGACGCTGGTTAGATACTCAATTTAAAAAAGATGACATTGATCCGGAAAGACGTGCAGAACGCCTCTGGAGCAGCGCGGCTGCAGAATCCATCGTCGCTGCCTGTCGCGGAAAAGTAGGCAATGTAAGCGAAGAATCCAAGCCAAGCACATCCATGGCGCCGCCGCTGTTTGATCTGACCAGCCTGCAACGAGAAGCTAACGCACGCTTTGGTTTTTCAGCTAAAAACACTTTGGGTTTAGCGCAAGCACTGTATGAACGTCACAAGGTGCTGACCTATCCACGTACCGATTCACGTCATCTGCCCGAAGACTATATCGCGACGGTTAAGCAGACTATGGATACGCTGGGCGAGAGTAATAATTACTATCCTTTCGCAGCGCAAATACTCAACAATGGTTGGATAAAACCTAACAAGCGCATATTCGACAATACAAAAATAAGCGATCACTTCGCCATCATCCCAACGACTCAGGCGCCTAAAAATTTATCGGAGCCTGAGCAAAAACTCTACGATATGGTGGCTCGACGCTTCATGGCAGTTTTTTTCCCGGCTGCCGAATACCTGGTCACCACGCGCTACACCGAAGTATCAGGACATCAATTTAAAACCGAAGGCAAAATTCTCACTACGCCAGGCTGGCTAACTGTGTATGGCAAAGAAGCTATCGAGCCTACGGTTAAAGATGGTGAAACTTCCGGCACTCTGGTTGCTGTGGCCAAGGGCGAAAAAGTAAAGACCGACAAGCTGGACGCTAACGCATTAGTTACCAAACCACCTGCACGCTATTCAGAAGCGACATTGCTTTCAGCAATGGAGGGCGCAGGAAAATTAGTTGATGATGAAGAGCTGCGGGATGCTATGGCAGGTAAAGGTCTGGGCACACCAGCAACCCGTGCGGCCACTATCGAAGGTCTCATTAACGAAAAATATTTAGTGCGTGAAGGTCGCGAACTCATACCTACGGCCAAAGCATTTCAGTTGATGACTTTACTGCGTGGGTTGGGCGTTTCTGAACTTACCGCACCTGAACTAACCGGTGAATGGGAATTCAAACTCGCCCAAATGGAACGTGGCGGTATTAGCCGGGAAGAATTCATGCGTGAGATTGCGCAGATGACGCAGACCATCGTCAAACGCGCTAAAGAATATGACAACGACACTATCCCCGGTGACTACGCCACACTAAAGACACCGTGTCCTAATTGCGGTTCTGTCGTCAAAGAAAATTACCGTCGTTTCGCCTGCACTAAGTGTGAATTTTCCATGAGTAAAACCCCAGGCGGGCGTCAATTTGAAGTAGCCGAAGTCGAAGAACTACTGATTAATCGCACCATAGGACCATTGCAAGGTTTTCGTTCCAAGATGGGACGGCCGTTTGCCGCCATCCTGAAAATCTCACGCGATGAAGAAATACAAAACTTCAAGCTCGAGTTTGATTTTGGCCAAAGTAATGAAGATGACGAAAATGCCGAACCTGTAGACTTTACTGGTCAGACTGTACTGGGCGCCTGTCCTAAATGTGGCAGTAATGTATATGAAATGGGCCTGGCTTATGTTTGTGAAAAGACAGCCGCTCGACCCAAAGCCTGCGATTTTCGTAGCGGTCGCATCATACTCCAGCAAGAGATTCTTCCGGAACAGATGGTCAAGCTGCTCAATGATGGACGCACCGATCTGCTACCCGGATTTGTGTCACAGCGCACGCGTCGGCCATTCAAAGCGTATCTGGCCAAAGGAAAAGATGGCAAGGTAAGTTTTGAATTCGAGCCTCGCAAAGGCAAACCTGCTGCTGACAAAACTGGCGATGATGGTGATGCAGACGCAGCGCCGATCACTGCCAAGAAAACTGCAGCAAAAAAAGCTCCCGCGAAAAAGGCCGTAGTGAAAAAATCCACTTCGAAAAAAGCCCCCGCAAAAAAAGTAGCCGCAAAAAAGGCTGTGGCAAAAAAAGCCGTAGCGAAAAAATCGGCGTAAAACACGCTAACAATGCAGCAACGATAAACAATGAATAGCGCTCGCCCTTTTTCTGCAGAATCTCGCGCAACAATACAGAGCTTACGAGCTTCTCGGATACGCGAAGTCGCTAATGCTGGCATGGGTCGTACTGATGTACTGCCTTTTTGGTTTGGCGAACCCGATGAAGTCACACCTGAGTTCATACGCGAAGCGGCTAAACAGTCGTTAGATGCGGGCGAGACGTTTTATACGCAAAACTTTGGTCTGCCTGCATTACGCGAAACCATCGCTGCTTATTCGTCACGATTGCACAGACCCACGCAGGCAAGTACGATTGCGCTAACGTCATCGGGTGTTTCCGGGTTGATGCTTACCGCGCAGCTGCTACTTAATCCAGGTGATCGTGTTGTGATCGTCACGCCACTGTGGCCCAACCTGGTAGAGATTCCCAAAATACTTAATGCAGAGGTAGTGACTGTATCGCTGCAACTCAATACCAAGCCAACGCATCCCGTATGGGAATTAGATCTCGATGAGTTATTGGATGCGTTAACGCCTGATACTAAGGCGTTGCTACTTAATTCTCCTAACAACCCTACCGGTTGGATCATTAGTCGCGAACAACAAGCGATCGTGCTTGCGCATTGTCGGAAGCATGGTATTTGGCTCATAGCCGACGATGTATACGAACGACTAATTTACGATCAACCCGGGAGTGCGCCCGCCTGCGCGCCTTCGTTTTTGAATTTAACTGAAGTTGATGAACGCGTTATTTCTATCAACAGTTTTTCTAAATCATGGTTAATGACGGGTTGGCGTTTAGGTTGGATACAAGCGCCAGAATCTCTCATCGCTGACTTAGGCAAACTAATCGAATACAACACCTCGTGTGCACCAGGCTTCGTCCAAACAGCAGGCATCGTAGCTATCGAGCGCGGCGAAGAAATTATTTCGCGCACCATTTCACGCTACACCCTAGCTCGTAATTATTTATATGAGCAACTCTCGCAGCCTTTTTTTCGAGAAGCTGGCGTCATCGCGCCATTTCCACAAGGGGCGATGTATTTGTTTTTCAAAATAAACGGCGAAACGGATACCCTCGCACTGTGCAAGCAGTTAGTTGCTGAGGCTGGCATAGGCTTGGCACCCGGCAGTGCATTTGGCCCTGAAGGTGAAGGCGCCATACGCTGGTGCTTTGCCAGCTCGCTAGACAAACTCGAAATAGGCGTGCAGCGCTTGGAAAACTTTCTGAAGCAGCGAGTTCGTTAAATTTCTGCATACATCTATTTTCACTACTAATTAATTACCTAGTTTCTGGAGACATCATGAGTCAACGCATAAAAACCGCGATATCCGGTAGCCTGCCCAAACCCGCCTGGCTCGCCGAGCCAGAAAAATTGTGGGCACCCTGGCAGTTGCAAGGTGAAGCGCTTGCTCAAGCTAAGACTGACGCTATGCGGTTGGCGGTAGACGACCAACTACGCGCTGGTATCACGGTCATCGGTGATGGCGAACAAACGCGACAGCATTTCGTCACCACATTTATTGAACATATGGGCGGCGTTGATTTTGTTAACAGAAAAACTGTACGTATACGTAATCGCTATGATGCTGAAGTTCCGGTCGTGGTGGATAAAGTTGTACGAACACAATCTGTTTTTGTCGAGGATGCAAAGCGGCTACGCAAATTAACCAAGGGTCCGATCAAATTTACGCTGCCAGGCCCAATGACGATGATCGATACGCTGTTTGATGACTACTACAAAAGCCGAGAAAAATTAGCCTGGGCGTTCGCTGAAATTCTTAATCAAGAAGCGCTCGAATTAGCTGCTGCGGGCATAGATATAGTGCAGTTTGACGAGCCTGCATTTAATGTATTTTTTGATGAAGTGCGTGACTGGGGTGTAAAAACACTAGAGCGCGCTGCACTAGGCTTACCCTGTAAATCGGCTGTGCACATTTGTTATGGCTACGGTATAGAAGCCAACATCAAATGGAAGCAAGGCTTAGGTGAAGAGTGGCGTCAATACGAGCACGTATTCCCGCTACTGGCAAATAGCACTATCGATCAAGTTAGTCTGGAATGCCAAAATTCGCGCGTGCCTATGGAGTTCATTGCTATGCTCAAGGGCAAAGATGTCTTAGTTGGTGCTATTGATGTCGCTACCTCCACCGTAGAAACGCCAGAGCAAGTTGCTGACGTACTGCGTCGTGCGCTTAAGTACGTGGATGTAAAACATGTGCAAGGCTGCACTAATTGCGGATTGGTGACTATGCCACGCGATGTGGCAGCAGCTAAATTACAGGCGTTGGCTGCGGGCGCTGATTTGCTTAGTAAAGAACTCGGTCTTGTTTGATGGCGTCAAAAACGTACCGGTACCAGGTACCGGTACAATAGCTGCATGGATGTCACGATTACAGAATTAGAAGAAGCGATCAACTACTGGCGACGCATGCGGCCGTCTGTAGGTGAAGAGCGGGCACTCTCGCCTGAAGTCAACGCTCTTGCTGATGCTTATGCACTAATGATTTTTGACCGGGCACGGGTACTACCGTTGTCGTCCTTAAGTGACTCCGCACTGGCCTTAATTCAAGCATGGCGCTCATCTGTTGAAGGTAACGCTGCCTGATGCCGCTGCTGGCGTTGCGTAGCTAGCTGTGAGCTTAGAGCGGCCGCTGGAGATGTAGCTTGCGTGCTTAATTTCGGCGACACACTCATAGTCTGTTGACCATTTAATTCCAACCACTCGTTTAATAATCCAGCTAGGCGTTCTGGCGAAATTCTGTGAGTCGCATCGGTTTTTGCGTACAGCCAATCCGACAGCGCAAGAAATCGCGCAAACGGAGAGTCTGCCAACAATGCCGGCAATACCGTTTTAAAGCGTCCGCTATTGGCTATCAAATCCCAGTAACGCGCAAAACGGACTATGCGCTGCATCATCGTAAAGGCGATGCGGTCGGTAGATAAAATCGAATAAGGTGGCGCAGGATCAAAAACCAGTTCATAGTTTTTAGTGTGCCTGCTAATGGGCGCGCCACGCAAACGCTTCAAAATACCCATCTGAATTTCATGCGGTTGCAGTGACACCAACTGATCAAACCCCCGCCCAAAACTCTCTATATCTTCTCCTGGCAAGCCTGCGATTAAGTCGACATGTAAATGTGCATTGGACTGTGTACGTAGCCAGCGCAGATTTTCCATCGCTTTGTCATTATTTTGTTTTCGGCTGATTAAACGTTGCACTTCCACGTTGAATGTTTGTATGCCTATCTCAAACTGTAATGTGCCCTCTGGGAAAAGTTTCACACTCTCTTTTAAGGATTCCGGCAAATGATCAGGCACCAACTCAAAATGGGCAAATACCGGATCCGCCGGATAAGCTTCAAGCTTATCAAGAAAAAATTGCAGTATGCGTTTACTGGTTGCGATATGCAGGTTAAAGGTTCGATCAACAAACTTAAACACACGCACACCACGATCATGCATCTGCTCTAACTCTGCCAACAAGGCTTCTAGCGGAAATGGCCACGCGGTTTTATCCAGCGCTGACAAACAAAATTCACACTTGAAAGGACAGCCGCGTGAGGCTTCTATGTAGACCGTTCGATGGGCAATATCAAGTGCCGAGTAGTGCGCATAGGGGAATGCAATTTGATCCATAGGCGGCTGCTCACCGGCATGGATTTTCATTAATGGCTTAGGGCCATGGATTAACGTTGCGCACAGTTGCGTAAAACTTATATCGCCCCAGCCTGTAACAACATAATCGGCCAGCTTGACGATGGCTTGTTCTTCAGGCTCGTGTGAAACCTCTGGGCCACCCAGAATGATGATGACTTCAGGAGCGACGCGCTTAAGTAGCGCGACGATGTGGGTTAGTTCGTCTACATTCCAGATGTACACACCAAAACCAATAATATGCGGTCGATGCGCTAATAATTTTTCAACAGCGTCTGCTGCTCGTATGCCAATAACAAATTCTTGTATATGCGTTATGGGTGCTAATTCACCCATGTTGGCCATGAGGTAGCGTAACCCCAACGAGGCATGTGAAAATCTGGCATTGAGTGTGCTGAGTAGGATGCTCACTGCGCTAGCTCTGCTTCCTGCAATTGACGCCACATGACTTTGCCAGTAGCAGATTTAGGTAATGCATCGATAAAGCTTACTTTACGCGGCACTTTGTAAGCGGCCATTTGCGTGCGCGCCCATTCCATCAGGCTTACGTCGGTCATGTTACTACCCGGCTTTTTCACCACCACGGCTTTAACTGTCTCACCACGGTAATCATCGAGGGCAGCAATGATGCAGCACTCTTGTATTTCAGGGTGTTGATACATCATAGACTCGACTTCGGCTGGCCATACTTTGTAGCCGCTTGCATTGATCATGCGTTTTAGTCTGTCGGTAAAAAAGAAAAAACCTTCATCATCGCGATATCCCAAGTCGCCTGATCGAAAGAATTTTTTTCCATCCAGCTCTAAAAATGCCTCGCGTGTTTTTTGTTCATCACGCCAATAGCCCACCAATACTTGCGGGCCATGAATAATGATTTCACCGACTTCGTTGGCAGGCAATTCACGATGCGTTTCGGGATCGATGATGCGTGAATCCACATTAAAAATAGGAATTCCCAGGCATTGCTGCTTAAGGCGTTGTATGGGATTGGAGTGTGAGGTTGCGATAGTTTCAGACAAACCATAACCTTCCATGTAGCGCAGCCCTGTCATATCCAACAGCTTCTGCGCTATAGCCGCTGGCATGGCTGCTCCGCCACCCGATACACGCTTTAAACTTTTTATGTCGTAGTCACCCAACTTTGGATTAGATAAAAAATCGATCATCATCGTTGGTATGCAGGTCCAGCTCGTGACTTTGTGTCGTGTGATCAATTGCCCTGCAAGATCACGATCCCAGCGCGGCATGATAATTAAGGTAGCGCCGGCATACATTGCTGCGTTCATGCTGATCTGCATACCAGTTACATGAAACAAGGGCAGCGAAAGTAAGACCACATGATCGGAAGCTCCTGCTCCGGCCCAAATCGCTCCACTAATGGCGTTGAACATTACTCCGCTGTGCGTGTGCATGCAGCCCTTGGGCCTGCCCGTAGTTCCTGAGGTGTAGGGCATACAAGCAAGATCATCAGGGCCAGCAAGTGGCGGATACGGCTCAAAGCCATGAGCAATCGCATCCGACCATGAGACTAACCTCTGATCGTGCAGCGCTATGCGCGATGCGCTTACCCAGCCAGGCGGCTCATCGTCAGAAACTGCGAGGTAATCGGAGTAACAAGCAACCACGATTTGACGCAAACAGGTTTGCGTCAACAACGGCGTGATGTGGGGTAAAAGCTCTTGAGATGAAAAGGCAATGTTAGCGCCGCTATCTTCTACGGTGTGACGCAATTCATCGGTCAACAACATAGGGTTAACAGGTACGACGATGGCATCGGCGCGCAATATCGCATAAAAAGCGATGACAAATTGCGGACTGTTTTGCATTTGCAAGAGCACGCGATCGCCGTGCTTTATCCCCTGTTGCTGTAAGTACCCCGCTAGTAAATCCACCTCGGCTTTGAGTTCTCGATACGTTATTTGACGTCCGTAAAAAACCAGTGCGGCTTTTTTGGGAAATCTTAGTGCCGAAATATCAAGGTTGGCACCCAGCGTGGTTTTGGGCGTGCTGAGAGTTAGCGGAAGACCGGCCGGCCAATGTGGGTAGTGTTCTTTATTCATTTTTAGTGGGTGTAATCACGCTAAACACGTTTGCCGCTTTTCGATTGTCTGAAACTTACAGAAACAGTCTGAAGCTTGCCGTACCAAGGTCGCATTGATTATAGGGGAGAGCGTGCAGCGTACATAATTCGGGCAAAGATAGGTAAAAAGGATATTTCGTTAGCTAATTAAAATTAAAATTACTAGCCCAGATCAAGTTTTTGCTGCTTCGCACAAAAAAACCTTGACACAGGATCATCAGGCCCTAAAATACGGTTTATTGCAGCGCAACAAATTTAGTGCTGCTAAATGAATTGTCCACTTACGGGAGTAACACTATGTTTTCAACTACAGCACAATTTACTAACGCTACTAAAGCAACCATCGACGCGCATCTGTCGGCCATGAACGAGTTCACCAGCAAGGCCTTGGCGACCTTCGCTGAAGTCGCTGAACTCAATATGGCAACTGCCAAAGCTTCGTTGGAGCATGCCTCTGCCGCTGCTAAGCAGGTATTAGCCGCCAAGGATGCTCAAGAATTTATGCAACTCAGCTCATCGCAAGCACAGCCCAACGCTGAAAAAGCACTTGCATACGGTCGTCAGTTAGCCAGCATTGCTACTAAAACTCAAAACGAACTCGCTAAGGCGACAGAGTTGCAAGTGGCTGAA
>Ga0315909_10007665_pt1 | contig 11986 bp, 7 predicted proteins | sample LakEriMetagenome_11_FD_203527 | JGI IMG/M metagenome (GOLD analysis project Ga0315909, IMG submission 203527) | Freshwater fungal communities from buoy surface, Lake Erie, Ohio, United States - Buoy 2 MA125 | ecosystem: Environmental > Aquatic > Freshwater > Lake | place: USA: Lake Erie, Ohio...
CCCCAGACTTTCCAGTCCACGCGGCGCAGGTCGTCGCCGCGGGCGTACTCGCGATGCTGGAGAAACTCCACGCTCTGCCCCTTGAACGGGCTCTTGTGCAGCCCGGCGAGCACCCCCTCCACGACCGCCCGGGCGCGCAGCTCGAGCCGGGCGATGCGGGCGATCGCGTCAGGACGCAAATATCGTCTGGAACCGCGGGTCACGCGTCAGCTCGTCCTCTCTGGCCGGGGTGTTCTCGATGATCCGCCGGATGATCGTGTCGGGCGTGACGCCCTCGCTCTCCGCGGCGAAGCCGACCACGATCCGGTGCCGCAGCACCGGCGCGGCCAGCGCCTGGATGTCGTCCACGGCGACGTGGCTCCGGCCCTGGAGCAAGGCCCGGGCCTTCGCCCCGAGGACGAGGAACTGCACGGCCCGCGGCCCCGCGCCCCAGGTGAGCTGGTCCGACACGAACTCGGGCACGCCCCGCTCCCCGGCCCGGGTCTGCCGCACCAGCGCCAGCGCGTAGCGGACGAGGTGGTCGCTGACGGGCACCTCGCGGACGCTGCGCTGCAGCGCCAGGATGTCGGCGGCGGCGAGCACCGGCTCGGCGTCCGCGGATGGCAGCCCCGTGGTCCGCCGCGCGATCTCGAACTCCTCATCGAAGGTCGGATAGCGGACGAACACCTTGAACATGAAGCGATCCTGCTGCGCCTCGGGCAGCGGGTAGGTGCCTTCCTGCTCGATGGGATTCTGCGTGGCCAGCACGAAGAACGGGTCGGCGAGCCGGTGCCGCACGCGGCCCACGCTCACCTGTCGCTCCTGCATCGCCTCCAGCAGCGCCGCCTGGGTCTTGGGGGGCGTGCGGTTGATCTCGTCGGCGAGCACGACGTTGGCGAACAGCGGCCCTTCCAGGAACCGCACCTGCCGCGTCCCCGTCGCCTTGTCCTCCTCGAGGACGTCGGTGCCGGTGATGTCCGCGGGCATCAGGTCGGGCGTGAATTGGATGCGGCTGAACGACAGGTCGAGGCTGCGGGCGAGCGTGCTGATGAGGAGCGTCTTGGCGAGCCCGGGCACGCCCTCCAGCAGGCAGTGCCCCCGGCTGAACAGACTGATCAGCAGCTCCTCGATCACCGCCCCCTGCCCGACGATCACCCGCGAGAGCTGCTCGAGGATGCGGTCGCGGGCGGCGGGCAGGCGTTCGACGGCCGGGACGGCGGGATGCATCATGCGGGGCTCCGGAGACGGTTGTTCGGGGGGCGCCGAGGGATCTGCCCCGACGGGTCATCGTCGCATCAACGTTGGTAGATCGGAAGCGCGGCCTTGTCGAGCTGGAGAATCGTGAGGTTCGTGGCCGTCGTGTAGACGGGACCGATGTAGCCCTGCGGCCAGCACACCCCCCCGCGGTCCGCCTGAGCCTCGGCGAGGAGCCGCTTCTCCATCTGGCTGCGATACGCCTCCCACTTCCTCCCGCCCTCGCGATACATGACCTGCGCGTAATAGAAGTGGGCGTAGTGCCAGTGGCCGAAACTGTTGTTGGCGATGTTGCCCAGGTGCTTGTCGGCGTACGCGAGCATCCGCGGCACGTGCGTGTCGTCCTCCTCGCCCGCGTTGAACAGGCAGGCGATCGCGGCCGCCGAGATCGCCGGCCTTCCGCCGCCCCCCTTGGAGCTGTACTGCACGCCGCCGTCGGGCAGCGTGCAGGCGTGGATGTAGGCGATCGCCTTGGCGATGATCTCCCGCGGCACGGGAATCCCGGCGTTGCGGCAGCCGCGCAGCCCCTGCACCTGGGTGATCGTCGTCGAACCCTCGTCGAAATCGTGGCCGTCCTTGGCGCTCACATATCCCCAGCCGCCATCCTTCGTCTGCGCCCGCCCCGAGAACTCCACCGCCTTGGTCAGCACCTGCACCAATTCCTCGCGGCGCCGCTCGTCCTCCTCCTCGCCCAGCACCTGCGAGAGGAAGAGCATCGCGAAGCCATGGCCGTAGGTGTAGCGGTCGTCGTTCTTCGGGTCGCCGATCAGGCCGTTGGGCCGGGCCCGGGCCACGAGGTAGTCCACCGCGTTCCGCACCGGCTCGGCATACCGGCCCTGGGTCGTCGTCGAGCCCTCCATCAGCAGCGCGGTGCCGGCCAGGGCCGTCATCGCCGTGGGATAGCGGCCCTCGTTGGCCGCCCAGTTCCCGCGCCGCGACTGCCGACCCGCCAGCCAATCGAGCCCCTTGGTGACCGTCTCCGCGACCCGCGGCTCGGCCGCGACGGCGGGCTCCGCGGCGGGCAGCCACGACACGAGGGCCACGACGACGGCCACGCGCCATCGACGGCGGGCGGCGTGGCGGACCGGCGGACACGATGAAGCAGGCGGGCGGTGCACGGCGTCAGGATCCCCGCCCGGGCAGCCAGGGCTCGATCCAGCGGCCCCAGTCTTCGAACAGGCCGCGGGCCTTCACCGGCCGCCCGATGCCCTGATGCGGCGGTCGCGGTGACAGCGGACCGCCGGTGAACTCGAGCATCACCCGCTGCGGATCGCCCCCATGCTCGCGGACCGTGATCCGGTGCCGGCCGGGGTCGCCGACCACGTCGCAGCCGAAGAGGAGATGCGGCTGCGCGGGAATCCGATCGTCTTCGAGCACCGCATGGCCGGTCCGCTTGTCGAGGCAGAGGACGCTCAAAAACGTGTTCTCGCGGTCGTGATGCCGCTGGATCTGCCGGGCAAAGACGAGCACCGGCAGGCCGGCCGGCTGCCCCGCCAGAAGGCAATGCCGTGCCACCGTCGCCGGCACGGCCCACAGGGCGGCGCCCGACCCGCCGTCGACCGCCCACACGCTAAAGTCCATCGGCTGGTGGGCGACGCCGGCAATCAGCGCCTGCTGGAGCGGCGCGATCGCGTGCCGATCGTTCTCGGCGGCTTCCGGTTCCGCGCGGCGGCCGACACACACCAGCAGCCGGTCCTCCCAGGGCCGCACCTCCAGGAGATCGATGCTCGGCGGCATGGCCGGCAGCTGCACACGGAATGCGATCCGCCGCGCCGCGACGTCGATCACCGCCAGCCCGCCGCTCGGGTCGACGACGGCCACCAGCCCCGGTCCGAACGGGCAGGCCCGCGCCGCGCCGGCGAACTCGCCGAGTGTCGCGGTGGATCGGTCCACCACGTCGAGCACTTCCAGCCGCACCGTCTCGCTGATGCTCCCTGCGGCCGGATCGTCGGTCGCGGCGATGGCGAGCACCCGGCTGCCGGACTCGAGCAGCCGCCGCCGGCGGTCGGGCAGATCGACGTGATGGAGGATGCGGCCGTCGACGAGTGACAGCACGGGGGAGCGGCGGCCGTCGACCGTGCCCACACAGACCACGTCGTCGTCGTTCAACAGATCCGTCGCGGCCGGCAGGCCGTGCCGCTCCCAGAGCACGTCCCCGGTGGCCGGATCGAGCACGGCGAGTGAACGCCCCGCGAACACCGGCAGGCCGCCGGTGACCGGGCGGCCCCAGACCGCCGCCGTCGGCGCCGCGGCGTCGGGCTCCACGATTCGCATGCCCAACGGCACGGCGGCGTTCCGTGGGATGACGGGACCCGGCCCCCGAAACCGCGCGGCCATGCGGCCGGCATCGGTCGTCGTCCACAGCCGGCGGTTGCCGCGTCCCGCGAGATCCAGCGCCGTGATGGAGCCGCCGGAGCGCACGAAGACCACGCGGCCAAGTGCGGTCGCCCCGAGTCCCGTCTGGTCGAAGATCGGGACGCCGAACCGTCCGTTGTCGTTCACGGTCACCGGATCGCCGAGCCGCCTGCCGAACTGATCGACGAACAGCAGCCGCCCCTGCTGGGCATCGCACGCCGCCGCGAGCCCAGGCACGAACGAGTCGGTCACCTCATCGATGCGGATCGGCACCAGCCGCGCTCGGGTTTCATCGGCCGCGGTTCGCTCCGCGGTCGCACGCCGCACGGTGACGCGGCCGAGCGGCCACGCGGCGGCTGCGGCGGTTGATCGGGCGTCGCCATCGGGCTCGAGGCCGCGACGCAGGACGGCGATCGCATCGTGGGCCGCGGCCCGCTGCCGTTGATCGCCCCATCGGGCGAGGTCGATGAGGAGGAAATCCCGCCGCACCGCGCTCATCCGCGACGCGTCGTCGTTGTCGACCGCCGCATCGAGCGTCGCCGACAGCGCGGCCACGAGCCGTTCGCGGGCCGCCATCCCGGCGGGCATCGGTCCGGCCACCGCGGCGAGCCGCTCCAGCGTTCGCTCCGCTGCCGTCGCGGCGGCCAGTTCGGCAGTCAACGCGGCGTCGATCTCGGCGCGGAGCGGGGCGTCGGCCCGCCGCCACAGGCGGTCGAGCCTGCCCCGCAGCCAACGCGCCTCCGCCACGACGCACCGCGGGTCACCGCCATCGGCGACGGGGCCGGCCGCGGCGGCGCGGCCGCGCCGAAAAAGCTCCTGCCAGGCGGCCCACGCTTCGGGGAGATTGCCGGCGTCGAGGCAGCCGTCGATCACCACGCGCATGGCGGCGTGCGCCGCGGGCGTCAATCCCTCCGCCGGCAGACAGTCCCGCCATAGCGGCACCGCCGCAGCGAAATCACGCCCCAGCGCAAAGGCGAGCGCCGCGACCAAGGCATCGGGCGGCTGCCGCTGCCCGCCACTCCGCCCCATGTCGCGCAGCCGTTCGAGGCCCGCCCGCACCTGGCCGCCCTCCAGCAGGAGCTGTGCCTCCCAGAAAGCCTTGGTGGCCGATGGTGTCGCCTCCCGGGCGGCCGTCTCGATCCGGGCCTCGAGCGCCGCCGCCTGATGAAAGACGTCGATTGCATCCACGCCCAGCGAGACCACTTCCCCCCGATAGGCGACGAGATTGCCGGGCACCGCGCCGCCGCGGGCCGGCGACCGCCCCTGGATGGTGCCGTCGGCCAAGGCGATCTCCACGACCTCCGGCACGTCGAGCGGCAGGAACAGACGATCGGCCGTGATGATGCCCCGGCCACTGGGCGCGACCCCGGGGTCGAACGCCCGCCGCCACACCGGCCGGCCCGCGTCCAGGTCCAGAGCCTCCACGCTGTCGCGGGCCACGACGACCACCCGGCCGTCGACGATCCCCGCCACCTGGAGGCGGCTCGCCCGCGGCGCCTTCCACAGCAGCCCGCCGTCCTGAAGGTTGAGGCAGTGCAGTTCGTCGGAGTCGCGCGGCGTGAGCAGCACGCGACCGGCCGCGATGATGGGCGCATCGTCGCCCCATCCGGCGCGTTGCCGACGGGGCTGACCATCAGCCAGCGCCGCCCCCCGCAGGCCTGCGGGGAATCCCCGCAGGCGGCCGTTGAGGGCCGCCGCTTGATCGGCCTCTTCCGAACTGCGGGCGTAATCGTAGGCCCAGAGGAACGTCCGGTTCGACACGTCGACGGCGACCACCGCACCCGCTCCGAGCGGACAGACGAGCACGCCGTCGCCGAGCGCCGGCGTCGCCCCACCGAGTCGACGACCGACAGCCTCGCGGCCCGTGATCGCATGCTCCTCGTCCAATGCCGCCAGCGGCTGCGACCAGATCAACCGCCCATCCGCCGCATGGAGCACGTCGAGCCGCAGTTCCGCAGCCTGCTCGACGAGCACGTACAGTCTGTCTCCGGCCACGAGCGGCGCCCCGGTGAACCATGACGCTGAATCGATCGCCCCGGCAGCCGGGCCGCCGGTGCGGCCCACCCCATCGGCGTGGCGGGCGGGCAGCCGCCAGGCGAGTCTGCCGCCGGCGCCGATCTCGTAAGCCGACAGCGTGTTGCCTCCGCGCCAGGACGGTTCCCGCGGCGGGGGCATGAACGGGTCACCGGGCAACGGTCGGCCGGCGAACGCCGCCGGATACGCCTCGACGGCGAACACCAGTCGGCCATCGCTGGAGATGCCGCCGCTGGTGAAGTCGTCGAAGGTGCGGCCGAGGGATTCGCGGCCCTCGTTCGCCGTCACGTCGACTCCGCCCCGCGGGCCCGGCTGGAGCCAGATTCGCTTTCCGGTCAGGAAATCGATGGCCAGCAGGCCGAGCGGCGCGTGGGCGAGGATCGTCCCACCGACTGTCAGCGGCGCGGCCGCGGGCCACTGGGCCATTCCCTGGTCGGCCAACTCGCGACGGATCCGGTCGAGCCGCCGGCTCTCCTCGGGATGCCGGGTCAGCGGCACGCGATACCGGGGCACGAGCAACGGCCGCGAGGCGACCGCCAGGGCATTGCGGCCGGCATCGCCACGGGGCTGCCGCCATTCGGCTTCGCCGGTCGGCCGGCCGGCGATGCCGCCGAGTTCCCGCAGCCACTCGAGGCCGCGCCCCTGAGGAAATGAAATCGCGACCTCGCGGCCGGCGATCCGCGCGGTTCCGCGTCCACCCGCACGCCCGCGTTCCAAAATGGCCGCCGCTGCGGTCGCATCGCCGGCGCGGTCCCGCGCATAGGCCCGCATGAAGGCGACGGACGCCGCGATCGTTGCATCGCCATCGGCCAGCCGGTCGAGCCAGGCCGTGGCCGCGAGTGACTGACCAGACTCGAGCGCTTCGACCGCCGCCAGCAGCGCCGCCCGCTGCCCGGCCGGCGTGGCGAACCATCGGCGGGCGACGGCCACGATCGCCGTGGAGTCGTCGGCCGCGATCGCGTCCGCGAGCAGCCGCTCCGCGCGGGCCCGGAACTGGAGCTCATACGCCGCCCGGCCGGCCGGCGGCAGCGACCGGATCAACCGCGCCGCCTCCGCCTTGACGCTGCTCCAGGTGCCGCCGGCGCGCGGCGGTCGCGACCTGACGAAAAAGTCCTGCTCCGCGCCGAGAATCTCGTCGAGCAACGTCGCGGCGTCGCTCCAACCACTGTCGGCCACGAGGCGGCGGGCCCGGTCGAGCAATCGCTCCTGCTGACGATCGGTCGGGAGATCGACGCCTCTGTCGAGTTCCTCGCCGTCGGCCGGTTCAGCGGCTGACGCGCCGTCCTCTTCGCCACGGACGGCCGGCTCACCGAGCACGGCGAGAGCGACGGCGAACATGCCGATGCCCGCCGCCAGCCATGCCCACGCCCGACTGCAGACCGGTGACTTCCGACGTGAAACTGTCCCGGCAAGGCGTTCAGACATGGAGTGTTTCCGGGCTTGGCGGACGATCGCCGCGTGGCCCGGCCTTGTCGCCGGGACGGGCGATTCGTGCCCCGATTGCGGTTCGTAATCCGCCATCCGCTCTCATCTTACGGCGGCTCTTGGCCCGCCGACAAACCGGGCCGGCGGCCGAAAACCTCCGGCCCTGCCGGCAAAAAAGCTGGTTTCCGGCCTCCAAACCAAACTTTTTGCCTTGCATTTTCTTTTTCCGAAAGTCTAATCACGCTCGCGTTCGGCGTTTTCAGCCGAGTTTTCGAGGCGCGGTGGGGGTTCTGCCGCACACCATTTTCCTTTCCGTTTTTTGGAGGAGTCGGCGATGGCGAAGAAGTCGGGTAGCAAGCCCATGACGAAGACCGAGATCATGCGCAGCATTTCGGAGACGACCGGCCTGCAGAAGAAGGACGTCGTGGCCGTGATGGAGGCCCTGACCCACGAGATCACCAGGGCCCTCAAGGGTTCGGGCATCGGCGTGTTCTCGATCCCCGGTCTGGTGAAGATCGAGCGTCGCAAGGTTCCGGCCCGTCCGGCTCAGAAGGGCGTCAAGAATCCCTTCACCGGCGAGCTGCAGGATCGCCCGGCCAAGCCGGCGAGCGTGAAGGTCCGCGTCCGGGCCCTCAAGAACCTCAAGGCCATGGTTTCGGGCTGATCGGCCGACCGGCTGCCCCAATCCTGGAAAGCATCAGGCGGGCGGTGTCATCCGACACCGCCCGCTTTTTTTGTGCATGCAGTCGTGCGGCATGGACGACGGGATGGTGTTCACACCCGGAGTCCCCGGGTTTCCACCCGGGGCTTCTTGGACCACGCGCGACCGACACAAAAAGCCCCCGGCGGGAGCCGGGGGACTCCGGGTGGAATGCCTTCCCGCGTGCCATGCGATACGGGTTCGAAGCGCGTGCCGGCTTGCGGCATGGACGACGGGATGGTGTTGACACCCGGAGTCCCCGGGTTTCCACCCGGGGCTTCTTGGACGTTGCCCCAAAAATTCCCGCTCAAAGGGCCACGACGGAGACGTGCGGCGAGAGGGCGAGGGCAGACCCGAGCCGTGCCCCGGCAACAGACGACGGTCAGAGACCGCACGAGGCCGCATGCCTGCGGCGGTGCCTGACGAAAAGTGGACGGGGCCGGAATCGAACCGGCGACACACGGATTTTCAGTCCGTTGCTCTACCAACTGAGCTACCCGTCCGGAGCCACACGCCCCGCAAAACAGGGCCTCCAGCAGCCTCTTTCGTAGGATGCGGCCGGTCCGATGTCAACGCGCGGGCGCCGCGTGCGGAGCCGACGCAGGTCACCGACGCGGCCCCCCCGCACCGAGCGCCGCCGCCTGGGCGCCCACGAGGATGAAAAACGCGAGCCAGCCCGCCGCCCACGGCGACAGGCCGACCAACCGCTCACCATTGATGGCGAGCACCCATCCAACGACGATGCCGGCCGCAGCGGCGATCCCCATGGCACGTGCCCAAGCCATGAGCTTGTGGCGTCTGCCGGCCGAGCCGCGCAGCGTCGGCACCAAACCGGGGCTCCTGCGACCGGCCGTCGCCGCACCGGGGCCGTTCGCAAAACCCGCCAGTGATTTGAAATCGTTGCCATGCGGCTCGACCACGATCGGCCAACCGCCGACCACCGTCACCGCCCCGGCCGGGCCGGACGACCCCGGAAAGAAGTCGGCGGTGGAGGGATCGCCCTGCCAGGACGATACGGCGGGCAGCGGGGGCGGCAGCGGGCGGCCCGCGGCCGCGGGCCGGCGATCGCCGGCCGAGACGGGAGTGCGGGGCATCGGCACGGCCGATCGCGGCGTCCACGGCCGCAGGCGTTGCACCACTTCCTGGGCCGTGCCAATCCGCTCGGCAGGCGATTTCTTCATCATGTCGTCGACCACCCGCCGCAAGTCGGCGTCGATGTGGGGGGCGAGCTGCGCCAGTGGGGTCGGGGATTCCGTGAGCTGCCGCTGCGCCTTCTCCTTGCGGGTGCCGCCCGGAAACGGAACCTGTCCGGTGAGCGCGAAGTAGAGCGTGCAGCCGAGGCCGTAGACGTCGGCCGCGGGCCCGACCGTGTCAGGAGAGCGAATCTGCTCGGGCGCCATGTAGTCCATGGTGCCGACGACCCGGCCCGCGGTAGTGTTCTCGGCGTCCAGCATCGAGCCGGCGAGCCCCAGGTCGAGCACCTTCACCCGACCGTCCTGCGTGACCAGCAGATTGCCCGGCTTCACGTCGCGGTGCACCAGTCCCTGCTCATGGGCATAGGCGAGGCCCTGGGCCGCCTGGGTGATCACCGACGCGGCTTCCAGTTCGTCGAGCGGACCGTATTTGAGCACCTGCCGCCGGAGGTCGAGCCCCGGCACGAGCTCGGTGACGAGGTAATACACCTTGGCGTCGTGCCCCGCGTCGAGCGCCCGGACGAGATGTTCGTGATCCAGCCGGGCAAGCATGCGGATTTCGCGTTGGAAGGCGGCCTCGTACTCCGGCGTCGACTTCGCGCGGGGCAGCACCTTGATCGCCACCTCGCGGCCCATCATCGCATGCTCGGCCCGGAACACCTGCCCCATGCCACCACGACCGAGCTCGTCGAGCACGGTGTACTGCCCGAGCCGGAACCGGCGCCGGCCCGCGAGCATCTCGCGGGCTTGGAACTTCGTCAGCAGTCCCTGGGCGACCAGTTTGTCGGCCACCGCCTGATCCCATACGCCGGGCTCCGCCGCCGCCTCGTCGAGCACGAGCCGAACTTCCCGCTCGGCCGCCTCCACCTGCCCGGACTGCACCAGACCGCTGGCCAGCGCCGTCTCGCGAAAGCGGGCCGTGGGCGGGGCGGTCGCAGGATCCGAATCGGATGACGACATGGAAACGCCGGTGGGCAGCGTCGAAGCGGAAGACGACGAGTGTACCAACCGCATCGGCACGGGCGACGGTCAGCGAGCCGGGCGACACAACGGCGGGAATCGCATGTTCCAAACACCCGGCCAGTCGGCCGCCAACCGCACCGGGGCACCGCTCAGGGGATGCTCGAGCCGCAGGCTGCGGGCGTGCAGGGCGATCCCCTGGGGATGCGGCAGGCGGGAGCCGTACAGCCGGTCGCCGACGATCGGACATCCTCGCGCGGCCAATTGCAGCCGCAGCTGGTGCCGCCTCCCGGTCGACGGCTCCAGTTCGACCAGCGACACCTCACCGGCGCGGCGGACGACGCGGGCCCGGACGTGGGCCGGCCGGGCGGCGAACCCGGCCGGATCGCTCTCGTCGTCATCGGCAGCGTCCGCCCCACCGGCTTCGGCAGCCGCAAGCCGGATGGTGGAACGCTGCTCGTTCGCCCGGCGGGCGATCAGATCGTGCCAGTCCACCCATTGCCCAAGGGGGGCCGGAAATCGCCCCGCGACCACCGCCACGTATTCCTTGAGCACGGACCGATCCCGAAATTGGCCGGCCAGATCCGCCGCCGCAGCCGACGTCTTGGCCACGACCAGCACCCCCGAAACCGGAGCGTCGAGTCGGCTTACAATTCCGACGAAGGCCGCCGGCCCCAGCCGGCGACGGAGCCACTCGTAGACGCTCGCGGCCCCCTTGGGGGCGTTCGCCGTGGGCAGACCGGCCGGCTTCACCAGCCCGATCAGTTGATCGTCCTCGAAGATCACCTCGATACCGTCGGACATGTCGCTCATGCATGCAGCGTCGCCTCGGTCGATCGTGCTTGCAAGCCGATCGCCTCGCCGGCTGGAACTCGCCCGCCGGGAAGGCTGGCAGGTCACCGTCGTCGAGCCGCCCGAAACCGCCGAAGCCGACGCCCCGCCACGGAGCCCGACCGAGTCACTCGCCGCCTACGTCCGACGTCTGGCCGCCGCCAAGGCCGCCGCCGTAGTGGCCACCGGGGTCACGGGCACAATCCTTGCCTGCGACACGCTCTCCGAGGTGGATGGGGCCGTCCTCGGCAAGCCGACCGACCGCAGCGACGCCCGCCGCATGCTGCTGGCGCTTTCGGGCCGTAAGCACCGCGTCGTCACCGGCGTCTGCCTGTGGCACCGTCCTGGCCGCGAGCCGGTTTTTGCCGATTGCGAAAGCCTCCTGGCCATGGAGCCGCTCACCGCCGAGTTCCTCGACTGGTACCTGGCGAGCGGCCTGTGGGAGGGCAAGGCCGGCGCCTGCGGCTACCAGGACGAGCGGCTCCCGCTGCGGCTGGTCGCGGGCAGCGAATCGAACGTGGTCGGCCTGCCCCTGGAACTCGTCCGCCAGATGCTCGGCAGCCTTGAATCTGGTGTCCACGCAGAGTGACCCGCTCGGGGCTGCCCGTGCCCTCGAGCCGGCGTAGGTGGCCAGCGAAGCCCAATCGAACCGTGATTTCCGGGAGGGGGTGCCCCCGCCATGTCGCCGGGCTATGGAAGCAAGCGGAGGCATGGATGCCGGAGCGCAGCGGACATGCAGTGAGCGGAGGCCTCGGAGGGCCGACGCGAACGTCCGGAGACATGGCAGGGGCACCCCTTCCCTCTCCCAAGGTTGCGCAAAAAAACTGCCCGCACGACCTTGCGGCCGTGCGGGCAGTTCTTGAAAGATTCCGGCAATACCTACTCTCGCACTTTTGGCACTACCATCGGCTCTGGAAGCTTAACTACCGTGTTCGGGATGGGAACGGGTGTGACCTTCCAGATATGTTCACCGGAAATACCGTGACGCCGCCGAAGCGGCGAAAGGTTGTACCGCCGCTTTCGCGGCGGAAGGTCGTGGTAATTGGCATGCCGCGAGCATCGAGCTCGCAAGCACTGGATACGAGTGGTCAAGCGTTCGTCCGTTAGTACCGGTAAGCTAAATGCATCGCTGCACGTACACGTCCGGCCTATCAACCTGGTCGTCTTCCAGGGGACTTTCGGGTTAAACCCTACGAAACCTCATCTTGGGGCGGGCTTCACGCTTATATGCTTTCAGCGTTTATCCGTTCCGTTC
>Ga0315909_10007666_pt1 | contig 11986 bp, 18 predicted proteins | sample LakEriMetagenome_11_FD_203527 | JGI IMG/M metagenome (GOLD analysis project Ga0315909, IMG submission 203527) | Freshwater fungal communities from buoy surface, Lake Erie, Ohio, United States - Buoy 2 MA125 | ecosystem: Environmental > Aquatic > Freshwater > Lake | place: USA: Lake Erie, Ohio...
GTTTATCTCAGCACGACGGGCACCAAAAACGAATACCTGCACATCGTCCTGACGCTCGCCGGCCACGAGGTCGAAGCGATTGACGAGGTGTATTTCAACGACGAGCTGGTGCCACTGGTCTCGAACACGCCGACGGGATTTTACGCAGGCGTCGCCCGCATTAACAAAAAGCGCGGCGTTCCCGGCGATACCGCCGACGCGGATTTGATCGCGGACACGGCGAGCCTTACCGATGGCAAATGGACCTCGAACCACAAGCTCTCCGGCATCGCTTACCTCTACGTGCGTCTGACGTGGGACGCCGAGAAATTCCCGAGCGGCATACCAAACATCAGCGCCGTCATTCGCGGCAAGAAGGTGCTCGATCCGCGCACGGCGACAACCGCCTATTCTGCCAACGCTGCGCTCTGCCTTCGCGATTACCTCACCGACACGTCGCTCGGCATGGGCATGACCGCAGCCGAGGTGGACGATACCGCTTTTGGCGTCGCCGCCACCATCTGCGAGGAACAGGTTCAAATCCTTCCGCTCTCGCCGACTGTTTACGAAAACCGCTACGAGGCCAACGGCGTGATTGTGACGAGCGCATCGCCCGACGAGAACATCGGCAAGCTCCTGAGCGCAATGGGTGGCCTGATAGCCTACACGGGCGGCAGGATCGTTCCTTATGCGTCCGCCTACCGCATCCCAACGGTGACGCTGACCGAGAAGCATTTTGTTGGGCCGCTCAACGTGCAGACGCGGACGAGCGCACGCGACCGCGTAAACTCAGTCAAAGGCGTTTACGTGAGCGAAACGAACAACTGGCAGGTGACGGACTTCCCGACGATCAGCTCGGCAACCTACGTCACGGCGGACAACAACAACGTCTTCTTCCGCGACGTCGTGCTTCCTTTTACGACCTCGCCGAGCTGCGCCCAACGGCTCGCCGTTCTTGAACTGCGCCGCGCTCGCGAGGAAATCACGTTCTCGGCACGCTTCCGCCTCGAAGCGATGCAGGTTCGGGCCGGTGACACGGTCATGATTACCAACGAGAAACTCGGCTGGTCGTCCAAGGTGTTCGAAGTCATGGAGTGGAACTTTGCGAGCGACGGGACGCCGCCCCAGGTGTTCATCGACATGACGCTGCGGGAGACCGCTTCGTCGGTTTACTCGTGGGCCGTCTCCGACGAGATCGCCGTGCCGGACTCGCCGAACACGACGTTGCCCGATCCGTTCACGCTCGGCGCGCCGACAAATCTCTCTCTGACGGCTGACGGGACGACGCAGTTGGTGCAGGCCGATGGCACGATCCTGCCACGGATCCGCGTCGGCTGGACGCCACCGGCTGCGGAATTTATCCAGTCGGGCGGGTCGGTCGTCATCGAATACAAGCCGGCCGCAAGCACGACCTACCTGACGTGGAACACCGTCGAGGGAGCGCAGACCGAGGACTTCATCAGCTCCGACATTACGATCGGCACGAATTACAACGTGCGGATTTACGGGGAGAGCTACTTTGGCATCTCAACAAGTTACCTCGGGGGCTCGATTACCGTTGCAAAAGACACGACCGCGCCGGCAATTCCCACTGGCTTGACCGCAGCCATCGGCACCGGCAAGGCCGTCTCTCTCGACTGGAACGACAACACCGAGCCGGACTTTTCGGAGTATGGCATTTATCGGAACACCTCGGCAGTCACGCCGGCCAATGCAAACACGGACAAGATCGCCGAGGTTCGAGCCTCGCGGTTCGTGGACACAGACGTAAACATCGGAACGACGTATTACTATTGGCTCAACGCTTACGACTCCGTTGAGAACGTCAGCGGCTTTACGAGCTACGTTCAAGCCACGCCGTCCGTCATCACGGCCGGGCCGATTGACCCGACTGCGCCGCTGCCGCCGAACGCTCCGACGCTGATCAGCACGACGGTTTATCTCGCTAACGACGGGACGAGCTTCGCCAAAATTTCGCTCACGGCGCCGCCGTTGCCATCCGGCGCGGTCGCTCTCGACGTGCTTTATCGGCGGACGGGATCAAGTGATTTTATCATTGGAAATCAAATCGCCTCCTCCGTTTCGTATGCGGTTTCAATTGACGATCTTTCTACCGGCGAGCCTTACGAATTTGCGGCAAGGGGCGTTTCGTTCTCGGGTGCGTTGTCGCCGGTGTCTTCGGTGCTCAGTCAGACCGCGCCGGGCAACACGATTCTGCCAACGGCACCGACCGCATCTTTTATAAGCGGACAATTTGCACCACCCGTTTCTCAAGGAAGGATTCCGATGTTTGCAATCGGCATGTCGATTACGGCCGCAGCCAGCACCGACATCGCGCGCGTGCAAGCAAAGGTGGCCGTGACCAACAATCCAAACGACGGTGCGGCTTGGTATGCAGACGGGGACAACAGTCTATTCGATCAAGCGATGCCGGCGAATGGAAGCGTGCGAGTGGCTTTTTACGACGTCACGGGAATGACTGCCGGATTCGGATTTGCTCGCGTCATCTCTCGCAGCGGCATCGCCTCAAATTGGACTTCCCTCGGCAGCGTGCAGGCCGACCCGTCGCTGATCAAGCGACCGCTCGGAACGGTCTCGCAATTCAACACAGACGACGTGAGCACGACCGGGATTAAGACCGGTGGCGGCTCAAGCACCCGCCAGATCAACGTCATTTTTTCCGAGTCAGTCGTTGCTACCTTGGCCGGAGGTGCGGCGTCGGAAACTTTTGAGACATCGCTGACCAATCGCGGATTCAGTGCGAAGCCCGACATCGGAATCGCGCAGTGTTCATCAGACGGCAACATCTCGGCCGCTTACGATTTCGACGCAGCGGGCAACAGCAGCGTGACCGCAGTCATTCGCGTCTCGACAATCGACGGCTCAAACATCGGCGCAGGCAATTACCGTTTTAGCGTCGAGTTTACCGACTTCACATAACTTTATGGCATTTCAAAAAACCATCACCCTCGCGAGCGGAGTGTCAGGAAATTACACGCGGCTCATTACCTACCGCTGGGATCGTTCGACGCGTGAGGCCGTCGCGTTGTTCGCGCTCTACCTCGACGCGCAGGCCGCGCACGCAGGCAAGCAAGCGCTCACTCCGTTCATCGCCAAGCTCCGCCTCGACGGCGCAAAGTTCGACCTTTACCTCGGCAACGCCGTGCTGAGCGAGCACGCGGCGATTGCTCAGCTTTACGCAGCGGCGAAGGTGGAGCCGGTCTCGTGCGACTTCGGATCAAACGTCTTCGCCGACGCCGTGGACGCGTAGTGATTTCGTCCAATGACCAAAAACGCTCAACGCTTCATCGTCGTCTCGGACAACCACGGCGACATGGCTGACGCTGCGAGCGTGAGCGCGTTGTGGTCTTTCATCGCGGACTGGAAGCCGGAGATCAGGATTCACGCGGGCGACAACTTCGATTTCCGCAATCTGCGCAAAGGCGCGAGCGACGAGGAAAAGGCCGCGTCACTAGCAGAAGACTGGGAAGCCGGCTCAGATTTTTTGCGGCGCTTTTTCGACGGCGGAAAATCAAAACACTTTTTGCGCGGCAATCACGACGAGCGCATCTACGATTTTAAGACCAGCGCGACGGGCATGATGCGCGACTACGCGGGCGACGGCATCAAACGGCTGGAAGCTATCGTGAAGAAGTCAGGCGCGAAAATGCTGCCTTACGATTCCGACCTCGGCGTGCTTGATCTCGGCAACCTCTCGGTGATCCACGGCTACCATACCGGCATCGGAGCCTGCCGGCAGCACGCGAACATTTACCGCAACTGCATTTTTGGACACGTGCACACCATCGAGTCATCACCCGTTACGGCACGCGAACCGGCAGAAGCGCGGAGCATCGGGTGCCTCTGCAAGCGCGATATGGATTATGTGAATAAGAAAACGGGCAAGCTCCGCTGGGCGCAGGGCTGGGCCTACGGTCTGCTTTTTTCCAACGGCACCTATCAGCTTTTCCAGACGAGAAAAATCAACGGACAATTTTATGCCGCGAGCGAAATCAAAACCTACTGCGCCGGATGACTGGGCGCACGAGCTACAATCGCTCCTCGTCCGAAAAGAAAATCGGCCACCGGGAGAAGGCTGGCTCAGCTCGTTGGAGTTCGCGCAAAAATTAAAAATGTCCCGTAGCCAAGCCTTCAAAATTTTGCGCCAAGGAATAGAAGAGGGCTTGCTCGAAAAATTTAACGGCACGCAAAACAACAACGGCCGACCCTTTCACAACGTGTGGTATCGAAAAAAGAAATAGATGTAAGTCTTTGACTCTCAACGCGCACGGATTGCGTGCGATACTTCGCGCACATTTTTCTTCACATCGCGGGGCGGATGTGTATGGTTTTCGTATGCCAGCCGAAGCGATTTAACGCCGAAGCGCGCAATCAACCACATGAAAATCAGCATCGCTACTGTTACGATCCGCAAGGGCTACACCAGCAAAGATCACCTCCTCACCGAGATCGCCAGCGCCGCGCGCGATACTCTCAAAGCCTCTTACTCCTCGCGCAGCGCCGCAATAAAAGCAGCTGAGCGTGCGATCTATGGCGTTATCGCCTCACGGTCGCTTTACTCTGGATGCGCCGGCGGTCTAGTCGGAGGTGCCGCATGAGCACCACCGAAGCTCTGACCCACGCGCTGATCCTCGCGATCACCGCGCCCGATCAAGCACGCGCCGACCGCGCAATCGCTCTCGCCGAATCAATCGGCGCGGGATGCACGGCGAAGCAGATTGCCACTGCCAAGCGCAACGCAGCGAAACTCTCGAAATGAAACACCTCGCTCTCTTCCTTACGCTCTGCGCCACCGCGCACGCGGCGCCACCAGGCAGCTTCTTCCGCGCTCTGCACGTAGTCGAGACGAGCGGCCGCACCGGGCCAATCCTCGGCGACAACGGCAAGGCGCTCGGACCGCTCCAGATTCATCGCGGCTATCACGCGGACTCACGCGTGGCCGGCGATTACTCGCGGGTGGCCGATCTGGATTACAGCAAGCGCGTCGCGACCGCCTACCTCAAGCGCCACGCTCCCGAAGCATGGGCCAAGGGCGACGTCGAAACGCTGGCACGCGTGCACAACGGCGGGCCGAGAGGCCACCTCAAAGCGGCCACCAAGAGCTACGGCGCGCGCGTTAAGGCACTTTCCAAATGACCACCGAACAACACACCGAGATCCTCACCGAGCTGCGCGCCATCCGTGCGGCTCTCGAAGCAAAGCCACGCCCGGCGCAAGCAACGACTACCGCATCGACCGGCACGCCGAACTCTCTTCCGCCGCCAGCGGTCGAGATCTTGAACGCCGGCGAAGTGCAGATCCACTTCGGAAAAAACACCGGCACGCCGCTCAGCTCGCTGACCGACAAGCAGCTCTTGTGGTATGGCGCGGACCGCCCGGAGCAGCTCAAGCAGGACGGCACGCCATTCGCTCCGCGCGAAGCCGACGTTTTGCTCAAGAACGCGTGTCGCACCTTGTGGCATCAGCGCAAGAGCGGCGCGCCAATCGTGCTGGCTGCTCAGCCGTTAGACGACGGCGAGCAAGTGCCGTTTTGATCTTTGTCGCCGGTATCGACGTAAACCAGAACCCTACGACGCCGCTGGTGGCGGTGCGAAAATACGCCAGCAACTATTTCCCAAAAGGAAAACCCTCCGGCCAACGACGACCGGAGGGACACACGAAACACACACACGATACACTAACATGGATACCGTAAAATCAGAGAACACAATCGCGGTCGCAGAGACCGCCACGAAAGCGCCGATTCAGTTCGGCCAACACGGAGTGCAGCTCCAATCAATCGACGAGGCGTTTCGCTTCGCTCGCGCCGTAGTCGCTTCGGGCTGGGCACCGAAAGGAATGGAAAAGCCGGAGTCGGTGATGATTGCCATACAGTTTGGGATGGAACTAGGGCTGACGCCGATGGCGGCGCTCCAGAACATGGCAGTGATTAACGGCAGGCCGGCGATCTACGGAGATGCGGCGCTCTCGCTGGTTCGCTCATCCGGCCAGCTCGTCTCTTACAAAGAGACCGAGGTCGGCGAGCCGGGCAAAGACAGCCACGGCTTTACCGTCACAGTGCAGCGTCGCGGATTCGACGCAGCCAGCGAGACGTTCACCTGCGCCGACGCGAAGGCCGCAAAGTTGTGGGGCAAGGCCGGACCGTGGACCGACTATCCGAAGCGCATGATGAAATTCCGCGCACGCGGATTCCTACTGCGTGACCAATTTGGCGACATCTTGAAAGGACTCCGCACCGCCGAAGAAGCGCGGGACATCCCAGCCGAAATCAACGTCACTCCTCTGGCCGACAAGCTCGCGGGCGGATTATCGGAGGCGATCAACAACTAATGAAACCACGCGTTAGAACTTTAGGAATTCCGACCCGCCGCAAAGACGTGCACGTCGAGATCGCAAAGCCGAAGCGCCGCGAAGTCGTGGACGAAACCACTTACAGCCGGAACAAGCTCGGCATCGCAGTGGACAGTCGCGGGCGCTTTATCGGCCGGCGCGACATCGAAAAAGGTGCGGCGCATTTTTGGAACTCACGGAGAAAACTAACATGAACAACGACAACGAAATCAAAGCACAGGCGATCATCAACGCGGCGACGGAACAGTTCCGAAGCCTGCTCGAAACCAACTTCCGCAGCATCGCCAAGGCGGCGCAAGACGGATTCATCGAGGACGAAGAAGCGACCGAGCCGAAGGCGAAAGCCTCGTTTACGGTCGAGTGGGACAGCCTCGCGCAAGCGCCGAAGGTCGGCGTGAAGATCGCGTGGTCGGTTCGATTCAAAGACGAGAGCGAGACGGAGATCGATCCGCTGCAAAGCAAGCTCGGGTTGGAGGAAATGAAATGAGCGCCGAGACCATCGAAGCCTACCACGCCAACCCGGCGATCTCGCACAGCAAGCTGGAGTGCTACCGCAGGCGGCCGGCGCTCTACTACAAGAAATACGTCGCAAAGACTCTGCCGCAGCCGGAAGAGACCGGAGCCTTTCGCCTCGGCAGCGCGGTCCATTGCGCCGTGCTCGAAGAAAAGGAATTCGCCTCGCGTTACATTCTGCGACCGGACTGCGACCGCAGAACCAAAGAAGGCAAGATCCAGTTCGCCGAGTTCAGCGCACAGCACGCGGACAAGACGCTGCTGGACGCCGACGAGATGGCGCAGGTCGTGCAGATGCGGGAGGCCGTGGCGGCGCATCCAATCGCGTCGCGATTGCTCGCGGAAGGGATCCCAGAGATGACTTGGCGCAAGTTGCAGCCGAACGCACTCGGCGCTCTGCAATGTCGGATCGACTGGTTCGCTCCGTGCGGCTGCGATATCAGTGAGTTTCACCCTTACGCGCTGGACCTCAAGACGGTCGAGAGCTTGGACTCCGACGCGTTCCGTAACTTCGAGAGGGCTGCGTTCAGCTACGGGTATCATCGGCAGGCGGGATTCTATCTGCCGTTGATTAACGAGATTCTGGAGTATCCGGTCTCTCGGATGTATTACGTGGCCGTGGAGAAGGTCGAGCCGTTCGGCGTTGCGGTTTACACGCTGAGCGACGACGCGATTGCCAAGGGACAGGACGAGAACATCGCGGACCTCGTGCGGCTTAAGAAGTCGCTCGAAGACAATCACTGGCCGAACATCGAGCCGACCGTCCATGAGTTGAAACTGCCGGCGTGGTATGCGAAATGAAATCGAACCTCAAATATAACTGGAGAATCACGCTCGGAGCGCCGGGTCACTCGATCAGCGCGATCAAGTTCTGCACGCTCGAACAGGCGTTGCTCGCGGCTGACGAACTTGAAACCGAAGTGGATTGGCTCGTGACCCTTATCGGCATCACTCGCGAAACATGAAAGAACTATTCGTCATCACCGTTGCGACCTCAGTCTGCACTAGCGCAATTTGCTTTTGGCTCGGCCACGCGCTCGGCAAACGCCGAGGCCGAGACGAGCAATGGGTCAGCGACTACCTTGCTTACGAACGCAAAACACAGGCCGGCCGAGACAAGCTCGGACGGTTTCAAAAACGAAAGGCAAAATATGGTAAGATCAAAATCTCAGCACCAAAAAACGAATCATGAGATCGACCGGCGGCTGCTCGAAATGCAGTCACCGCGCGAGATTGTCCGAAATCTGCGCGGCGCAACGCTGAGCAATGTCCACGCGAGAGCGCGGCGACTGAGCTTGGCGCTGCACCGCATCACGCAGGCCGAGCGGGATCATTTGCTCGTCAGGCGAATGGGGAGGACAGTATGACGACCTTCATTTTCGGCGACCCGAAAGGACAGCCAAGGGCGAGAGCCTTCGCCCGCAAAATGGGCGCTAAGCACGTCGCGCGGATGTATGACAGCGACGTGGCCGACGCGTGGAAGCGGGCGGTGGACCTCGGGATCGAGCGCGAGCATAGGGCGCAGCCGCTCGTCATCGATCCGGTCGGAGCGTTCGAGGTGAAGCTCACGTTTTTCTTCCGCCGGCCGAAAAGTCACTACGGGAAAGGCGGTCACGTAAAGGCGAGCGCGCCGGTCTGCCACGTGAGCAAGCCGGACGCCGACAATCTCGCGAAGCTCGTGCTTGACCGCATCACGCGCGGCGCGCGGATCTGGCGGGACGACTCGCAGGTGGCGAATTTAAGCGTGCACAAATTCTGGGCGATCACTGACGCGAGGATTGGGGTTTACGTGAGCGTGGAGCGGTTCGATCTGAGCGAGGCTTGACGTGTGGAGCGGATCGCATAAACAAAAGCAAGGCCGTGAAACGCCTAAGCATGGATCAATCACTAACTTTTCGTCCGTCAGTCTGCGCGAGGCGTGTTCTATCGCCAAGTTTCACCGCGTAGACTGTCGGACGATTTTTTTGATTTATGAGAATACGAACTATCAAACCGGAGTTTTTCACGCATGATCGGCTTTTCGATGCCGAGATCGAAACGAAGCTCCCGCTCAGGCTGGCATACATCGGACTCTGGTGCGCCGCAGATCGCGAAGGCCGCTTTCGATGGGAGCCTCGAAGGCTCAAAGCGCTTATTTTTCCTTACGACAAAATCGACTTTGCACGGGTGCTCGACGCGTTGGTCACGCGTGGCTTCATCGTAAAGTATTCAAAAGCAGGCGTCGATGACGCGTCTTTTGGCTCAATTCCGAGCTGGCACAACCATCAGGTCATAAATAACCGCGAAAGAGCCAGCCAATTACCGGAACCACCTACTGATCAACACTCATTTGACGCGTGCGGCACGCGTGCTCCACGCGTGGATGACGCGGGTCAAGGGGAAGGGAAGGGAAGGGAAGGGAAAGAAGGGAAGGAGGTCGCGGAGGTTTCCGCGATCAGCGACGAAGATTGGCTGAAGCAACTTGAGATTCTGCCGGCTTACAACCTGATCGACGTCCGGCGCGAGTATTCGAAGATGCAAACGTGGTGCGGCGTAAACCGCAAGATGCCGAGCCGGCGCCGATTCGTGGCTTGGCTCAATCGCATCGAAAAACCGATGGATGCAGCGAAAGGAAACCGAGCGCATGAAAGCATCATCGATCGCTCCTGACCCATCGCCCGCAGAGCGCCGGCTGATCGCGGCGTGCATGGCCGGAGGCGTGCAGACCGTGGCAAGCGCGGTCAACCACGGCATCAGCGCCGAGACCTTCGCGGACCCGATGCTCGGGATTATCTGGCAGGCTCTGGTGCAGACCGCGACCGAGGACAAGGACACGCACGTTTTCAAAGTCGGCCGGCGCGCCTTTGGTTCGGCCATCGATGCCGAGAGCATGGGCCAACTGGCGGAGATCGCCGCGCTTGAGCCGACATCGATCTTTGCGAAGCAGCTTACGATCGAAGTCATCGACGCGAACAAGCGCCGCAAGGCCGTCACCAAGCTCGCTCAAGCGCTCGGCGCAGTCACTCCACGCGAGGGCGGCGAGTGGGAAGAGGACTGGTCTGCCGCACGCAAAGCGATCCACGAGGCCGAGCTGGCGGTTTCGATCCAAGGCGCGACGAAAAGCCTCTCGGCGATCGTTGACGAATACATCTTTGACGAGATCCACGGCCGCGAGGCCGGGGTCGTCGGGACTGGATTGCCGCACTGCGACGAGTATTTTGGGAAGATCCGAGGCGGCGAGGTGTGCGTGATTGCAGGCCGGCCAGGCGTCGGCAAGACCGCGCTCGCGATCCAGATGGCTGACTCAGTTGTGCGCGGCGGCGGCAAGGCCATGATCGTTTCGCTGGAGATGCAGGCGCGCGATTTGGTCGGCCGGCTCGCGAAGCAACGACTGGGCCGCAGCGCCGGCATCGTCCGAGGCTGCACCGCGGCCGAGTATCAATCGGCCAAGACCTCGTGGATTGCGTCGGCGCAGAAGATGAAAGCGGACGAGAAGCGGCTGCACATCTTCGAGGTGCGACAGGTCAAGTCGGTCTCGGACATCGAGGACCGGGTGGCGATGCTCAAGGCTGCGGACGCATTGCCGAACGTGGTCGTCATCGACTATCTGCAACTGCTCTACGCCGAGGACTCACGCGCACCACGAGAGCAACAGGTGGCTCTCATGTCTCGCCGGATAAAACTCATGGCGCTCAACTTCAACGTGGCCGTGATTCTGCTCTCGCAGCTCAACCGGGATGCGGAGAAGGACGGCAGCCGGCCGAAGCTCTCAGGCTTGCGCGAGTCAGGCGCAATCGAGCAGGACGCAGATCGGGTGTGGCTGCTCTATCCTGACCCTGACGTGATGTCAGTTCCTGACGCGCCGACGGTGCAGGTTGTCATCGACCAAGCGAAGAATCGAAACGGAGCGGGCGGGATCGCCAAGGTGGTCGAGTTCTTCAAACCCAGCTTTTCATTCCACAAAAAACTATGAGGCTCTACGACGAACAAAATCGGCTGCACGCGGAGGGCGGACCGGCAGTCACGAACCCAGACGGCTCGTGCGTGTGGTATCATCACGGGAAGATTCACCGGCTCGACGGGCCAGCGGTGCGGCTCGTCTTCGCTGACGGGCGCATCGAAGAGCAGTTTTGGATCAACGGCCGCGAGATCGTGGCGCCGCAAATTTAAACTCATGAACAAAACAAAACAAGAAATCGAAGACGAAATGAAAATGTGGCTCAAACTAAGGACCGAGGTGCAACGCAAGGTTCGATCAAGCACGGCGGACTTAGAGACGGTTGAAAATAAACTAAAACAACTGCTCCGTGAGCTAGGAAAAGCGCGTTCGTGATTGACTCGCAGCGCAATCCGTCAAAATCGATGGGCAACACATGACGACACAACAAACACACGATCAGGATCAACGAGAGCTTGAGGCGCTGCGCTTCTCGGCACGGGCGGCGCGAGCGATCACGACGCTGGAGATGCAGCGCAAGACCATAACTCGGGAATACGGTGAACGCATAAAAAAGATTCGGGCGCTGATTCTGATTCTGCAACAGCGCGAGAGCATCGGGCAACTCGGCATTGACGGCATCAACGCGATCGAGATTTCGCCGGAGCTTAGGAAATTGATTCACAACCCAGTCGGTGACCTGACGTGATCACCGCGACATACGACCGCGCGGCCAACTTCGAGGCGTCTTACGACGGCGCACGGTCGGACGCGGGTCGGCTTTCGGCGGAGATCATGGAGCGGCTGGTCGAGATGCACGAGTTAAAGCTGACGAGCGCGGCGGACTTATGCCGGCGACTAGGCACGCTGGCAGACCTTTCGCCGACGATGTTTCTGGTCACGCTCAGGCTGGGCTCGGGCGATGTGTCAGCCGTGCGTCAGTCGTTCGGCGAGATGGCGGCGAAGACCGGGCGAACGAGGCAGGCGCTGCACTACGAATGGGCGCATGAGATCGAGCGGGTCAGGCTTGTGTTCCCGGCGCTTGCTCAGCTGATGACCGACTACCGGCAGGCGACGGACGAGGCCGAGCGGCCGGACCGAGAGGCGGCGCCGTGAACTACGTCGACCAGATCAAAGCCGAGCAGGACCGAGGCCGGATCTGCAAAGGGAGGTTCGGGAGGTGCTCTGGATGGCTCGCCAAACGCC
>Ga0315909_10007668_pt1 | contig 11983 bp, 16 predicted proteins | sample LakEriMetagenome_11_FD_203527 | JGI IMG/M metagenome (GOLD analysis project Ga0315909, IMG submission 203527) | Freshwater fungal communities from buoy surface, Lake Erie, Ohio, United States - Buoy 2 MA125 | ecosystem: Environmental > Aquatic > Freshwater > Lake | place: USA: Lake Erie, Ohio...
TGCGCTTCTTCAAATACGATTACCGATCAACAGATGACCCAGGTTTGATACATGACTTCTTGGCTTTGGTCGAACAAAAGACTGAGACAAGAGTTGGGTCAGACATGTATACCATTACCAGACACCCTCAGCTTACAGATGACTTTGCTCAGGCTGTAAACATCGGGGCTTGTGCCTTGTGGTACACGACTAATGCCTGGCCCAACCTTAACGTTCCTTCCAAATTCAACTTATCCGAGTCGGACGAACAGGTGCTTCGGGCTGATCCTGTGTGGAATGAGTAGCTTCTTTATGGCTTTCTATAGCCAATCGGATGCACTCTCGCGCCTTCTCTAAGTCTTCTATGCCATTCTTACTGCGCCACCTGAATAGGTACTTCATGGCACAACCGATGATGTAATCTTCAAAGCCTCTAGCTCCTAGGGCAGCACGCTGCGTGTGGTGGCAGTGAATACCGCTGCTGTCTTTAGGGTGGTAGTGGCTGGGTCTGACTGGATCGTTGTCTTTCATCTGGCAATCCTTATAACTGGAACATGCCGAAGATCAGCCATGTACTCTTCCCACAGCTGACGCTCAATTACAAAGTATTGCTCAGTTTGTTGGCTGTCTACTGGCTCATCTAAAGTTGTGTTCAAAAATGGCTGTATCTCCAATCCGTCAGCCAAGTTAAATTTTTGCGAATGGAGTATAGTCATAAATTTACTTATGTCTATACAAGCTGTGTTGTCTCGCAACACTACTGGTCTGTTGACTCCTTCAGACAGCTGCCCGTTCAACAGGCCGTATCGGCAGCACTCTAAAAATGCGTTCACCACATTTTTAGGTTCATTAGAGTCGAACAGCTTTATGTTTTCTTTTGCCTTGTCCAATATGTCCGTGTCGCAACCTTTTAACAGCAGCCATTCTTTCATAGCGTCCAAAACATAGACAGGCAGGTCTACGTGCTCTGGGACGTTCATCCCTCTTGTTGACAAAAGCCAACTTAAGAAATCAGGGAATATGCGCTTAGCTGCGGTGGCCTGCCAGGCTATGTGATTGCCTAGCTCTATGTGCGCTACGGTGCATGGGTGCGTCAGTCTGATTATGTTTGCTTTTATTTCGGTAGTTTCTGTAAAGCAAGACACGTTTCTTTTAAAGACGGCCCAGGCAGCAAAGTCTTTTAGTTCTTTAAGACGTTTGCCCATAGGGTAGAGCGTAGGCCACAAAGGACTGTTTCTTAGTATTGGTGAAATAGTATCAGTTATGCCGAACCAATCGCATACTATTTTTGCCATACTGCTGGTATTGCCGTAATAGAACAGCCTGAAAGCTGTGTCTGTCATGGCTGGCTTGAGAGCAGATGCGACCACGCAACCAGCCAATGTCCATATAGACCTGTTGGTGACGCTGTCTACCGTAAGTGGTTTCAGCTGGTCAAACTTAGCTTTCTCGAAATAAACGTCTTTGGTAGGAAACCCAGGCAGTCTGTCAAACTTACAGTTGTAGTTCGTTACAGTGCCAGCTCCGCTTATGGCAAAGTTTGCAAACTTAAACAACCCTTCCACAGAGCACCAGCCCACGGTCGTTGACTCGTTAGCCATTTTGGGATTACTGAACGAAAACGCCAAGTCTTTCAAACAGTGTCGGTATTTCCTATTCAATCCATGATTGAAAATACCGTTAGCTGCCAGGGTTTTTTCTATGTACTTGTAGGCGTTGCCGTGCAGCTGCCCTTGACTATCGATAAACTCGATTCTGGGTTTATCTTTTATGTAGATAAAACCATAACATTTTATCTTGCCTTTGTTTACGGACATGGTATCAACTTGAACCCTGGCGGCTGAAACCATGATTCCATTCTTTTTGCAAAACCAACCGTACTCGTTCTCAAAGAATTCTTCTCCCTGCACTACGGCTGTTTTGTGTACAGCTGTGGGCAAGTTTTTGATGTACTTAGACATATTGGGGTATTTGCCTGACTCTACCTCAACCCAATCAGAAGGTTGCATCTCAAGCAGGCCAACAGCCGCTTCAGCCTCAAACTGGTTAGCTGTTGTCAACCATTCTTCTAGAACATCAAAACAACGCCTACCAGATTTAATGACTGAATCCAACCAAGCTGACGCTTTGACTTTGCTAGCTATTATCGAGTCAGCTGGCTCTGGTGTTTTGGTGGACAGTAGAAGATTGCCAGTCTTGTAAAATTTAAATGTCTCGCAACTCAGCTTGGGGTTGCTGTAAACAAATTTGTTGTTGGTAAACGCTTTGAGGCTGTCAAAGCTGTCGATGTCGGAAACGGCTACCAAGGGCAAAAACTGGTTTGTCTCTTTGAAGTTTTTACCGTGCAGCTTCAGACCTTCAATAAAGTCATCAACAACGACAACATCTTTGTTTGCGCACTTGTCGTATATGGTGTCAAAGAAGGCCATTGAGCAATACTTGAGCGCTACTTTTCTGTGCGTAAGGTAGCGCGAGGTAGATTTAAGACCGCCGTTATCAAAGGTCAAAAATTTAAATTCCCTAATTCGACCAGGGACATCAAAGAACGGGATGACAAGCATGTTAGTCCAGTTGCCTTTAAAAGTCCTGTAGGCGTTGTTTTCTGGAGTCTTGTCCCCATTTGCGTTTACTAAGCTTCTTAAATATTCCACGCCTGACTCTGCCTGACGTTTAGTGCAGAATCCTACCAGCTGGCCCATAGTGCTGCGCCAGTCCTCTATGCTGCTTGGTACAGGTATGTTTAGGGCTCTAAGAGTTTCTCTTATTAAAGAACATTCGTAAACCAAGTTACTTTTTTTAGCCTCTTCCCAAAATTTGTTATGCGTTTTCCTGGATTCAAAATTTTTGTTAAGATATGTTTTAATAGTATCGTCAATATTATATGATGACGGTATAATCTTTTTAGATAATAAGTTGCTTATGGCTGTTTTTTCTGGCACATCCATGACCGCAGCTGCCAGATTAATCAGATCTCCGCATTCCTTACACTGGTTGCAATGGTACCACTGTGCTTTGTAAAATGGATCTGGATATAACGTTAATTTTTTGCTAGCTTTGCAGAAAGGGCAATCTGCAGAAGCAGGCAACGCCAACGACGTTAAATTTAGATCTAAGTGTTTAACCAAAGTTTGCCAGTCAATACGCTCAAGAATACCAGAGGATCCGTTCATGACTCGCTCTCGTCTAGACCAACAGGGTGATACTAACGGTCAGACTCTTCATAGACTGGTAACGCTCTACGGAGCGCCTGACTTTGTGAAGTCAGCCTCTTCTGACGTTATTAACTATACGGCTGAAGAGAAGAATCCGACTGTATTTGCTGACACGGTCACCCTTTCATTTCCATGTCATACAGCGCCTGCTACCTACGTATCCATGCTTTATATGCTGGACAGCGAAAGCAAGCTCGGTAAACAAGCTAACCATATTAAGGACCGTATTGTCAAGGCTGCCGAATATTTTGGCATCAAGAAGCATATTGATTCTCTACTAGAAAAACACGCTTCCATGCATGCCGACAACCTGGATAAACTGTCCGACGACTCGTTTGCGTACGTATTCACATACGACAACGGCACTAAAGAGCGCCATCTTCCGCTACGAAACGCACACGAAGTTAAGGCTGCTTGTGAATACCTGAAAAAATATCGAGACGAGTTCGTATATAACGATAGAGTCAAGATGGCTCAGAAAATACTCAAGTCAGGTTCTCTAGACCAGATTGAAGGCGAAGACTTGACTTACCTGTACAAGCAAGCTGGCGCTGCTCTAGGCACGTCCAAAAACGCAGCCAGCCTGTTGTTCAAACGCGCTATGGCTTTGCGCAAACTAGGCAAAGATCTCAACACGCAAGAGATGCTGGCCAAGGCCGCAGAGGCTTGTCTTAACAATAAGACTTATGTACACACCATGGAAGGAATGCGCAAAGTAGCCAGCCTTATTGACAAGGTAGACAGAGAGTTCAAACTGCAAAAAATTACTGCCTTGGGCAAGCCTGAAGATTTGTTTAGCTTCACAGTAAAAGAAGCTAACGACTTTGCCCAAGACAGTGTCCAACTGACTACTGGCAGCATCTACAAGAAGTCAGACCTAGCAAACATCCCTGCTGATGAAATCAAGGATGTGCTAGGCGCTGACTTTGTAGATAGGGTAACAGCTGGCGGTATGATACTAGACACTGAAAAGCTTGCCGAAGAGCTGAAGACTCTTCCCCGAGGAGACGCAAGACTGTTTGAGCGTCTAGCGGATGCCGCGCAGGTTAAGCCTTTTGGTAAAGAAGCTTCTAGCCGAGATCGACTGCTGAAACTGGCTGCCCAACACGCACAACTTCTAGCGTAATCTCTCTACCAAGAACAGGTTTTTGACGACTAATAGCGTCAAGCAACATTGAAAGACCAAGAAGTAATTCTTGGTCTTTCTTCGTGCTGTTGACTAGATAGCTGTCGATCAACCGTTTTTGCTCTTCCAGAAGCTCAAAATCAATTGTCAGTTTGAAACTACTCAATTGTTTCACTTATCCTTTCTGGAATCTTTCTAAGAAGATACCCATCGTCACCGTTCTTGAAGTGCTGCTTTTTAATCGAAGCAGCTTTGAAACCCAAAGACCTGAAAAAGGACTGAGTATCGTTGTCGCTTTCCCTAAGCATCACCTCTATAGGTTTAATAGTCTTAGCTTTGGCGTAACCGTTGAGAACAAACTCAACCATGGCCTTGCCGCCGCCTTTTTTCTGAAACTCTGGGTCTACGGCTATGTGCATAATTTTGACGTGATCTTTAGCCCTGCCGTAAAGCATGTAGCCGACCACATCATAATAGCGTAGCAAAACCACACACGAACACTTGTCCATCCTTTGAAGATGCTTTAGCGCTATACGAGGATCTTTGTTCAAAACTTGACCAGACAAAGCCAAAACATAAGGAAGGTCACGACCTTCCATCCACCGTACATTGAACATTTGTATTCTCCTGAGGACCCACTGCATTATAAGACCTGCCAAAGCTATGCGTTTCAAGCCAATCTACTTCAGCAGCTAAAGCGTCCTCTCTTAATTTATATGGGCCGAGAACAGGACCGCCGACCCTTGTGAGGTCGGCGGTCCATTCACCCTCGGCATTAGGCTCGACATCCGAAGCTCGACTCACGCACGACTTGCCTACGGTCATCAGTCCGCGAAGCTCGTCTTTGTAAATGAACTGGATCTCGCCAGACGGGAGGATTTCTACCAACATTAGTTTTGCGCCCGAATACGCTGATCTTGCTGGTAGAACTCTGCTTTGTACTCTTTGTTCTGCGCAGCGCCTAGAGCAGCCTCCAGTGACGCAGTCAGGTTTGTGCAGTTGCCGCCGCTTGCGCCTTCAACCTCTACAGAGGTGGTGCCATCAGCCTTAATGTTCACAACAATCTCAGCAGCCATCTTCCAAACTCCTCAAAATAATGGTAATAGATCCGTCTCTCGACACTCGCATTGAATGTCGGTATAGCCCATTCTCTTTTGAAAACTTTTCTATCTCTCTCAAAGCTATGGCTTTTTTGAGAAGATGACCACCAACCCCAATGCAGCTTTGCAATTGAAAGTTGGTGGTCGATTCTTTCCAAACCAGCTCAAAGCCTTGACGTAATTGGAATACGCCAATGGTCAGTACGGGAACTTCGCTTTCAACACAACTATTAGGAATCAACACTCCGTACCCTGGACCTTTGACAGTATACGCACATAACGGCCATACACGATTTTCGTAATGCGATAGATTACAATCGTGAGCCACTGGGTTGAGCAACCCCTGACTCAATGTGGCCGTAACAAACATTAGCGTCCTAGGCGTAGCTGAATAGTGCCTTCTGCAGTCAGGTTACGACTAAGGACACGAAATCCTCCAGTCTGCGCCTGCTTGAGAGTAACGTTCTCAGCATACTTTTGCCGAAATTCGTTGAAGCTCTCTTGAGAACCCCAACGGCCCTCGTAGTTGTCAAACGTAGCCACGCCATCCTTGATGGCAACAGGATAACGCCAGCCCCTAAGCTGTACAGCGTAATCGCACTCTTGACGGCCTTCAAACAGATTAACTTCTTTAGCTTCAATATAAGTACCGCCAAGTTCTTCGATAGTCTTCTTGACAGACTCTTGGTCGAGGAACTGGGTGTCAACGCTGGTCTTGTGAGACATTGAAAACTCTCCTTGAAAGAAATAATCCTTGAACCAAAAACTATTAGATGTCCAAACCACGCATGAAAGAACCATACACCGCCATGTGGGCTTCGGTGCTATTGATCTCTTCCCTGATGTCAGAGAAGTGTTTGGCCAAATCCCTTGCAGCATTCTCGCTGGAGTTGACCTCTTTGTGGTCAACGCCGTTGATGAGATGCCCAGCGGTAACCAAACGAGCCTGCAAGTCAGCAGGCACCATGAACGAAAAACCCTGAAGTTTGGCGTGAGCAACCTTCAAGGCGTTCAAGGTATCGCCCCTGAATCGACTGCCTTTAGACAAGGAACCCTCGATGTGGGCGAGAGCTTGCGCAAATTCCGCGATAGGCTCTTGAATCATGGCTTTCACAGCCTGACTCACAGCCTGGGAGGTGGCTTGCCTAGCTTCGGCAACCCACGCGTCTGCGCCAGCTTCATCCAACAGGGTCCCAACATCATGAGCAGCCACTTCAACCACATCCAAAAGATGAGGTTTTAGGCGTTGAATAACTTGCTTGTCCTCTTCAGACAGCAAGTTATTTGACAACAGACTGGCAAGACCAGTCTCCAGCCTGTCGTCAAAATCGGCAGGCAAGCCTGCTCCAAGGGGGAACAGCATACTGTAAATCTTGTGCATGGAAACAAAAGTGTCTCCATTCACAAAATAACGAGACATGCTTTCCCACTCAAATGGGAAGTTCTCACGCACGTTGCTTACGTGAGCCTCCCACTGAGGCCTCAACTCGACAGCCTTATCGGTATAGGCTTGTCGAGCTTGGTTCAATCGCTCGAACACGATCTGGGCAGGGCTCTTTCCTCCGTTTTGCTTAGCCAGAGGAACCAAGTAGGCTCCACCGACAAACGGAGTGCCGTACATATACGGCGCTGACCTGGCTTGCTGACCAATTCGAGACAAAGGGTTCTTGATATGAGGAGGCACCAGTTTAAATCTGGCACCGCTCAATAACTCTTGAGGCACTTCATGCTCACCAAGACGAACACTCGCATTGTCCATCTTGCGCTCTACGCCGATAGCGCCGACTGTAACTTTAACAGCCACGCAATTACGGGACAGCTTACGAAGAACCACGTCAGAGCTTGTTCGCTCCAAGTCTGACATATCAATCTGAGGAGTTTGAACACGTGCGACTGGTTCTGTAGGTACTACGGGAGCAACGATCTCTTGAATAACTTCTTGTGACATAATTTCCTCTCCAAAAAAAGGGGGCCGACTCTTGGTAGAATCGGCCCCCATAACAACAAACAAAAAAATCTTACGCGATGTTGGGATCCTTGAAGCTCAAGTCAACAGCGCGCACGTTAGTTTTAAGACTCTTACGTCCGCTAACGTTACGAGCGCGATCCTTGCCAAACACACGAATCTGCTCGATGTTCTCTGGATCGACCTTGGTAACGGGCACCAGATCGTTCAAAGCGGCCAGTAACTCCTTGGAGGAGAAAGTGGCCTTGGATTCTGGGTTGTTGGCATAAGCGTTGAAACGAGCAGCGATGATAGCCTGCTCAATCTCAGCGCCCACAAAACCCTCTGAAGCATTAATAATCTTTGTCCACTCTTTGGCGTTAAACTCTACGTTAACGTTACGCTTGCGCATATGGATATCAAAGATTGTCTTGCGCTCTTCTTCGTCTGGCGTATCAACGAAAAAGATTTCGTCAAAGCGGCCACGGCGAAGCAATTCGGGAGGCATGCCGTTGATGCGATTCATAGTCAGCACGACGAAAGTCTTGCTTTTCTTTTCTGCCAGCCAAGTCAAAAGCTGGCCGAAAATGCGGCGAGTAACGCCAGAGTCACCAGTTGACTCTGATGCGCCGCCCAAAACCTTGTCGGCCTCGTCAATCAATAGGACGCAACCTCCCATTGCGTCGGCAGTTTGAATAGTCTCGCGGGTACGGCGCTCGGATTCACCGACAAGGCTGTTGAACACAGCACCGATATCGAAACGAATCAAAGGCTGACCAAGCACCCGTGCGATTACCTGAGCGGCCCTGGACTTGCCAGTACCAGGCACGCCGATTAGCACCAAACCTTTCGGCATGTCGAGCTGCAAATCTTCGGCTTCAGAGCTGTACGCAACTTTGCGTTCTTCCAGCCATGACTTCAAATCAGTGAAGCCACCAAGCTCATCGCCAGACATAATCTCGCTTTTAGGGGAATAAGTCAGAACCTCGCTCTTCTTCAAAAGCAGTCCCTTCTCTTCCTCGATGGTCTCGATGATATCTTCACACCAACGTCCGTGCTTGACCAAGCACTCGGCAAGAACGCTCTCGGCGTCTGGGCAATTCAAGCCTGCCAGAGTGCTGACGATGGTGTGCTTAAGCTCATCAGAGATCACACGCTTGTTGGGATCGTTGATAGCCGCTTGAACCTTATTGAAAGCTACCTCCAACTGCTCGCGACTAGGATGCACCATCTCGATTACTTTCACGTATGGAAGCAAATCTTGATTAAGTCCTTGGTTGGTAGTGATCAAAAACACAGTCCTGCATCGAGTAGGGTTGCTGAAATGATTAGACGCGATAGCCAGCTTTAGGCTGCTGACCAGCGCAGGAATGGCGTTAAGATCATAGTGCATATCATGCACTGCAATCAAAGCGCGCTTAGAAGTAATAGGACCAGTGTCACTGGTGATTGCTTCAATAGCTTGTACTGGATTGATGCAAACATTCTTGCCAAAGCCAGTAGCTGGATTCCAAGAAACGTAATCCATCTCCCGCTCGTTTGCGATAGCCTTGAGCATAGTCTCAGCGGCGTTGGCTTGACCGCCGACAACCAGCTGAACGCACTGGACACCGCTACGGATGTAAGCAGAAATCTTGGCAGCCACTTCATTGATGTTACGCAACATGATCATGCCTTCTCGAACAATTGTTCGGTTAGGTAAAGTAAATGTCTTAACGCTAAGAATTATTTGGGTAAAGAAGCCGCTAATTTCTTTACCACTTCAGAACTGTCACCGTTGTCTAGCGGAATACCTTCTAATTGGCCGACCATCAAACTCAAACGTTCTTTTATTACAGCGTTGATGTCGTCAGTTTTGGCTTTTTCTGTTTCAAAAATAGCCTGAAACATTTCTGGATCATCGCTGAAATCGTACTTAACTTTGTCAGCCATACCAGCGTAGTCGCCACGCAAACCAACACGCAAAATATCTGGAGGAGTTAAAATCCCTTCGTTTTTTAACGCTTCAGATATGTAATCAACTATTTCCTGAGCAAACGGCTCTTGATCGTCGTCGTCAGGCGGACTAATCATCAAAGCTTCAGTCATACCCCATGCGCACTCGGCAGCGTCAGCTGGATCGAAAACAGATGGGTCAAAGAGACTTCCAGACAGTACATTGCATAAGTTTATAAAATCTGGAAGAGACTGAAAAAATGAATCAGTCGATAGTACCGCTATACCCGCCATCAATCTGTCGAACACTGAACGTGATAACTTCACGTCAAAGTCTTGTTCAATTTCAGTTTGGATTGTAAGAGGATCCCATTGAAGAGCCTCCGTACCGTAAGCATCCAAAAATAATGTAAGCAAAGTTGTGGCAAAACTATTTTGATCTTGCCATACTTTTTTACGTTTCTGAAAACGAACATTTATATTGTGGCGGGTTTCACTCATCAGATAGTAGCCTCTTGTACAGGATAGTGCGCTCGACACTTCCTGACCGTTGCTGTTGTAAAAGCATCGCCTTCAAGGCGATTGCCGTTTTCATCAGTCCACTCAGTCCAAGAATTACCTGTAAATCCTGGCACCGATAGGCCCATAGTTTTGGCGTGATTCAGTGCAAGATTTCTGGCGTCTAAAGACTTTACAGCTTCTAGGTTGTCGGCTTCAACCACTATAGTGCCTTTGTTGCCTAGCCGTTCACAAGACTCACTTACAATACGCATGACGTTCCTTTCTTTTAAAAAGACTGCATAGATTGTAGCAGTTAACCAATAGCTAAGGAAAGGGACCGTCAGCCCCACAACTTCCATAATGGAAGTCGTGGGGCCTAAGCCTCAACCTACAAGTTTGCTCCTGTTCTTCCTACTGGTTCTTCCTTCCTGAAAAATCAGAGGTCTTGGCGAAATACCTAGGCGCATAAGATACAGTTCTGTAGCTGTCATGACTTTCGTAGTAACAATCATCTTCCTAGACTTGTCTGCCACGTCGGCCTCCTGCTAAACAACTAAAACACTAGCTAAAACTAGCTACCAATTAATAAATTGGTTGCTTATTATTATGACGTAATATACGGCGTAATTTAAGCTTGCTAGATAGCTAAAAAATAACTTTCGTACCGACTTTGTTGGAGGTCAAAGTCAGTACGTCAGTGCGAGTGTAATTTTACAGGAAATTACATTCATATTATTATGACGTGTTTTTTTACTTATTTAACTACAGAGTGATTTGCACTAATTTGCCTGCTGTGTTCTTAAAAACGATTCTGAGTTTGTCCGCGTTAAGCTCTTGTTTAAGTTTTGTTAAAGCTTCTCCTCTTAGGTTAGATATGGTCGTTTTAACTTGCGAGTAGTTAGCCGCCCTGGCTCTAGCCTTTCTAGCGCACGGTGTGCACCTAGGGCTGCCTGGGTTTTTTATGTCTGCTGCAGTCTTAAGCGCTGGGATAGCCGACAATATACGAGGATTCGATAGTATCGACGTAATAATTGAATCTTCTATAACTACAAGCCGCTCAGACATGGCTACTCCTTACACTGCGCCAGAAGAACTGGAACTGCTGTTAGTAGGAAAGTCAGCTGGAGGAGGATTACCGATAGACAGGTCAGCTTGAGGCTGTATTTGATCCATGACATTAAGTGTATTAACTAAATGTCTTACTTCTTCCAAAATAGCTGTCCAAGCGTCTTCAGCTTGGGCTTGTGACCTGAAAACAAGGTCCACATAGTCCAAACGGCAGAATTCTGGATAAACGCCTACCAAAGGCGCTTCTTCTGGAAACTCTTCTATATCTGACGGTGAGCACACGCCATCAAAAGCCAGTCTGTATGCGCCTTCACGGGCATTCATGGCTTCTCTGCCATACCTGAAGATGGTGTTAGGCATAAGGTTACCGCCATAGGCGACTACCTTGAACCTAAACCCGTCAATTGTGTTGCTAGTATATTTTGTTTGCACAAGTCTGCGAAGCCACACCCCTCTACCGTAAAGGGGATCGCCTATAGAAGAAGAACTTGAAGATGATGGCATGATTCACCTATATTCCAAAAATTGATTGACTAGCTCCTCTACGAGGTTTGCTAGACCAACAAACTGTTTTCTTGTCGCCATTCCAAGGTCTTAGCTTATATCCATTTTGCCACATTTGTTCGCCTATGCAAATGTCGCCACCGTTATGAGTTAGCCGCACGTCTGGGATGTTAGCTTTTTTTATCGCCTCAGTTTTTGCTACCCAGCAACTTCCTGTACAGAAAAATATCTTATTTCCGTTAACCGTAGCCTCGCCTCTTCTGTCTCTGAACAACTTTCCTCTATACCAGTCGGCTTTTTTTACCCATTCTGCGTGCTTTGGTTGCATCGCGAAGTGGTAAATCGGCCCAAGCATACCAAAATCGGGGTCACTAATAGCGCCAGAATTAACAAGGGAACACATCTTATCGAACCATAGAGGATCGACATCGCACATTGTGTCGTCGTCAAACCAAACGGTCCATTTTGTTGTGATTGGGTCTTTTTCATCGTGAAACATTTCTCGCATGCACGGATATTTAAATTTATTGGTTTCGCAGCTGTACAGCTTGGTTATTACGCCTTCTTTGACTAAATCGTCACAAAAAGCTCTAGTTTCATGGCATACAGCGTT
>Ga0315909_10007670_pt1 | contig 11982 bp, 11 predicted proteins | sample LakEriMetagenome_11_FD_203527 | JGI IMG/M metagenome (GOLD analysis project Ga0315909, IMG submission 203527) | Freshwater fungal communities from buoy surface, Lake Erie, Ohio, United States - Buoy 2 MA125 | ecosystem: Environmental > Aquatic > Freshwater > Lake | place: USA: Lake Erie, Ohio...
GAGATTCTGCTCAAGTCTCGGGACACTTGCTTGCTGAGCCACATCAACCTTGGTATTGCAGAGATCAAAGACATTCCAAAAGCTTTCAAAGATGGCATGGAGTTTCTTTGTGAGCTTTACGAAAACACGGGTATTGATGACTCTGGAATTTACAGCCGTAAAGATAACCAAGTTGGTCTTGGTGTTCTTGGACTGGCTAATCTTCTCGCCATTGAAGGGGTGACGTACAAAGAGTTTGTAGAAGCTCTTCGTAAGCGCAACCTTGGTGTGGGTGATTCTTCGAGTAAAGCAGGGCAAATCGCTCAAGCAATCTATGTGGGCTTTATGGAGGCCGCTAAGGTTGCCGCTGATCACAAGATGTCTCGAGCTTTCACCGTGGCTCCTACAGCGTCTTGTGCGTACCGCTACGTGGATCGTGAAGGGTTTACTACAGCCCCTGAGATTTCACCTCCGATCAGCCGGAAGATTGATCGTGATAGTAGTACTCTTGGCGTTCAGAGCTACGAGTTCAACCCCAAAACTGAGACGGCAGAAGAGGTTGGTTGGGACACTTTCTTTGAGCTGAACTGTGAGTGGCAACGACTCATGGATAGCACAAATATGGCTCACGCAATTTCTATGAATTGGTGGTCTGATATGACAACAATGGACCGCGAATTTATGGCACGATGGTTGAACTCCCCCTTGAAGAGTTTGTATTACTCTCTTCAAGTAATGTCTGACACACAAGATAAAACCAACGCCTACGCAGCTATTAGTGACGTAGATGTTGAAGGTTATCTTGCAGGCATTCTTGATGGGGATTCCGCACCTGAATGTAACTGTGCCGAGTGATGAATCCGTATCAGAAACTGCTTGCCCGTAAACGGTCTTGGACTCCTGTTCAAACCACCGCCGGTAAATTGAAAGAGGGCTCGGAGGAGGCGATCTTCCGGGCTCTTGCCCTTCGACAGCTTGAGCTTCCTGTTGGTGAGTTTATTAACGATGCTCTTCAGTCTGAAGTGCCGGAAACAGCTCGTGAACTTTTGCTGACTAACATTAAAGACGAGGAAAACCATGACCTTGCCCTTGGGTACGCAGCTAATGCGATCGGCACAAATAGCCAAGCAGAAGCGGAAGCAGCTCGCCTACGAAAAGCTTGGGAAGATCACCCAGACCACACCGTACTTAAAGCACTGGTGGCTGAGAGAAGCATATTCTTTGTTATCCTCCCCTTCTTCCGGTTCTGCGGTGACGCTGGACTGAGAACCATCTCTGCAGACATTAGCCGTGATGAACAAGTCCACGTCGCCACAAATAGCTTGGTGTGTCGTGAGCTTGGTCTCACTGTCTCTCCTAGTTTGGATCGCCTTAGGAAAGCAACTATTGCTTGGGTGATGCAACCCCTGGGAAGGTCGGAAGACAAGTACCTTGATAAGCAGTTTTGGCTGGATCAAAGTGACAGCTTGATGTACGCAGGTAAAGCTGAAGGGTTGATTGAAACCCAACGAGCTCGTATGCCAGCGTTTTTCGAGATGAGTAACTCTGACCTTCCCAGCTACGCTTGATATAAATACGGCTTTATAAATAATGGCCTATACCAAAAGGAACGTACCTCCTAGGCAAACTGCTCAACAACTTCAGCAACCGCCACAACCAGGCGAGCCGCCAAGAAGGCAAACTGCTGAAGAACTTGCGGCAGCACCGGCAAAGGCAGCTCAACTTGAAGCTGATAAAGCACTTCAAGAACTTGCGGCTGCCCAAGAAGTTCTTAGACAGCAACAAGCTGCTTATCAAGCACAACTAGCTCAAGAGAACCAACTTAAAGCTCAATACGCTTCAGAGCTAAAAGCAACAGAGCAGAAAGCTCTTATTGCTGGAAAACGTAGTACGGCGGCTTCTAGCCGTATCAGGTCTCAAGCTCAAATGGAGGCTGTCCAACTGCAGCAAAAACAGCAAGCTACTGCTTTACAAATGCGTCAACAGCAACGAGCAGAACGAGCTGTGGGGGCTACTGTTGGTCAGCCTGGACGGTCTCGTACTCGAGTTAGTACAAGTCTTTCTATTGGTGGTTATGGTGGTTCCTCTGCTGGTCGCATTAACCCAACTGGTTTGAATATATGATTCCGTACATTGATCCAGAAATTATCAAATACTTGGAAGAGCTTTATCCTGATAAATCTCCTGACCTTAGTATGGAAGAGAAACTTATTTGGTTTTCTGCTGGTCAGGTGTCGGTTGTACGGCATTTAAAGGATCAGTACAACCTGCAAGAGGAGACAAAGTATGTTTAACCTTAGCCGTCACGACGCAAAGTTTATTGAGCCTGAGTTCTATGTAGATCCTCTTGATGAGCGGTTTACTGGTATTAACAACGAGATCCTGCCAGCAATTATTGGTATTGGTTCGGCGTTGATTGCAGGTGCAACTGCTTACTCCGGGTACAAGTCTTCTCAAGCAGCAGCTAAGCAAGCAGAAGCAGCTAAACAGCAAGCACAAGCTCAACGAGAAGCAGCAATGGCGCAGGTGCGTCAAATGCAAGCTGAAGCTCAACAGCGTTCTCGTGAGTTTCAAGCCTCTATTGAGCAAAGTCGAGCAGCAACAGCACAAGCAACACAGCAAGCACAACTAGCTCAGCAAAACGCTTTGAGCCAAATTGCTGCACAAAAGGGTGCTTCTGCTCTTGCTATTCAGCAGCAACAACTGCAATCAGCAATGCAACGTCAAGCGGCCTCAACTCCTATTGGGCAGAAGGTTCGTCGTCGTGTTGGTACACCTGCTGATCTCCGTACTAGTTTGGAGATACAATCTCCGCTTGCAGGGTCCGGTAGTGGTCTCGGTATCGGAACAGAAACTTCAGCTGGTGGTTTGAATGTCTAACGCTTCGGCTCGTTATTCGGCACTTGAGCCGGAAAAGTCTATTTATCTTGATCGGGCTATTGAGTGCAGTAAGTACACTCTGCCGACTCTTATTACCGATAACGACCGTAGCACTGGCAAAAACATCTACACCAAGATTGCTACGACCTACCAAGGTCTTGGTGCTCGTGGTGTGAACAACCTGGCTAGCAAACTACTGATTGCTTTGCTGCCTCCTAATCAAGCTTTCTTTCGTCTTTCAGTAGACGACATGAAGCTGAAGCAAGAACTGGATAACTACAAAGAACTTCAGTCGCAGTTTGATCAGCAACTGTCCCTGATGGAACGTTCCGTTATGCGGGACATTGAAGAATCAGGTGATCGCACTGCACTGTTTGAAGCTCTCAAGCACCTTATTATTGGCGGCAACGCGCTGCTTTACGTTTCTGAAAATGGTACCAGGGTATATCCACTCAAATCGTTTGTACTTAATCGTGATCCTGAAGGCAATATCCTCGAGGTTGTTGTACGGGAAGAAGTTAATCCAGAAGTCCTGCCAGAAGGTGTTGCACCTAAACAAACTCAAGGTGGGTTTGTAGATAAGACTGTGTTTCTCTACACCCACGTCAAATGGGATTACAAGAAGGATCGTTGTAACTGGTATCAAGAGGCTTACAACAAACAGATCGGTAAGTCTGGTTCTGTTCCTATTGAGAAGAGCCCTTGGATCCCTCTGCGGATGTTCCGAGTTGCTCATGAAGCGTATGGTCGTGGTTATTGCGAAGAGCTTCTGGGGGACCTGAAAAGCCTTGAGTACCTCAGCAAAGCCATTGTTGAAGGATCTGCAGCAGCCGCCAAGATCATCTTCCTTTGCAATCCAAACGGTACGACACGTCCTGACGCTCTTGCTCGGGCTGCCAATGGATCAATTGTGGCAGGCAACCCAAATGACGTGGCTCCTCTGCAAATGCAAAAGCAAGCAGATCTCACGGTTGCTCTCAACACCATTGCACGGATCGAGCAGCGGTTGAGCTTTGCGTTCCTGCTTAACAGTGCTATCCAAGCTGGTGCTAGCGGTCGTGACCGGGTGACAGCAGAAGAGATACGAATGGTTGCACAGGAGTTGGAAGCAGGTCTTGGAGGCATATACTCCATCCTCAGCGTTGAGCTTCAACTCCCGCTGGTCAACCGGAAGATGGCTCTTATGGAACGTCAAGGTCGTCTTCCGAAACTTCCTAAGAACATTGTTAAGCCTCAAATCACCACTGGTCTTGACGCCCTCGGTAGAGGTAACGACAAAGCCAAGCTCATTGAGTTCTTACAAACCATTGCCGGTACTCTTGGTCCAGAGACTCTTGCCCGGTTTGTTAACAGTCGAGAGCTTATTACTCGTCTTGCTGCTTCTGATGGCCTTGATACATACAAGCTCATCAAGAGTGACGAGGATCTTATGGCTGAAGAGCAGCAACAAGCTATGATGATGCAGCAACAAATGGCTATGCAAGATCCTAATAACGATCCTGCTAAACAAGCCGCTCTCGTTAAAGCTGAAAATGACTCAATCCGGGCCGGTCAAGAAGTCGCTGCTGGAGCAGCCGGTTTCTGAAGTTAAAGAAGAACCAAAGAAAGAAGCACCTAAGTCCAAGATGGACTTGCTCATTGAAGAGCTAAAGGCTAAAAAGCCTGAGGTGTATGAACAGTACGTGGCTGCTGCAAAAGCAAAACGCCCTGTTTGGATCTATCCTGATCTGACCGTTCGTATTGGTTGATCACCATGGAAGTTATCGCTGATAATTTCTTGTCTGAACAAACTGGCCCTTATAGCCAGCAAGACATTGAAACTCTTCAAGAAGCTGAGCGTGCTGAACAGCAACAAGCTCAAGAAGAACTGATTGGTGGCAAATTCAAAAGCCCTGATGATTTGCTCAAGGCTTATCAAGCTCTTGAACGGAAACTGGGCAGCCGTGAGCCACTAGAAGAGCAAGACTCTTTTGATGACACTGAACAGGACCAAGAGCCTGTTGTGCTGTCTCAAGAAGATGAGTCCACCATTATGGAAAGTATTGGTGGTCAAGAATCTTTTGAGTCTGTTCAAACGTGGGCTCGAGAGAATCTTGATGCTGGTGAGCTTGAGGCGTATAACCGTGAAGTTAATAGCGGTGATTACTACCGAGCTCGTAACGCTCTTCAATCGCTTTACTTTGCGTTTAAAGAGAACGCTGGCTATGAGCCTGATCTGATTGGTGGAAAACTCTCTGGTAATAGCAGTGATGTGTTCCGTTCAAGCCAAGAAGTAATGGCTGCTATGAACGACCCTCGGTATTTGCAAGATCCTGCTTATACCCAAGACGTACAGGATAAGTTGCTTCGTAGCGACGTTCTGGGTCCTAGGGGTTAGTATTTCATTAGCGAACGTAAACATTGTTGCCGCTGAGGCGATAACAACAGTGCGAAGCGAGCGCGTTAACATTCCCTACCTACTACCTAACGATGCCTGACTTTGCATCTCTTGGCCGGTTGGGTGGACTTAATGGCGTTCAATACAACGCTGGTTCCGCCTCCGGTAACTACGAAAAGGAAAACGCTAATTTCCTTAAAATCTTCTCTGGTGAAGTTCTGACCACGTTTAACCGTGAGACGATCTTCAAAGATCTGACCATGAAGCGCTCGATCTCTTCGGGCAAATCTGCTTCCTTCCCGATCACGGGTCGTTTCTCTAGCCGTTACCACCGTCCTGGTGATTTCATCACTGGTCAAGGTAACAAAGGAATGATTGGCGAAAAGATCATCACCATTGATGACCTGCTGATCGCTGATGCTTCCATCTACGATCTTGATGAAGCCAAACTTCATTGGGACGTTAGAAGCATCTACTCCACGGAATTGGGCAGGGCTCTTGCTAGGGCTTATGACCAACGCCTTGCTCGCACCATTCTGGCTGCTACTGAGTCTGATGGTCGTATCAAGGACTGGGATTCCAAGCGCTTCCAACTGAACGCAGGTACCTACGCTTCGGCTACCTCTGGTGTCGTCACCCTGAGCGCCAACTTCCAAACCGCTGAGCTCGCTTACTGGGCCGTGGGTGAAGTGGTGTATGGCGAGACCTCTGGTGCTTACGGTGTTATCACCACTGCTCCTACCAACGGTGCAGCCACCTTCGGTATCAACCCCCTGGGTGCTATTGGTACCGGTACTAACGCTCAGTTCAGTGTTGGCGAGCGTCTGTTCGTTCTGAACTCCATGCCTGGTGGTACCTCCATCACTGGTATTGACCTGAACGGTGCTGCTGACCGTAACGCTCGTGGCGATCTGATCGTCGAGAACCTGTTCAAAGCTTGTCAGGCTCTTGATGAAAAGGATGCTCCTAAGGAAGGCCGTGTGGTTGTTCTGACCCCTGGTGCTTACTACGACGTTCTGAACAGCGACCGTGCCATCAACACTGACTTCAACGGTGGCAATGGTTCTAACGGTACCTTCGGTGGTAACCGTGTTGCTTCTGTGGCTGGTTTCCGTCTTCTGACCTCTAACCACCTGGGCATCAACGGCTACACCAACGGTCAAACCTACGCTGGTCTGAGCAACCAAGCTGCTGTGACCCGTGGTGAGCGTCCTAACTACATCAACGGTAAGGACGGTTCTGACGGTTCCGCTGCTGCTGGTACCTACGACTACTACCAAGATGAGCAGGGTAACACCTCCTCCATCGCTAACTGCTTCGGCCTGTGCTTCACCAAGGAAGCTGTGGGTACTGTGTCCCTGAAGGACGTTTCGATGCAGATGACTGGTTCTGAGTACCGTGCTATGACGCAATCGACCATGATGGTTGCTAGCTACGCTGTGGGTCACGGCATTCTGCGCCCTGAGTGCGCTGTGAGCCTCCTGAGTGATGGTAACCCGTACTAAGTCTCAGACTTATTACTTCCTAATTAGCTTCTAGTTAATTACCAATACAATGAGGGGAGGCAGAAATGTTTCCCCTCTTTTATTGCAATAATGGCGACTAGCAAACTCAGTGCAGTTAATACGCTTCTTGCCATTATTGGCGAAGCTCCTGTAAATAGTCTTAACGCTCCTTTGACAGGCGACGCTAGCCTTGCGGAGCGTACCTTGGATGAAGTCAGTCGTGAAGTCCAGGGAGCAGGTTGGTCCTGGAACACGATGCTGTATGACTCAATTCCTTTGGACGCTTCTACAGGTCAGTCCCAACTACCTAGCAACACTCTTGCAGTGCGGTTCAATCCGCTTTCATATCCTTCACAAAGGTTTGTTCTTCGCGGTTTGCGGCTTTTTGATCGCGTTAAGAATACATACGATTTGAGGAACAGTCTTGGTGTTGCTGTTACAGGTAACACGAGTGACCTTGTAGCTGAAATTGTGGAGGAGCTTGATTGGGACAGCATCCCAGAGACAGGGCGTAGATACATCACAATTCGTGCTGCACGGATGTTTTCAAATCGTGCAGTGACCTCTTCAAGTATTGAAGCTTATACAGGGGAGGATGAGGAGAGGGCTCTTCAAACCCTGAAGCGTACTGAGGATATGTCACAAAACTACAACTACATCAGTGGTCCTGACGATATGTATGGTGGCCGTGTGATTACTACTTTTGGTCCTGATATCCTGAACCGCTGATGTCACGAGAACTTTTTAGCCAAATCATTGGACCGCTCAACAAGGGCGTAAACCAGCAAGCAGATAGTTTTGTGTTGCCTGGTTTTGCCAAGGTCCTCGAGAACGGTGTTTGTGACCTTGTAGAAGGTCTTAAAAAGCGTCTTGGTTCAGTGCCGGTAAAACGGATTGATACCCTGACCAAAAACGCTGGTGGTCTTACTCTTACTAATCCAATCAAGTGGGATGAAGCTTGGGTATTTGTTTACAACCGAAGCAGCGATGAACGCTTTATTCTCGTTGTTGCTGACGATAGCCGTACCGTTAGTCGTACTGGAAACATTACTAACGGGTCTGCAGTAGTAGCTTCTGTAAGCTCTATGACAGATTTGTTTGTCGGAGCTGGAGTAACTGGTAGTGGTATTCCTGCTGGTACCAAGATTGTCGATATTGATATTGCTGGTTCTCGCATCACTCTCAGCAAAAACGCCACTGCTACGACAACAGGTGTAACTCTTACTGTTGAATCCAGCTACACCTTTGTTACTGGTGTTTCTAACGTCGAACCTATTAGCGGCCTTCTTCCTGAGGTAGTTCCTGTTGAGCAATCTTTTAGCAACATTACCTCCACCAATCTTGGCTACTTACGTGGATCTGGCAGGGCTCGTGATCGGTTTAGGGCTACGTCGTTTCAAGATTATGTCTTCGTAACTAATATCCAAAAGGAGACTGCTTACGACGCTACAGAGACTCTGACTCGTTACAACATCAGTAACATCAGCAGCACCTACAGGCCTACCAAAGCTCAGGTGTGGGTCAAGCTGGTTGATTACGACACGATGTATGAAATTGATATTGAGCTAGATAACGGGGATGTTATTAGTGGTCATTACCTAACTCCTTCTCTTACTGACTCTGCTGGTGATCCAAACGTTGTCAGTTCGGAAGATATTGCTGCTCGACTGGTAAGTTTTACCGAAACTATTAGTGGTTCAACTTCTATTGGCAGCTCTACTATCACAAGTATTACGGCTACTGATATTAAGAAAGTATTCCCAGGTGAAACTGTAAGTGGCACTGGCGTTCCAGCTAATACGTTTGTCGGCTCTGTAAACACTGTTGCTCTTACGTTTACTCTGGTCAACGAGGCTGGAACTGCTGTAAACGCCACTGCTAACGGTTCTACAACCCTGACCCTTGGTGATGGCTTAGATCAAACTGATATCAACAACCAACTGACGTTTGAGGTCAAAGGTTCTCAAATCTTGATTGGCCTTACAAGCGCCTCTAGGTACATCAAAAGCATTGTTGCTGCTGATGCTCGAGGTAATACTTTGATGGCTGGTTTTTCAAATCAAGTCACAAGCATTATTGAGCTACCTTCTAACTCTTGGGAGGGCTATACGGTCCTTGTGGCTCCTGATGGATCCTCTGATCAAAGTTCGTACTACCTTAAATTCAACGCAGAGAACACAACCACTAACGGTACTTTTGGTCGTGGTGTGTGGGAGGAGTCTGCTGGATGGGGAACTAGAGGGCTTCTAGATGACAACACGATGCCTCATGCGTTTGTCTATTACAGGAACGCTAGTGGCCTTGTACGGTTTACTTTCCAGCCGTTTAGCGGGACTACTTACACCGATAGCACTGTTTCAATTGCCATTCCAGGTTGGGAGCAACGACTAGCTGGTGATGAGGATGAACTTCCTGGTCCTTCGTTTGTTGGCTATCCAATCAACGATGTTGTGTTTTTCAAAAACCGTCTTGGGTTTGTCAGTGGTGAAAACGTCATCCTGAGTGAGTCTGGTTCTTACTACAACTTTTGGCAGCAATCAGCTCTTCAAGTTGTCGATAGCGATCCTATTGACCTCACTGCTGTCAGTAACGATGTTGCGGTGTTGAATTACGCCCTTCAGCAGCAGGACGAACTTGTACTGTTCTCTAACGAAAACCAGTTCCGTCTTTACTCTGGTGACAACGTTACGTTCAGTCCTGAGACAGCTTCTGTAGGCCGTATTAGTTCCATCAGTATGGAACCATTTGTGAAGCCAGAGCAGGTTGGACCTCAAGTTATCTTCCCTGTTAAAGAAGGAGATTTCACTGGTCTTCATACGTTCATCACGACTGACCGTACTGTTGGTATCAACCTGGGTCAAACAGCAGTTATTACAGAGACGATCCCTAAGTACATTCCAAAGAACGTTGACTCTCTTGCTGTTAGCCGTACTGATCAGTATTTGGTTGTCCTTAGTAAAGATGACCCTGACTCGTTGTACGTCTACCAGTTCTTCTGGGAGGCCTCTGGAGGCTCGCTAACCAACAGACAGAACGCTTGGCATAAGTGGACCTTCCCTAACAAGAACATCTATTGGTGTGACTTTGTAGAGGGCACTCTGTTCAGCCTTGTCAGCTACAACAATTCTGGTACTACTGAGTACTACCTTGAGGGTCTGAACGCTTCTAGACCGCCTCAATCCAGCAACGACCTGTTCCTGTTGGATAGGCAGTTATCGAGTTCCATTACGACTGATCTAGGTGCCGTAACGTTCACCTATAACGCTGGTACTAACAAAACTACTGTTAACCTGCCGTATCGGACTGTTAACACCAGTCAGTTTGCCATCATTAAAGTCGATACCTCAGATGCCAATGAATCAGAGAAACGTTGGATCGTGGCTAATAGTGTCCCGGCTGGTGTTACTAGTTTCGTTTGCGATAGCCTTGGGGACTTTTCAAGCAGCTCTTGGGTCTTTGGTGAGCAATTTACGTTTACTTACCGACCGCCTCAGCTCATGCCTTACAGCAGAACAGCGACTGAGAACACTTTTATTGGCAATCGTACTGGTCGTTTGCAGTTGCGATATCTTGATGTTTATTACAGCGATGCAAGGTACTTCACTGTTGAAGTGACTCCTAAGTTCAGGGATAAAGTTACTTACGAGTTTGACCGTCGAGACCCTCTTAACGGCAACATCGTAATCAGTGAGGAAGAGCCGTTTGAAGAGGCTAAATATCGTGCCTATATTCAAAGCAAGAACGACCAAGTTACAGTGGAGCTAGTGAACAACAGCATCGACCAGGCTAAGTTCATTGCTCTCGAGTGGACTGGTCTTTACTTTGATGTTGCGAGGAAGTACGGCTAATGACATCTTCAAACTTTAGGCTTGATTTGGATCCTGTAAAAGATCTAGGTCTTGGCGGTAAAGGCAGTAAAGGTGGCAGCGGTATCTTTGAGCTGCCTTCAATACTGAGTATTGCTCAATTTGGTATTGGAGCTACTGCAGCCATCTTTGATTACAAAGTACAACAAGCAGAAACAGCTCGTTACAACGCTGCAGCTCAAACAGAGTTCTGGACTCGTTACGCCGCTCAAAGTGCTGAGAACTACCGTAACTATGAAGTTCAACTGAACTCTTGGTATCGGGAATCTGATTACGTTGAGCGTCGTAGACAGTATGAGCAACAGTTAGCAGAACAGCAAGCAACGTTTAAAGGTGCTGTGACTACTGCTGCTACCAAGAACTTTGAGAAGCAGCTAGCGGACCTCGAGGGGCAGTTCTACGAAGAGGAAGCTAAAGAGACGATTGAGATTGAAAACATCCGAGCTCAAACAATCTCTGCTGCTGCCAAGAAAGTTGCTGGTGGTCAAGTCGGTAGATCTGTTGTAAACCTTCAAAACCAATACAGCCAACAGTACTTGGCTAACCTAAGCAACCGTCAAATTACACGTAATTTCAGGATTGCAGATAAGGTTCGAGCTGGTGAAGCCCTCAACGTGGCTCGAGAGAACGCTGTCAATCAAGTTCAGTTCTATACACCTCAACCGATTGCTGATCCAGTTAAACCGATGGCTCCGTTGCCTATTCAAGCCGTAGAGCCGACAGCAGCAATGGGTCCAAGTGGTTCTGGTCTTGCAGTGCAAATTGGAAATCTTGGCCTTAACTCTTATATGAACTACAGGGCAATGCTGCCTCCTGCTCCAAAAATTTCAACAGAAGGATCACAGTATCCTGGAACTAAACCAGCGTTCGTACCTACACCTACCCCTACTGAAGAGGCATCCTGATGACGAGTAGTTTTGGTATTTCTCCTCAACGCCAGATTCGTGATCTGGTAGCTCAACCTGAACGTCCTACTGCTCCTGCTCGTCCTGCTGAACCTAGTGCTATCCCTCAGCAGCTAGGTGGGCAATTGATGTATTCCGCTAGCTTCCAAAAGAACACAGAAGCAGAACAAGCGGTTAAAAACATTGAAAGCTTTCTAGCTGAAAACGGTGTCTTTGATCAAACTCAAAAGATCCTGTTTGAAAGCTACAAAGCAGAGAAGAAGCAACAAGCTCAACGTATCCTTGCTTCTGAAGCTACTGCTTACAGAGACTCTCTTGATAACGCTAACGAGACTGAGCAACTTAAGAAGAAAGGTGATCTAGAACTTGCCCGTCAAAACCAGCTAAGCAACCCTTGGGTTAACTATTTCTACTACGACACTAAAGCTACTAACGCTGGTCGAGAGGTAGCTGTAAACCTTGCTGCTTGG
>Ga0315909_10007673_pt1 | contig 11979 bp, 7 predicted proteins | sample LakEriMetagenome_11_FD_203527 | JGI IMG/M metagenome (GOLD analysis project Ga0315909, IMG submission 203527) | Freshwater fungal communities from buoy surface, Lake Erie, Ohio, United States - Buoy 2 MA125 | ecosystem: Environmental > Aquatic > Freshwater > Lake | place: USA: Lake Erie, Ohio...
GCGCCCTGGGATTGGTGCATCGACAGTTGCAGCAATTGGCTCGACTGCTGAGCCTCTCGGCGTATTGGCAACGGCCAAACCCAGAGTTCCTCCAAGCCTTAGCCATCGCAGCCGATCGCTTGGGCACCGCGGGCCAACGCGCGATCGATCGCAACCCGAACGAGCCTTGGCGTCAGTTCATCAACACGATGCTAGCTCGATTGCCGCGCGTCGATGCCTCCTATGAAAACATCGCCAAGGACCAACCGCCGATCTATCAGCGCTCGGCCGAGCTGCTTGACGATTTGAAGCTGCTCTATGAGAGTCTGGTAGCCTCCAGTCAGCGTCATGTCGCCGAGTATGCGGTCCAACCGCTCATGCGGATCGTACAGACTTTTGGATTCCACCTAGCGGTTCTCGATGTACGTCAAAACAGCGCGTTCCACGATCGAGCTGTCGAGCAATTGCTCGTCGCGGCCGGATTTAACCGTACGAACTTCTCGCAATGGCCCGAGTCCGAACGCTTGGAGCTATTGCATCGTGAGCTCGAATCCAAGCGGCCCTTTGCAAGGCCCGATGTATCGCTGGGGACCGAAGCCGACGCGGTCTTGTCCTCCTTGAGGGTTCTCAAGGAATACAGTGCGGCTTATGGTTTCGACGGGCTCGGATGCTTGATCGTAAGCATGACCCGAAACGTCTCGGATTTGCTCGTGGTCTACTTGCTGGCCAGAGAGGTCGGCCTGATGCGCGAGACCCCCGAAGGCTTGGAGTGCCCGTTGCCTGTCGTCCCGCTTTTCGAAACCGTCGACGATCTGCAGCACAGCCCCGCGATTTACAACGCCTTTTTGGAGCATCCGATCACCAAGCGGAGCATGAAGGTCCAGCGAGGACCCGATACGCGCGAATCGGATGCGCCGGTCGGGCAAGTGATGATCGGCTATAGCGACAGCAACAAGGACGGAGGCATCCTGGCCAGCTTGGTTCATTTGCGTCGAGCCCAAAAGGAACTCGTCGAAGTCGGCAAATCGCATGGGGTGCGCATCCGTTTCTTCCATGGTCGCGGCGGTACGATCAGTCGAGGTGCTGGGCCGACGAATCGTTTCATCCAGTCGTTGCCCTACGAGTCCTTGCAAGGGGATTTGCGATTGACCGAGCAAGGTGAGACGATCCCGCAGAAGTACGCGCATGGCGCGACGGCCATCTACAACCTGGAACTGTTCCTCGCAGGTGTCGCCCGCAAGACGTTGACCGACCAAAAGGACGATGCGAGCGAGCACCCGCTCGAAGCGACGCTCTCGGATTTGTCGCAATGGGCCAGGGAAAGCTACATCGAGCTGATCCATCGCGAGGGATTCGTGACGTTCTTCCGACAAGCCACACCGATCGATGCGATCGAACAGAGCCGGATCGGATCGCGACCCTCACGCCGCACCGGTCAGCAATCGCTTGCTGATCTGCGGGCGATCCCGTGGGTCTTCAGTTGGGGACAAGCTCGCTTCTTCCTCTCGGGCTGGTTCGGTGTTGGAACAGCTCTGGAGAAACTCCAGATGACTGCGCCCGAAAACTTCGCGAGGCTCAAGGAGACGATGAGTCAGTGGGCACCGTGCCATTACCTCTTGAGCAACGTAGCGACCAGCCTTGCGGCAACCGATCTAGAGATCATGCAAGCCTACGCTCAAATGGTCGAGGACCCTGCATTGAGGGATTCCTTCATGAGCACGATCCAGAGCGAACTGATTCGCACTCGCGAGAAAATTGAATGGCTCTACGATGGCCCATTGTCCGAACGACGACCGAACATCCAGCGGATGATGAATCTCAGATCCAGTGGGCTGAGGGTTTTGCACCGCCAGCAAATCGATCTTCTGAAGATGTGGCGGAGCTACCATCGCATGCAACAGACCAAGGAAGCGGACCAACTGATCCCTCAGTTGTTGCTGACCGTCAACGCGATCGCCAGCGGCTTAGGCACCACTGGCTAATCACACCGTAGCATGGCCCTCCGAGGCCGTGCGTCGACTCTCCGTAGCATGGCCCTCCGAGGCCGTGCGCCTGCTCTTGGCCTCCGTCGGCTTTATGCCGAATGGCGTTGAATTAGTGTGAGCGGAAGTGCGCAAGCACTCCGGTGAATGATGGGTTGTCCTCGATATCGCAATACTTTTCACCGGACGGCTTGCGCCGTTCCGCTTTTAACTCAACGCCATTCGGGCAAAGCCCGACGACGAAAGACTCAGCTATCGAATCGTAACCATCCGCTCGGAATTCTCGTCGCGAATCACCAGCGATAAAGCTTCCCCGGCTCGGATCTCGCCTAGCGATTGGACAAAGTCCTCGACGGAGTTGACCGGCGTGCCGTTGACCGACAAGATCACGTCACCGACCTTGACCCCGGGAATCCGGCTTCGTCGCGAGATCTCCGTGATGATCACTCCTTCGCCTGCCTCCAACTGGAGTTTTTTGGCAATGCCCGGCGGAACTTCATCGACAGCAAGCCCGAGTTTTTGAGCGCGCTCCATGGACTGTCGCTCATTGCTTGCCAGAGCTTTTTCGTCTAAGGCGGCGACGGTCACCGGGATATCGATCGTCTTGCCATCGCGATAGATCTTCACATTGACACTCTTGCCGGGCTTGGTCTCGCCGATCGCACGACGCATGGCCGAGTCGGATTTGATCGCGACTCCATCGATCTCTACGATGACATCTTTGACCTGAATCCCTGCCTTGTCGGCAGGCATTCCCTTGGTGACCGATTCGACCAAAGCCCCTTTGAGATCCGTAGGAAGAGATAGCTGCTTGGCCAACTCTGGACTCATGGCTGCGGGTCGAACGCCGATGAAACCGCGAGAGACGCTGCCGTTGGCGATCAGGTCGCCGAGGACTCTCGACGCAGTGTTGCTAGGGACAGCAAAACATACTCCGTTGTATCCACCCCCTCGCGATGCGATCGCGGTATTGATCCCGATGATCTCGCCTCGCAAATTCAACAGAGGCCCACCGCTGTTGCCAGGGTTGATCGCCGCGTCGGTCTGGATGAAATCATCGTAAGGCGTAATCCCCTGATCGGTCCGCTTGGTCGCGCTGATGATCCCGGCAGTGACCGTCTGGGCCAATCCAAAGGGACTGCCGATCGCAATCGCCCAATCTCCAACCTCCACCTTCGAGGAGTCTCCCATCGGGGTGGCGATCAGACCCACGGCATCGATTTTCAGAACGGCCAAGTCGGTTCGCGGATCGGTTCCGATGACCTTGGCTGCATACTTGGTATCGTCGCTCAGATAGACTTCGAGTTCCGCCGCATTGGCAACCACATGGTTGTTGGTCAAAACGTATCCGTCTTGCCGGACGATGACCCCAGAGCCGAGTCCCAATTGAACCATACCTTCTGGACCAGCGATTTCTTGCTCGGGCTCCATATCTGGCAGTCCGAATCCTGGGCCAAAGAACCGCTCGAACTCAGGTGGCAAACCCTGAGGCAATCCGCGCCCGTTGCCTCGCTGAGCCACACTCCGACGCTCGACGAGCGACTTGATGCTCACGACCGACGGCTTGACCGACTTGGCTACTTCGCGGAACGCCTTGGACAACTGTTCGGCATGGACGACCAGTTCCGGGTCCAACTGCGTTCGGGCTTGGGTCGCCTCGGCCGCCTGCTGCGCGTAGGCTTGCGAGGGATTGACCGACGACTGCGAAAACATCCAGTACCCGACTGGACCAGCAACGACGGCCATCAACGCCAACAATTTCCAAGTCGACATAGGTCGATTCATGATCTGAGGACTCCCGAGAACCAACAAAATGAAGGTGATTCAACACGAACAGATCCGACGGGCTCTTGGTGCCAAAATGGCCTTCGGCCCATCGGTCGATAGGATCAGATCCGCAAATTCTGTTCCAATCCAACAGGATTTCAAACCTGTCGGGGGTCAAAACAGAGTCGCTCGACAGGGAAAATCCCCTGAAATAAACCCGACTAGTTTTTCAAAAGGTCCTTCGGAAGGATCTTTTTGTCGGTAAAAAAAGCTTTGTCTTTGAACCCAAAGTAGCTGGGTTTGTAGGATTCGGGAATGCTGACGCTGGCCTTGGCAGGTACCTCGATCCCAACTCCGGAGTAGACGCAATTGACGAAAAGCCTTCGGAGATCCTCGTTGAGCAAATCGACTGCCGCACCGATGGTCGAACCGACGGCTAAGCCCGCTTTACCCTCGGGTTGACCGTTTCCTTCGGGCATCTTGTAGCTCTTGGTCCATACCAGGGCTTGCATAGGATCGTTCTTCTCGCCTTCGAGTGGCGGGTCGGTGGGCTTCATCCCCGAGAGGACTTGCCCGAACATGACGACTTTAGCGTCGGCTGGCAAATGGACCACACCGTAGACATCGGTTGGCCCAAAAACATCGGACACACCTCGCAGGATCGTCGCATCGGCATGTTTGGGATTGATCACCCCGCGTGTGGCTTGACCATTGTGCACTCCGTGGTGAGAGACCCAGGTCTCGCCGACGACTTGCTGGCCAAATCCACCTTGCCACTTGCCATTGTTCCATGACCAGTGCGCATAAGGATGATTTGCATCGCCGAAGTTGAACGGATGGGTTGCGGTGCGGATGGCCAAGAGGGGCTTTCCGGCTCGCACGAACTGATCGATGTGTTTCATCTGCTCAGGAGGCAGGGCGCGGAAGCGGAGGAACATGACCATGAAATCCGCATCGTCGAGTTGCTCGAGCCCCGGGATGTTGCTCGAGTAGTTCGGGTCGACGGTTTTGGTTTCCGGATGGATTGCAAAGTGAACCGTGCAATGAAAGCCGTGCTGCTCGGAAAGAATCTTGGCGAGCATGGGCAAGGCTTCTTCGCTGCGATACTCCTCGTCGCCCGAAATCAGAACCACTTTCTTGCCCGTACCGCTCTTGCCGCTTGCCCCAGGGAGGTTGAGCCAAAGGTCTTGGGCAAACAAAGCTACGGGTTGCATGGCTAGCAACAGGAACATCAAGCCTTGACCTAACGGACGCTTAAGAATGCGATTCATCTATCGGAAATCCTCTCGGGTTAAATACCAACCAAAACCTGTTACTCGTAATCTCGCTTGATCATCTTTTCCAAAATCGGAAGTTTCTCATCGATGGTGCCAGTTGCCAAGGTTTGGCCGTCTGGCCCTGCGATGGCGCCAAAAGCGTCGACTTTAAGGGTCTCGTCGATGAGACCTTTGGAGAAGTAAAGCTGGACTTCGGCAAGCCGATCGAGCACCGTTCGACTTGTGTCGGCGGCGAGAGCTGGCAAGCGTTTCTTCTTGACCGACTCTGCTGGAATGTTTGGAAGATCATCGAGCGCATAGCCTTCGAAGAGCTTCTGCATAAAACCGTTGACCGCATTCTCGATCTTGGTCTCAGGGGTCTTGTCCATGGCGATGTCGCGATTGTTGAGCGAACTGGAGGTGAAGGATTTATCCTTAGCGTCCTTGGCCGCTTTGAGATTGATCGCTCGGATGCGGCAATCGTTCTTGATCGATCGATTGGCGATGATCATCGACGCATCGACTTCGAAGACGATCAACGCATCGTAGTGCTGCTCGTTGGCTTGCTTGGTCATTTCAGCAAGGCTCTCGAACTTACCGATGTACACAAGACCTGCTCCCAAGGGAATCGATCCACTGGGCAACTGCAAATCGCTTGCGTCGAAGTTCTTCACAAGCGACTGAAGATTCGAGAGGGAGGGACCTGCACCTGGGTTGCCACCGGATTCCGAACCGAACCCAGGCATCATTCCACCCGGTACACCGGGTCCACCTAGCTGCAGTCCGGTCCCGCCGGCTCCACCAGCCCCTGGTCCAGGAGCTCCAGGCGCTCCGCCTCGCAGACCCATCGCACCGGCCCCTGGGCCGCCTGCTGCCCCCAAGGCACCGACTCCGCCCACTCCACCGACACCGCCGATTTGAGGAGCAGGGAGAAATTTCGTCCCCGATTTGCCACCCGTAGCAGGCGCTCCTGCGGGGGCGCCACCGCCACCACCGTAGCCAGCCGGAGGGCCACTCGGACCAATGGCACCTGGCGGGGGGCCACCTGCGCCACCGTAACCGGCTGGAGGGCCACTCGGACCAATAGCACCTGGCGGAGGTCCGCCTGCGCCACCGTAACCGGCTGGAGGGCCACTCGGTCCAACAGCACCTGGTGGAGGTCCGCCTGCGCCACCGTAACCGGCTGGAGGGCCACTCGGACCAATGGCACCGGGTGGAGGTCCGCCGCCGCCGTAACCGGCCGGAGCTCCACCTGCACCTGCTGCTCCACCACCAAAACCACCTGCGCCAAAGCCGCCTAGACCGACACCCCCTGCTCCGCCGGATTCGCCTCCGCCGAAAGCACCGGCAGCTCCACCCGAGAGCAACCCAGAAAGACCTGCGAGGCTCGGTGGGAGCGATGGAGAACCAAATGAATAATCGCGAAACGCCTCAGACCATTTTCCTTCCGAATGGGCCTTGTTGAATTCATCGACGAATACCGCAGCATAATTGCCAGCCGCATCGCTGAGTTCTTTGGCGGGCAAGGCGCGCACGCCAGCCGGAATCGGGGCACCGGAACCTCCCGCGTCGCTGCCACCGCCTCCTTCGAAACCCAACCCGGGAGGAACACCTCCGCCGCCTGAGAGTCCCGGAGGGCCGCCGCGACCACCCCCGGCGCTGGTGAGATCTTTCAATGCCGTTCCGATGGGCTTGAGATCGGTCACTTGAGGTGTTTTTTTGACGATCAAGCCGACGGCAAAGTTGTATCCAAGCCGAGGGACGATTCGTTTTTTATCCCAGCGGTACTTATCGATCATCTCTTGGGCTTCATCGCTGGGCACATGCAGCGAGTGGGCTTGGTAGAGCGCATAAGACCTCGGAGAATTGCCCGCTTGGAAAGCGATGACAGCCCGGTCTTCGAGCGTCAATTCGACGGCTGGGATCGAAGGTGCACCGGCAGGATTTTGCGAATTTTGAGGTGCACCAGAACCAGCGAATCCGGAACCTGCAAACCCAGATCCTGCGAATCCTGTGCCGGGGAGGCCCGATTCGGGCTCGCCCTGGCCGCCGAGCGGATTCGAACCCAATAGATTTCCGCCACCGACACCGGTGCCGATCGAGCCTGCAGCTCCCGAGCCACCCGGGGAGCCTAGGTCGAGCAAAGAGCTACCGCCACCGGCCGGGGCTCCACCCGCCGGGGGACCACCACCTGCACCGGCAGCTTCCAGGGCCGGAGGACCGCCCGAGGAACCGCCCTCTTGGGGTGCCCCTGAGGTAAACGAACCACCCCCACCTGCACCGGCAGCTTCCAAAGCCGGTGGGCCGCCTGAGGCGCCGCCACCGGACTCCGGTTCGCTCGATGCCGAGTTGCCCGACTCTTGACCGGTGCTGCCGGCCGGAGGGCTTGCGCCGGGACCTGGCCCAGGAGCACCTTTGACCGCGGGGCCCGAGGCCATCCCGCCTCCTGCCGACGCAGAGTTCGTCGCGCCGTCGCTCGATGCGACCTCGGTTTTTTTGGAGAAGCAACCGAGCGAAGCGGAACAACACAGTGCCGCGGCCATATACGCCAGACGATACTTCATGGGTAAACCCATTGCAGGAAAGACTAAGGAAATGCAATCGCATGAGAAGTTTATATTATCCGTCGGCTATTTCCCGTTGTCCACTCCCGGCGACTGTATATTGTTAGGAACGAAGGTTTTTAGCCCGCAAGTTCCCCCGAGGCCTCCCGCAGGTACTTGCCGATTGGGCCTGTCCGATCGAAAAATCCCGATATGCACCCGATAGGTGACGATTTTGGCTGCCAAAGGTCCCGACAAACCGCAATCTCCTTTTGCAAACCAGAGCCAGCCGACCCTCCCGCCGGTCCGACTCTGGATGCTCTTTGTTTCCATGATGGTGTTTGCCGGTTTTTCACTTTTGTTGGCCGTCGCGGCTCGGATCCCGAGTTTCGCCAACAGCCTTCGGGATCTGTTCGGATCCCCGAACAAACTCCAGTCGCCCGGAGACGAACGCTCGACGCACCTGCTGCTCTTGTTGGTCTGCTACTGCTCCCCGTTGCTCATGATGTTCTGGGTCAGCATGCTCCGACGCTTTATCCTGTTCCAACAACGACGCTTGGACCAACGCTTGCGTCGCGAGCAAATCGAGGACAGCGAATTCAACATGGAAAGCTAACCGGCGATGAACGAAATCCTCGCAGCGATCGAAAAACACCTCAAGCGTCCGCTCAAGGCCTCGCAACTCGATTACTACCAAGTCATCGGGCTCGAACCGTTCTGCGCCGATAAGTCCGCAATCGAGTCGGCCCTGAAAACCGCTTTGGAACAGATTCGAACCAGCGAAAGTTCCACTCCAGCCAACCAAGAGAACTCTTCGCAAGCTGCCGATCCGACCGGCTCGCTCCAGGTCGTCCAGAAACTCCTTCGCCAAGCCCAAACGATCCTGCTCGATACGTCCAAGAAAACCGCTTACGACAGCCAACTTGCAAAGCTCTTCGAGTCGCAAAAGAAACAAAAGGAACTCGGGAAGAACTCCTCAGTACGTACCCAATCGACTGTCGGCATCGTCGATCGAACATCCAACAAACCATCTGCTGGAACTTCGAGTCCGACCATCGCTCCGAACGCCTCGGAACTGCTTCCCCTGGGCGATCCCATGCTGCCTTTCAACGCGGCATCGATCGCACCGGACTCCTTTGCAAGATCTAACTCCGCGTTGAACCTAACCCCCGAGAAACGCCGCGCAGAACTCTCGGAACTGTTCCCCTCGCTCATGCTCCTGTCCATCCAACCCGAGCCGACTCAAGAGCAACCCCCAGCTTGGCTCGTAGCCGCCGATCGCAAACCTTCTGCCAAAGCATCGACCCTGGCCAACGCATCAACTCGCGCCAACCCAAACGGCTCGTTCGCAGATAAAGATCAACAAGATGCGGCCAAGCGGACCGACACCAAGCCCACCGACACCAAACGGGTCGATCTGGTCGAACAACTCCGATCGCGCCGACGCCGCCGAAATCTCCTGGCCGTCGGCGGTATGGTCCTTGCCGCCCTAGGACTCCTAGGCTTTGCCTCGTTTCGATTCGTTTCGAACCGCCAACAAGTCGCCCAACAGGATCGAAACAAACCCGCCGAGCGTCCAACCGACAACGCCTTAGGAAATGCGCTACCCGGCGCAAATCCATCCAACACAAAGACCCCAGATCTGAACATCGGAGCTACCACCAAAGGTCGCAATCGCAAAGGCGCCAACGAATCCCCACTCCCTGAACTCCCCAAGGTAGGATTCTCCGAGCCCGATGCCTCGTCTCCGGCGACCGACAATCCAGCCATGGCCAAGCCCCCAATGCAAATGCCCCCCGATGCCGCAAGCACTCCTGAACCGGTCCCTGAGCCGGCCCCTGAAACGACCACAGAACCAACGCCAGCACCGACCACCGAACCGGCCCCAGTACCAACCCCGGAACCGGCGATGGCCAACGAAACCCCGGAGTGGAAAGCTGGCATGGCCAAAGCCAAAGAAGCGTTGGTCAGTCGAGACCCCAGCAAATTCGAGCCCTTGATCGCCGCGATGCTCGGCAAAGCGACGACCAAGTTGGGCAAGGACCAGACGGCCCGTCTCGACCAAGCCGGCCAGCTCCTGAAAATCTACGCCGAGTCGTTCGAAGAAGCCAAACTCAAAGCCAAAGGAGCCTCATCGTTGAAGGTCGGCGCGACCGAGGTGAGCATCGTCGAATCGACCCCTGAGAAACTGATCGTTCGAGCCCAAGGCAAAAACCAATCCTACGAATGGGACAAGCTCCCGTTTGGGATCGCCGCGGCCGTCTGCGATCTAGGACTGAGCGATTCGGCACCGGTCGATATCGCGGCTCGAGCGATCTTCTTTTCGATCCATCCTTTTTATCAAGAGGCAGCCAAGTCCAACAACTTGGTAACCAAGCGGATCGACGGTTGGTTTGAACGATCGCTCGGAAAGGACAGCATCCGAGCCGACCTCAAGCAATTTTTAACCGACCGATACGAATAACCACTCTCCCCAAATCTCCCCAAAAGCGCAGACTCGATCATGCCGACTAGCAGCACAAGGCCGATTGCAGGCAGAGCATGGGGCAAGAGGCTCGTATTCCTAAGTACTGCAATCGCGATCCTTTTAGGAATCTTCGGGGCGACGACCCACAAGCCGGTCCTGCTGCGCAGTCCCGAGCAAATCGAATCGACATTCGATTCGACGGTCCTCGAAGCGGCTCACAAGATCGATCGTGAGTTCCGAGCCGATTGGGACCAACAAGGCCTGCGGCCTGCCCCACCAGCCCCTTGGCATACGGTCGCAAGACGCATCAGTCTGGGGATGGTCGGCAACGGGCTTTCGCTCGAAGAGTATCGATCGCTCGAGAAGATCCCCGAGGATCAACGCGTCAGTTGGTGGACCGAGTACTTGCTCAAGGATCGGCGGTGGGCGGACCAATTTGCCGAGCGGTTTGCCCGCGCGACGGTCGGGACCAGCGAGGGCCCATTTTTGATCTTCCGCAGGCGAAAATATGTCGATTGGTTAGCCGATCGCTTGGAAGAGAACCTGCCTTACGATCAGATCGTCCGTCGCATATTGGTCGCAAAAGGATCATGGACCGATAGTCCTGAGGTCAATTTTTTGACCGCGACGATGGACGAGAACAACGACAGCAAACCCGATGCGGTGCGGTTGGCGGGGAGAACATCCCGGGCTTTTTTGGCCATGCGGATCGACTGCCTGCAGTGCCACAACGATTACTTGGGCAATGTCCAATTCCCGACCGCGAGCGGAGCCCACACTTCGGATCCTAAAGACTCGCTACGGACCGGCCAGCAAAGCGACTTCCATCAACTTGCCGCGTACTTCGGCACCATTCGGATGGACAATCCCTTCAGCGGTCTGAAGGAGGAAGGGCAAGCGTATCGGACCAAGTACCTCAACGCGCAGGTGGAGACCGACGTGGAAGCATCGGTGCCGTTTGCGCATCAGTGGTGCGGATATCAGACGAGCAACCGAGAGGGGCTTGCCGATTGGGTCACACACCCTAGCAATCGCGCGTTTGCCCGCGCGACGGTCAATCGCGTTTGGGCGATTCTAACCGGCAGGCCGTTGGTCCAACCGATCGATGACATACCGGCCCAAGGCCCCTATCCGCCTGGCCTTGAGGCCTTGGCCGATGACTTCATCGACCACGGGTATGATCTCAAGCGATTGGTGCGGGTGATCATCGCCACGGGCGTCTATCAGATCGACTCGCAGTGGAGTCAGGGGGACTCGAGTCAGACCGAGCAGATCGACGAGTCCTACGAGAAGGCTTGGGCGTTGTTCCCGGTCAGTCAATTAAGGCCCGAGCAGATGGCTGCGGCGGTCCATCAAGCGTGTCGGCTCAAGACCATCGATGCTTCGTCTTCGATCCTATCGCAGTTGGAGTTGTACGGTGGGGTCAACGACTTTACCAAGGCTTATGGGAGCCGAGGGGAGGACGAGTTTTTCGAGCAGTCGGTCACGATCCCGCAAAGGCTCTTGATGATGAACGGTCAGTTCTTATCCGAGCGGATCGACAACAATCCGATCATGAACGCAGCGACACGGATATCCGGGTTGGCACGGGACGACCAGACGGCGGTATCGACGGCATTTTTATCGACCTTGAACCGACCGGCGACGGCCCAGGAGTTAGAGGTTTTTACCCAGCGGCTCAAGGGCAAGCGTGGCGAGGCCCGGAGCCGGGAGTTAGGAAATTTGTTCTGGGTCCTGCTCAACAGTTCCGAGTTCCAATGGAATCATTGATGTTTCTGGGTTCCAGGAGGCTTGATTCATGGGGTCAAGCCGGGACGGGTAGAAACTCACCGATTGGACTTTATCGGCGTAGAAAAGCTGGTTATACTTCTCGTCTGGATTGCGCAAAAAGCTGAAAAACCCTGCACAAGCACCCATAGCTCAATTGGATAGAGCATCGGTCTACGGAACCGAAGGTTTCTGGTTCGAATCCAGATGGGTGTACT
>Ga0315909_10007674_pt1 | contig 11976 bp, 5 predicted proteins | sample LakEriMetagenome_11_FD_203527 | JGI IMG/M metagenome (GOLD analysis project Ga0315909, IMG submission 203527) | Freshwater fungal communities from buoy surface, Lake Erie, Ohio, United States - Buoy 2 MA125 | ecosystem: Environmental > Aquatic > Freshwater > Lake | place: USA: Lake Erie, Ohio...
TCTTCGAAGGGCCGACCACCGCAGCCTCCCCAGGTCGCATGTGCGTGCCGCCGCTGACTGCCAGGTGAAGCCCAACAGGGGGTCAGACCACCACATGAGGGTCAGACCACCTTACGGTGGTCTGACCCCCTGTCAGGAAACCCTCAGTCCACTCCATAGGGTCAGACCTCATTAAGCAGACCTGTCCCCGAAGTCGCGACCAGGACGGTCAGCCCTGCCTCGAGACAATAGGGGGTCCGACTACCTGTTGGGGTCGGACTACGATATGGTAGCCTGACCCCCATGGGGATTTGGGGTCAGATTCCTTTATGGGTGCCTGTCCCCGTTGAGTCTCTGGGTGGATTTTGGAATCAGAAGAGTTTCCGGATCTCGATGGCGGCGGCTTTAGCTTTGGGGAGTTTATCGGCGGGGAGTTTCTCGAGGATGTCTTTGATCGCGGTGCGCAGGCTTTCGTCTTCCCCGGGGTCACACACAATCAGCCAGGCGGCGCCTTCGACGTCGTTTTTGGGCACACCCATGCCGAGAAAGAGCATCATGCCGTATTTAAACATGCCCTTAGGGTGGCCTTGCATGGCGGAGAGTTTGAACCAGCGAACGGCTTCTTCTTGTTTAGCAGGGTCGTTCGATTGAAACAACTGGGAGCCAAGGTTGGCTTGCGCAATCGGTTGTCCGAGCGTCGCTGCTTTTCTGAGCCATTTATCCGCCTCAGTTAGTTCAGGATCGGTGGCCCCGTTTTGACTTAGGTGGATACTGAGTTCGCATTGGGCGTCGGCGTCGTCAAGCACAGCGGCCTTGCGAAGCCAGCTGACCATCGCGCGTTCATCTTGTTCGACGCCATCACCGTCTCGGTACGAACCCGCTAAGCTCTTCATCGCTTGGAGATGCCCTTGCTCAGCGGCCTTGCGGCACCACTTCGCCGCTTCGACGGCATCTGGTAAGGTCCCCTTCCCGGCGTGGTAGAGGCAGGCAAGTTGGTATTGGTCCTTGGCTTTGCCACCTTGGGCTAGTTCGAACTGCGCCCTGAAGGCACGGTTGTCGGCCAACTGCTGTGGGCCCAGCGCGTAGATGGGGTGGAATTCCATTTTGCTGAGGATGTCTCGGGCTAAGGGGGTCGCCTTGGCCACTAACTCCTTGCTGGCTCCGCGCTTGTAGTTGCGCGCAACTTCGCGGGTTTCTTCATCGCCACCCATCTCACCGAGCAGAATCCACGCATAGCCAAGCACGACATTCTTGGATATGCCCTTCGCTAAGATATGGTTCACCCCGAGGAGGACGCTCGCGTCGGGGTTGCCTTGCATGGCTGCCTTACGCAGCCACTCGTTGCCTTGCTGAACCTCCGCGGCCTTTTCGCTTTCGCAGAGCTGCCACCCCAGTGATCCCTGAGCGATGGGGTGTCCATGGGTCGCCGACAGTTCTAGCCAGCGCCGGGATTCCTTGGCGTCTTTCTCGACCCCTTTGCCTTGCTCATAGGCTTGGGCCAGGCTGAGCTCGGCGTCAGCGTTCTGCTTGGAGGCCGCCAAGCGGAACCAGCGGAGGGCCTCCTTGAGGTCCTTGGGCCGCATTTCCCCGCGCTGACAAACCTGCCCGTAAGGGAAGTAGGCGTCTTCGTTGCCGTTTTCTGCAGCGCGTCGGATCCATTCGGAGGCGGTGGGCAAATCGATGGGCGTGCCGAAGCCGAGCATGTGATTAAAACCATGTTCGAGCATCGCCTTGGCGTCCCCGGCCTCGGCCCGTTTCTTGGCGTCCGCGAAAGCAGCCGCCCGCTCGGCCGCCACAGTCTCTTTCGAGGCCGGGGTGGTCGGCGTGGGGCCAGCCCAGAGAAGACCAGCGTTAAGTATGAGTAGCAGTATCCAGGAACGGGCAGACATATTATTATATAGACCTTTTATCTTATCACTGGGCCGGACTGGAGCAAGGGGAGCCTACGCCCCGTCACAGCCATTAGAAATCCCTTACGGACTCCGCCGCAGGATTAGGCCCGCTATTCCGACCACCCATAACGGGTCAGACCCCCATGAGAGGACCAGCTGGTCAGCGGGATAAGATACACGGCCGACCGAGGACGGTCAGCCCTACCTCGAGGTCCCAACAGGGGGTCTGACCCCCTGTCAGGAAAACCCCACGATGTTCTGGGAGCCGTCCGATGGCTAAGAAAGTGAAGTCGCTGATTCATCCAGCGTTACACGTTTTTATGCGCACAGGCCCCATCTCGCTTTGTCACTTAACGCCGGCAGCGTCGGTCACTTCACTAAAGTTCCTCGCGACGGGGTCAGACCCCAATAATAGGGTGGGGTGGGATGGCCCAAGCCACCCCGGCGGGTGATTTAGGTTTAGCTTCCTTATGGCAGGGTATTAGGTTCGAGGCTTACCCCGCTTGTCCGTACCCACCTCTCCGCCGTTTTTACCTGATATGATTCGTACTTCCTGGGTTCTTTTCTGCGTTCTGGCGATGCCCTCCCTCGGGCACGCCCAGACTCCGCCCGACGCGGCGGAACGCGCGGTGGATCACGTGAAGCTGATCAAGTCGCTGGATGCCGCCGCCCTGAAGCGGGGCGAGGCGCTCTACAGTTCGATGTGTGTGGCGTGCCATGGGACGCCGGAGCAGCCAGGGACGCTGCCGTCGTCGCGCGCGTTCTGGAAAGAGCCTTTTAAGAATGGCGGTGACCTGCATGGTATCTACCGCACGCTCACCCACGGGCTGGGACTCATGCCGCCTTGGCCCATGCTCACGCCGGTGCAGCGTTATGAAGTGGCCCACTACCTCCGCGAGCAGATGGTGAAGCCGACCAATCCTGCAGCCTATACGGTCGTGACGGAGGATTACCTGGCACAGCTACCCAAGCCCCAAGGCGTGTTCGTAGAGACGGCGGCGATGAAGGAGTTCAAGCAGGGGCCGAAATACCTGCGCATGGACTTTGGTCCGGCGTTGATGTGGACCTTGGAGGCCGCCCCGGGAAATATCGCCTACAAGGGTATCGCCGTGCGTCTGGATGAAGGCGCGGGCGGCGTGACCAAGGGCCGCGCCTGGATACTCTACGATCATGACACGATGCGCGTGGCCGCGGCGTGGGCGGGCGAGTCGTTCGTCAACTGGCGGGGTATCGCCTTCGATGGCTCCCACGGCACGCACACGAAGATCGTGGGCGAAGCCGCTTTCGTGAACCCCGATCAACCCGGCTGGGCCCATCCGGCGAAGGGGGGCTATGCGGATGAGCGTATCCGGGGCCTCGATCAGAAGCCCTACGGCCCGCTCCCACGTCCGTGGATGCGTTACGAAGGGCTTTCCCATCATGGCCAACGCGTCGTGCTCCATTTCAGCATCGGCACGACCAAGCTACGGGAATCCCCAGGCTGCGAAGTGCGCGACGGTAAGCTCGTCTTTACCCGAACACTCGAAGTCGGCCCCGGCGATACGCCCCTCGAGATGCGCATCGCCCCGCATGCGCAACGCGTCACGAGCGATGGCGGTCAGCTCGCCGTCGTCGGTGATTTCCAGGTCCTGCGTCTACCCGCCCGCAAAGAAAGCCAGCGCATTACGGTGCGCATCGAGTCCGAGGTGAAGGCGCCAGCTGGCCTCAAGCCGCTCCTGCCGCCGAACGATCTCGTAGCGCTCACTCGTGGCGCCCCGCCGCAGTGGGCGGTGGATCTGCCGGCCGCGAACGGCCCGAAGATGATCGGAGATGGCATCGAGGCCGACACGCTCGGCTTTCCCGCCGCCACCACCAACCCGTGGCACACCCAATGGCGGCTGGGCGGCCTAGACTTCTTTGCGGATGGTAAGCGGATGGCGGTCTGCACCTGGATGGGCGATGTGTGGCTCGTGGATGGCTTCGACACGGGGCAAGCCACTTGGCGGCGTATCGCCGCGGGGCTCAACCAGCCGCTAGGCCTGAAAATCGTCGATGACGTGATCCACGTCACCTGCCGCGATCAGCTGGTAATCCTCCGTGACCTCAATGGCGACGGCGAAACCGATTTCTACGAGTGCTTCAATAGCGACCATCAAGTCACCGAGCATTTCCATGAGTTCGCCATGGGCCTGCAGACCGATACGGCGGGGGATTTCTACTATGCTAAGTCGGCCCGTCATGCCAAGCCGCCGCTCGTGCCGCAGCACGGCACGCTACTACGCGTGAAAAAAGACGGCAGCCGGACCGAGATTGTCGCCAATGGTTTCCGGGCCGCGAACGGCGTGAGCGTCAACGACGACGGTAGCTTCTACGTCACCGACCAAGAAGGCCATTGGACGCCGAAGAACCGCATCAACCTCGTCCGCCAAGACGGATTCTACGGCAACATGTGGTCCTATGGCGCGCCGAAGGACTCGGGAGATGGCGCGATGCAGCAACCGCTCGTCTGGCTCACCAATAAGTTCGACCGCTCCCCGGGCGAACTGGTGCGCCTGACGCCGAAGTCATGGGCGCCGCTGCAGAATAAACTCATCGATATCAGTTACGGCATGGGCCGCATGAACCTGATTCTGCAGGACGAGTCCGACGCCGCGCAGGGAGCCTCCGTGGCCATGCCCATGGGTGATTTCCCCACGGGCGTCATGCGGGGCCGCTTCCATCCCGTCTCGGGCGATCTTTACACCTGCGGCATGGCTGTCTGGGCCTCCAATAAAACCCAGGACGGCGGACTCTATCGGGTCCGCCGGGTATCGTCGCCGCTGCATCTACCCATCGCTTGGCGGACCGCCCCGGGCTCGATCACCGTCACCTTCAGTGAGCCGCTCGACAAAGTTTCGGCCGAGGACCTCAGCCATTTCACGCTCAAGGTATGGGGTCTGCAGCGCAGCGAGAAGTACGGCTCAGCGCATCTGAACGAGCGCCCCCTGACGATTACCCAGGCCAAAATCGCCGCGGATGCGCGGTCGGTTACGCTGACCATCCCGGAACTGGCGCCGACGCCGGGCTTGGAATTGAAATGCACACTGACTGGTAGCGATGGCCAGGCCTTCACCCGGACCATCCACGCAACCATTCACCGTCTCGCCCAACCCTCGTCGCCCCCTTTGCCCCGATAGTTCGGGGCAAACTTGCGAAAAAAGGGGAGTCGATTAGCCGATAATGGGGTCAGGCTACTACGTAGTAGTCTGACCCCACTCATGAGAGGGCCGGCGGGAACAAAGACCGGAGGACTCGTGGGGATGAGGCGCACCTGTAACCTCTCATCGCGCGCTTCGCGCGGGTAGGGACCAGCGTCCCTGCTGGTCCGGGGTATTGGATTTTGCTTCGGCATGAGGTCAGGCACGCCATCGCTTCGCGAGGCGAAGCCAGCGATTTGTTGAGCCGTTGACCGGTTGATCAGTTGGCCGGAGGTAAGGCTAAAGGCGGTGTGCCAACGGTTCTGGCCAACGGTTTAACTTATCAACCGATCAACGGTGCCTACGGCCGACCGGGACGGTCAGCCCTACCTGAAGAGACAGAGGACAAGGTGTGGAGTGCTGAGTCGAGCGTAGCTGGTGCCGCTTCAATCAAACCGCCCGTGTCGATTGTCACAGGAGCATGGCGATTTGGTAACATCAGTTTAGGGATACGGAAAACGCTCAAGAATTTCTTGAAGGCATCTGGCCGCGGGCACCATCGGTTGCGCTATGAAATCCCTACTCCCGCTCCTCGTCGTTGCCGCCGCCGCCCAAGCCCAGACCGCCCCGGTCAAGGCTCCGGATCGCATCTTCACGCTCACCGCCGGCAACACCATGATCGCCCACGACGTCGAGGACTTCGACGGTATGTCCTACGGCGTCAAGGCCCACGTCTGGGATCACGTCAGCCTCACGCTGTCGTATGCGGACGCCATCTCCGATCCCTTCGACTTGGTTTCCGGGCTCAACGTGGAAGTCGGCGCCCGCCGCTTTTCCGTGGGAGCCGAATATGACATGCATGTCGGCTCAGGCGACGTCACGCTCTCCCTCGCTTACGGTCAGACCGCCGGGCGGACCAAGGGTGGCTTCGTGGGCGACGCCTTCTTGAATCAACAGTTCGTCCTCGGGGCGAGTTATGCGGTGGCCTTGGGCAAAGGCTTCACGGCCACTCTCGCGGCGAACAAGTTCATCAGCGATTTCGATGTTGATAAGTCCTTCTCGAGCGCTTCCGCCCGCACCGCTTTGGCTGAACGGTTCGACGGCTCGCCTTTCTCCGTCGGCCTGACCCTGGCTTATGCTCCGACGGATAAAGTGTCGATCTACCTCTCCTATGCCACGGAGGACTCCCTCCTTGGCTTGGGCAACGCCGACAACACGATCAGCTTCGGTTTGAGCGCGCGCTTCTAAGCCAAGTCCGCACTGACCAGAGGGGCGCAGCGACGCCCTGAACAAAAGCCCGCCCGGTGTAAGCCGTGCGGGCTTCCTGTTACTCCGGCGAGCAAACCTCGGCGGGGTGGTCGGCGATAGCGAAGGACAGGGGGCACGTGGTCACGGTGACACGTGGGTAAGGGTGGGAGGAGGATCTCGAGGTAGGGACCAGCGTCCCTGCTGGTCCGCGGGATGAGATACACGGCCGACCGGGCTGATCACCGCGGGGAGGGCGGGTGACCTAGGCGCAGCCTACTCACGCGTCCTTGGGGGCGTCCGCTTCTTTTTTGACGAAGCGTCCGTAGAGCCAGGCGACGCCGAAGAAGGCCGCCGCGATGGCTGCGCAGGCGACAATCCGACCGACAAGGTCTTGGACGTCGTACAAGATCACGTGCCCGGTCGCAAAGATGAGGCCGACGAGGCCAACCATGCGGTAAATCTTGGTGTCGAGCACCAAGCCAAGGGCGAAGGTGAGCGCGGCCGCGAGCGCCCAGAACAGCGAGACCTGCGCTCCCGCCAGCTCGCCGAAAACGTTGACCAGGAGGAGGGTGCAGGCCGCGCAGACCGCGCCGCGCCAGAGGGAGCCGGCTTTCGCGTCGTCGCGGCTTTGGCGCGCGAGGCTGAAGAGCGCGAGCCCGAGCCCGGTTAGCCAGAGCGGGGTCGCGCCCAAGGTGGTGGCGACCGTTTTAGATCCGGCGACCATCAGGTAGGCCGGGAAGAAAGCCAACGTCGCGACAAGCCCAAGCGAGCGCCGGCCCGTCGCCCGGAAGAACGCTTCGCTGGCCACGGTCGTCAGCGCGGCCGCGGCGAGCCAGCAGCTGGCCTGCAGGAAGGCGGGTGGGAGGTGGGGTGCGAGGAGCTTGGCGACAAGGGCCAAGCCGAAGCAGGCGCTCGTGAACGCGAACGTGTGCTGCGCGAAGCGGGCCACCGGGTGGTCCCATTCCTTCAGCATCCAGACCATCGAGGCGTCGACCAGCAGCAACGTCAGCAACAGGTATGACTCGAGAACCTCCGCCCCCAATGTGAGGGCCCCGAACGTGGTGAAGAGCAGCCCGACCACACCCACCCACCCGACCGACCGGGACTTGAGCAGCCAGCCGAGCCCGAACGTCGTCGCCGACAAGGCCAAGGCATGCAGCACGAGCAGGTCCGAATCCCGCACGGGGAACGCGAAGAAGACTGTCCAGGCGATGACCACCGCGAAGAGAGCCGCCCAGGAGTCGCTGGTGCCGGGCTCTGCGCGGCGGAAGCGGACGAATCCGACCAAGGCGATGGTCTGTCCGATGAGCCAGAGGGGCAACGTCGCGGGCGCGGCTTGGAAGTCGGCGCTTTGCGCGATGGCGAGCACGAAGGCCGGCCAGAAGGCCAGCATGGCCGCGAACGGGCTGCGTTCGCAGGAACTGAGTCGGCGGAGGACTTCGGCGAGCCCGAAAGTCAGCCCGGCCCCGAGGCACCATAGGAGCGGCCAGCGCCAGTCGGCGCCGGCGGGCGGGAGGACCAGGCCGAGGTCGAGCGCCTTGCCGAGCAACGCCGCGCCGGCGAAGGCCAGCCAGGGCCGCAGCGGGGCGGACGCGAGGGTCGGCCAGGTCTCGGACCGGCGGATGATCAGCGTGCTGCCCGCGGCGAGGAGCAACGCCCAGCCCAGCATCCCCGCGCGGTCACCCGCGAGCGGCCCGATCGCTTTGCTCTGCAGGATCGTCACCAGTGTCCAGAGGATCGCCGGGACCAGCGCCCAGAGGACGGCGGGCCGACGGAAGAGCAGGATGGCGGGTACCACGACGAGCCACGCGCACGGCTGCACGGCGGCGGGGAGGTGCCCTTGGACGAAGCAGGTGAGCACGCCGAGGCCGGCGAGGTCGAGGATCTTATCCAATCGTCCGAGCTCCACGGCCGTGGCCGCCGCGTCCGCGGGCGCCGGCCGGAGCCGCCAGGCCGTCAAGCTGCCGACGATGGCCGGCGCGAGCAGGCAGATCCAGAGGGTCGTGGGCGCTTCCGTCACGTAGGCGACGGTACCGACGATGGTCAGGAGTTTCGAACCCCAGCGCAGGAGGGAGATGTGCGTGCGCGTAAACAGGAGCTGGGCGAGCCCCGCGGCGATCATCCACGCGAGCCAAGTGAGGGTCGGCTCGATCTTCCAAGCGGCGGCCGCGGCGGCGAAGAACAGTCCCGCCGCGAGCAGGACTTCGGCGGCCACGCGGCGGCGGCCGAGTTCGAAGCAGCCGACGGCGAAGGCCGCGAGGGCGACGAGGCCGGCGGCGACCGCCTTGCCGTCGGCGCCGGGGGCGATGGAGATCGCGAGCGTGGCGGGCGCGAGGAACGCCGCACCGAGCAGGGAGTTTCGGGCGGCCTCCGCGGACGCCTCGGCGACGCGGCCGAAGCGGTCGGCTAACCAAAGGGAGAGGAACGTGAGTCCGGCCCCGACCTGGACGGCGAGGCTGACTCCGGCCACGTCGGGCCCTGCCGGCCTTAACCACAGGAGCATGGCCAGGGAGGCGAGGAGGCTGAGCGCCGCGGAGGAAGTCCACCCGGCGCGCGCGAGGAGCATGCCGCCGAGCAGCGCGATCGAGCCGGCTTCCAGTCCGACCGAGAGCGGCGCAGCACCGGCGCGGAGCGCGAAGCCCGTGGCGACGGTGGCGAAGACGATCGCGAGCTGGCCGATGAGCTGGTCGCGACGGTTCAGGGCGACCGCGCCGACGACCAGCGCCACCACGAACTGCAAGGTGGCGGCCTGGACAGGCGTATCCAGCACACGCATACGTTCCAGTCCATAGGCCGCCCAGGCCGCGAATTGGAAGATGGTCAGGCCGACCGTGAACAGCACGCGGCCGAGATCCCGGCGCGTCGGCTCCAGCCGTCGGCCGAGCCACCCGGCGATGCCCCCGAGCGAGAGGATTTCGGCCAGGCGCAACCAGGGCGGGAGGGTCGAGCGCAGGTTGAGCCAGATGGCAAGGAAGACGACCGAGGCTACCGCCAGCAGGCCGGCGATCCGGACCGCCCACCATGAACCGAGGGCGAACTCCCCCTTGAGGTCGACCGGAGGCAGCAAGCCCAGCTTGCGCAGGTTGGCCAGGGAGTCCGTGGCGGGAGCAGCCACGGAAGGGCTGGCGGGCCGAAGGCTTAGTTGCGGCGTCGGTGCAGTCGGGAGGGGCGGGGGGAGCGGAAGCGGCGGCGGCTCGGGAAGGCTCGCGGCCGAAGGCGCAGGTGCGGCGGCCGGAGTCGCGGCCGTAAGCGTCGGTGCAGGAGCGGAGGTCGCCGCGGGCTTCGGCGTCGTCAGCTCGAAGGCAGCGGGCGGAGACACCGGGCCGCGGGCTTGGTTTTCGACCCTCCAAAGGAGGGTCGCGAGGTTCCTGACCTGTTCCTCGAGTTTGCTGAGACGGTTCCACAGCACGATGACCGCGATCGGGCCGGCTAAGCAAAGGCCGGCGCCGGCGAGGGCCAAGAGGGGTTCCATGGCGGCAGGATGCGGCGCGGGGTCGTTGCCTGCAAACTAAAGTAATGATACGGAGGGGGCACGTGGGCACGGTGACACGTGGGCAAGGGTGGGAGGAGTTGGGGAGTGGGAAGTAGGGAGTGGGAAGTAGGGAGTCGGGAGGACGGCCAGAGGGCCGCAGCGAGTGCTGAGTCGAGTGCAGAGTACGGAGTGCTGAATCGAGTGTAGCTGGTGCCGCATCGTCTAACCACCAACCGCTTGCTTGCCACCTTGCCCACGTGCCCCCCGGCCGACCGGGACGGTCAGCCCTACCTCGATGCCTTTAGGTAGGGACCAGCGTCCCTGCTGGTCCGCGGGGGTGAGATGTGCGGCATGAGGTCAGGCACGCCATCGCTGCGCGAGACGAAGCCAGACCCCATGCCTGCGGCCGACCGGGGAGGGTCGGCCGTGGCGTCAGGGGTGTCGGGGTGCGCTGTGCATAACTTCCCGGAAGCAGGGTTGTCGGCGCCGCCACCCAGGGCTGTAATGGGTTATTTATGACGATGAAAAACGTGTCCGCGGGCCCGGGTGCATGGCGCCGTTATGGCGATGGGCTTCTTTTCCTGGCGGTCGCCGCCGCGGTCGCGCTGTGGGGCGTCTGGTACCTGGCGCAACCCGCCGCCGAGCCGCGCTTCCGCTTCGCGCTCGATGAACTGGCCCCGCCGGTCGAACTTACCCTGTCAGAACTTGACCAGCACAACGCGCGGATGGCCCGCCGCTGCGCCGAACTGCTCGCCGAGGTGAAGGTCTTGCGCGGCGCCCGGCCGGGCTCCGCGGAGGCGGCGCAACTGGATCAGGCCATCCAGAAGGTGGACCACGGGGCGTTCGTGGAGGATTACCTGCGACGCTATGCGGTCGCCGATCACGAAGCACCGTTGGAGTCTTACCATGAGAAATTGGTCACGCTCGGCGACAAGGTCGACCAGGCCAAGCGGTACCGCAACGTGGAGAGCTTCCTGCAGGCGCTCGCCGCCACCGCCGGCGGTCCCGCGGAAATCGAAGGTTTCTACACCGACCTCTGGAGCCATGAGATGATCGTGCGCAAGCGTGACGACCAGTACGAGGTCATCATGGGCGGAGGTTATTGGCCGACCTATAACGGATCCTGGGTCCATTTCTTCGATCAGCCCAAGGGCAGGGTGATCGATACCCGCTATCGCGCGCAGGATTGGCCCGACGAGGCTTACGTGCATTGCACCGTGAAATTCGACCGTGGTCTCGCGGTCGTGACCGCCGACGGGCCAGGGCGGACAGTGTGCGTGTCGGGCATCTACGTGAAGGTGGCCGATTTCAAGCCGATCGAGCAGGAGTTCAGGAACGAAGCCACCTTGGGGACCGGCGGCGCCTCGGCCGACGCCTGGCATGCGCGGCAGGAACTGGTGAAGCGGGGACTGGCGTGGACCAGCCAAGCGCGGACGGGGTTCTGTCCCTCGCCCCATGTCACCATCGAGATCTGCGAGAAGTATCTGGGTACTTTCAAGGAGCCGGCCAAGTAGTACCGTCATGGTTGAGGCTGCAGGGCGGTGACGGCCGGTGCAACCGTGGCGAAAATCTATCCGCTCGTCGCGGGTGTGACGAGGAGGTGTCGGCCTCGACACCGACGACGCGGCCCTGTCGTAATCGACGCGCACTGTTTGCTTTGCCGGGCTTGCGCAGACTGGTCCGCTCGGCCGACATCATCCGCACCATGCGTCACCTCTCCCGTGTCCTCCTCGCCGCCGCCGCCACCCTCACCTTATCGGCCGGCCCGCTTACCTACACCGCGCCGAACCTCGACACGACGCCGGTCGGCGCGACGAAGTCCGTCTCTTTCGGGGGCGCGACCTACGTCAACAAAGGTCTCGTTGGCGTGGGTAACTTCACCGCCAGCTCCCTCGACACGCTCGGCGACACGCTCGGTTCCTTCTCGTCCTTCAAGGTCGACACGACGACCTGGCGCCGTAACGCCGACGGCTCCTACGCCGGGATGCTCTACACCTTACCCGACCGCGGTTACAACGTCGCCGGCCTGATCGACTACGCCGCGCGCATCCAGAAGTTCGCCCTCGCGTTCACGCCCGACTATACGACCGCCCCCGTCGGCCAGACCCAGCTGACCCTGACCTTCAAGGGTACCACGAAGATCACCGACTTCAACGGCAACGGCTCCACCGCCGTCAACCCGACCGGCACGACGCTCGGCAGCCTCACCAGCGTGCCCGTCGCCAATGGC
>Ga0315909_10007677_pt1 | contig 11974 bp, 9 predicted proteins | sample LakEriMetagenome_11_FD_203527 | JGI IMG/M metagenome (GOLD analysis project Ga0315909, IMG submission 203527) | Freshwater fungal communities from buoy surface, Lake Erie, Ohio, United States - Buoy 2 MA125 | ecosystem: Environmental > Aquatic > Freshwater > Lake | place: USA: Lake Erie, Ohio...
TTTTGATCCAGAAGCTTTATAGATTTAATTGCGGGCAAGAGAAAATGCCATTCCATCCAAAATATCTGATTCTGATGCTACAAATTCGCTAGCCCCTGTAGCTTTTATGATTTCTGAAAGAACTAGCGAGCCTGCTGCAATTACATCAACTCGACCAGGGTGCATGTAGCCAAGAGCTAAACGTTGCTCGCGGGTACTTGTGGCAAACATGGTGGCGGCATCATGTGTTTGTTGCGCGCTAATTCTGGAAAGATGAATTGCGTAGCGATCGTATTCAGGAAGATCTAGGGCTGCAGCAGCCACAGTTGTTGCAGTTCCTGCGACGGCAACCAAAGTCTTGGCCTTAGTAATTGGTACTACTGCGGCAACCTGTGCAATCGCGGCTTGAATATCTGTGCGTGCTGCTTCGATTTGTTCTGGCGTTGCTGGATCTGAAGCAAAGTGTCTTTCAGTCATGCGCACACAACCGATGTTGACGCTTCGCGCAGCTTCAACAGTTGATGTACCAAAGACAAATTCTGTAGATCCGCCGCCAATATCAACTACCAAGAAAGGGCCATTGCTTGGATCTAGATCTTTGATTGCACCCGCAAATGAAAGCGCGGCTTCTTCATCGCCAGAGATAACTTCTAGCTGGATACCTAAACGCTCGCGCACGCCATCTATAAACAAGTGTCGGTTGGTTGCATCACGTGTGGCACTTGTTGCACAAAAGCGAATCTTTTCAACCCCACGCTTTGCTATCTCTGCAGCGAATTTATCGACTGCAGCAAGAGTTCTGGCAATCGCATCTGGATGAAATTGGCCGGTCTCATCTACGCCTTGCCCTAGACGCACAATCTCCATATCGCGTACAACTTCACGGAAGTTATTTCCATCAATATCTGCAATAAGTAAACGAATTGAGTTAGTTCCGCAATCAATTGCCGCTACTCGCATGGGTTGTTCTTCCACCATTCGGGCAATTTCGCTAGAGCTTCGTCACCTAATGGGTTTACTTCTGGGCCGGCTGACAGTGAGTGTGCGACCAGTGAATGAAGACACTTCACACGAGTTGGCATTCCGCCTGCAGAAACATCATCAACTTCTGGAACATCAATCCCTAGAGCCGAACGCGATGCAATGTAATCATCATGTGCTGCGTGATAGGCACCAGCTAATTCGGCGTCGTTTTCTAGGCGTTCATTCATCTCGCCCATCAGGCCAGTTGTTTCAAGGGTTGAAATAACTGCGGTTAATCTCGGGCAAGTGGCATAGTAAAAAGTTGGAAATGGTGTGCCATCTTCTAATCGAGGTGGAGTTTCAACAACGGCAGGTTTGCCGCATGGGCACCGGTATGCAATCGCATGTACATCTCTTGGAGTCCGACCTAGTTGAGTTTGAATGCAATCCAGGTCTGCTTGAGTTACTTCACGCATTAATTGCCAGTTTCGCTAATTGATGCGATTAAGCGTGCGTACCATGGTTGTCCATCAGCTAAAGAACTTGCGATCTTTGTTGTGCCGCTTTGCTGCGGATTGTTTTCACCATCGGTCACAATGTATTGACGCTCTCCTGGCAAAACAAAGTGAAGACGTTCACGTGCTTGTGACTTTATGTATTCAGGATCTTGCCACAGCAACAACTCTTCGCGTGCTTTTTGCAAAGCGCTGTTATCGGCAGAAAGTTGTGCCTTGAGGGCACTTATTTGCGCACGTTGTGTGAAGTAATTCTTGACAGGTGGTGCAATTGTTAGAGCAAGAATAAAGAAAATAGCAGAAAGAGCTAGGACGCGATTAGAGGTACGTCGGCGACGAAAGCGTAGTTGTCGACGTGCCATGGCTAATTCTTACCCTTTGAAACGTGGGAAAGCGTCACGACCCGCGTAACGACCACCCTCTGCTAGTTCTTCTTCAATACGAAGAAGTTGGTTGTACTTAGCAACACGTTCTGTGCGTGCAGGAGCACCAGTTTTAATCTGTCCGCAGTTAAGTGCAACTGCTAAATCAGCAATTGTTGTGTCCTCTGTTTCACCTGAACGGTGGCTCATCATGCTGCGGTAATTAGCGCGGTGTGCCATTTCAACCGCATCAATTGTCTCGGTCAGAGTTCCAATCTGATTTACCTTTACAAGAAGTGCGTTCGCTGTGTTTCCGGCGATTCCCTTAGCTAAGCGCTCTGGGTTAGTCACAAATAGATCATCTCCGACGATTTGGATGCGTGAACCAAGCTCCTTGGTCATTTGTGTCCAGCCAGCCCAGTCTTCTTCATTCAAAGGATCTTCGATTGAAACGATTGGGTAGGCATCGACCAAAGAGGTGTAATAAGCGATCATTTCATCGGATGTCTTTACTGCACCTTCGAAGTTGTACTTGCCGTTCTCGTGGAATTCAGTTGCAGCAACATCCATCGCAAGTGCGATTTCACTGCCAGGCTTAAACCCTGCAGCTTCAATAGCTTCGAGGATTAAATCAAGTGCGGCACGGTTACTGTCTAGGTTTGGTGCAAATCCACCTTCATCACCAACAGATGTTGCAAGGCCGCGCTTTTTTAGAACTGATTTCAGTGCGTGATAGATCTCGGCTCCCCAGCGAACTGATTCGCGGAAAGTTGGAGCACCAATTGGCGCGATCATAAACTCTTGAATATCAACATTTGTATCTGCATGTGCGCCACCATTAAGAATGTTCATCATTGGAACTGGCAGTAGATGCGCATTTGGTCCACCTAGATAGCGGAACAATGAAAGATCTGCAGAATCTGCAGATGCCTTTGCAACGGCCAGCGAAGCACCAAGAATTGCATTTGCACCAAGTCGTGATTTGTTCTTTGTTCCATCTAGTTCGATCATTGCAACATCGATTAGGCGTTGATCCTGTGAATCAAAACCGATGATCTCTGGAGCGATTTCATCATTAACAAATGCAACTGCTTTTTCAACACCTTTACCTAGGTAACGCTTGCCACCATCACGAAGTTCAGCGGCCTCAAATGCACCAGTTGATGCACCGCTTGGAACTGCTGCGCGAGCCTGTGTTCCATCTTCTAATTGGATTTCGACTTCAACCGTTGGATTTCCACGGGAGTCAAGAATTTCACGGGCACCTAGTGCTTCGATTATTGCCATTGCGTTCTCCTCTAATCATCTAAAAGTCTGGTTATAAAGGTCTTAGTTCTAAACCTTTTGCCAACCTCAACGCTGAAATGGCATGTACTTCAATAAATGAAGTCTACCGCGAACCTTTAGAAGACTATGCGGGGCCAATCTCTTGGCTAATCCGCATGGCCTCCTTGCGAAGCGCTGCCTCTGCATCGATTCCGTTGGCATGGGCCCACGCAATAACGGCCACAAGGGCTTGTCCGACAGCGCTTTCATCAGCTGGTCCATCAATGGAGACAGAGTCTGGAGTTTTCACCTCAACACCATATTTTTCAGCGCGATATAACAGTTTTTCAATCAAAGGAAGTGCTGGTTGTGACATCGCAACACCATCTAGGGGTGAGGTACGACCCTTTTCCTTCTTCTTAATCTCTTCCCAATTTTCAAGAACTTCTTGCGAATCGCGGACTTCGACACCGGCAAATACATGAGGGTGTCTGCGAATCAACTTATCTGCAATACCTTGGGCAACATCCTCGATTGAAAATGGATCGGTTGGATGTTCCTGTGCCATACGTGCATGGAAGTAAACCTGAAGCAGAACATCGCCCAGTTCTTCACGCATATCAACCCGATTGTCAGATTGAACAGCATCAACAAATTCGTATGACTCTTCAAGTAAATACTTTAGGAGTGACTCATGGGTTTGTTCTGCATCCCATGGGCAGCCACCAGGCGAACGCAAAGTATTCATGACTTCAACAAGTCGTTGAAGTTGAGAACCTTGCATATTCTTAACTGTTATTTATCTGAAGGAGTAACAGCTGATTCAGCAGAATCTGCAGGAACTACATCAGCAGTTGTTGGATCCCACTTACCGTAGCGAGGATTGACAGTTACGCCAATCTCTTTTGACTTAGCAACAATTAGCTTTTGGATCTCTAGGCCAAGTTGATCTTCAGTAACGCCGGCAGCAACTAGCTTTTGGCTAATTTTGTCAGAGTAGGCAATTGCTTCGATGTATCGATCTAAATCTTGAGGTGCGATTCCTGCATTAACAAGTGCATTAGGAAGTCCTGCTTCGCCACCAACCTGCTCAAGAATGCTCGAGCGGCGTGTATCAATTTCTGCCTTTGTCACGTTGATCTCTAACTCTTGACCGAGTTCACGAAGCAAAGTTCCTAGAAGATGAAAACGAAGCTGCGAAAGATTAAGAGATGCGCCGGTTTCAAGCTGCATCTGCGATGTATCGACCTTTGCACGCTCTGAAAGAATTGACTCAATACTTCCTTGAAGAAGGGCTTGAGTGATTTTTGTATCGCCCACTGTTGCCGCTGCACCTATTTGAGAGCATCCCGCTAATAGAAAGGTTGCTAATACTGCGGTGATTGCCAGGATCTTCTTCATTCTGTACTCGCTTTCGGTGCATCGCTCAATTGATCTACGGCCTCAATGACCCAGGCCAGAAGAGAAGTATCCACTATTTCAGGCGCATTCTGTGACGGATTCCAAGAGGTGGCCTTCGGAAGGGCCACCAAAACTGTGCTTGCTGCACCTTTATAGAGAGAGCCTGGGTATAAACGTGTCAAACGTAACTGACGAGATTCAGGTAGTACTAAAGGTGCAAGACGAAGGAACTTTCCTTGAACGACAACTTCAGTCAACCTCGCAGCCTTTGCTTGTGCACGCAGAGCTGCAACTCCCAACAACGCTTTGGCTTCTTCGGGTAAATCACCAAATCGATCAATAAGTTCTGCTTCGATTGACGCAACATCACTAGGTGCTTTTACATCAGCTAGACGTCGGTAAAGATCAAGTCGTAAGCGCTCACCCGGAACAAATTCAGATGACAAATGCGCATTGATTGGTAACTCAACCTTGCATTCAGAAACCTTTTCCTCGGTTTCTATGATTCCAGATTTGTATTCTTGAACCGCTTCTCCGACCATTCGCATATACAAATCAAATCCAACATCTGCAATGTGGCCTGATTGTTCTCCACCCAAGAGATTGCCGGCACCACGAATTTCAAGATCCTTAAGGGCAACCCGCATACCTGAACCTAAATCGGTATTGGTTGCAATTGTTTTTAGGCGTTCATGTGCAAGTTCCGATAATGGCTCGTCAGGTGAATACAAGAAATATGCATATGCTCGTTCTCGCCCACGACCTACGCGGCCACGCAACTGATGAAGTTGTGACAAACCAAAACGATCAGCTCGCTCGACAATCAGTGTGTTTGCATTTTGAATATCTAAACCACTTTCAACAATCGTTGTGCAGACCAAAACATCAAAATCACGATTCCAGAAAGCCAGAATGACATCCTCTAGCTCGCCCTCTGACATTTGCCCATGTGCAATTCGAATTCTTGCCTCGGGAACTAGCTCCTTTAACCGCATCGCTGTTTTATCAATTGTGTCGACGCGGTTGTGTAAGTAAAAAACCTGCCCATCTCGCAATAGTTCACGGTGAATAGCAGCAGTAATCTGCGCCTCTTCGGCCGGGCCCACGTAGGTGAGAATTGGATGGCGCTCTTCTGGTGGCGTAGTGATGGTGGACATTTCGCGAATTCCGGTTACTGCCATTTCTAGTGTGCGCGGAATAGGGGTTGCAGACATAGCAAGCACATCAACTGTTGTACGCAACTTCTTGAGTGATTCTTTCTGTTCCACACCAAAACGTTGTTCTTCATCAACCACAACTAAACCAAGATCTTTGAATTGAACATCATTAGACAAAATCCTGTGAGTTCCAATGACCACATCAACGGTTCCAGCCGCTAACTGCTCAAGGATTTCCTTGCTCTCCTTAGCTGAATTAAACCGTGACAAGCCTGCAACTTTTAGGGGAAAGCCTGCATAGCGTTCTTCAAAAGTCTTTGTGTGTTGTTGAACCAATAGCGTTGTTGGTACTAAAACCGCTACCTGTTTTCCATCTTGAACCGCTTTAAAAGCGGCGCGAATAGCGATTTCAGTTTTTCCATATCCCACATCACCGCAGATGATTCGATCCATCGGGTATGGGCGTTCCATGTCCTGTTTAACATCATTGATCGTCGAAAGCTGATCCGGAGTTTCGATATACGAGAATGAGTCTTCAAGTTCGCGTTGCCACGGTGTATCGGCAGAGAAAGCAAAACCAGGTGAACTAGTACGGGCTGCGTATAAGCGAATAAGTTCTCCGGCAATTTGTCGAACAGCTTTACGTGCACGACCCTTTGCTTTCTGCCATTCGCCACTACCGATTCGGTGCACAGTGGGGGTTTCCCCACCAACATATTTAGAAACTTGTTCAAGAACATCGGTCGGAACAAAGATTCTGTCCCCAGGTTGGCCGCGTTTTGCTGGTGCATATTCAATGACTAGGTATTCGCGCGTTACGCCAGCAACTGTGCGTTGTAACAACTCTATATATCGCCCGATTCCGTGCTGCTCATGAACGACATAATCTCCTGCAGAAAGCTCTAACGGATCAATGGCTTGTTTTCGCTTTGAGGGCAATCGTTCACTATCTTTAACACTTCCCTTGCTGCCGGTTAAATCTCGCTCAGTCATAAAGAAGATTTGATCCGCCGCACTTTCAAAACCATGGGCAATGACAGAAGTTGTTAAGTGAATGATTCCCTTTGTGGGTGCAGCAGTTAACTTTTCCGTGATTTGTACCGGTAAATCAGCTCCGCGCAGAATCCCTGCATACCGTTCCAACATTCCATGCCCATGCGTTGCAAAGACAACGGTGCGATGTTCTTCAAGTGCCTGACGCAAAGCAGCTATCGCACGCTCAACATCACCACGCATGGGGTCGATGGCTGCGAACTCTAAAAATGTTGTCTCGGGATCTAGATCTGTTCCAAATGGACTGAGCTCCTTGGTACTCATTCCGGCCTTAGCTATTTCCTCAAAAAGTTCTTCCCAGTCCATGTATGTGCCTGCGCCATCATGAATTGGTGCAGAACCGCCTAACGCTGCGTTAGACCAAGAGGCATTAAGGAACTCTTCATTGGTTGCTAGTAAATCTGCTGCTCGAGTTTTAATGCGTTGTTCATCAATAAATAAGATTTGAGTCTTTGCGGGCATTCTTGTCAGCAGGCTTTCAGTTTCATCGATCAACAGCGGGATCAAAGACTCCATGCCTTCGAAAGTCATTCCTTCAGCAATCTTGCCGAGCATTTCTGCCGCTGCTGGATATTGATCATTGATTTCTAAAGCACGATGCTTTGTTTCATGTGTCAGCAAAAGTTCCCGACATGGATAGATATCAATACTGCCAGCAACTGGTTGAAAGGTTCGTTGGTCTGAAACTTCGAAGTAACTTAAATCTTCGATCTCGTCGCCAAAGAAATCGATACGAATTGGGTGATGACTAAGAGGTAAAAACAAATCAACGATTCCGCCGCGGACAGCAAATTCGCCGCGACGTTCTACTAAATCAGTTCTGGTGTAAGCCAACGATGAAAGATGTCGAACTAGTTCATCAAGTGATTGTTCCTTGCCAATTTCTAAATTTAATAGCGGTGACTTACCGAGCTGACTAATAATTCGATGTATTGCGCCACGAACAGGAGTAACCACTATTGGATTAATGGCGTGATTTTTCTTAAGTGCATACAGTGTTTGAATTCTGCGAGCCACAGTGTCGCTTCTGGGACTTAAGCGTTCGTGAGGCAAAGTTTCCCAGGCTGGAAATTCCAAAACATGGTCATAGAGCTCTCTTAACTCATTAACCAGATCCTCTGCGCTGCGGCTAGAACTTGTGACGACTAATAACGGGTGAGTCTGCGCTTTGGCCGCCAAGAGAAAGGGGTAGAGCGATTGGGGTGCCACGATATGAGATGCATCGGAATTAAGTGGCAAGGCCGGAATTAACCCGCGCATAATTACTCTCCAATGCAGTTAGGCCCCAACTCCAAAGGAGGGGGGCTGAATGCGCTGAGTCTAATTTAGTTTTGCTACCAGGCGTTACCTGAGAGGATTGCCCAATGAGCCAGAGCCCGATCGCTGCAGATGATGCAGAGCTTCGTAGCGATGTGCGCCGTCTTGGAGATCTTTTGGGTCAGACCCTGGTTCGTCAAGAAGGTCCAGAACTTTTAGCACTTGTAGAACAGGTTCGTAAGGCGGTCCGTGAAGGAAGTGGCGAGGAAATTCTTGGTCAGCTTTCAGTTGAAGATTCCGTTCAGCTAGTCCGTGCATTTAGTACTTATTTTCACTTAGCAAATGTCGCAGAGCAGGTGCACCGTGCGCGTGTATTGGCAGAAGCAAGAACAACCGGTGGTTCTTGGTTAGCTAAAGCGGTCGATCGCATCGAAGCCGCACTTAAAGCACAAACTCCTGGCCATGAATTAAGTAAAGAAGAAATCTCCGAATGGGTCGGTGCGATGTCGGTCCGTCCAGTTTTTACTGCGCACCCAACAGAGGCTGCACGTAGATCAGTTCTAAACAAACTAGGCAGCATTGCAGATTTACTTGATGACCCACGCAATCCATCGCAACAAGAACGATTAGCAGAAACTGTTGACTTACTGTGGCAAACCGATGAACTTCGACTGGGAAGACCTGAACCATTAGATGAAGCACTTAACGCTTTGTACTATTTGGATGATTTGTTTACAGAAACTGTGCCTGAAGTACTTCATGATTTTGCTAAAGAGATGAAGCGAATCGATGTTGAAGTTCCAATCACCGCTCGCCCACTTTCATTTGGTAACTGGATCGGTGGAGACCGCGACGGAAACCCAAACATCACCGCTGAAGTAACAACTGATGCGATGGAGCTTCAGGTCTCGCACGCCATCCGAGTAACTATTGCCGCGATGAACGCTTTGCGACAAATGTTGTCTGTTTCCACAAAGATCGTTGGTGCAACACCTGAACTATCTGCTTCAGTTGAAAAGGATTTGAAGCACATTCCAGAGTTTGAACCGCGCTTCCTGCGTCTAAATGCTGAAGAGCCTTACCGTTTAAAGGCCACAGCGATAGTTCACCGTTTGGCCTTTACTCGTGATCGACATGCCAAGAACGCGGCACACGTTCCAAACCGTGATTATGCAAATACTGCAGAGCTTTTAGAGGACTTAGTTTTGATGCGTGATTCGCTTTTGGCTCACCGCGGCGAACTGATTGCTACGGGCTTACTTGAGCGCACAATCCGCACTATCGCGGCCTTTGGAATCAATCACGCGACTATGGATGTTCGCGAACATTCAGATGCACATCACAACGTTCTTAAGCAGATCACTGGCGTGGATGATTACGTAGAAAAGTCTCACGATGAAAAGTTTGAAATCCTTGCCCGATTCTTGGCTGATGATGCGCGTTTTGATACAACCAAACTTGAAGCTTTGGGTAAGAAAACTGTTGATACTTTTATTGCAATTGATAACTTAATTGATCGCTTTGGCCCAGAGGCTATTGAGACTTACATCGTTTCGATGACAAAGGGTGCAGATGATTTGATTGCCGCAGTTGTCATAGCTCAGCAAGCAGGTCTTGTTTCCTTAAAGGAAAAGAAGGCGCGAATTGGCTTTGCACCTCTGTTAGAAACCGTTGCCGAACTTCGTGCAGCTGGTGAAATTCTTGAAAAACTCTTGAGTAACCCGGCCTATCGTTCAGTTGTTGCACTTCGCGGCGATGTGCAAGAGGTAATGCTCGGATATTCAGATTCCAACAAGGATGCAGGAATTGCAACAAGCCAGTGGGAAATCCATAGAGCTCAACGTTCTTTGCGCGATGTCGCAATCAAGCATGGCGTGAAGTTATGTTTGTTCCATGGTCGCGGTGGTTCTGTCGGTCGTGGTGGCGGCCCAACTTATGATGCTTTGATCGCATTGCCTTGGGGTTCAGTTGACGGACAAATCAAAATGACTGAACAAGGTGAAGTGATCAGCGATAAATATGCACTGGCATCCCTTGCTCGCGAGAATGTTGAGTTAACTCTTGCCGCATCTCTTGAAGCAACTATTCTCAATCGTGGACCACGACAAAGTAAAGAAGAGCTTGTCGCATGGGGTCAATGCATGCAGTTAGTTAGTGATTCTTCATTTAAACGTTACCGCGCTTTGATTCAACAGCCAGATTTGCCCGCCTACTTTTACGCTTCAACTCCGGTTGAACAACTAGGAGAACTCTTCTTGGGTTCACGTCCATCTAGACGTCCAGATGCTGCAGGTGGACTTGATTCATTACGTGCGATCCCGTGGGTATTTGGTTGGACTCAATCACGACAAATCGTTCCTGGATGGTTTGGCGTAGGTTCAGGGTTAAAGGCCGCACGCGAAGCTGGACACTCTGCCCTTTTGGAACAAATGCTAAAAGAATGGCATTTCTTTACGACATTTATTAGCAATGTTGAAATGACCTTGGCTAAAACTGATTTAGCGCTGGCCAAGCGTTATGTAGAAGCATTAGTTCCACAAGAGCTTCATCACTTCTTGGATGAGATTCAGGAAGAGTTTGATCTAACAGTTTCTGAAATCCTTGCCCTTACAAATAAGACAAGTCTGTTGGGTGATCAAGAAATTTTGGCCCGAACCTTGCAAGTACGCGATGCTTACCTTTCACCGATTCACTTGTTGCAAGTAAATTTGCTCAAGCGTGTACGTGATGCCGGCGATTCTGCCGATCCAATCTTGCGACGTGCCTTGTTGTTAACAATCAATGGTGTAGCTGCAGGATTACGCAATACCGGTTGATTAGCTGTTATGGGCGGATTGCGTTGCCTCTAAACCTTTTGTAATCAAGGATTCGACAACATCTGCCCCACGAACAATGAATTCAGCTAAATCTTTTTGTTCTATCTTTGAAAAAGCCTTCAACACAAAATCAGCAGGATCTTGTTGGCCCATAGGTCGACCAATGCCCAAGCGAACTCGGAAATAATCAGGTCCATTAAATGATGAAGTCATTGATTTCAAACCATTATGGCCATTGTCGCCACCTGCAAACTTGGTGCGAATAGCTGCAAAAGGAATATCTAACTCGTCATGTAAAGCAATAATGTTCGCGGGTTCAACTGAATAAAAGTTTGCTAATGCTTTGACCGGCCCGCCAGTTTCATTCATGTAACTCTTTGATTTTGCAAGAATTACAGAATGGGTACCCGCTTCTAATTTGTAGGCGGCAATGTCATTACGTGATTTGTGTGAAGAAAATTTCAATGAATGGCGACGAGCAAGTTCATCAATCACCATCTGGCCGATGTTATGACGTGTGGCAGCGTATTGATCTCCTGGATTACCCAGGCCCACTACCAACCACGTCATAACAACAAAGCCTACGGGTTAAGCGTCCTTCTTCTCTGCATCTGCTGCAGGAGCTGCTGCATCTGTTGCTGCTGGTGCTGCAGTCTCTTCTGCTGCTGCAGTCGACTTCTCTGACAAGTGAACAACGATCATCTTTGGATCAGATACGAGTTCTACTCCTGCTGGAAGCACAACATCTGCTGCGTACTTTGAAGAACCTGAAGAAAGTCCCTGAATATCTAGTTCTAGGAAGTTTGGAATTGATGAAGCATCAACGCTTACTTCGATTGAGTTGTGTACGTGCTCAAGAATTCCATCACGATCATGCTCACCAAGTGTGTGAACAGGAACTGAAACAACAACCTTCTCGCCGCGTCGAACTAAAACTAGGTCAACGTGCTCAAGAATCTGCTTAAGGAAATCGCGAACGATCACCTTTGGAAGAGTTAGTTCGTTCTTGCCATCAATAGTGATGTCCAAAAGAACGTTTGACTGCTTAAGAGCAACGCCAAGTTCCTTTGCAGGAAGTGTGATGTGTAGAGGCTTTTCTCCGTGACCATAGATAACTGCAGGAACTAAACCATCGCGACGTGCACGACGTGATGCGCCCTTACCAAATTCAGTACGAGTGGTTCCGACGATCTTTACTTCTGCCA
>Ga0315909_10007678_pt1 | contig 11974 bp, 18 predicted proteins | sample LakEriMetagenome_11_FD_203527 | JGI IMG/M metagenome (GOLD analysis project Ga0315909, IMG submission 203527) | Freshwater fungal communities from buoy surface, Lake Erie, Ohio, United States - Buoy 2 MA125 | ecosystem: Environmental > Aquatic > Freshwater > Lake | place: USA: Lake Erie, Ohio...
AAACCGAAAGGACGAACATCTGATATTTTAACAACATGACCAGTTTCAAATTGGATATGCCATGCAACTTTCTCTACACCATCAAATTCATCACCTGATTCAGTAGAGAATGTTGGTTGTCCAAATGCTCTAATTAAATGTCTATACTCACATTCCATAACGCCGACTTGTGGTGCCAGTCTGACCACAATATCCTTTCCCATTCTGTGTTTGGGATAATTCATAACCACCTCACTTATTTTTTGTAATCTGTTTCGTAAAAACCATTTCCTTTCAATATTGGTTTGCTGGAAGAAAATGAATCTACTTTTTTTAATTTTTTAGTTTTACCGCATATACATTTTTCAGGACAACCATCAAATGATTTAACATAGTATTCGTGTGTATCTCCACATTTACCACACTTGAAATCATAAACTGGCATAAAAAACACCCCCTCCATTAAAAAGTAAATCCATTGCTAACTTTATCAAATATATCCCAACCGCAATCGGAAGTCCCAATATAAATGTAAATAATATAGTAGCTACACAATAAAAAACATATAATATTGGCGTTGCTATTCCAATTGAAAGAAACTCAAAAAACTTATTTTCCGTATTCATAAAAACCTCATTTGTTATTTTTGTATTTCATTTACAAATATTTTATAGTCTATGTTATCTACATTAACAATACCTTTAAGTACCGGCAACCCAATTGATTTTAATTTTGTTTTAATAAATGTCTTTAACATATCTCGTATCAACGGTGATATTGAATCAATAAAAACATCATAATCATACTGTTCTATTTTTTCAGAAAATCTCTGCTCTTCTGCAATTGTATATCTCAAATCTTCTAACAAGCTTTGATCAAATTTTGCAATATCTATAATTGTTCGTGTATCAAAATTCATAGTTTTGAAATGTTATTTTTTGTAAATCCGAAAGTGTAACTGATGTCAGGTATGAATAAGCCATAGATTTTATTTCTGAATCATTTAATCCATTTTCTCGGTAATTTTTTAAATCATCTTTTGTAATTACCAATGTATCTCCAGAATAAGAAATCATATTCCAACCGTCAATAAATACGAATGGTATAAAACTCATGTTTAACCTTTATTTTTAAATGAAAGATTCATCTTCTTCATCAAAATCTTCTTCATCATAATCATCATTAAAATCATCAAAATCATCAAAGTCTTCTTCATCATCAAAGTATTCAGCATCTTCATCATTGAAATCTTCTTCTTCAACGTCATCCCATTGTAATTCATCTTCATCTGATATTTCATGTTCCATATCATCTTCTCCATTAAAGTATTTGATATAACCGTGAATTGCATCGATATAATTTTCTGCTATTGATAATTTATATTGTAACCAGTCTTCGAGTTGTGTTACACCATCCAACATTCTATGTAACTCTGTGGATTTTTCTATTATTGCAGCTAATTGTGCCTTTGCCATTTCAGATTCGTCTTCTGGACCATGTTCCTCTTTTAGACGATTTCTTTCTTTAATAAATTTATTCTCACTAATGGCGAGAAGTTTTTTTGCAACTCTATATTTTTTCGGATTGTTCTTCACAATTTCCGATGTTTTAATTGCTTCGTATAAATTAGATTTAACACTACTTACTTTTTTTCTATCTTTCATTTCTCTCAAAACTTTAGCAGTTTCTTCGATTATGATTCGTTTAATTGGGTTCATTACAATCTCCAATATCTCTAACAGAGAATATACAAATATACTAAAATTATTTCAAATTAAAAAGCAAATTATTCATCGTCACTTAAAATATCTTCAATGCCACCAAACAAATAGTCTAGTTCATCCGTTTCATCATCACCTTGAATGAAATCTTTTTGACTAACTCGTGTATCTAAATCAACGAATGAATCAAGAAATGCATCCTTATCAGGTGATATGTATGTTTTCCGTTTCATCAAAGGTTCTACCATTGCAACAAACATTTCTTTTTCAGCATCTGTTGTTGGTTGTGCCAATTTATTTTTCAAACGAAGTGTATCTTTCGGTGAATACGATGTTACTCTATGACCAAAGACATCTTCTTTCATCATATCCATAATATACTTTGAGTCTTTGAGAACGTTATATGTTTTGTTATTTTTCATAATAATAAATATCAGATTCTTTGTATTGCATCATAAATTTGTGAAGATATTGGTTTAGGAAGATTATCTTTTGTAAACCAATTGAAATCTTCATGCTCCCAATCTATTTTAACAAAAAATCTTTTTTTAACTTTATAGATAAAAAGAAAATACATTCTATTATCTGTAAAGTATCTATCTATACAAATAAGTTTTTCATTCGGAGGTATTTGATAAGTAGTTTCTTCAAAAAATTCTCTACGGGCACATTGTTCCATCGACTCAAAGTTATTAACATCAACTTCACCAGAAGGAACTGACCAATGTCCACCTAGATACTGTGCCTTAGATGTTCGTTTTGTTAAGAGAAATTCACCGGAAGTGGTCATAACAAGTACGCCAGCCGCTCCCGGTTTTATTACTCTTGATAATTCTTCTGGTGATATGTGATTTATATTAGCCATTCGATACAAACTCTACTGGATATTTTCCGTTTTTTAATCTATTGTATATCATTATCAATTCGACTTCGTTCATATCATCAAGGTGTTCTTTGCCAACAACCGACTGACACCATGACATGAATTTCTTATCACCATCCCAAGATATACCCAATCTATCCGCAATTTTATGTATATTTTTTGGAATCATTTTTTATATGGGAACATATCGTTTAGTTTCTGGCGTCTTTTGTTGCACCCACAATCATCTTTACCAACCGCATTTGCAACTGCCTCCGCAACTTTATCAAGTCCGAATGTGTTTGTAATTTTTGCAACAGTATCACCTAAACCTGTTGATTTTTGATTTTTGTTCTCTTTACCCATAATAACCACCTTTCAATTAGTTTTACTTTAATGTAATTAAATAACGAAGTTTATTAAATTCCGCAACCATTTCATCACGTATATTTAGTAAGTCTGTATCAGTTTGTGTATTCAGAACATTATCCAAATTCAATAAGTAAGAAACGGTTTCATCAATAAATGCCATAATATCTTTCTCATTTCTATTGTAAAGTTTGAATGGAAGTGCGGGAACTCTACCATACTTACCCATTAGAACCTCAACAAAATTATCAATCAATCCATCCATTGCACCATATGTTCCGCCATATGCTTGATGACGTGCATATGATTTGGTTTGCCAGTGGAAGAATCTTAACTGTGTTTGAATTGCAACCAATGTGCTTGCTATTTCATGCATCCCTATGCTCCAAAAATTAAAAGTTATATTCCGAATATAAATATGTTTTATTCAAACAAACAAGGTGGATTTTTTAATAAATTATCCAAATCAACATTTAATGATTTAAGAGATTCTATTTTATTATTTTTTTCGTTTATTTCAATTCTAAATGGTGCTGATTCATAGACGCCAATATCAGTATTTGATATTACTTGATGGATATTTCTCAATAGATTGATAGATTCATTCAAATTATTTTCTAGATCAGAATATTTACAATACAATATTATATCGTTTGAGAAAGTTGCATCGGTAGTATATCGTATTCTATTATCAAAATCTACTCTGTTGAATTTTTCCATAACACTATTCCAATGAGATTTGGTATACTTCAATCTTAAATTGCTAAAATAATCGTGATTAAATTCAATTGATTTTTTTAAGTAGTCTGATACCATTTCGTCATTTAAGTATAGATTTGAAACAAATGGTTCTATGTTCATAAGAACATTAACATCAACATAATTGTCTAAATCAATCACAAGACCAATATCATAAAAATAACTAACATCATGCCCAAACTTTCCCCATTTACGAATGAATCTAAGTAACTCTTGATAATCAGCTCTACTTTGTAATTCATTTTTTATTTTAACCGAAGTGTCATTTTCCTTAAACCAATCCTTGCCCCTAGATGAAATACAAGTAAAATGATAAACTGCGGTTTTCCAAGACTGTTGTAAGTTTATATCATTTAATTTACACCTAATGATAAAATCGGAATCCTCTCTCGAACATCTGAATTGTGTATCAAACCCTTTCATCTTTTCAAACCAAATCTTTTTGTTCAAGGCAAAAGGTGCAAAGTGTGCACCATCAACTAATGGTCTATCTTCTTTTTGTAATTTTTCAACAAAGTCATCAAAAGATTTCATGTTAAATAGTAAAGCATCTATGCCAAAATCCATTACTATTTTTTCAGGAGACGGAGGATGTAATGGTGGCTCGATTCTAGTGAAAGACAATATAGTATTATCATCCTCCAAATCGTTTAATATCCATTTGTCTAAATCTTTACCAACTACCATATCAGATTGAAGATAACATACAATATCATTTTTAGCAGCATCAAACATTATAGAAACATTTCTTTGACTACCGAATGGATAACCAGTTTCATTACGATATATTCTCATGTTTGGAAATGTTTTTTTCTTTTCTATTAAACTTTCATATGTATTTTGATTGTCAGAATCTATGAAAATTAATATCTCATGGTTTTCAATCTGAGTATTTCTTCTCAATGATTCTAATAATAATAAAGTGTAATCCTTTTCATTATTTGCAGTTGGTATGCAAAAAGTTATTGGTTTAATCATATTGATTCCTTATACTATTGTATATTATTTTTATTGATTTCTGCAATCCTATGAAGTTTATTCCAATGTCAAAATAAGTTCCGATGTAATCACTGTCTTTTGAATTTATTGTATTAACCGGGATATCATTCATTGATACTATTTCAACTTTATTATCGTCTAATTCATTTATCATGTTGAGTATATCTTTTAATCTAAAAGATTTTTCATAGACACAATCTATTGTTTTTGGAAAACGTGTGTAATCTATTAAAAATTGATTTATCATTTTTGCTAAATCATCTATGTAAAAGAAATCCATCAATTTATTTGAAAATAATGTCATTGGTAATCCATTTAATTTTCTCTCTATATTACCACGAATCAATCTATCTGGACTTTCATCAATCCCAAAACAATTAAATATTCTGAAATTATACATCTTATCTTCTATTAAACATAACTTGTTTATTACACTTTTTGACATACCATAGTAATCTATTGGGTATCTATCTTTTGAATCACCGTTTATATCAAACCTTCTATCTAATTCTGCACCAGAACCAAATGTTATTATTTTATCAAAACAATGTTTATTTGATAAAAGATTATATGTCATCAAAATGTTTTTGTAAAACATTTCTTCCGTATCTGGTTTAGTTCTTCTCCCACCCTCAACGGCAGTATGTATTACTAAATCATATTGCTTATCTGAAAAGAATTTTTTTGTAGATTCGTAATCTGTTAAATCTAAATCTTGTCTAGAAACAGTTTCTACTTTATATTGGTTCGATAAAATTTTTGATAGATTTCTTGCAATAAATCCATTGCCGCCTGTTATTAAAATTTTAATACTCATAAAAACTCATTAATATATTTAACCATTCCGATGTGTGTATTCTCAACAATATTTTTATCAACTTCTATTATTTTGTTAGGATATATTTCTAAAAAATATTCCGAAACAATCGGAATTTTTTTTGGTATTCCACCTGTTAATATAATTCTTCTTACTTTATTTTCGTCTATGAAATCAATATATTGATTTACATATGATTTGAAAACAGAAGACAATAAATTTTTAAATGTAAAATTACTTTCAGTTATTCCAGATATACTACCACCCGATTTATACAAGTGTGCCTCTGGAAAATTATTCAAATTTATGTCCATAGAAGAATCGATAATATCACTTATGGTTAAAGATTTTGCAAAATCAAAAAAATCAATTCCTAAATCCTTAAAGAAATTTGAAAAAACATTTAATGATCTACCACTTGGTATAAAAGAATTTATAGACCGTTTTGTAATAACTTGAGATCCAGTTCCCATGTTTATTAAAACATCGTTGTCATCTAATTCAACAGACTTTATTACACATTGAGTATCACCTAAAGGACTATAAACCGGTATATCGTTTAGATTTCCAATTACCCTAATATCGCTGATATATTCATTTGTATTAATATATTTTGCATGATGTTCGTGTACATGGAATGTATCTTCTTGAATAAACAAACCACCAATCATACAAGATGATGATATTCCTTTTTTATTTGATTTCCAAGTATGATAAATATTTTCATCATAAAATCCACCAAGAATAGAACAAATAATTATAGCATCTATACCGATGTGGATATTTAATATTTCAAAAAGTATTTTTTTTAACTCATTTTTTGATATAGAGTTTACTTCTGAAAACGGAGATATTAAATTATTTGGATTGGTATATTCTTTTGTAATTCTGTTATATTCAACCGTTTTTATGAATGATGCACCAAAATCAATTAACAAATATCGCATTTACTCTTTCCATTAAATTGTCATCTATTTCTGTTTCGGTGAATATTGTTTTTCCCGGTTCAACAACACGAATTAATGTTATAGAATTATTTGTAGATTTTTTATCAGTTCTTAATCTATTAACAATCTCATTGACGTTCAAACTCTTTATTTTATCAATAGAAGTAAACCTCGATATTAATTTTGATATACCATCGTTATTATCGAATAATTTATTCATTATCTCTATACCGATTAAAACTGCCTCACCGTGTGGAATTTCATAATCTGTCATTGGTTCTATCACATGACCGAATGAATGTCCGTAATTTAAAGACTTTCTTTCTGACTTTTCAAATTCATCCATTTCTATTATTGATTTTTTTATAGAAAGCGAGTGATAAATTAATTCTTCCTCATTTATACTATCAATCATATTTACATAGTATTCTCCACCTATTAAAAATAATTTTATTATTTCACCATATCCAGAAACAATATCTTTTTGTGATAGAGTTTTTAAAAAATTAATATCGATAATAACCTCTTTCGGTGCAGAAAAAAGTGCAAGTTGATTCTTCTGTGAATTGAAATTTAATGCAGTTTTACCGCCTATACAACTATCACATTGTGAAAGCAATGTAGTTGGATAGAATACCCAATCTATCCCTCTTTTAAAAATTTTAGAAACAAATGCACCTATGTCTTGTAATATACCACCACCAATTACCACCAATCTATTGCCTTTGTTAAAATTTATTGATAATAATTCTTGACAAATATTTAGAACAGTATCTATCGATTTGTTTTCTTCTAATGCATCGATTGATATTAACTTATCATGGTATATTCCATATAATTTACAAACGTTTGAATCTACCAACACCACGTCTAATGCATCGAATTTATTTTCAAAAGACTTAAATGAAACTAAATAATCTTCTGGATGAGAATTTACATTAAAAGATTTTTTAAAATTTTCATCTACATTAAATTCTGTTTCGTTTATACTGAATGTTTTCATATTTAAATTCCAATTAAACTATAACCACCATCTACTATAATATTTTGTCCTGTTATTGATTTATTTTCCAACAAAAGATATGAACAAATTTTTGCTATTTCTTTTGCATCAGTTAAACCAAGTGGAATATTTCTTTCCAATTCATTTATTCTTTCAAATGAATTGTTCTTTCTTGTCAATTTTGTATCTACAAATCCAGGTGATACCATGTTTACTGCACATTTTTTTTCAGACATTTCTATTGCAAGAGTTTTTACTGCACCATATAATCCATGTTTAGAAATTGTGTAAGCAAGTCTTCCGGTTTTTGTCTCAGATGCATATAATGATCCGATTGCAATTATATTACTATTTGAATTGAAATTTATTTTTTTACACAATCTAATAAAACTAATCGTATTTACATTAATTATATTTATTAAATCATTATCAGAAGTATCTGTATAAGAATTTATTTTATTTATACCTGCACAATGTACCAAACCGCTTACATCATTAACATCCAATTCAAAATCTTCTGAAAAATCTATTATATCAGAATTTAATTCTATTAATTCTATTGATTTGGATTTTAGATATTTAGATATTTCAGATCCTATTCCACCAGAACTTCCTGTTACTACTATCTTCATCAAAATGTCTCCGATATAAACATATCCATGAGTGTTCCTGGAATAATTTTTCCATTTTCATCTAAGCCCTTATGTGTAACCTTTGGCTCATGTCTTTCTTTTGGATGAGTAAATACTTCAAGAATACATGAGTTTTCTTGTTTAATAAACCAGTCTAACATATCATCTATTTCCGCATTTGTTTTTATAGAATTGTATGGTATACCAAATGCATGTGAAATTGATTTGAAGTTTGGAATTGTTACACCATTATCTTTACCACTTGCAAATTCTTTACCATCAAAGAAAGATTCTTGTGTTAATTTTATAGAAAGATAACCGTCATTATTTACTATTATGGTTTTAACCGGTAGTTTATACCCAACTATTGTTTGTAGTTCTTGAATATTCATCATAATACTACCATCGCCTTCTATACATATCACCTGTTTTTTGTTGTTAGCAATACAAGCACCAATTGCAGCCGGTAATCCATATCCCATACTGGCACATCCAACATTTGTAAATAATTTTTGATCCTTATTTATTTTGTAGTTTTGTAGTGTAACAACATGAGCGGTTCCATTACTTGTAACTATTGGCGTTTTATCAAATACATCAGAACATTTACTTATGAAATAATAAAAACTGGCATAATCTTTTAACTCCATATGTTTTTTATGATAATATTTCTGATCAATTCTTAATTTTTTCACATAATCTTGCCACTCATATATGCAATCTTTATACTGAATATTTTTTATGTCTTCAAAAAAAGTATTTAAATCTATGTTAAGTTTTAAATCTATTTTAAACTTATGTTTTGATATTTCATTATTATCTATATCAACCATTATTTTTTTTGAATTTGGTGAAAATTCATTTATATTATATCCAGTCATTTTAACGGGCAATCTTGTACCTAGACAAATCAAAAGGTCAGAATTTTGAACTATTGTGTTTGATGATAACTGACCAAGTATTCCTATACGACCGGCGTAATAATCATACGTATTGTCTACTGCATCAATACCTGAATGTGGACCGGTAACAACTGGTATACCGGTTTTATTTAAAAAATCATTAAGTTGTTCGTTAGTTCTAGATAAATTTATACCATTTCCAACAATTACCAATGGTCTTTTTGACTCATTAATCATTTCTGTGAATTTTTTTATATCTTCTTTGTTAATAGAAACATCGATTTTTTCATCCTTATATCTTTCACATCCATCCAAATTAATATCTGCACCTTGTATGTCTAATGGTATATCTATCCAAACAGGACCAGGTCTTCCGCTATTTGAAATTTTATATGCCTTTTCCAATTCATAATATATTTTATTAGGATCGGTTATCATTACAGAATATTTTGTCATATTCTTAACCGTTGATATAATATCAAATTCTTGATCTCCAATCTGTCTACAACCAGTTCCATACGATATTTGGTTAATTGGGACTTGTCCGGAAATAATAATTGAAGGTATACTGTCTAACCAGAGCCCTAATAGTCCAGTCAATGCATTTGTTCCACCAGGTCCGGTCGTTACAATACTAGCACACATTTTACCATTCATGCGGGTATACCCCTCAGCTGCCATAAGTGCACTCTGTTCATGGTGTGGGCAAAATACATCCATATCTGATTTACGTAGAGAATCTATAAGATGTATACACCCGCCACCGGAAATTGTAAATGTTGTGTCTATTCCATTATCCAATAAAAATTTTATTACAAAATCGGAAACTTTCATTATTTTATATTATCCCTCAATAGTGGTTGATCTTTTTTAATATCACAAATTAATATGGAATCATTTTCAATAAAATCTCTAGATGAAATATGTCCGATTTCTTTTTGATATGGGATTGCACTATACAAATCTTCAATTTTAACAACTTCACCGGATTTCATATCTCTTTTCAAATACAATCCTCTGTAAAGTGATTCCAAGTAAATAGATTCTTTTTCGTCAATAACTCTACGAATATCTGATGATGTTCCACACATAACCAAAGCTTTGTTATATGCCTTAAACCATTCATCTATTTGATGTGGCAATGAGCAATACTTTGAAACCTCTGTTTGTTCATGGTCTTTTGGATATGGGATGTCAATATGTCTTTCCCATGTTCTGGCTCCTTTAGCATAAGATATTAACATTGAGGAATGCCAATCGTGATATTCGTGTGTTGATAATCCTATAACCAAGTTAGGATATTTTTTTTTCAAATAATCAATCTGATTGAGCTCCAATTCATCATCTTCGCTTGGATATTTTGAAACACAATGATTTATTGATATTGGTATGTTTCTATGAACAAAGAAAGAAACCACATCGTCTATTTGTTTGTCATTGGCACCACCAGTAGAAATTATTACCGGTTTTTTTGTTGATGCTATTTTATTAAGAAGAACCCAATCGTTTATATCAGAACTTGCAATTTTTATTATAGGTAAATCTAACTCAACACAAAAGTCTACTGACTTTTCATCAAAAGGTGTTGCCATTGGAATACAATCGTGTTTCTTTATGTATTCTATTAACTCTCTAAATTCATCATAAGTTAATTTAGTCTTTGATGTTTTCTGTATGTATCTACTTCTTTTTTTCAAATTCGTTAGATTTTCACCACAACCTTCATCTTTAAAATTTTTATGTATAAAATTATCAACGTCTCTGAATTGTAATTTTATAGAAGCCTTGACTTTATTTTCCTTTACAACCTTTGCAAATTCTCGTATAATCTTTTTACCTCTTTCGATAGAACCCCAGTGGTTATTTGCCAATTCTAAAACAAATAGATTTTCAAAAATGTTTTTATCCATAGTAAATGTCTCCAATAATTTTATCAAATCTTCTCTGCAAATAAAGCCTTCATTGGTCTAGCATGAATCAAATCTATGCTTGCAATTATATCATATCCTAAATTTGTAAATTTTTCCACAAACTTTTTGTATAAATCATCGGAATGAGTTTCTAATGCGTAGTGCCGTATTGAAGAAAATTCTTCATCTGTAAGTTCTAGTAGTACATATTCAAACCCTTCTATATCACATTTAATCATTTCCGGTTTATATTCATTAATGATATTTCTAATATCATTCACACTAGAAACATTTAGTGTGAATGCAGAAATATTAGAGTCTTTACAAATATTTTCATTATACCAATTTATTTCATTTTCATCCAAATCAAATGCATAGACTTTTTTAGCACCATTTTGGATTAACCACTCTGGAGTGGTTGGCCAATTAGGATCACGATATTCCACACTTTCCCATCTACCACAACCCAAATCTAAACACACTCTATCTTTACATTTAACAAATTCCCAATGTAAATTAGGATTTTCAGAATCAGTTTCTTTTAATATCATTTTTTCTCCAATTAAAAATATTACCATATAAATTTGTTTCTATAAAAATTAACAATTTCAACTATTTCTGTTTCAAAATCTTTTGACGTTTTCCAACCTAAAGATTTTAATTTTGAATCATCTAAAGCATATCTTACGTCTTGTCCAGGTCTTCCTATTGAAAAATCTATATGTTCGTAAATATCTTCATAATTTTCATCATACAATTTAATAATTTTTCCAACAACTTCCAAATTATTTTTTTCAATACCACCACATATATTGTATATTTCGTTTTTTACATCAGATTCTATTATAGTAATTATTGCAGTTGCAGTATCATATGCGTGTAACCAATTTCTAATCGGAGTTCCATTATTGTGCAAAGGTATTTTTCTACCAACTTTCAAATATTTACATGATTTAGGTATGAGTTTTTCCACATATTGTCCAATACCATAATTGTTGGTTGGTCTTACTATTACATAAGAAATTCCATATGTTCTTGACCATGCCTGTATTAACATATCAGCGGCTGCCTTTG
>Ga0315909_10007680_pt1 | contig 11972 bp, 10 predicted proteins | sample LakEriMetagenome_11_FD_203527 | JGI IMG/M metagenome (GOLD analysis project Ga0315909, IMG submission 203527) | Freshwater fungal communities from buoy surface, Lake Erie, Ohio, United States - Buoy 2 MA125 | ecosystem: Environmental > Aquatic > Freshwater > Lake | place: USA: Lake Erie, Ohio...
GCCCGCCACGTTGGAATTCACCCCGGTCATCCAGGAATTCACTTCATTCGACAGCAGGCCCACAGAGGCCTTACGCACCACTTCCATCCAGGCATCTACGCCGGCGCGAGGCACCTCGACCCGATCCCGCTGGTGATCGCGCATATGTCGCAGCAGCCCGCTCACCCACTCGACGTTGTATTCGATGGCGCGCGGGATATTGCCCAAAGAGCCCATGGGGCCCATGACCATCAGCAGATTCGGGAAACCATCGTTCAGGATCCCGTAGAAGGTGCGCGCACCCTGCGCCCATTGGTCTTTCAGGGACCGGCCACCGGTACCCCGGATATCCATGGCGTCATACGCGCCCGTCAGCGCGTCAAACCCGGTCGCAAAGATGATCATGTCAAAGGCCTGCTCACGACCACCGCATCGGATGCCAGCAGGCGTGATGGACTCGATCGGCGTTTCGGTGAGATCCACCAGGTCAACATTCGGCTGGTTGTAGACCTCGTAGTAGCGCGTCTCAAGTGGCAGGCGGCGCGTTCCGAACCCGTGATTTTTCGGGATCAGTTTTTCGGCTGTGACGGGATCTTTCACCCGACTGCGGATTTTGCGGGCGATGAAGTCGGAGATCAGCGCATTGGCTGAACGGTCCGTAAGGATGTCGCGGAAGTTGCCCACCCAGATCCCGAAGCCCGGTTCGCCGTAACGCTTCTCCCAGAAGGCTTCGCGCTCCTGCGCGGAGACCTCAAGCGCACTGCGCGGGTCAGGCTGATGGATGAAGCCTGACACGTTTTCACGGCATTGCTGGTAGATCTCGGCATAGCGCGACTTGATATCGCGCTGCTCGGCGTCGGTGATCAACGCATTGTGCAACGGCGCACACCAGTTGGGCGTGCGCTGAAACACAGTCAGATGCGCGGCCGTCTTGGCCACTTCCTGGATGGTCTGCACCCCCGTGGCACCGGTGCCGATCACCGCTACGCGCTTGCCTTCGAAACTCACGGGTTCATGCGGCCAATTGGCCGTGTGACACGACTGGCCCGCGAAGGAGTCGATGCCAGCGATGCGCGGCAGCGTGGGCACGGACAGCGCGCCCATCGCGGTGATGAGAAAGCGCGCCGTCAGCGTGCGGCCGTCATCGATCGACAGGCGCCAGCTTCGCGATGCCTCATCCCAATCTGCACGGGTGACGCGCCGGCCAAAGGCAATGTCGCGACGCAGATCGAATTTGTCGGCCACGAATCGACAGTAGCGCAGGTTTTCGGGCTGGGGTGAAAAGTGCTCGGTCCAGTTCCATTCCTGCAGCAGTTCGGGCGAGAAGGAAAACCCGTAGGTCCAGCTCTCGGAGTCGAAACGGGCACCTGGATAACGGTTCCAGTACCAGGTGCCACCCACATCGCTGCCGGCTTCGATCACGTGCGCGGACAAACCCAGTTCGCGCACCCGATACAGCTGATACAAGCCCGACAGGCCGGCTCCGATGATCAGCACATCAAAGTCCGGAGCTGCGCCCCCGATCGGATCGGCCTGCATCGACGGGCCTCAGATACGTTCGATGATGATCGCCGGGGCCATGCCGCCCGCCGCACACATGGTGACCAGGCCACGCTTAAGGCCGCGACGCTCCAGTTCATCGAGCAGCGTGCCGATCAGGATGGAACCGGTGCCACCAATCGGGTGCCCCAGAGCCATCGCCCCACCATTCACGTTGACCTTGTCACGATTCAGTTTGAGGTCGCGAATGAATTTTTCGGCCACTACAGCAAACGCTTCATTGATCTCGAAGAGATCGATGTCATCGACTGTGAGGCCAGCCTTTTGCAGCACCTTGCGGGCAGCAGGCACCGGCGCATTGAGCATCAGCGTGGGGCAGTCACCCACGTTGGCCATGGCAACGATGCGCCCGCGCGCCTTCAAACCTTTCTTCTTCGCGTAGTCAGGGGAAGCGAGCAACACGGCGCCCGCCCCGTCGACCACGCCAGAAGAGTTGCCGGCATGGTGCACGTGCTTGATATCGAGACCGGGATACTTGGCCTGAATCAGGCTTCGAAACGTATTGCCGCGGTCATCCAGTTGCACATCGGCCAGCGCCGTGAACGCAGGCTTGAGTTCGGACAGACCTTGCAGGGTCGTTTGCGGACGGGGAAATTCCTCGTGGTCCAGGGCCAGGCTGCCGTCTTCCTTGTATACAGGCACCAGGCTGCGCTTGAAGTGACCGTTGGCAATGGCATGCGCGGCACGCTGCTGGCTGACCAGAGCCAGTTCATCGAGCGCCTGGCGCGAAATGCCTTCGAGCGTGGCCACGGCATCGGCACACACGCCCTGATGGGACTGAGGCTGCTTGGCACGCAGGCGCAGATTGCCGGCGTCCATCATGTTCGGACCATCTTCAGCGCTGCGACGACCGGTCATGGACATCATTTCCGAGCCGCCGGCAATCATCAGGTCTTCCATGCCGGACATGATCGACGCGGCGGCCATGTTCACCGAGGTAATGCCTGAACCACAGAAACGATCGAGGGTGACCCCACTGGCACGCATGTCGAATCCGGCATCCAGTGCCGCCATGCGGGCCAGGTCGTTGGACTGCGGCCCGCGCTGCGAGCTGGTGCCCCAGATCACGTCGTCAACTTCGGCCGTATTCAGGCCATTGCGCTCGGCAAGCGCCTTGAGGACGCTGGCGGCCACATGCTGCGGGTGCATGTCGGCCAATGCGCCTTTGCCCACCTTGCCGATTCCACGGGGGGTACGGCAGGCGTCGATGATCAGTGCTTCGGGCATGGTTGTCTCCTCGTTGAATGCCCTTCATGATGCCATCATTCAGTGCCCGGCCCGATGCAGGGGCGCTCATCACGGCGGGGCCCGTGAAACGGCCGTTGCGGCGGTAGCGCACGGCATTTCTACCCCTGGGCTCAGCCACCGAAGCGATGGCGGTCAGCGCACCGATAGCCTAGCGGCATCCTTGGGAATTGCCTCGTCCGTACACTCTGGACGTAACCTGACGGATTAGACGGACAAGCAGCCGCGATTCAGGGATTAAACGGCTCGCATCGCATCCAGCTTCGGGCTGATTGGGCGACGCGCTTGCCGCCATTGCTTCGATCACCCAAAGGAATCGCCATGTCCACGGTCAAGTCGTGTCTTCAGCAAAAATCTGCAGAGGTCTATTCGCTGGAGTCCAGCGCCTCCGTGTTGCAGGCTCTGGAAATGATGCGCGACCGCAAAATTCGCGCGGTGCTTGTCATCGATCACGGCCAGCTCGTGGGCATCGTGTCGCAAGGCGACTGTGCCATCAAGGTGGTGCTGCCAGGCCGCAATGCGGCCACCACGAGTCTTAGCGAGATCATGTCGCGCAATCCCCTGACGGTCGGCATGGCCGACAATCTGGATAAGTGCATGGTGACCATGATGACCCGCAGCATCCGCCACCTGCCTGTGATAGACGCGGAGCGTGTCGTGGGCATGGTGTCGATCGGCGACATCGTGAAGGACATCATGGCTCAGCAGGGGCAGCATATTCAGTACCTCGAGACCTACATCAAGGGTCACGCAGTCGAGTACTGATGTACGCAGGCCGCAAGGCCCGTGCCGAATCAGCTGTGAGCGAACACAGGTAAGCTCGGCCCTCGTGCGGCGCGGCGACGAGGCTCTCAGCCCGGTCCACGGCCGTGTGACCGGGATCTGCTTGCCTGCTTCGAATGCCCCCCACGCCCGCTGAATCCAACGGACCACAACCCTTGCCCCCCTCACCGGTTGCGGGTCTTGCAGCACTCGGTCTGGGCACGGCGCTCGTGCCGTTGGACTTTGCGGTCAACGTTGCCTTTCCTGCGATCACCGAAGCCTTTGCGCTGAACACCCGCGCCATCCGCTGGGTCGCGGTCTGCTACGTCCTCACGTATGGCAGCCTGATGCTTGGATTCGGCGCACTGGGCGATCGCATCGGCCATGTGCGGGTGTACCGCGCCGGATTGCTGCTGGCGGCTGTTGCCTTCACCTTGTGCACATTCGCACCGAGCTACGACCTCTTGCTGTTCGCGAGAGTACTTCAAGGCATTTCGGTGGCCCTGACCTTGTCATGCGCGCCGGCTCTGGCCACCCTGATGGTGGACCATGCACGGCGCACCTGGGCGCTGTCGACCTATGCGGCCATGAGTGCGGTCGCCGCGGTGACGGCGCCGCTCCTGGGCGGCGTCTGCCTGGCGGGTTTCGGATGGCGCGGGGTGTACGGCATGCGCATCCCGATCGCCGTGATCGCGCTGTTGTGTGTGCCGCTGATCGCCAGGTGCATTGACCCGAATCGGCCCCGGCCCCAGCAACCCTTCGATCTGACCGGCTCGGCGATGCTGGCGGGCGCGATGGCGCTGATCCTGCTGGCACCTGCGCTGATCAGCCAGACCACCGACACGCTGATTGCGCTGCCCATCGCCCTGGCTGGGTTCATGCTGATGGCTGCGTTTGCGCGACGCGAACGTGCCATGCCGGAGCCCTTTCTGCCAACAGCCATCGCACGCAGCCGCGACTTCCAGGTGATCAACCTGGGCGGGATCGTTGTGCAGTTCACCTGCTTTGCCGTGCCGCTGATCACACCCTATTTCCTGCTGCGCGTGCTGCACTGGAACCCGATGAGCTGTGGCGCCATGCTCGCTCTCTGGTCCGTCGGGTCCTTGCTTGGGTCGACGCTCGCCGTACGATGCATCGCAGCCATCGGTGCCCGGCAGGCCGCCGGCCTGGCGGGGGTGGCCATCGTACTGGGCCTGGCCGGGGTGGCCGCCTGGCCGCGCGATGTCATGCCCGCGATCATGGTGGGATGCCTGCTGATCCACGGTTTTGGTCTGGGTCTGTTTCAGGTCGCCTACAGTGATCTGGTGATTGGCACCTTGCCAGTGGCGTCACGGGGAGTGGCGGGCAGCCTCACGATGGTCACCCGCACGGTCGGAATCGTGCTGGGCGCGTCGATCTGGCTCGGATTGCTGCAGGCTTTCGAAGCGACCGGGGTGTCGGACCTTGCGCGAGAGCGCGATGCCTTCATGCGAGGGTTCACACTGCTGTTTTGCTGCGCGAGCGCGGTCGCCTTGGTGTTTTTCGGGCTCACAGCACGGCGCTGGCGCGGCGTGCCACAATGAAGCTTCACTCTGTTCCAATCCCTGTGACCAGCCTGATCTCATCATGTCCGGCGTCAAGCTGACCCGCGAAAGCATCCTGGATGGCTCAATCCAGGCCTCCATCCGCGCACTGCTCGGCCCCGATGTCCGACTGATGACCGATGCCGAGCGCACCGATCAGATTGAGTCGATGCTGGCGAGCGCCCCCGACTCAGAGAACGTCTGGGTATTCGCCTTCGGTTCGCTGATCTGGAATCCGGCTTTTCACTTCGTTGAGCGTCGCGTCGCCCGCATTCACGGCTTTCACCGCGAATTCTGTTTGTGGTCGCGCGCGGGTCGTGGCAGCCCGGAGCGACCCGGTCTGATGCTGTCGCTCGAGTCAGGCGGCAGCTGCACTGGCGTGGCATACCGACTAAGCGTTGAGGCCGCACGCACCGAACTCGACGTGCTGTGGCGCCGCGAGATGGCCACCCTGGCGTATCGGCCAGTCTGGACCCCGATCCGCACGCCACAGGGCGCCGCTCACGGCATCGTCTTCAGTGCCAACCGCTCGCACGAACGCTACGTGCCCGGACTTGATGACGACACGGTCGCACACTACCTCGCCAAGGGCGCTGGCCCGCTCGGACGCTGTTGCGATTACCTGTTCGATACCGTGACCCACCTGCGCGCGCTGGGGATTCGCGATCGCCGGCTGGAAGCGCTGGAAGTGAAAGTGAGGCAGGCCGCACCGCAGTTCGACTGATCGCGGCTGCACTACACTCGCGCCACTGAGCGAGACCCTTCACTGCCATGTTCCAATTCGACGAAGAAACCCGCACCCAATCGATCGGCCCTGATCAGTTCTCAGGCCATGTGCATCAGAACTGGAGCATCGGAGCCAACCCCAACGGCGGCTACCTGCTCTCGCTGGCGATGTCGGCGCTGCGTCAGCAGGCCCCCCAGCATCCCGACCCGCTCTCAGTGACCGTCCACTACCTGCGCCCGGGCTTGCCCGATCAGCCCTGCACGATCGAGGCCAAGGTACTGCGCACCGGACGTACGCTCAGCACCTGCCGTGCGACGCTCGTGCAGGACGGTGCGGCGCGCTTCGAATTGATGTGCGCCATGGGCGACCTGGGCACCAGCAGCACACCAGCCATCCTGTCGATGCCGCCGCCCGCAATTCCAGCGCCTGAGGACTGCCTGCCGCGATCCGCCGGGGAGCAGGGGGTTGCGCTGCCGCTGCTCGATCGGCTTGATATTCGACTGCATCCGGATGAAGCGCAGGCAGGCTCAGCGAAACAGGCCCAAGTGAGCGGATGGATCCGCTTTCGCGACGGGCGTCCGGCTGACGCGATGTCCTTGCTGCTCTTCGCCGATACGTTTCCGCCTTCAGTGTTCGGGCTGTTGGGCTCCGTCGGTTGGGTCCCCACTGTCGAACTGACCGTGCATGTCCGCAGGCGACCCGCGCCAGGCTGGATCCTCGGACAGTTCCGCACCGAAGACCTGGCCGACGGCCGGATGATTGAAAACGGACTGCTCTGGGATTCGACGGGCCAGCTTGTCGCTCAGGCCCGTCAACTCGCACTGGTGCGCACACCGGGCTGAAGCCCGATTGACAAGGAGACCCGCATGACCGCCACCACCCTGTTTTCGCCCCTGACTCTGGGTGCGCTGAACCTGTCTCACCGCGTCGTCATGGCCCCGCTTACACGCATGCGGGCCACCACGCCCGGCCTCATCCCCAATGCGATGAATGCCGAGTACTACGGCCAGCGTGCCAGCCGCGGTGGACTGATCATCGCCGAAGCCTCGCAAGTGCTGCCCAGCGGGCAAGGCGCCCCGTGCACGCCGGGATGTCACACCGAGGAGCAGGCCGCGGGCTGGAAGCTCGTGACCGACGCCGTCCATGCCCAGGGCGGATATGTGTATCTGCAACTGTGGCATGTGGGGCGGATTTCGCATGCCTCTCACCAACCGGGCGGTGCAGCGCCGGTGTCAGCCTCTGCGATTGCCGCAGAAGGCATGGTCACAACGGCGCAATTCAAGCGCGAGCCCTACCCCGTGCCCAGGGCGCTGACCACCGAGGAAATTCCCGGCATCGTCGAGGGCTACGCCCACGCTGCGCGCCTGGCCAAGTCAGCGGGCTTCGATGGCGTCGAGATTCATTCGGCCAACGGCTATCTGCTCGAGCAATTCATGCAGGCACGCAGCAATCAGCGCACCGACGCCTATGGCGGCTCCATTTCAAACCGCTGCAGACTGCCGCTCGAAGTCACCGAGGCCGTGGCGCGCGTGTGGGGCGCTGATCGGGTCGGGATTCGGCTGTCTCCGTTTGGTGTGGCCAACGGCAGCGGCGAAGCCGACCCCATGCCGCTCTACACCCACATCGTGAGCGAACTCGACAAACTGGGTCTGGCGTATCTGCATCTGATTGAACCGCGCTCAAGCGGTGCCGGACAGGCGGATGTGGACCACAAGGACGTGCCCTCAGCCTGCGAGCTCTTCCGTCCGCGCTGGCGCGGCGTGCTCATGACTGCGGGCAACTTCAAGGCCGATACCGCAGCCGACACGGTGGCACGGGGCCACGCGGATGCGATCGCGTTCGGTCGGTTCTTCATCTCCAACCCCGACCTGCCCGAGCGTATCCGCCGCGGAGCTGAATTCGCGCCCTACAACCGCGCCACCTTTTACAGCCGCGGGCCGCAGGGCTACACCGACTACCCGACGCTCGCAGCCTGATTGCAGGCGCCGGTCAGGCTCAGGCGCGCATGTGGGTGCCCCCACAAATCGTGAGCGCCTGACCTGTGATGTAGCTGCTGGCACCCGACGCCAGAAACACGGACAAACCCTTGAGGTCATCGGCCTCACCGAGCCTGCGCAGCGGAATCTGCTCGCGGGCACGTTTTTCCGCTTCGGGGTTGTTCCAGAGGGCTTCAGCAAAATCCGTGCGAATCAGCCCCGGGCAGATGGCATTGACCCGCACGCCGCTCGGCCCCAATTCGGCGGCCAGATTGCGCACCAGCGCAATGACCGCCACCTTCGAGATGTTGTAGGTCCCCAGTGTCAAGGAAGGGCCGTGCGCGCCGACACTCGAGGTGATCATGATCGAACCACTGCCTTTGGCCACCATATCGGGCGCGACCATCTTCACCAGCCACAGGTTTGATTTGACATTGGTGGCCATGGTCTTGTCGTAGGCCTCATCCGAGATGTCGAGCTGCTTGCCGTAGTACGGATTGACGCCGGCATTGCCCACCAGAATGTCGATCGGCCCCAATCGGGTGCGGGTGGCATCGACCAGCGCCTGCAGCTGTTCCTTGTAGCCCGCGTTGCAAGCGAAGGCATGCACGCGTGTGGCACCGCAGGCCGCATTGATGGTGTCGGCCACCGCCTGACAGGCGTCGAGCTTGCGGCTCGAAATCATGACCTGCGCGCCGTGCTCGGCGAGAGCTGTGGCCATCGCCTTGCCCATGCCTTTTGAGGCGCCGGTGAGCAGCGCCACCTTGCCGGTGAGATCGAACAGACTGGTCTGAATCAACTGTGTCTCCTTGAACCCGACGGTGTATCGGGAGTGGGTTGAACTGCGTGGCACCTGCGATTTGGGTTAGGCTGAAACCCAGAAGTCGGTCTGTCAAATGAACCGATCAATCGTCAACACGCATCAGGAGACCCTATGTCACGCGGCTTTCAGGTTCAACCGCTCGACGCCACCTTCGGTGCCCGGATCACCGGCCTGCGACTCGCCGATCTGGATGACGCCACCTGGCGCGATCTGCATGCGGTCTGGCTTGACTATGCGTTGCTGATTTTTCCGCAGCAGCATTTGACTCGGGACGAGCAGATCGCGTTTGCCAGGCGTTTCGGGCCACTCGAATTCGAACTCGCCCCGATCAGTAATGTGCGCGCTAACGGCGCACTGCGCAAAGAAGCTGACAATGACGATGTCATCAAGGTGCTCAAGGGCAACATGGGCTGGCATGCAGACAGCACCTACATGCCCGTGCAGGCACGCGGCGCGGTGTTCAGTGCACAGACCGTGCCGGCATCGGGCGGCGACACCGGCTTTGCCGATATGCGCGCAGCCTATGATGCGCTGGATTCAGACACCCGTGATCTGGTAGAGACGCTCAGCGCGCACCATTCACTGCATTACAGCCAGTCCAAACTCGGACACCGCCATGAAGCGGGCAGCGCCTATGGCGGCTATGGCTTTCACGATGGCCCGGTGCCGCTTCGCCCGCTCGTGAAGGTGCACCCAGAGACTGGCCGCAAATCACTGTTGATCGGGCGCCATGCACATGCCATCCCTGGCCTGAGCCCGGACGAGTCGGAAGCCTTCCTCGATGAACTCCTCGACTTCGCCTGCCAGCGGCCGCGCATTCATCATCATCGCTGGTCGGCAGGCGACGCGCTGATCTGGGACAACCGCTGTCTGCTTCACCGCGCCACACCCTGGGACATGACTCAAGCACGCGTGATGTGGCACAGCCGCATTGCCGGTGACCCGGTCAGCGAAGCCGCGCAAAAGGACGTCACGGCTTGAAGGCCGCAGATCGGCTTGCATGATCCCTGATCGCGCAGGCCGATCCGGCGAGCGATCACTCAGATTTCAGCGGGCTGCCCGTTCATGCCCACATTGGGTTTGGCGCCAGACACCAGCCGGGTCAGGATGGCGCCCACTTCCTTCGGATCGGCCGCTTGAGCGGCAACCGGGCCGGGTCGCCAGCCCTCGGTGATGCTCAGTTCTCCCGCGCCCGCTTCGATCACCCGCGCTGTCACATGACTGCTCTGACGGCTGGCCAGCCAGACCACGACCGGGGCAATCCAGCGGGGATGGCGCACCGCCATTTCTTCTTCGCTGCGCGCGCGCAGGCCTTCGGTCATGCGGGTCTGAGCATGCGGAGAGATCGCGTTGACCGTGATGTCGTAGCGTTGCAGCTCGCGCGCTGCAATGATGGTCATGGCAGCAATGCCTGCCTTTGCAGCGCCGTAATTGGTCTGCCCGACGTTGCCGAACAGTCCCGAGACTGATGTGGTGTTGATGATGCGCGCAGCCTGATCCGTCTGACCGTCTTTGTGTCGTGCCTTCCACCAGGCCGACGCATGATGCATGGGTGCGAAGGTGCCTTTCAGGTGCACATTGATGACCGCATCCCACTCGGCTTCGGTCATGTTGGTGAGCATGCGGTCCCGCAAAATGCCCGCGTTGTTCACCAGCGCATCAAGCCTGCCAAAGGTATCGACCGCCTGTTGAACCAGCCGCGATGCGCTACCCCAATCCGAGCAGCTTTCAAGATTCGCAACCGCTTCGCCGCCTGCAGCGCGTATTTCCCGCACCACGGCTTCAGCGGGTTGCTCTTCCTCACGACCTGGCGTGCCGTCGGCAGCACTGCCCAGATCGTTCACCACCACCTTTGCACCATGGGCTGCCAGCAGCAATGCATATTCCCGGCCGATGCCGCGGCCTGCGCCGGTCACGATGGCCACGCGGCCTTCACAGAGTCGTTCGCTCATGGGGGTCTCCTTGTGTTGTGGTGGGGTGTGAAGGCAGGATACGCCGCAGATTCAACCTCGTGGAGACCGAGCATGAGCCGCCGTTTCGTTGATTTGTCGATCTATCTCGAAAATGATGTTGTGAGCGACCCGCCGGTCATGAAGCCTCATATCGAGTACATCCGACACGACCAGAGTGTCGAATCGATCGCGTCATTTTTCCCGGGCCTGAAAAAGGAAGACCTCCCGGATGGCGAGGGCTGGGCCGTGGAACGCGTGCAACTGTCGACGCACAACGGCACGCACCTGGATGCGCCCTATCACTTCCACAGCACCATGGACAAGGCGCTGGGCGGGCAGCGCACCGCCACGACCATCGACGAGGTGCCGCTCGAATGGTGTTTTCAGCCTGGGGTGAAGCTGGATTTTCGCCATCTGCCCGACGGCCATGTGGTCACAGCGCAGGAAGTGCAGGCTGAACTGGAGCGCATCGGACACAGCCTGTCGCCCCTGGAAATCGTGGTGGTGAACACGCGCGCGGGCAGCCGATATGGCCACGGTGACTATGTGTCCTCGGGTTGCGGCATGGGCTATGAAGCCACGATGTATCTGCTCGAGCGCGGTGTGCGACTGACCGGAACCGATGCCTGGAGCTGGGATGCGCCGTTCGTACATACGGCGGGCAAATATGCGCAGACGGGCGATGCCGGCCTGATCTGGGAGGGGCACAAGGCCGGCCGAGACATCGGCTACTGCCACCTGGAAAAGCTGCATAACCTCGAGGCGCTGCCCGCCACCGGTTTTTACATCAGCTGCTTTCCGCACAAGATCCGCGGCGCTTCGGCCGGATGGACTCGCGCGGTGGCCATCTTCGATGAGGCGCTGCAGGCATCAAGGCCGGGCGCCTGACCTACGCGCGACGTCAGCGCACAAAGTAGAAGTCGCCCACCACCTGATCGTAAATCGCCGGCACTTGTTCGTGCCCGATGGTACGGGCGCTTTCGACGACCTTCTTGCGCACTTCGCGGATGACGTTATCGACCCGCATGCCGGGCGTGCGGATTTCGCGCAGCAGGGTGCGTGTAAAGAGTCCGTTCGGATCACGGTCCTGCGGGCCCAGTCGGTCAAGCGCCTGCTGCCCTGCCCCGGCCGAAAAAATCACCATCTGGCCTGTGGCCGCCGTGGTGGGCGCAAGTCCGCGCGTGCCAATTGAACGACCTGCCACCTTGGGAAACGGATTGTCGCGACAGGCGTCGATCATGGCCACGGTGAGCTTGACCCGGCGCTCGGACATCTCGTCGAGCACGCGCTGCAAGGCGATGCCGTCGTCGCGCACCTGCTCCTCACTCTCCTTGCGGATATCGGTCGCCAACAGGTAGTTGCTGCCGCCGATTTGCACGCCATGGC